>Ga0208328_1000445_pt1 | contig 19018 bp, 19 predicted proteins | sample DeeseametaMP2633_FD_184170 | JGI IMG/M metagenome (GOLD analysis project Ga0208328, IMG submission 184170) | Marine microbial communities from the Deep Atlantic Ocean - MP2633 (SPAdes) | ecosystem: Environmental > Aquatic > Marine > Unclassified | place: Northeast of Antigua and Barbuda, North... | reverse complement strand
CCTTGCCTCTGGCGGGAGCTGCGGGCCCGTGCTATCGGCGAGGCCATGACCCAGATCACGCTTCGCCGCCCCGACGACTGGCACCTGCACCTGCGCGATGGCGCGATGCTTCGTGCCGTGGCCCCCGAATCCGCCCGGCATTTCGGCCGCGCGATCATCATGCCGAACCTCGTGCCGCCGGTGGTGACCGGCGCGCAGGCCGCGGACTACCGTGAGCGCATCCTCGCCGCCCTGCCCGAGGGCAGCGATTTCACCCCGCTCATGACGCTCTACCTCACCGAGGAGACCGATCCCGCGGACGTGGTGGCCGCCAAGCAGGCCGGCATCATCACCGCGGTGAAGCTCTACCCGGCGGGCGCCACCACCAACTCGGCCTCGGGCGTGCGCGATTTCGACAAGGTCCGTCCGGTGCTCGAGGCGATGGCCGAGCACGGCGTGCCGCTCTGCGTGCATGGTGAAGTGGTGGACGGCGACGTCGACATCTTCGACCGCGAGGCGGTATTTATCGACCGCGTGCTCGACCCGATCCGCCGCGCCACCCCCGGCCTGCGCGTGGTGATGGAGCACATCACCACCAGGGACGGCGCCGATTACGCGCGCTCGGGCGGCGACAATCTGGGCGCCACGATCACCACGCACCACTTGGTGATCAACCGCAACCACATTCTCGTGGGCGGGATCAAGCCGCACTACTACTGCCTGCCCGTCGCCAAGCGCGAGAGCCACCGGCAGGCGCTGCTCGAGGCGGCGACCTCGGGCGATGCGAGCTTCTTCCTCGGCACCGACAGCGCGCCGCACACCGACCCCAACAAGGAAAGCGCCTGCGGCTGCGCCGGCTGCTTCACCGCGACCAACACCATGTCGGTGCTGGCCGAGGTGTTCGAGGCGGCGGGGGCACTCGACCGGCTCGAGGCCTTCACCTCGCTCAACGGGCCGGCCTTCTACGGGCTGCCCGCCAACGAGGCGACGCTGACCCTCGTGAAGGGCGATCCGGTGCAGTACCCGCCGAAGATCCTCACCGAGGAAGGCGCCGTCACCGTGTTCGAGCCGGGCTTCCCGCTGCACTGGCACGTCGACTGACGGCCGCTCCGTCGATTGCACCCTCCGCAGGCAGACCGCCCTGGACTGCATGCGCTGCGGGCAAGGATGCCGCAGCGCAGCATCGGACGGGCGCTGGGTCAGCACCTGCCTGAGATCTTCTCTGGCACGCTTCGATCCGGGAGGACCCGGAAAGGAGACCTGTCGGATGGATGCCCTGATCGACCTCTTGCTGGACTGGGTGGCGCAGAACACCGCCTGCGATACCGCCGCCATGCCGCACCCCGCGGTTGTCGAGCTCAGCCCCGAGCTGCTGACGCGGGAGTTCTACAGCGGCATCGCCAGCCTGATGCCCGAGGACGGCGTCGACGAGCGGCTGAACGCGCTCTTTGCGGTCACCGACGGGCCGCATGGCACCATCTACATCCTCGATGCCGATACCATCGACGGCGCGTCGCATTACGAGGACGCACATGAAAACCCGGTCTGGCGCGAGATCCTGCTGCACGAGCTCGTGCACCATGCACAGGCGCAGTCCGGCGCCGTCGCGGGCTGGGAGCCGGCGCCATGGCGAGATGGAGGCCTACAGCCTTGGCGGGCGCTATCTCGACGAGGCGCGGATCGAGGATCCGATGCCGAACCGGAGGTTCTGGGCGCATGCCTATTCGCGGTGTTGAGTGGTTGCCAGCGGTCGGTTGGCGGACGCTGGATGGGGGCGCTGCCCCCCTTGGCGCGTACCGCGCCAATTCCCCCGGAGTTTGTCGGGCAAGATGAAGATCATTGGGGTTCAAGCGGCGCGGATTTCGGGCTAGAGCGGGCCGAAACCTGCATGGAGTGCGCCTCATGATCCCGACGTCCTACCCCTCGCCCGAAGAGATGGCCCGCCTCACCGCCAAGATGCTCTGGGAGATCGAAGCGGTGCACTTCATGGGCGACGCACCGTTCAAGCTGTCTTCGGGGCTGCCCTCGCCGGTCTACATCGACTGCCGCAAGCTGATCTCCTTCCCGCGCATCCGCTCGACGCTGATGGACTTCCTGACCGTCACCGTGATGCGCAACGCCGGCTTCGAGGCCTTCGACAACGTGGCCGGCGGCGAGACCGCGGGCATCCCCTTTGCAGCACTCGTGGCCGAGCGCATGGCGCTGCCGATGACCTACGTGCGCAAGAAGCCCAAGGGCCATGGCCGCGGCGCGCGCATCGAGGGGGCGATGTCCGAGGGCGAGCGGGTGCTGCTGGTCGAGGACCTGACCACCGACGGCGGCTCGAAGCTGAACTTCGTCGATGCCATCCGCGAGACCGGCGCCAGCTGCGGCCACACCGCGGTGATCTTCTATTACGGCATCTTCCCCGAGACCACGAAGACCCTCGGCGACCACGGCGTCGACCTGCATTACCTCTGCACCTGGCACGATGTCCTGGCCGAGGCCAAGGCGCGCGGCGGCTTCGATGCGGGCACGCTGGCGCAGGTCGAGGCCTTCCTGTCGGACCCGCGCAAGTGGCAGGCGGAAAACGGCGCATGACTGTGCACCGGTGGCGGAGATAACCCGCGCCGAATCGCAACGCCGCATCCAGATGTTGCGGCGTGTGCGCAATTTGATACAATATGCGCACAGTCCCGGGGATATCCCCGGGTTCTCCACCGCCTTTTCCCGGCGGTTTTCCACATACTTATCCAGATTGGTTCGCAAGGGCGCGCAGGCTATGACGCTCGAACCGCGGGGCAGACGGGAAGCAGAGGCAGAGCAATGAACGACCAAAGCGTGTTCAACCCGGCAGGGCTCGAGGTCGAGCAGCCCGAGACCATGCCGCACTCCATCGAGGCCGAACAGCAGCTTCTGGGGGCGATCCTAACCAACAACGACGTCTACGACCGGGTCGCAGCGATCCTGGGCGCGAGCCATTTCTTCGAGCCGGTGCACGCGCGGATCTTCGAGATCGCCGCTGCCCGGATCGCCAAGAACAACCTCGCCTCGCCGGTGACGCTGAAGGCCTTCATGGAGGACGACGAGGGGCTCAAGGAGCTGGGCGGTCCGGCCTATCTCGCACGCCTCGCCGGTGCCGCCGTGTCGAGCTTCGCCGTGCGCGACTACGCGCAGATGATCTACGATCTCGCGGTGCGCCGCGACCTGATCCGGCTCGGCCGCGACATCTCGGCCCGGGCCGCCAAGGTGGACGTGAAATCCGAGCCGCGCGAACAGATCGTCGAGGCCGAACAGGCGCTCTACAAGCTCGCCGAGCAGGGCCACACAGAAGGCGGTTTCCAGAGCTTTCTCAGGGCGGTAACGGACGCCGTTAATGTCGCGAACGCGGCCTATCAGCGCGAGGGCGGGCTTGCCGGCATCTCGACCGGGCTCATCGACATGGACAAGAAGCTCGGCGGCCTGCACCCGTCGGACCTTCTGATCCTCGCCGGTCGCCCCTCGATGGGGAAGACCTCGCTGGCCACCAACATCGCCTTCAACATCGCCAAGGCCTACAAGCGCGGCGTGAAGCACGACGGCACCGAGGGCGCCATCGACGGCGGCGTGGTGGGCTTCTTCTCGCTCGAGATGAGCGCCGAACAGCTCGCCAGCCGGATCCTCGCCGAGGCCTCGGAGATCTCGTCCCACAAGATCCGTCAGGGCGACATGGACGAGAAGGAGTTCCGCCGCTTCGTGGACGCCGCGAAGGAGCTCGAGGCCTGCCCGCTCTACATCGACGACACGCCGGCGCTGCCGATCAGCCAGGTTGCGGCGCGCTCGCGGCGCCTGAAGCGGACCCACGGGCTGGATCTGATCATCGTCGACTACCTGCAGCTGCTGCGCGGCACCGCCGACAACCGGGTGCAGGAGATCGCGGAAATCTCCATGGGTCTCAAGGCGATCGCCAAGGAACTTAACATCCCCGTCATCGCCCTGTCGCAGCTCTCGCGCCAGGTGGAAAGCCGGGACGACAAGCGGCCGCAGCTCTCGGACCTTCGGGAATCGGGCTCGATCGAACAGGACGCCGACGTGGTGATGTTCGTGTTCCGCGAGGAATACTACGTCGAGCGGGAAAAGCCCTCGGACGACCGGCTCGACGAGATGGCCGCCTGGCAGGAGCGCATGAGCCGCCTGCACGCCAAGGCCGAGGTCATCATCGGCAAGCAGCGTCACGGTCCCATCGGCACGGTCGAGCTGTCCTTCGAGAGCCAGTTCACCCGCTTCGGCAACCTCGTCAAACCCTGGCAGCAGGACGGCGAAGGCTACTGATCCGGCAGCGGCATGGCGGCCTTGCGGCCCCGTGCCGCTTTGCCTCTTGACGCTCCGGCGGGCTTGGGCTCCAAGCGGGGCATGGCACAGGCACAGCTCACAATCGACCTCGCCGCGATCCGCGCCAACTGGCGCGCGCTCGCCAACGCAACCACCGGCGAGGCCGGCGCCGTCGTGAAGGCGGATGGCTACGGGCTCGGCGTCGCACGCGTTGCCCCGGCGCTGGCCGCGGAAGGCGCACGGCGCTTCTTCGTCGCCACCGCGCACGAGGGCATCGCGGTGCGCCGCGCGCTGGGGGCCGGCCCCGAGATCTGCGTGTTTTCCGGTCACATGAACGGCGACGCCGAGATCATCCGCGACCACCGCCTGACCCCGATGCTGAATTCCATCGACCAGATGCTGCGCCACGTCGAGGCCCTGCCCGGCCACAGCTTCGGCATCCAGCTCGACAGCGGCATGAACCGGCTCGGGATGGAGCCGGCGGAATGGTCGGCGCTGCGCGAGATCGCGCTGGCGCAGAAGCCCGTGCTGATCATGTCGCACCTCGCCTGTGCCGACGAGCCGTCGCACGGCATGAACGAATTTCAGCTGCGCACCTTCCGCGAGATGACCGACGGGCTCGACGTGCCGCGCTCGCTGTCCGCGACGGGCGGCATCCTGCTCGGGCCGGACTATCATTTCGAGCTCACCCGCCCCGGCGTCGGGATCTACGGCGGCCAGCCCTTCGCCGACGCCCGGGCGGTGGTCGAGCTGATGCTGCCGGTGATCCAGGTCCGCGACGTGGCGCCCGGGGAATCCGTGGGCTACGGCAACGCCCACGTGGCGCGTGTGCCGACCCGCGTGGCGACGGTCGCCGCGGGCTATGCCGACGGCATCCACCGTGCGCTTGCCGCCAAGGGCGCGGTCTGGGCCGGCGATACCCGCTGCAAGATCATCGGCCGGGTGTCGATGGACCTCATCACCGTCGATGTCACCGCGCTGAGCAAGGTGCCCGAGCAGCTCGAACTGCTCGGCCGACACCAGACCGTCGACATGGTCGCCGATGCGGTCGGCACCATCGGCTACGAGATCCTGACCGGCCTCGGGGCGCGCTACGCCCGGGTCTACACCGGCGCATGAGCCTCACCGCTCCCCTCGGGCTGATCGGTCGCTCCGTCCTGCGCGCGCTTGCCGGCGTCGGACGGGTGGCGATCTTCGCGGCCCGCGCCGCCTCGCACATCTTCCGCGCGCCCTTCTACGGGCGCGAGGTGCTGAACGCGCTGCTGCAGATCGGCTGGCTGTCGCTGCCCGTGGTCGGCATGACCGCACTTTTCACCGGCGGCGCGCTGGCGCTGCAGATCTACTCGGGCGGCGCCCGCTTCAGCGCCGAGGCCGTGGTGCCGCAGATCGTGGCCATCGGCATGGTGCGCGAACTGGGCCCGGTGCTCGTGGGGCTGATGATCGCCGCCCGCGTGACCTCGTCCATCGCCGCCGAGATCGCCACCATGAAGGTGACCGAGCAGATCGACGCGCTGGTGACGCTCTCGACCAACCCGATGAAGTATCTCGTGGCGCCGCGTCTGCTGGCGGGGCTCGTGGTGGTGCCGCTGCTGGTGGGCGTCGGCGACGTCATCGGCATCTTCGGCGGCTGGTTCGTCGCCACCAGCTCGCTCGGCTTCAACCCCGCCGCCTATCTCAAGAACACGCTCGATTTCCTCGAACCGCTCGACGTGATCTCCTCGCTGGTCAAGGGCTGCGCCTTCGGCGGCATCGCGGCGCTCATGGGCTGCTACCACGGCATGCACTCGGGCCGCGGCGCGCAGGGCGTGGGCCGCGCCACCAAGGGCTCGGTCGAGGCCGCGGCAGTGCTGATCCTCGCCGCCAACTTCCTGCTGACGGGGGTGTTCTTCTCGATATGACGAACGACGCCACACCCATGATCGCCCTCGAGGGCGTCTCGAAATCCTTCGGCCAGAAGCACGTGCTGCGCGGGGTCGACCTGACCGTGCCGAAGGGCACCTCCATGGTCATCATCGGCGGCTCGGGCACCGGCAAGTCGGTGACGCTGAAATGCGTGCTGGGCCTCGTCGAGCCCGACGCGGGCACCATCCGCGTCGACGGGCGCGACATGCACGAGGGCGACCGCGACGCCTTCCTGGCGCGGTTCGGCATGCTGTTCCAAGGCGGCGCGCTCTTCGACAGCCTGCCGGTCTGGCAGAACGTCGCCTTCCGCCTGCTGCGCGGCGCGCTCAAGCGGCCCCGGCGCGAGGCCCGCGAGATCGCCATCGAGAAGCTGCGCCGCGTGGGGCTGACACCCGACGTGGCCGATGCCTTCCCCGCCGAGCTCTCGGGCGGCATGCAGAAACGCGTGGGCCTCGCCCGCGCCATCGCCGCCGATCCCGAGATCATCTTCTTCGACGAGCCCACCACCGGGCTCGACCCGATCATGGCCGGCGTCATCAACGATCTGATCCGCGAGATCGTCACCGAGATGGGCGCCACCGCGATGACCATCACCCATGACATGTCCTCGGTCCGCGCCATTGCCGATCACGTCGCCATGCTGCATGACGGGGTGATCAAGTGGACCGGGCCGGTCTCGGAGATGGACAGCGCCGCGGACCCGTTCCTGCAACAGTTCATCCACGGCCGCGCCGAGGGTCCGATCGCGGCGGTCAGGTAGCCGCCTTGCCACACGCCCGGCAACTACGCCACGCACGCAAACCGACGTAGACAGACGAGAGAGTGATGTTCGAACCCACCCCGGTCCTGCTCGCCTTCCTGATCTTCAAGCGCTTCGTGTTCCTCGAGCTTGTCGCCGCGCTGGCGCTGGCCCGGGTGATCCGCGCCACCGGGCCGTCCCGGCTCGCCGCCCTCGGCGCGCTGTTCCTCGCCTCGGTGGGCGCGGCGATCCTGCTGGCCCCGATGGCGGGGCTCGACCACGGCCCGGTCTACGCCGCCGGCGCACGCTTCATGGCCATGGGCAGCGGCATGCTGCCGCTCCTGCTGCCCTCGACGCTGCTCGCGCTCAGCGCCTACGTGCCGGGCTCGCGCCACCGCGGCATCGACATCGCCCATATCCTCGCGCTCTGGGTCCTCGTGGGGCTGTGGCTCGCCAGCGTGTTGCTCTGAGCGCGCTGGCCCCTCGCGTTCCGCACCGAAGACGGGCACAACTCTCGCCGTGATGCTGAAAGCCCTGAACCTCGCACTCCTCGTGCTCTATCCTGTCGCCTGGACCGCGCCGCTGATGCGTGCCGGGCTGCTGCCGCTCTTCGGCCTCTCCGAGATCAGCGTGCTGAGCGGGCTGCAGGCGCTCTGGGGCAGCGACATCTTCCTTGCCATGGTGGTCACGGTCTTCGCGATCTTCGCGCCGTGGCTCAAGACGCTGGGGCTGGCGCTGCTGCAATTCGGCCTGCTCGACCGCCGCGTCCTGCCCGCGCTCGAGATCCTCGGAAAGCTCGCCATGGCGGACATCTTTCTCATCGCACTTTACATAACGCTCGCGAAGGGAATCGGCGTCGGCCGGATCGAGACCGCCTGGGGGCTCTATCTCTTCACCGCCTGCATCCTCGGGTCAATCCTGATTTCCTACATGGAATCACGCCGAAAGCCCTGATCGCCCGGTCTCCACAGGCGACTCACGCCGGGCGACACCACAGGGATTCGGGTCCTCACGCCCCGCATTCAAAAAAATCTAGGTGAAAGCGCAACCTTCGGCGTATTATTGCCGTTGTGTATTCAATTAACTCGATTTTGCCGGGAGTTTTACGATGAACACGTCTCTTCGCGCCACCGGTCAGCTCGTGCAATACCTCATGCAACGGATTGCCTTCCTGATGGTGCTCACGCTCGGGCTCGGGCTCTCGGCCTACGCGGTGGCCGCCGCGCTCGGTCTGGTTCCATGGCTGGTGATGCCGCTGCAATTCGGCGACACCGCCCCGATCGAAGCCGGCATGGCGGTGCAGCTCGGCATCACCGCCCTCGCCTTCTGCCTGATGTTCTTCCTCCCCGCGAACGCCCGGATGATGGCGCTCGAGACCTCGCACCGCCGCTTCCACATGGGCATGCGCGACGTGGCGCGCGCCTATTCCGCCGCCCACCGCGCCGACCGCGAGGGCGTCTTCACCATGCCCTCGGAATTCGACTCCGTGCGCGAGCGCATCGCCTTCCTGCGCGACCACCCCGATCTCGGCGATCTCGAACCCTCGGTGCTCGAAGTCGCGGCGCAGATGAGCCATGTCTCGCAGGAGCTGGCGCAGGTCTATTCCGACCGCAACGTCGCCCGCGCCCGCGACTTCCTCATCGCCCGGCAGCAGGAGGTCGAGGACTTCAACATCCGGCTCGAGGAGGCCAAGCGCGTCGCCAACGAGATGCACAGCTGGCACACCCGCCTGTCGCTGGAAGAGGACGTGGCCGAGGCCCAGCTTGCCCGGCTCTGCGAGGTGCTGGAGAGCATCCTGCCCGAGCTCACGCTCGCGCCCGAACCTGCCCCGGTCCACGCAGATGCCGATGCACAGGACCTCTCCACCCCGCTGGTGCTGCGCAATGACGCGCACGGCTCCGGCTGGGTCGGCGGCCCCGCGCACGCTGGCGCCGGCGCCGGGATCGAGGATCAGCGCATCGTCGCCATGGTGAGCCGCCGCGCCGCCGAGTGAGCCACCGGCACCGCCTACCCTGTCACCGCCAAGCGGAAGAACGCCTGCAGGATGAAGGACCTGTCTCCTTCATCTTGCCAGATAAACTCCCGCCGGAGGCGATCCCGCCCCATCCATCCCTCCCCAACCTCCGAGGTCGGTACGGCGCTTGCGTCCGTCTCCGGGCCGGGGCAAAAGGCCCTCATGGCGCGCACCGCATCCACCTTCGTCTGTCAGGCCTGTGGCAACAGCACCTCCAAGTGGTCGGGGCGCTGCGAGGCCTGCGGCGAATGGAACACCATCGTCGAAGAGACCCCGCTCTCCACCGGCCCCACCGGCAAGAGCCTCGGCAACGCCAAGGGCCGCGCCGCGCGGCTCACCGACCTGTCGCACCCCGAAGCCCCGCCGCCGCGCACCGCCTGCGGCATCGGCGAGCTCGACCGGGTGCTGGGCGGCGGTCTCGTGCCGGGCTCGGCCATCCTGGTGGGCGGCGATCCGGGCATCGGCAAATCCACGCTGCTGCTGCAGGCCGCGGCCGCCTTCGCCCGCGCCGGGCTCAAGGTGATCTACGCCAGCGGCGAGGAAGCCAGCGCGCAGGTGCGGATGCGGGCGCAGCGGCTCGATCTCGCGCAGGCGCCGGTGCAGCTCGCCGCCGAGACCAACCTCCGCGACATCGTCACCACGCTCGAGCAGGAGCGCCCGGCGCTCGCCATCGTCGACTCGATCCAGACCATGTGGGCCGACAACGTGGCCTCGGCCCCCGGCTCGGTGGCACAGGTCCGCGCCGCGGCGCATGAGCTCACCACCTTTGCCAAGAGCCGCAACACCAGCGTCATCATGGTGGGCCACGTCACCAAGGACGGCCAGATCGCCGGTCCCCGCGTGGTCGAGCACATGGTCGACACGGTGCTCTATTTCGAGGGCGAGCGCGGCCACCAGTTCCGCATCCTGCGCAGCGTCAAGAACCGCTTCGGCCCCGCCGACGAGATCGGCGTCTTCGAGATGACCGGCGCCGGGCTCGCCGAGGTCGGCAACCCGTCGGCGCTGTTCCTCTCCGAGCGCGGCACCCCGGCGCCGGGCTCGGTGGTCTTCGCCGGCATCGAGGGCACCCGCCCGGTGCTGGTCGAGTTCCAGGCGCTGGTCGCCCCCACCCCGCAGGCGCAGCCGCGCCGCACGGTGGTCGGCTGGGACGGCGGACGGCTCGCGATGATCCTCGCGGTGCTCGAGGCGCGCTGCGGCATCCCCTTCGGCGGGCTCGACGTCTATCTCAACGTCGCGGGCGGCATGAAGGTGAGCGAGCCCGCCGCCGATCTCGCCGTCGCGGCGGCGCTCCTGTCGGCGCGCGAGGACGTGGCAGTGCCCCCCGAGACGGTGGTTTTCGGCGAAATCAGCCTCTCCGGCGCGCTGCGTCCGGTGGGCCAGACCGAAAACCGGTTGAAAGAGGCGCAAAAACTTGGTTTCTCCACCGCAATTCTGCCCCGCGGCGGAAAGGCGAAATCGAAGGGCATGAAACTGACCGAGATGCCCGATCTCGCCGCCGTGGTTGGCGAGGTCTTCGGCGCCGGCTGAACGCGGGCGAGAGGTCGACAAAGGACGGGAACGGATGGAAGGTTTCACTATAGTAGACGGCGTGGTCGCCGTCGTCATCGTGCTCTCGGCGCTGCTGGCCTACTCGCGCGGCATCGTACGAGAGTCGCTGGCCATCGCGGGCTGGGTCGTCGCGGCCATCCTCGCCTACATCTTTGCGCCGCAGGTACAGCCGCTGGTGCAGGAGGTGCCGGTGATCGGCGAATTCCTGACCGACAGCTGCGAACTTTCGCTCATCGCCGCCTTCGCCGCGGTGCTGGCGCTGGCGCTGGTGATCGTGTCGCTCTTCACCCCGGTGTTCTCGAGCATCGTCCAGCGCTCGGCGCTCGGCGGGCTCGACCAGGGGCTCGGGTTCCTCTTCGGCGTGGCGCGCGGCGTGCTGCTCGTGGCGATCGCCTTCTTCGTCTACGAGACGGTGATCACCGCGCAGGACATTCCGATGATCGAGGATTCGCGCTCGGCCGCGGTGTTCGCGCAGTTCACCGACCGCATCGAAGAGCAGAACCCCGAAGCGGCGCTCGGCTGGATCACCACCCAGTACGAACAGCTCGTCGCGGTCTGCCAGGCGCCGACGCCGAACGACGCCTGATCGCGTCTTCGCACGGATCGACAGCAACGCGCGGCCCCTCGGGTCGCGCGTTCTGCTTTGGGGCCTAAAGAAGCATCAGCCGGATCAGCCACGCCACCGTGCCGACCGCGGCGACGCCGCCGAGGTAGAGCAGCGCGAACCAGCCCAGCTTCTGAAACCCGCGTCGCATCAGTGGTAGCCCTCGTCCGGGTCGAGCTTGCCGCGGAACACCCAGTAGGCATAGGCGGTGTAGGCCAGGATGATCGGCACCAGCACCACGGCCCCCACGAACATGAACATCTGCGAGGATTCCGGGGCAGCCGCGTCCTGCAACGTCACGGCGGGCGGGATCACGTAGGGCCACATCGACACGCCCAGCCCCGCGAAGCAGAGCAGGAAGAGCCCCAGCGCCAGCAGCATCGGCAGCCAGTCCGGCCCCTTGCCGGAGGACAGCGCCCGCGCCAGCCACAGGGTCAGCGCCGCCACCAGCACCGGCACGATGGCCACCTCGAGGATCCCCGGCCAGGCCAGCCAGCGCTCGAAATAGGCGGTCTCGAGGAAGGGGGTCGCGGCGCTCACGCCAACGATGCCGGCGACCGTGGCCAGCCCCGCCAGCCGGGCGGCGACACGGGCACGGATCTGGATCGCGCCCTCGGTCTTGATGTTGAGCCAGCAGGCCCCGAGCAGCGCGTAGCCCGCCACCACCGAGACGCCGCAGAGCAGGGTGAAGGGCGTGAGCCAGTCCCACCAGCCGCCCGCGTAGGCGCGGCCCTCGACCTCGATCCCCTGCAGCAGCGTGCCGAGGATCATGCCCTGGCAGAGCGCCGCCAGCGTCGAGCCTCCGATGAAGGCGCCGTCCCAGACCCAGGCCGAGAACGGCCGGCCCGCGCGCCAGCGGAACTCGAAGGCCACGCCGCGGAAGATCAGCGCCAGCAACATGGCGATGATCAGCGGATAGGTCGCGGGCAGGATGATCGCATAGGCCAGCGGGAACGCCGCGAAGAGCCCGCCGCCGCCCAGCACCAGCCAGGTCTCGTTGCCGTCCCAGACCGGGGCGACCGAGTTCATCATCAGGTCGCGGTCCTGCTTTTTCGGGAAGAACGGGTAGAGGATGCCGAGCCCGAGGTCGAAGCCGTCGAGCACCACGTAGGTGAAGACCGCGAAGGCGAGCAGCAAAGCCCATGCAAGGGTGAGATCGATTGCCATGGTGTCTGCCCTCCTATTCCGCCGGACGGGGATCGCCCCGCCCGGTCCCGACCTGCCCGTCTTCGACCTGCCCGTCCTCGACCATCTGATGAGGCGTGAGACCCGCGGTGCGGATCGGCCCCTCGTCCGGCCCCTCTCGCTCGTTCAGCTCGGGCGGCTTGGTCATCAGCCGCAGCAGGTAGACCACGCCGGCGCCGAAGACGGTGAAGTAGATCACCACGAAGGCGACCAGCGACCAGCCGACCGCGCTCGCCCCCAGCGGCGACACGGCGTCGGCGGTGCGGAGCTGGCCGTAGACCACGTAGGGCTGCCGTCCGACCTCGGTGGTGATCCAGCCCGCGATCACCGCGACCAGCCCCGAGGGCCCCATCGCCACCATCGCCCGCCAGAGCATGGGCGTTGCGTAGAGCGCTCCGCGCCAGCGCGCCCAAAGGCCCCAGAGCCCCGCGCCCACCATCAGGAAACCGAGCCCGACCATGACGCGGAACGACCAGAAGATCACCGCGACCGGCGGCTCTTCCGCGTCGGGCACCACGTCGAGCCCCTCCATCGCGCCGGTCCAGCCGAGCCCGAAGATCACCGAGCTCAGGTGCGGGATCGAGATCTCGTAGCGCATCTCTCCCGCCGCCTGATCCGGCAGGCCGAAGAGGATCAGCGGCGCGCCGTCCGGGTGGCTCTCGAAATGTCCCTCCATGGCGGCGATCTTCACCGGCTGATGCTCCAGCGTGTTGAGCCCGTGCTCGTGGCCGACCATGACCTGCAGCGGCGCGGTCACCACGATCATCCACATCGCCATCGAGACCATGGTACGGACCCCCGGGTTGTGCCCATGGCCGCGCAGCAGGTGCCACGCCCCGGTGCCGCCCACGATGAAGGCCGTGGTCAGGTAGGCTGCGGTCAGCGTGTGTGCGAGGCGATAGGGAAAGGACGGGGTGAAGACGATCGCCCACCAGTCCTCGGGGACGAACTGCCCCGCCTCGTTCATGGCGAAGCCCTGCGGGGTCTGCATCCACGAGTTCACCGACAGGATCCACGTGGCCGAGATCGCCGTGCCCACCGCTACCATGAGCGTGGCGAGCATGTGCAGACCCGGCCCCACCTTCCTGCGCCCGAAGAGCATGATCCCGAGGAACCCCGCCTCGAGGAAGAAGGCGGTCAGCACCTCGTAGGCCATCAGCGGCCCCACCACCGGCCCCGCCTTGTCCGAGAAGCCCGACCAGTTGGTGCCGAACTGGTAGGACATGACGATTCCCGAGACCACGCCCATGGCAAAGCTGATGGCGAAGATCTTCACCCAGAAATTGAAGAGCCGCAGGTAGGTCGCGTCCCGTTTCCACAGGTAGAGCGCATTGAGCACGGCGAGATAGCTCGCCAGCCCGATGCTGATCGCCGGGAAGATGAAATGGAACGACACCGTGAAACCGAACTGGATCCGGGCGAGGATCGTGGCGTCGAGACCGAGAAAGCTGTCCATGCGGCTTCTCCTGCGCGAGTGAGACCTGTGCTTGCATCCTGTGGTGGAAAACCTAGGCGGAACCGCCGCAGCGACCAGCCGCAAACGCGCGGCCTCCTGTCGCGGCGCCTCTTCACATTGCTGTCAGGCGCTCCATATGGTTCAGTGGAATAAGATGTTTTCGTGACACTTCCCTTCCGAGGTCTTAAAGAGACCGCATCTCCCATATTCAGGATTCGGAGCTGCCCTTGTCCGAGCGCACCCTGCCCCCCGCCAATCCCTTTGATTCCGACGATCTGGAAGCAGACAAGCTGCACGAGGAATGCGGCGTCTTCGGCATCCTCGGCGTCGCGGACGCGGCGAACTTCGTGGCCCTAGGGCTGCACGCCCTGCAACACCGAGGACAGGAGGCGGGCGGTATCGTCTCCTACGACCCCGACGAGGGCTTCAACTCGGCCCGTCGCTTCGGCTACGTCCGCGACAACTTCACCAACGCCACCCTGATGAGGACGCTGCCCGGCGCGCTGGCCATCGGCCACGTGCGCTATTCGACCAGCGGCAAAAAGGGGGCGGTGATCCGCGACGTGCAGCCGTTCTTCGGCGAGTTCGCCATGGGCGGCGCCGCGATTGCCCACAACGGCAACCTCACCAACGCCATCCAGCTGCGCCGCGAGCTGATCGAGCGCGGCTCGATCTTCCAGAGCTCGTCCGACAGCGAGTGCATCATCCACCTGATGGCGCGTTCCATGGGCCGCACCATTCCCGACCGGATGAAGGAAGCGCTGCGCCAGTGCGAGGGCGCCTTCTCGATCGTCGCGATGACCCGCTCCAAGCTGATCGGCGTGCGGGACCCGATGGGCGTGCGGCCGCTGGTCATGGGCCGCCTCGGCGACGCGATGATGCTCGCCTCCGAGACCTGCGCGCTCGACATCATCGGCGCCGAGTTCATCCGCGAGATCGAACCGGGCGAGATGGTCGTCATCAGCGAGAAGGGCGTCGAGAGCTTCCGCCCGTTCGAGCCGCGCCGTCCGCAGCCCTGCATCTTCGAATACGTCTACTTCAGCCGCCCGGATTCGGTGCTCGGCGGGAAGTCGGTCTACGAGGTGCGCCGCGAGATCGGTCGCCAGCTCGCGCGTGAAGCCCCCGTCGACGCGGACATGGTCTGCCCGGTGCCCGACAGCGGCACCCCCGCGGCCATCGGCTACAGCCAGGAATCGGGCATTCCCTTCGAGATGGGCATCGTCCGCAACCAGTACGTCGGCCGGACCTTCATCGAGCCCACCGAGCAGATCCGCAACATGGGCGTGCGCCTCAAGCTCAACGTGAACCGCGCCCTGATCCGCGGCAAGCGGGTGATCCTGATCGACGATTCCATCGTCCGGGGCACCACCTCGCGCAAGATCCGCGAGATGATCCTCGAGGCCGGCGCCGCCGAGGTGCACTTCCGCATCGCGAGCCCGCCCACCGTGTGGCCGTGCTTCTTCGGCATCGACACGCCGGATCGCGAGCAGCTCATCGCCGCGCGCATGTCCGAGACCGAGATTCGCGACTACCTCGGGGTGGATTCGCTGAACTACATCTCGATCGACGGGCTCTACAAAGCCCTCGGCGAGGAGAACGGCCGCGATCCCAAGGCGCCCGCCTACTACGACGCGGTGTTCACCGGCGATTATCCCATCGCTCCGGTCGACATGATCGAGAAGGGCTTCAAACTCAAACCCGCCGCCGAGTAAGGCGCGGGGACGGGGGTGCGCCGCTTCAGGCGCCCCCTCGCCGATGACGGCGGCTGCTTTCCGCCAGCCTCCGTGACGTCGCAGAGTCGTGACGTCACGGCCCTCTTTCGCCCTCCGGCGCGCCTGTCTATCTCGCGCGGCACACCAGCAGACACAGCGAAAGACAGGGCCAGAATGGCACAAGACCAATCCAATCCCATCGTGGCGAAATCGGCCACCACCTCCGCCAGCCTCTCCAGCCGCGGCATCGTCCTGCTCGGGGTCTTCGGCAAGGACTCCGCCCCCGGGGCGCTGCTCCGCGTGCCCGGCGGCCGCATCGAGAAGGTCGGCGTGGGCTCGCGCGTCGGCAGCCACCGCGTCGTCGCCATCGACGACAGCCGCGTCGCGCTGTCGCAGGGCGGCCGGGCCGAGTGGCTCACCCTGCCCGGCTCCCGCTGAGCACGTTGACAAACCGCGCGCGGGCGGCGATGCATCGCCCATGACCGACCAGATCGCCCCCGAGCAGATTGCAATTGTCACCGGCGCCTCGCGCGGACTGGGCTTCGCCCTTGCCGAGGCGCTCGCCCCCCGTTTCCACGTCGTCGCCGTCGCCCGCACCGTGGGCGGGCTCGAGGATCTGGACGACCGGATCAAGGCCCGCGGCGGCGCCGCCACGCTCGCGCCCATGGACATCACCAAGCAGGATGCCATGGCGCAGCTCTGCCGCTCGGTCCACGACCGCTGGGGCGGCGCGGCGCTCTGGCTGCACACCGCCGTGCATGCCGCCCCGCTTGCCCCCGCAAGCCACATGGACGCCGCCGACTGGGAGAAGTCGGTGAAGACCAACCTCACGCCGATGGGCTATCTCGTGCCCTTCATGGCGGCGCTGCTCGGCCCCGAGGGCCGCGCGGTGTTCTTCGAGGACGACCATTCCGGCGCCAAGTTCTACGGCCATTACGGCACCACCAAGGGCGCGCAGATCGCGCTGGCCCGGAGCTGGCAGGCCGAGAGCGTCAAGACCGGCCCGCGGGTCGACATCGTGACGCCCGCGCCGATGAACACGACCACCCGGATGCGGTTCCACCCGGGCGAGGACAAGTCGGTGCTCGCAAGCCCCTACGCCGAGGCCGCACGGCTTCTGGCGGAGCTCGAGCTCGGCTGAGCAACGGCGCCTCCTCTCGGGGAGGCGCACAAAATCCTGCCGCCTCCGCGCGGGGAGGCGCGCTAAGCCCCACTTCCGGTGACAAATGCGGCGCCCTGCGGTTGCGCTGACAGTTCCGCAACGCTCTTTGCGGCATCGGTCGCAGCCGCCTTGCCCCGTCCTGCCACTTTGCCTATTCAGGCCGAAAGACAGGGGGTTCCATGCGTATTCTGATCACCAATGACGACGGCATCAGCGCCCCCGGGCTCATGGTGCTCGAGGCCATCGCCGCCGATATCGCGGGCCCCGAGGGCGAGGTCTGGACCGTTGCCCCGGCCTTCGAGCAATCGGGCGTCGCTCATTGCATCAGCTACACCCACCCGATGATGATCACGGAGCTGGGCCCGCGCCGCTGGGCGGCCGAGGGCAGTCCTGCCGATTGCGTGCTCGCGGGCATCCATGACGTCATGTCCGACGGGGCGCCGGATCTGGTGCTTTCGGGCGTGAACCGCGGCAACAACTCGGCCGAGAACGCGCTCTATTCGGGCACGCTGGGCGGCGCGATGGAGGGCTCGCTGCAGGGCATCCCCAGCATCGCGCTGTCGCAGTTCCTCGGGCCGGAGACCCGCGATCTGCCGACGCCCTTCGAGGCCTCCGCCACCCATGGCGCCGAGGTCATCCGCCGGATCCTCGCGCTGACGCCCGCAAGTGGCGACGACTACCCGCTGTTCTGGAACGTGAACTTCCCGCCGGTGCCCGCCGCGCGGGTGAAGGGCACGCGGATGGTGCCGCAGGGCAAGCGCCGCGGCACCTGCTTCACCACCGAGCCGCACCTGTCGCCCTCGGGGCGCCGGTTCCTGTGGATCCGTGGCGGCGACCAGCGCGCCGCGGCGACGCCCGGCTGCGATTCCGAGGCCAATCTCGACGGCTGGATCTCGGTCACTCCGATGCGCGCGGATCTCACCGCGCACGATGCGCTGGCCGATCTCGGGGATGCCTTCGCATGAGCTTCACGCCGGAAGCCAAGATGCAGTTCCTCTATGCGCTCCGTTCCCACGGCGTGACCGAGACTGCCGTGCTTCAGGCCATGGAGCAGATCGACCGCGGCGCCTTCGTGAAGGGCTACTTCAACGAACGCGCCTACGAGGACATGCCGCTGCCGATTCCCTGCGGCCAGACGATCTCGCAGCCGTCGGTGGTCGGGCTGATGACCCAGGCGCTGCGGCTCACCGGGCGCGAGAAGGTGCTCGAAGTCGGCACCGGCTCGGGCTATCAGGCCGCGATCCTCAGCCTGCTGGCGCGCCGGGTCTACACCGTCGACCGCCACCGCAGGCTGGTGGCTGAGGCCCGCGCCGTCTTCGATGCGCTCGATCTGGCCAATATCACCGCCTTCACCGCCGACGGCAGCCACGGGCTTCCGGACCAGGCGCCCTTCGACCGCATTCTCGTGACTGCGGCCGCCGAGGATCCGCCTGGCCCGCTCTTGGCCCAGCTGCGGATTGGCGGTATCATGGTCTTACCCGTAGGGCAGTCCGACACCGTGCAGCACCTGATCCGCGTCACCCGCACCGATCAGGGCTACGATTATGACGAAATGCGCCCCGTGCGCTTCGTGCCGCTGGTGGAAGGGCTGGCCAAGGACAGCTAGACACGCCGGCACATTTGCCGTGACGTCCCGGGAACAAGGGGCGCATCAGAGGATATCGAGATGGACAGCACATTCCGCCCGCTCCCCCTGCGCCTCGGCGCGCCCATCGCCCTGGTGGCGGCGCTCGGCGCCTGCTCGGGGCCGCTCGACTACGACATGCGCGGGCGCATGGGCGGTTCGGTCGACACCAGCCAGGCGGCGCTCACCGCGGTCGAGGACCGGCCCGCCGCCGATGACCGGGGCATCATCTCCTACCCGAATTACCAGGTGGCCGTGGCCCGCCGGGGCGACACGCTGAGCGACGTCGCCACCCGCATCAACCTGCCCGCGGGCGAGCTGGCGCGCTACAACGGCATCCAGCCGGACGACCAGCTGCGCGACGGCGAGATCATCGCCCTGCCCCGGCGCGTGTCCGAGCCCTCGCCCGCCACCGGCGCCGTGGCCACCGGCCCGATCCAGCCCGCGGGACAGGTCGACATCACCACGCTGGCAAGTTCGGCCATCGACCGTGCTCCGGCCTCGCCCGCGCCTGCCGCCTCCAGCGCCTCGACGGGCTCGAGCGGCGTCGAGCCGGTCCGCCACCAGGTGACCCGCGGCGAGACCGCCTACACCATCGCGCGGCTCTACAACGTGACGCCGCGCTCGCTGGCGGACTGGAACGCGCTCGACAGCAACTTCACCGTGCGCGAAGGCCAGTACCTGCTGATCCCGGTGGTCGACCAGAGCGCCACCGCAAGCCGCCCGGCCAGGACCACGGCCGCTGCGACCACCGCGCCCGGCGCCGGCTCGCCCACGCCGCAGCCGCCGTCCTCGACGCAGCC
>Ga0208328_1000444_pt1 | contig 19083 bp, 17 predicted proteins | sample DeeseametaMP2633_FD_184170 | JGI IMG/M metagenome (GOLD analysis project Ga0208328, IMG submission 184170) | Marine microbial communities from the Deep Atlantic Ocean - MP2633 (SPAdes) | ecosystem: Environmental > Aquatic > Marine > Unclassified | place: Northeast of Antigua and Barbuda, North... | reverse complement strand
CTGGATTTCGCCCGGTTGTCGCGGTGTTGTGCGCGAAACCAGATGACCGCCCGCCTGGTCTCGACGACCTGCCCGTCGACTTCCGGTTCTGCGACGCCGCCGGCCTGGCCGACGCGGTGCGCGGGGCCCAGGGTCTGCTGCTGTGGGACTTCTTCTCCACCGCGGTGCGCGACGTGTGGAACGACGCCGACGCACTGGAGTGGATCCACATCACCGCCGCCGGCGTCGACACGTTGTTGTTCGACGAGCTACGGGATTCCGCGGTCGTGGTGACCAACGCCCGGGGGGTGTTCGACCGGCCGCTGGCCGAGTTCGTGCTCGGCGCGGTCATCGCGCACGCCAAGGACAGTCGCACGAGTTTCGCGCTGCAGGCCCGCCACGAGTGGCGCCACCGCGAGACCCGCAGCGTCACCGGCGCCACCGCGCTGGTGGTCGGCACCGGCGGCGTCGGCCGCGAGATCGGCAAGCTGCTGCGCGCCGCCGGGCTGCACGTGCGCGGCGCCGGCCGGCGCACCGCCACCGACGACCCGGACTTCGGCGAGATCGTCTCCAGCGCCGAACTTTCCACGCACGCCGGGTGGGCCGATCACCTGATCCTGGCCGCCCCGCTGACCGACGCGACCCGCGGTCTGGTCGACGCCACGGTGCTGGCCGCGATGAAACCCGACGCGCATCTGGTCAACATCGCCCGCGGCCCGATGGTCGACGAGGCCGCCCTGCTCGACGCGCTGATCACCCACCAGATCGGTGGTGCCACACTGGATGTGTTCGACACCGAACCGCTGCCACCGGATCATCCGCTGTGGGACGCGCCGAACGTGACGATCACCGCGCACATGTCCGCCGACGTCGTCGGGTGGCGCGACGAGCTGGCCGCACAGTTCGCGGCCAACGCGCGGCGCTGGCTGGCCGGGGAGGACCTGCACAACGTGGTGGACAAGAAGCTGGGCTACATCCCGGGAGGGCAGTGATGTCGGACGCGGTGATGCCCGAGGCGACCGAACTCGTTGCCGGCTATCGGGACAAGAGCATCTCCCCGGTGGAGGCCACCCAGGCCGCGCTCGATGCGATCGAGGCCTACGACGACGCGATCAACGCGTTCGTCCTCGTCGACCCCGAGGGCGCCCTCGCGGCGGCCAAGGAGTCCGAGGCCCGGTGGCACGCCGGGGAACCCCTCGGCCCGGGTGACGGGGTGCCGACGTCGATCAAGGACATCTTCCTGGCCCGCGGCTGGCCGACGTTGCGGGGCAGCGCGCTGGTCGACACCGCCGGCCCGTGGGACGAGGATGCCCCCTGTGTGGCGCGGCTGCGCGAAACCGGCGCGGTGATCCTCGGTAAGACCACCACCCCGGAGTACGCGTGGAAGGGTGTCACCGACTCGATCGCGTTCGGGCCGACCGGCAACCCGTGGAACCCGGCGACCACGGCCGGCGGATCCAGCGGCGGCAGCGCCGCGGCGGTCGGGCTGGGCATGGGGCCGTGGTCGGTGGGCACCGACGGCGGTGGATCCGTGCGGATTCCGGCCGGCTTCACCGGCACCGTCGCGCTGAAGCCGACGTTCGGGCTGATCCCGCATTTCCCGCCGAGTCCGTTCGGCACGCTGGCGCATTCGGGGCCGATGACCCGCACGGTGCGCGACACCGCGGCGCTGATGGATGTCATCACCGGCTTCGACGCCCGAGACTGGGCGGCGATGCCGACCCCGACGCGCTCGTTCCTCGACGGCCTCGACACCGGCGTGGCCGGGCTGCGCATCGGCTTCTCCCCGGATCTCGGCTACGTGTACAACGACCCGGACGTCGACGCCGCGGTGCGCGCGGCCGTGGCGGCGCTGGCCGAGGCGGGCGCGATCGTCGACGAGGTCGACCCCGGCTTCAGCGACCCCGTCGACGCGTTCCACGTGCTGTGGTTCTCCGGGGAGGCCAAGGTGCTCGAGCCCTACGGGTCGCTGGCCGAGCTGACCGGCCGCGCCGATCCCGGGCTGCTTCGCACCGCGGCGGCCGGGTCGCGCTGCTCGGCGTCGGACTACCTGGACGCGATGGCGGTGCGAATGCGGCTGGGCCAGTTGATGGGTCGCTTCCATCAGGACTTCGACGTGCTGATCACCCCGACGCTGCCGCTGCCGGCGTTCCCGGTCGGCCAGGACGTGCCCGACGGGTCGCCGTCGCCGGACTGGACCAGCTGGACCCCGTACACCTATCCGTTCAACATGACCCAGCAGCCGGCGCTGAGCGTGCCATGCGGATTCACCACCGCCGGACTGCCGGTCGGGCTGCAGATCGTCGGGGCGCGCCACGCCGACGCGACGGTGCTGCGGGTCGGGCAGGCCTACCAAACGGTGACCGACTGGCACCGACGCACCCCCACACTGATGACGCAGGAGGACAACTCGTGAGCAGACTAATCACCGTCTCGTTGGACAAGCGAGGGGTGAGCTGCCCGGCGCGGCTGCTCGACGAGGCCGCCCCGCGGACGTGCGCGGCGGTGTGGGAGGCGCTGGCCGACGGTCCGCTCTCGGCGCCGGTGTTTCACGGCAAGTACGCGCGCAACGAGATCTACACGCTGCTGCCGGCGTTCGCCGCGGCCGACCCGGGGCTGGAGAACACCACGGTGACACCGATTCCCGGGGATCTGTGCTGGTTCTCGTTCAGCTCCGATCAGCTCGGCAACCCGGCCTACGGGTACGAGAACTCGACCGGCACCGGCACCCAAGGCGCGATCGTTGACCTGGCGTTGTTCTACGGCCGCAACAACCTGCTGATCAACGGTGACCAGGGCTGGGTGCCGGGCAACGTGTTCGGCGAGATCATCGAAGGTCTGCCCGCGATGGCCGAGGCCTGCCAGGACCTGTGGATGGGTGGCGTGCGAGGGGAGACGCTGAGCTTTCAGCGCGCCTGAACGATCGTGATGCCCGCCGCCGGTTCCAGCGCGTCGGGGCCCACCGCGTAGGACACCAGGGCCAACGTCACCAGCACCAGCCCGGCGACCAGCGCGACCTTGGTGGCGCGCTCGATGTGCAGCAGGCCCTCATCCATCGCGCGCATGCCGTCGCGGATCTTCTCGCGGCTGGCGTGGCGCAGCGGCTTCTCGATGCCGTGGTGCAGCAGCAGCGCCAGCCCGAACGTCAGGCACAGCACGCTGGCGTAGAAGTACACGCTGGAATGCATCACCGCGCTGAGCAGCACGATGACCGGCCAGTGCACCAGGAACAGCGCGAACGCGATGTCGCCGAGGTAGGTGCTGGCGCGGTTGCGCAGCAGCGGCTGGAACTGCGGTTCGCCGCCGATGCCGGCGGCGATCACCAGCACGGCGCCGGCGACCGGCAGCAACGCCCATGGGGCGGGGTAGCCGGCGGTGGTCTCGCTGATCACGAACACGCTGGCGACGATGATCGCGACGCCCGCCCATGACAGCAGCGGCTTAAGCAGCACGGGGGTGCGGGTGAGGAAGCCGGCCGCGGTGGCGAGCAGCGCACCCACGCCGAGCTCCCAGACGCGGGCGAAGGTGTTGAAGTACGCCCAGTCCGGTGCGTTCGCCGAGCTGTACAGCGACCACGCCAGTGATGCGACCACCAGGATGCCGGCCGCCCCGGCCACGAGGGCGGTCTTGCGAGCCTGAGACCAGGCGAGGGCGGCCGCGATCATCGCGGCGGCCAGGATCACCAGCGGCCACGTCAGCCAGAACTGCTCACCGACCGACAGCGCCCAGAAGTGCAGCAACGGTGACGCCGACATCGGGCCGGCGAACGGGTCGGCTCTCAGGAAGGCGAAATGCCAATTGGCGGCGAACACCGCAGCCAACAACGCGTCGATGCCGACCTGCTCGGCGCGGCTCTGCGGGAAGACCAAGACCGCCGCGACATAGGTGAGTAGCAGCACGACGGTCGCGGCCGGGACGATGCGCAGCGTGCGGCCCCAGAGGAAGTGCCCGACCGCCATGGTTTTGCTGTGTTTCCCGCCCCGCAACAGCGCTGCCGTCACGAGGTAACCCGACAGAACTAGAAATATGTCGATTCCGACGAAGCCACCGACAGGTTGACCCCACAGGCTGTGGCCGACCACCGCGAAAACAGCCGCCGTCCGCAAACCGTGAAGGTCGAAGCGAAAGTTTGCTTCCGCTGCTTTTCGATCTCGGCGTCGAGATGAAATGCGATATCTATCCAGCGTAGTAGTCATCATTGCCCCCCAGCTGAGAAATGCTACGTAGGTCAAATCATGGCTGAGAAACGCAATATGGGAAAGTTAGCAAATCACGGTGTGGCCTGGATCACGCTGCTCCGAGGCGCACCTGTTCGGCGCGGGCGACGGCCCACTGGGGCCTAGCAAACTCGGATGTGAGCGGATTGTTACCGTCGTGGAGGTTTGACTCGGTTACCGTTCGTCAGGAGGCTCACAGGAACCTGGAGGTGATTCACATACGCAAGCATTTGGCAGCGACCTTGGTGGCCATCATGGCGATCTCGGCGGGTTTGATCGGTTCTGCGGCCCCAGCGGGCGCCGCTCAGGACGGAAATCCTGGCCCGTGGGAGATGCCGGATGTCCGGGGTGAGACGCTGCAGCGCGCGATCAACTCCGTGCTGAGCGTGACTGGCGACATCGATCTGGACCTCGAGGTCCGCAACAGGAAAGACGTCCGCCAGGTGATCAACTACACGAACTGGGAGGTGTGCGCGCAGGCCCCGCGCGGGGGTCAGAACATCTCGCAGAAGGCCAGACGCGTGATTTTGGTGGTGCGCCGCCCCAATTCGTCGGGTTGCTGAGAGAGCGAACCGATGGGCCGACTGAACCTTCCTGACGATTCATGAGGACGGACTGACCAACTAGACAGCGTCTCCGGGACGACTCATTGGATTGCACGCAGGCTCTAGGCTACACCGGAAGCGCCGCACGTCAGATCGTCTCGGTTTACGAAGGAGACTGGACTATGATCGGACTTTGGGTCGGGGTTTCGTATTAATAGGGGGTTCGCGTGAGCAAATCGCTTTGTTGTTCAATTGTTGTAACGGCTGCCAGCGTTGGGTTTTTTATGGGGCCGATTCCTAGTGCTTTGGCGGCGCCCGACGCGACCATCGAAGCTCCTGATGTGATCGATATGGTGTTGGGCAAAGCGATCGACGAACTGCTTGAGGAAACTAACGAACCGGATCTGAAGATTGACACCGTCGACTACGTCGGCGGTCAAGATCAGATTAATATGACTAACTGGGTCGTTTGCGCTCAGTATCCCAAAGCAGGTGAACCGATCTCGCCAACAACTAAGAGTATCTCTCTCTACGTGCGGAGACCCACCCAAGAAAGTTGTTGGACCGCCAGTTAGCGCCGGGCATCCTTCTGAGTTCACCACGGGCTAACGCTAATTTTTGGAGGCCGTACGTTGCGGCAAGTTGGCAAGTCGCAGCGGCGTCGCGTTTGACGCGTTTGCGGGAGGCGACCGATGTTGAACGGTGAGGCCCAACTAGTTATTGCGGTCGAACAATATCGGCATTCCGCCACGGTTTCGTCAGTGAGATTCCGGTCGCCTTCATCATGCGGCGAAGCAAAGGAACGCTGATTCCGACGACGTTCGAAGGGGCGCCCTCGATGCCGTCGACGAAACAACTGCCTAAGCCGTCGCGCGTGAACGCGCCCGCGACGTGGATCGGTTCGCCACTGTCGACGTAGTCTTTAAGTTCCTCGTCGGTCGGGGTGCCGAAGTGCACCGTCGTGCTTGCCGTTTCGCTATTGGTGTGGGTAATTACCCCGTTAGAGATGCCTAACAGGGCGTGACCGGTGATCAGGTGGCCGGTTGATCCGGCCATCGAAATCCATTGCTGCCGCGCTGCTTCCGCCGACCAGGGCTTCCCGTGCAGTGCATCGTTGAAGAACAGCATGGAATCGCAGCCGAGAACGATGCAGTCAGCGGCGATGTGCCGCGGCAGCCGCGCTGCGACGGCGATGGCCTCGGCGTTGGCCAGTTCGCCACCACCGCTTCGGGTGGGTGCCGTCGACGAGCGAGTCGATCAGCGCGTCCTCGTCCACCTCCGAGACGACCACCAGCGGCTCGATGCCGGCCTGGCGCAGCACCCGCGGCCTGCCGGCCGACGCCGGCCCGAGGACCACCTGGGTCATGTGAGTCCGTTTCGGAAAGGCACCCCGTCAGCGCCGCAGATGCGTGCGCTCCAGCAGTGTGACGCGCTGCCAGCTGGCATACGAATAACGCAGCTTGTCCACCGGGTGGCCCCACGGGTTGAGTTCCTGGGGACCAGGTTCGTGATGGCCACCTCCGGCGCTGGCCAGCACCGTCGCCAGCGCGGCGATCTCCTCGAGAGTGGGTTCACCCTTGAGGATCTGGAAGTGCGGCTCTGGGGCGGGCGGGTTGTCGATGGTCATGTCCCGCGGATCGGAGACCTCGGCGATGTCGGTGTCCTGGCTCATGGCTCACAGTCCTTATTTGGCAGACGGGTTCCGTTGAGATGGGGTGGGATGCTCAGAGCGGGATGTTGCCGTGCTTCTTCGGCGGGGTCTGGGTGATCTTGCGTTCTAGCAGCCGCAGCGCGGTACCGATGTAGCCGCGGGTGTGCGAGGGCGGGATCACCGCGTCGACGTAGCCGCGTTCGGCGGCCATGTACGGGTTGACCAGGGTGTCCTCGTACTCCTGCTGCAGCTGCAGGCGCAGCGCGTCGACGTCCTCGCCCTTCTCGGCGGCTTCCTTGAGCTGCTTGCGGTAGACGAAGCCCACCGCACCCGAGGCGCCCATCACGGCGATTTGGGCGGTCGGCCAGGCCACGTTGACGTCGCAGCCCATGTCTTTGGAGCCCATCACGCAGTACGCGCCGCCGTAGGCCTTGCGGGTGATGACGGTGACCTTGGCGACGGTGGCTTCGCCGTAGGCATAGAGCAGCTTGGCGCCGCGGCGGATGATCCCATTGAACTCCTGGTCGGTGCCGGGCAGGAAGCCGGGCACGTCGACGAGCATGACGATCGGGATGTTGAAGCAGTCGCAGGTGCGGACGAACCGGGCGGCCTTCTCCGAGGCGTCGATGTCCAGGCAGCCGGCGAACTGGGTGGGCTGGTTGGCCACGATGCCGACCGGGCGGCCGTCGATACGGCCGTAACCGCAGATGATGTTGCCCGCATAGCCGGCCTGGATCTCGAGGAACTCGTCGTCGTCGAGGATTCGGGTGATCACCTCGTGCATGTCATACGGCTGGTTCGGGGAGTCCGGGATCAGCGTGTCGAGCTCGAGGTCCTCTTCGGTGAGGTTTTCCTCGATGGGGCCGGGTGGGTGCGGGGCGGGGTAGCGCGGCGGTTCGGCGTAGTTGTTGGGCGGCAGGTAGGACAGCAGGTCGCGCACCCATTCCAGGGCGTCCTGCTCGCCGGAGGCGACATAGTGCACGGTGCCCGATTTGGCCATGTGGGTATGGGCGCCGCCGAGTTCCTCCATCGTGACGTCCTCCCCGGTTACGGTCTTGATGACGTCGGGGCCGGTGATGAACATCTGGCTGGTCTGATCGACCATGACCACGAAGTCGGTCAGCGCGGGGGAGTAGACGTGCCCGCCGGCGGCGGCACCCATGATCAGCGAGATCTGCGGGATGACGCCGGAGGCCTTGATGTTGTTGTGGAAGATGCGGCTGTACAGGCCGAGGGAGACCACACCCTCCTGGATGCGGGCGCCGGCGCCGTCGTTGATGCCGATCAGGGGGCGGCCGGTCTTGATGGCCAGCTCCTGCACCTTGACGATCTTCTCGCCGTACACCTCACCGAGGGAGCCGCCGAACACGGTGGCGTCCTGGCTGAACACGCACACGTCGCGACCGTCGATGGTGCCGTACCCGGTGACCACACCGTCGCCGGTGGGACGGTTGGACTCCAGCCCGAAGTTCTTGCTGCGGTGCTTGGCCAGCGCGTCGAGCTCGACGAACGAGTCCTCGTCCAGCAGCGCCAGGATGCGCTCGCGGGCGGTGAGCTTGCCCTTGGCGTGCACCTTCTCCACTGCTGCCTCACCGACTGGGTGCAGCGATTCCTCGGCGCGCTTGCGCAGATCAGCAAGCTTTCCGGCAGTGGTGTGAATGTCGATCTCGTGCTCGGCGGCTGGCTCAGTCACGCTGGTCATAAGGTGATGGTATCGGCGGGGGTTTCGGGCGTAGCGAGCGGCCCTTAGTAGTCCCTTAAGAACCGATTTCGGCGATGACGCGCCGGCCAGTTTGTGGCCCGCGGCGCGATAATGCGGCGCTAGCGGACTTGGTCCGGGTCTGGGAGTTCGAGGACGTCAACCGGTCTGCATGACGTTGGACCGACAACTGAGTACGGCCTACATGGGTTGCGCAGATGACGCGACTTCTAGCCACCGGGCGCGCGAGACAAGCGCGAAGGCCGCTTGCTCACCAATTCGCTGGGCACACCATGATGCAGCTAATATCGGGCGAACGGATATTGCAATGGCAAGCAAGTGCAGGATCGGTACCAGAATAGGCTTGCCTCAGCTGAAGCTGAACGCGGAGACTTGCTGGTCATGCGCTATTTCAATTTTGCGGAGAAAGTTTGACGGAAGCGGCCATTCCGGTTGACAGGCCCCCCGGAGTCTGAGAAGCTCTCAGCAACATCAAGGGACCGAACCTTCTGGGGGGACTAGAAATGAACGCCATCGCGACCAAGTTCCAGGTCGGTGCCGCCGCTCTCGCGGTTGGCGCCTCCGCAGCTTTCGCTCCCGTGGCCGCGAACGCCGCTCCGGCCGTGCAGGTGCCAGTCGCTCCTGTGCATCAGGTCGCCGGTGACCTCGCCGCAGCCCCTGGCGACTTCATCTGGTTCTTCCAGGTCACCTCGGTCCAGCTGTCGGCCACCTTCACTAGGAGCGCCACCTTCTGGACCGACACCACTATTGCCATCTACGAGGCGAAGCTCGCCCGTCGGCCTAATTCGATCTTCGCCCCCTTCTACGAGAACAGAATCGCGCAGCTTCAGCAGCAGCGCGCTGCCTTCGGCCAGCTCAGCTTGAGCGCCTGCCGCGACGGCGAGGGCATCACGGCCGGTCCGTACGGGACTGTCACCCGGGGCGCCTGCTGACGCCCTGGTCATCTGATAAGTTTCACCATTTCATAAAGTTAAAGCCTGCACGTCGATAAAGAGGCGTGCAGGCTTTAACCTTGCCCAGGGAATTGTGAGTGCGATTTTTTCCGCGACGGCCGTCAGATGAGGATCTCGATGGCAGCGACGATGAATTTGCGGTGGACTACGACCAAAGTCAGCGACGAGTCCTCATTTGGAGCTCTGCGTTGCTGGTGCTCGTCATCCTGGGGTTGGGCTGTTGGGTAGCGGTAGGCGCCTTCCAGGCGAAAGCCAAACTGGAACAGGCTCGCGGGAGCGCCCAAGAAGCCAAAAGTGCGCTACTCGACGGGAATACCGAACTCGCGGCCAGATCAGCCGACGCCGCGCTTGAGCAAGCTGAGGCGGCGCGTAAGGCGACCCATTCAGTCGCATGGAACATCGTGGCGGCAATGCCGTGGCTGGGTAGTCCATTCAAGACCGGGCAGCAGGTCACCGATGTCGTGCTGGGACTCGCGGCGGATGTGCTTAGACCGGCAGCGGATGTGGGCATCGCGATCGCGCCGGACCGCCTCTACCGCGACGGCCGGGTTGACGTCAACCTCCTGCGTAGCCAGGAACCTCAGCTGACCGAATTGTCCGAGAACGCCGCGCGTCTCAACGGTGAAGCCAGCGCAATTTCGGATCCGCGTTATGTGTCCCTCATGAGCGACGCGCGGTCTGAACTACAGAGTCAGATCTCCAGCATTACTTCTGTAATCGAGAATGCCGCTTTGGCTGCTCGCTTGGCACCATCGATGATGGGGGCCGATGGTCCACGCACCTACTTCATGGCTTTCCAGACGAACGCTGAGGCGCGCGGAACGGGGGGATTGCTTGGCGGTTACGGAATCTTGCGGTTCGACAACGGGCTACCAACAGTTGACACCATTGCTCCAAATACTGATCTTACCGAGGCCGTTGCGCCTATCGAGCTTGGGCTCGAATTCGACCAGCAATATGGCTTTGCTCAGCCGTTCACGGACTTTCGCAATAGTAATCTGAGCCCGCATTTTCCTTACGCTGCGCAGATCTGGAAAGCCATGTGGGCTGAACAGACAGGCATGAATGTCGACGGAGTTATCGCGATCGACCCAGTTGCGCTCAGCTACATTCTCGGCGCCGTCGGCCCAGTGACGATGCCGGACGGAGAGGTGGTATCGCGAGAGAACGTGGTTGAACTGACAGAGTCGACCGCGTACCTGCGATTTCCTACAGATCAGGTAGCACGTAAGCAGTACCTGCAGGATATCGCCAATGCCGTAGTGACAAAGATGGCCCAGCCGGTTCCGTCGCCACGAGGCCTCCTCGACGCATTGGGGAAGTCCGTTGAGGAGCGGCGGATCGCTGTCTGGAGCGCCTCGCCGGCCGAGCAGGAGCTACTTGAAATGACACCGCTGGCCCATGTTTTGCCTGAGGACGGTAGTCCGTACGCCGCAGTGGTGATCAATAATCTCGGCGGGAACAAACTCGACTATTATATGAAGACCGAAATCGATTACGCTGCAGACGATTGCAGTGATGAAACCCGGGCCTCGACGGTGAACGTCAAGCTGACTAACGCGGTGCCGAATGAACCACTACCCGACTATGTCGCTTCGGCAGCGGGGCTTTCTCCGGAGCTCCTCATCGCGGTTCCGAAGGGAACAAACATCACCTCGGTTCGGCTATTCGCGACGAAGGGCGCGGAGCTATCGAGTGCCATCCTGAACGGTGAGCGAGTGCCTGCCATCATCAACACGGAGCGTGGACACCCAGTCTATGAAGTGCAAGTAATCATTCCGCCTGGTCAGTCGGCTGAAGTCAGTTTTCATCTTTCCGAACCTACGGTGCCGGGTGCTGCGCGAGTACCAGTACAGCCCCTTGTCGAGAACGTGACTCCAAAGGTATTGGTGCCTACGTGTTAGCGCTAGGAACACGAAGGCTAGGTTTGTCGCATGGTCGTTTCTATTTGCCTGGCCGATTGCTGCCGATAACGGTCTATGGCATCAACACGGCGCCGGCACCCATATACTCACCACGGGAGGAAACGCTGTGAGGTTGCAGGATTTCATCAAGCTGTTCCGAGCACGTTGGGTGACTATCACCGTCACGACGGTGGCCGTGGTTCTGGGAGCGGTACTAATAACATTGCTGACAACGCCTCTTTATCAGGCGACGACCCGCCTCTTTGTATCTACAACTGCTGGTTCATCACTTGCTGAGACGTATCAGGGGAATCGATTCTCCCAAGAACGCGTGAAGTCATATTCCGAATTGTTGATGGGCAGGACCCTTGCACAGCGCACAATCGATAAGTTAAAGCTAGATATGGGTGCCTCTGAACTTCAGAGCAACATCACTGCGAGCGCGAAGCTCGATACGGTACTAATTAATGTGGCGGTCTTGGACCCCTCCCCCGTACGCGCACGGGACATTGCGAATACGCTTTCTGACGAGTTTGTCTCAATGGTCAGAGAGTTGGAGACCCCGAACGATGGAGCGACCGCAGACGCTCGTGTGGTTGTTGAACAACGAGCCTCGATACCAGAACACCCCATAGTACCCAAGACAGCGCGCAATATCAGCCTGGGGGTGGTCATTGGTCTAGCGCTTGGAATCGGTTTGGCATTCGTGCGTGACATCTTGGATAACACTATCAAGGATCGCGAAACCATCGAAAGCATCACCGATGCTGGGGTGGTGGGCAGCGTGCCGCTCGATAAAGAGCGACGGCAGCGGCCGGCAATATTTTTCGATCAAGACAATTCTGCGATCGCGGAAGCATTTCGCAAGTTGCGTACAAATTTGCAGTTTGTGTCGGTAGACAATCCACCTCGTGTGATTGTCGTGACAAGCTCTATGCCCAGTGAAGGGAAATCGACTACCGCTATCAATTTGGCGCTGGCCCTTGCCGAAGCGGAACACAAGGTAGTACTAGTTGACGGAGACATGCGCCGTCCGACTTTGCACAAGTATCTTGGGCTAGTTGGGCCGGTCGGGTTTAGCACTGTACTTAGCGGCGCTGCACAATTAGATGAAGCTCTTCAGAAGACAAGATTTCCCGGACTAACGGTGCTTACATCGGGAACAGTTCCTCCTAACCCTAGTGAACTGCTCGGCTCGCAATTGGCGCGCAAGCTCCTCACGGAGCTACGCTCGAATTTCGATTACGTGATAGTAGATTCAACGCCGCTTCTTGCGGTAACGGACGCGGCGATTCTTGGAGCAGGCGCGGATGGTGTCTTAATGATTGCGCGTTATGGGCAGACTCGCCGTGAACAGCTCACACACGCTGTCGAAAATCTTCGCAATGTCGGTGCTCCACTGCTCGGCACGGTGCTTACCCTAACCCCTGTTCGCGGGAACGCCGCGTATTCATATAATTACGGTTACTACGGCGAATATGGACAGGCTGCGAAAAATTGGCGCGGAGGACCCGAGACGCCGCAAACTCCGGCACTTCCTGCGCAGCGACCATCAAGTTCACTTTCGGCTATCACTGGGAAAGAGTCTCGACCACCAGGAGAAGGTCAGCGGCAGCGGCGGGATTCAAATCGTTGAGGGTAGATTGTCAACGGATGATACTAGAAAAAGTCTATGTATGTGCTTTTGGCTTTGAGTACCTTACTGACCGCACAGCGAATCGACTGAATAGTTCTTATCGTCTAAATTGCTCGCGCGTAAACGCTTAAAATGTTCCGCGGAAGGATACCTATCTGCGCAGAACTCTCGAGCGCCCGCCCCCCTGGCTTCGCTAGCTGCAGTGGAACCCCGATGGAAGTTAAATACTCCCGCATCCGCAGGCCGTAGCCAATCGTAGGCTCGATTGAGAGCGGGAGGAATCCTTCACTCCGTAGCAGTTGATTCATGCCTTCTTTGGAGTATTGACGCCGGTGAAAATGATTAATTCGACGATCAAAAATTCGCCGAAATCGGTCTCTACTAAGTTTGCGCAAGATAATGGCCGTTTGGTCGATCGAGCAATAACGAGGGGTAGAAAAGAACAGGATTCCACCGGGTCGCAGCAGTTCACGTACGCCCCTGAGGAGTTCACGGGGTTCATCGACATGGGCAATAACACACCACATAGTCACTACGTCGTACTTTGAGTCGAACGAAGCGAAGCTGCGGAGGTCATCGCCAAGCATGAGCTCGATACGGTGCCTATTCCAACACTCGTCGATGGCTGGTTGAGAAACTTCGTTTCCGGCTACATCGAAACCGTCGGCTCGCGCGAGCGCGAGAAAATCGCCACCGCCAGCACCCACGTCAAAGATCCTCGGGCTGGCGACAGCGGGGGCCATCTCGCGTACGCGCTTGAGCGTTTCTTGATACCGAAGCGAAACTGAACATTCGTTGGCTGACTCAAGGTACCGCTGGTAGTTAGAATCAACATTGTACTGCTCATTGTGGCTTACCGTGCCGGCCGCACCAAAATAAAAGAATACCGACCTGCAAGAACGACATTGCTCAACATACTGTGGCCTCGGAGCGCTTAACATGCGCATAGAATCTGCGCCGCATGCGGGACAAGCGTTGATCATTGATGGTTCATCGTACATGGCTCCCCCTCTGAATATAATCCTACCTTTTAAGCGGCAACATGTTCAGGCTTCCCCGTGCTCGGCGGCTTAGGCCGCATCCGTCTCACTCCCGCCTAGCGGCTGAACACCTTAAGGCGATTAAGGGAAGCTGGACGGAGTGGGCGAGGTTCTCAGACAACATTCGGCAAGCCTCTCGAGGTTCATGACAAACAATGTTGGACGAGCTGATAGGCTGGCAGTGAACAGCCCTCTATCGCAGGTGCATTACAATTGCGCCGATGTTCCGTCGAATACTTACAGCATAGGAAGTTGTGCAGAGCAACATTGGCGCAGCACGCTCACACCCATGCGTATTCGAACTAAACTCGAAATTTTCTGCGAAGTTGACCGACTTACTATGACAGAACTGCAATATGTGTACGTATTGGGCTTGGCCAAGTGCTGTGCAGATGGCAGCTGATTACACACGCCGCGCCGCGTACATCGTCAACCAACGGAAGCCTGGCACGGTCTCATCGAAACATCCCTCGGGAGAGCACATTCGACAACGACATCCAGAATGTGAGAACCGCAAGGCAACAACGTTAAGCTCAACGAAGCGTGAGATCGTTTCAGGGATGGGGGAACTGGGTGAAAATCGTAGTCATGGGTCTAGGTTACGTGGGCGTTACCGCCGCGGCATGCTTGGCAAGCCAGGGGCATGACGTCATAGGAGTGGACCCTAACGCAACCAAGGTAGACACCATACTGAACGGGAAGTCGCCGATCATGGAGCCTGGCGTTGAGGACCTTATCCGGGGAGCCCGGACGGCAAACAAGGTAACCGCTGTCACGTCCATAGTTCCAGAGGTTGCGCAAGCAGATTTGGTGATGGTCTGCGTCGGCACGCCTAGCGCTGCGGACGGCTCTCACAATATGACTCATATCGCGGAGGTGTCGCGTCAACTCGCCGTGCTGGTGAAAGAGAACCCTTATAGCCGTCTAACGATCGCATACCGCTCCACAATCAGACCGGGGACAATTGAGGAACTCATCCAGCCGATATTCGATGGCGTGCTTAGTTCCGAGGCGGACCGCATTGAGTTGGTCTACTATCCCGAATTCCTGCGCGAGGCATCGGCGGTTCAAGATTTCTTTGACCCACCGAAAGTGGTCATCGGCACAAAAACAGGGGCACCGTGTAAGGTGTTGGACGAGATAAACGAAGGCATGAAAGCGCCGGTATTCTATGTTAAATACCGTGAAAGTGAGCTCACCAAGTTTGTGGATAATACTTTTCACGCCGTCAAGACTGTCTTCGCGAACGAGGTTGGACGGCTATGCGTCCAGCTCGGTATAAGTGCTGCTGAAATACACCGAATCTTTGTGGCAGACACAAAATTAAATATCTCGCCTTCTTATCTTCGGCCAGGTGGCGCCTTTGGTGGGTCATGCCTGCCTAAAGATGTGCGTGCACTCCAGCATATATCACGCTCCACGGGCGGATCGGCGCACCTGATCGAATCGCTGATCGAAAGCAATGAGGCGCACAAGTCCTTCTTGTTCAATTATGTTACCAAAGAGTTAGAGTTTGGTGCTTCCGTGCTGATGATCGGCATTTCCTTCAAAAGAGACAGTGACGATTTGCGCGAAAGCCCAAACGTAGACCTGGCGCGTATGCTTATCACGGCGGGATACCAGGTTTCAATTTTCGATCCGCATGTTAAACCGGATAGTCTAATTGGTCAGAACCTAGGTGTATTGTCTAACTCACCATTTATTCGTCAGCTCCTGGTCGACCATCCCACCATGGAGGGGACGTCTTGGGACCTCGTCGTTGATACACGTGGAACCGCCTCCGATTACTCGATCACCGCTAGGAGGACGGTCGATATAAGTCGGCTTAGCTGAATGCGGGAAAGCCTCATTCCAGTTGGCCTGATCGCTGGGTGGAGCAACATTTTAAGTGCTATTGTCTGTGCAAAGCTGCCTACTGAAAACGTTGGGAGGGTTGGGGGCCTCTGGCTCGGGACCGGGTCAGATCACCGGATAAAATGGCAATTCGACACACAGTTCGTAATGTTGCTCACAGGTTTGGTTTTGATATTGTCCGATTTCCGTTGCACGATCCGATGGCGCGGACGGTGCAACTATTGGACCACTTTAATGTTTCGCATGTCGTTGATGTGGGCGCCAACGATGGCGGGTTTGGGTCAGGCATAAGGCAACTAGGTTTCACGGGCGGTATAACCTCGTTCGAGCCCTTGCCTAAGCCATTCGCCGCAATACGAAGAAAAGCTGCGCGCGACGAATCCTGGACGGCTCATCAATTTGCAATTGGCGATACACAGCGCGAAGTCGAAATTAATGTGTCAGGAAACTCTGGCCTGTCGAGTTCAATATTGCCGATGTTGAGCACGCACCGAGAGGTTGCACCACAATCACATTATGTAGGCAGTATCAGAGCGAAGCAGGAACGTCTAGATGCGTTGCTGCCAAAGCTTGGCATGACAATCGACAATGGTGGTCTCTTCTTGAAGATCGACGTTCAGGGGTACGAGGGCGCTGTGCTGAATGGCGCATCGGGATTATTTGAAGTGGACGCCGTGATCGGGCTTCAGTTGGAGTTGTCTCTGACACCCTTATACGAGGGAGCGCTGACGTATCGGCAGGGCCTCGATCGCGCGGATTCGCTCGGCTTTACATTGATGGGTCTTGACCCAGTAATGTCCGATCCGAGTTCGGGGCGTCTATTGCAGGTTGATGCAATTTTCTTCCGAACTTGACGGAGGCGAGATAAGTAGAGATGGCGGGGGTGGCGACAATGAGCGTATCGATTCACGGCACAGGCGGACAAAGATGTCGCCGCGTGTGCTAATTGTCTGTCCACAAGTGTTTCCGACTCCGCACAGTGGAGTGGGAATGCGGGGACATTTTCAAGCGATGCATTTGTCTCGTCGATGGCCAGTAACATTACTAACGGAGACGGGCATATACGAAGTTGAAAACGGCGTATTCAAACTGAGATGTGGTAAACAGACGCCGCAGGCTTCCAACGGTGCAGCTTACTTGCGTAGCTTACTGCACAAATCCCATTATCTTTTCGAGAAATACAATTGTCGTCGATGGCTTGTACCCAATCGGCGGGATTATACGCACATAATTATCCATTATCCTGCACTCTTGCCACTTGCATCGGGACGGCGCGGTACTGAATCCAAGGTGATTCTAGATACCCATAATAACGAGCGCGAATACTACGAGTCTGTGGCAGACCAGGCGCACGGAAGAGTCAAACGATCCGTAATACGAGCACAAGCGACCGTGAGTGAGCGGATTGTTCGGCAGTGCGGACGAGAAATAGATGCGACGGTCTCGGTATCGCAGGGGGACCGTGATTGGGTGGCGGGACTTTGCGGCCCGCAGGTTAAACATTTTGTGGTACCTAATAACCTTTTCACGTACGATCCGACGCGCTGGACAGGACGCCGGACGATCTTGTACGTCGGATCATTAAATGTCAATATGAATTTGCAGGCACTTGAATGGTTCACCGAGAATGTTTGGCCGCGATTGCGACAGTTGCATCCGGATGTGGAGTTCGTGGTAGCAGGTCGAAACCCAGCCGCGCTTCTGATCGAGCACCTTCAAGGACAGGGTATTAAGGTGGTTCCCAATGCGCCTTCGCTTAGGCGCTTGTACGCCGACGCATTGTGTTCGGTGATACCGGCTTCATCAGGATCCGGCGGGAAGATTAAGGTTGGCGAGGCTTTGGCGCACGGTGTGCCGGTATTGACAACGCCAAGTGGGCTTGTTGGACAGCCGGCACCAATTAAGGGGTGTTGTATCGTTCGAGATGAGCCAGGATCATGGGTCGACGTTATTGGTCAACTGCTTTCCGGAACACAACGCACTTCCCGCGAATGGGATGCGAAAGTCCGTGCCGTTCTACAGGAGACCAGCTTTTCATCGTCGCTGGAGCAAGTCGCGCAGTACATCGAGCAGAGTTGAGATCTCGCTTCCTTGCGCATCAGGATAGCGCATGGATGCACTCTAGTGGTCTGCCTACATGAAACATAAGTTCAGCGCTTTTGATAATTATAGGTTGGCGCAAGGAAGGTGGAGTCAAGATGAGTAGAGTTCTCGATCTTCTGTTATCTGGAGGGGCTTTCAATCAGCGCTTAGCGGCAGTTTTACATTCCGCAGTTTGGGCTCGGAGGCTGCGGCACGGCAACTCTGATGTTCCAGAAATGTCGCTCCTCGACGACCTAGATTTGAGAGGTAGAATTGCTCTGGACGTTGGCGCTCACTCAGGTAATTGGGCTGTTCATTTGGCGGGCCGAGTCGGCACCGAAGGGGCAGTGTTTGCATACGAGGCGCTTCCGCACTACGGCCGTGCTCTGAAGGGTGCCTTGCGGCTTTTGCGCGTTTCAAACGTACACGTGCGTCCGGTCGCGATCGGAAACGCTCAAGGGGAAATAGCGTTGCGTTGGCGCTCAGACGACAATCAACTGTTGACGGGCAAGACACATATCGAACCTGATGCGACGCCCTCATCAGGTGTAACTGAGGTGCCGGTGACGACGTTGGACCAGGATTTATTCACGCGCGGAGTCCGCCTGAGTGATGTCGCATTTGTGAAGATTGACGTCGAGGGCGCTGAGCTCGACGTATTACGCGGATCGTACACGCTGTTGAAAAAGGGGCGACCTGTTGTGTATCTAGAGACAGAGCCGGAGTGGGCCGAGCGGCTGGGTCATTCGGTACCAGAAGTATTTACCGAGATGAATAATCACCGCTACTCGCCCTACCTATTAACTCCTGCGGGCGCTATACCCACTGACGTAGATAGCTACCTAAAGCAGTACCGTGCTCGGCGTGCGTATAATAATGTGTTGTTCTTGCCTCACGCTAAGTTGTAGCCCCGACTTGGCTCAACTTGGAGCGCACCGTCGCTGCGGATTTTGAGCAGGGCGGCGCGGAGGTCGTCGGGTAGCGGGTCAGCGGCGGTGAGGGTCTGGTTTCCTGCCTGGATTTTGACGGTGCGGTAGCGGCGTGGGGTGCGCACGAATTTCTTGATGCACCAGCCGGTCTGGGTCTCGATGTGGTGGCTGACGGCCATCGCGGCGACCACGATGCTGAGGTGGGCCTCGATGGAATCACGCAGGTAGTGATAGATCGGGCGGGCCTGCAGGTCGTGCTTGGACATCCGGCAGCTCTCCCCGATGTGCCACAGCTGGTGATAAGCATCGAAGACGAACGTCGAGGACGCGCTGGTCAGGTTGGTGGTGTGGCCCCTTTAGCCGGCCAACGCCCGGGTCTTGGCCTCCAGTGTGCAGTTGACGCTTTTGGTGGCGCCCGCCAGCTGTGGCGTCTTCCCCGTGATTGAGACCAGCAGGTTTTAGAGTCCTGTGGCCCGATGTCGGGCCAGATGGGACGATGAACACATGGCTGGTCGGAAGCGGAATTCCGCGGAGGACATCGTGCGCAAGCTGCGCCGGGCAAATGAGCTGGCC
>Ga0208328_1000443_pt1 | contig 19088 bp, 15 predicted proteins | sample DeeseametaMP2633_FD_184170 | JGI IMG/M metagenome (GOLD analysis project Ga0208328, IMG submission 184170) | Marine microbial communities from the Deep Atlantic Ocean - MP2633 (SPAdes) | ecosystem: Environmental > Aquatic > Marine > Unclassified | place: Northeast of Antigua and Barbuda, North... | reverse complement strand
ATGGGCCGCTTGATCTCGGGGTCGTTGACCGTCGCCAGCGCGGCGCGGACCTGCTCGAGGAGGGTGCTGCTCATGATGCTCGAGTCTACGGGCGGGGTGTGTCCTCGCCGTCCTCGGTCCCCCGCTCGGACCGCTCCTCGATCTCGGCGAGCAGGGCGCGCAGCTCCGAGCGCACGAAGTCGCGGGTGGCGACCTCGCCCACGGCCATCCGCAACGAGGCCACCTCGCGGGCGAGGAACTCCATGTCGGCGTGGGCGCGCGCGTTGGCCTGCCGGTCCTGCTCGGCGACCACCTTGTCGCGCTGCTCCTGGCGGTTCTGCGCCAGCAGGATCAGCGGTGCGGCGTACGAGGCCTGCAGGCTGAGCATGAGGGTGAGGAAGATGTAGGGGTAGGCGTCGAAGGCCGCGGAGTCGGGGGCGACGGCGTTGAAGAGCACCCAGACCAGGACGAGCACGGTCATCCACAGCAGGAACCGGGCGGTGCCCATGTAGCGGGCGAACTGCTCGGCGAAGACGCCGAAGGAGTCCGCGTCGTAGCTGGGACGCCGGACGAGCTGACGCCGGGCCTCCCGGGGCGTGTCCAGCCGCGGGCGCTGCTCAGCCACGGCGACCCGCCGGGGGTGCAGCCGGCCGGGCCCCGGCCTGGGACCCGAGCTGGGAGGAGCGGCGTCCGCGCCGGGACATGCTCAGCGAGTCGCGCCAGCCCTCGGGCAGCATGTGGTCGAGCAGGTCGTCGACGGTGACCGCACCGAGCAGGTGGCCGTTCTCGTCGACGACCGGTGCCGCAACGAGGTTGTAGGTCGCCAGGTGGGCGGCGACCTCGTCGATGCTCATCTCGGGTCGCAGCGTCTCGTTGCCCTCGTCGAGCGCTCCCGCGACCAGCGACGAGGGCATCTCGCGCAGCAGTCGCTGGATGTGGCCGACCCCGAGGAACTTGCCGGTGGGGGTCTCCAGGGGCTGCCGGCAGACGTAGACCTGGGAGGCCAGCGACGGGGTGAGGTCGGGGTTGCGCACGTGCGCGAGGGCGTCGGCGACGGTGGCGTCGGGGCCGAGGATCACCGGCTCGGGGGTCATCATCGCGCCGGCGGTGTCCTCGACGTACGACATCAGCCGCCGCACGTCCTCGGCCTCCTCGGGCTCCATGAGGTCCAGCAGGGCCGCCGCGGTCTCGGGCGGCAGCTCGGCGATCAGGTCGGCCGCGTCGTCGGGGGACATCTCCTCCAGGACGTCGGCGGCGCGCTCGTCCTCGAGGTGGCTGAGGATCTCGACCTGGTCCTCCTCGGGCAGCTCCTCCAGGACGTCGGCGAGCCGCTCGTCGGCCAGGGCGCTGACCACGGCCGAACGCCGCTCGGGAGGCAGCTCGTGGATCATGTGGGCCGCGTCGGCCGGCTTCATCTCGTTGAGGGCGTGGACCAGGTGCGTGGCACCCTGCGCCTCCTCGCGCCGGGTCAGTCCCTCGACGTCGCGCCACTGCACGACGTGGGTCTGGCCGCGCCGGCGCAGCCCCTTGCCGGGCTCCTGCACCGCCACCCGGGACAGCACCCAGTCGCGGTTGCGGGCCTGCTCCAGCGCCACGTCGTAGACCACGCCGCTCACCCCGCTGGAGGTGATGGTGACGGTGCGGTCGAGCATCTGGCCGATCACCAGGGTCTCGGTGGTGCGCTGCTCGAAGCGGCGCATGTTGAGCAGCCCGGTCGTGTAGACCTGCCCGGCGTCGATGTTGGTCACCCGCGTCATCGGCACGAAGATCCGGCGCCTGCCGAAGACCTCGCCGACCAGGCCGAGCACCCGCGGCTCGCTGGTCTCCGAGCGGACGGCCGCCACGACGTCGCGGACCTTCCCCACCTGGTCGCCCTGCGGGTCGAAGATGGGGAGCCCGACCAGCCGTGCGGCGTACACGCGGACGGGGCTCGAGCTCACGGGACGAGGCTAGGCCATCCGGGGCGGGCCATCGCGCACGCCGGGGCCGCTCGGTGGCACGATGTCGACGTGCGGGTCGTCGTCCACGTGGGTCTCACCAAGACGGGCACCACGCATCTCCAGGGCCTGCTGGCCACCCATGCGCCCGCGCTGCTGGGGGCCGGCGTCCTCTACCCCACGCAGCCGCCGGGCCTGCACTTCCGCGGCGCCGTCGACGTGCGGGGCAGCGCCGAGGTCTTCGGGTTGGCGCCGCAGGAGGTGGACGGGGCCTGGCAGCGGCTGTGCGCGCAGGCGCGCGAGCACGTGGAGACCACCGGCGGCGACGCCGTCATCGGCCACGAGGTGCTGGCCGGGGCCACGCCCGAGCAGGCCGACCGGGCGCTGCGGGCCCTCGAGGGCCTGGAGGTGCACGTCGTGGTCACGGCCCGCGACCTCGGGCGCCAGGCGGTGGCGCACTGGCAGGAGCGGGTGAAGCTGGGGGAGACCCGCAGCTTCGCCGACTTCGAGCGGGAGGAGCTCTTCGCCGACTCCGGGCGCGACCGCGGCCCGGACGCCGGTGGGGTGCGGCCGCGCTTCTGGCACGGCCAGGACTTCGCCGACACCCTGCGCCGCTGGACCTTCGCGCTGCCGCCCGAGCGCGGTCACCTGGTCGTCTGCCCGGCCCCCGGCGCGCCGGGGGAGGAGCTGTGGCGCCGCTTCGCCGAGGCGGGCGGGCTCCCGGAGGACCTCGTCGACGCCACGGCCGACGTACGCGCGAACTCCTCGCTGGGCGCCCCCGAGGTCGCGCTGCTGCGCGAGGTCAACCGACGCCTGGGGGACTCGATGCCCACCGACGTCCGCCACCGCGTCGTGAAGAGGGAGTACGCCGAGGGGGAGCTGGCCGCGCGGGACTCCGCGCCCGCCCGGACCCCGGCCACGGCGGCCGGGTTGCTGGCCGACCGCACCCGTGCCTGGCTGGAGGAGGTGGTGGCGGCCGGCCACGTCGTGCACGGCGCGGTCGACGACCTCGAGCCGGTCGTGGCCGGGCCCGGGGACCCGGCGCCCGACACCGAGCCGCCGGCCGACCTCGACCCCGAGCGGGTCGTGGCGATGCTGCGCACCCGCGCCGAGGGCGGCTCGGCGCAGCCCACGGCCCGCCGCCCCCGCTGGTGGCGTCGGGGCTGACCCGGCGGCACTAGGGTGCGGGGCATGCAGCCCGGCTCGCAGGCCCCGTTGATCGCGGTCAGCACGATCAAGGACAGCCCCGACCACGTGCGTCGCTACGTGGAGGGCAACCTCGCCGGCGGGGTCGACCACCTCGTGGTCTTCCTCGACGCCCCGTCCGAGGAGGGCCAGGACGAGGTCCTCGCCCAGCTGGCGGAGCACCCGAGGGTCAGCGTCGTGCGCGCCGGAGGTGCGTGGTGGGGCGGGCAGCGCCCGCGCGAGCTCAACGTCCGCCAGTGCATCAACGCCAACGTGACCCGGCGGGTGCTCGCCGGGCTGGGCCTGGGGCACGGGTGGCTGCTCCACATCGACGGTGACGAGGTGGTGCGCGTGGACCGCGAGGCCCTCGCGCGCGTGCCCGAGGACACGCTGGCCCTGCGCCTCGGCGTGCGCGAGGCCGTCTCGAGCAGCACCTGGCAGGGGCAGCCGACCGCCTTCAAGGCCGAGCTCGACGAGGGCGACCTCGCGCTGCTGCACGGGCTCGGGGTGATCGACGAGCCGAGCAACCAGGTGTGGATCCGCGGCCACGTGATGGGCAAGTCCGCCGTGCGGATCGGCGCCGAGCGGTGGCTGACCCTGCACAAGGTCGCGCGCGAGGACCGCAGCCACGAGCCCGGCCTGGAGGACGGGGCCTGGCTGGTCTTCCACTACGAGTCCTACTCCCTGGAGGACTTCTGCCGGAAGTGGACCGCGATGGTCGCCTCCGGCCCCCGTGCGGCCTACCGCGCCGAGCGCCGACAGGTCGCCCGCACGCTGCGGGACCTGATCAGCCGTGGCCTGGCACCGGACGCGCTGCGCCGCCAGCTCGAGCGCTTCTACCGGCTCGAGGTCGAGGAGGACCTCGCGACGCTGCGGGACCTGCAGGTGGTCGACGAGGTCGACCCGCTGGTCCCGCTGCCCGGGGCGCCGACACCTCCGGGCGCCGTGCCCGTCGCCGAGCTGGACGCCGCCCTGGAGGAGTGGCGCGGGCGGGCCAAACCGGAGGAGGAGCTCTTCCGGGGGACCTCGCCGGCCGGTCCGGGAGCCGGTGCGGAGGCCCCGGGACGCCGCCGCGGGCTGCTCGGCGGCCGCGGACGGTAGCGGAGCCGCACCGGGCCGATGCGGGTGGGACCCCCTGGACACGTGTACCCTCGCGGAGTCGTGCTCCTAGGCGTCCGGCCGCGCAGCGGAGGGCGTCCGAACACCCGGGAGAAGTTCCGTGCTCCGTCTCCACACCCCCCGCGCGCGCCTGGCCACGATGGTCCTCGCGCTCGCCCTGGTCCTCGCCTCGGCCGCTGCCGTCCTGCTCGCCCCGACCGGTCCACGGGCCGTCGCCGCGGAGACGAGCGCGGAGCAGAAGCCGTCGTACAAGGCCCAGGAGGGGCCGACCTTCAACACCGCGATCGGCGACCAGCAGTCCCGCCGCGCCATCTTGGACCTGCTGCTGCAGACGATCCGGCACACCTCGCCCAAGGGCCAGATCAAGATCATGACCTGGAACTTCATGAATGCCGGGGCGGCCGACGCGCTCATCCAGCGGGCCCAGAAGGGCACGACCGTGCGGGTGCTCATCGACGCCAACAACAACGACGAGGACACCGACAACCCGTCGTTCCGCCGGCTGAAGAAGGGCCTGAAGGCCACCAACGGCAAGAACGAGAAGGGCGCCACCAAGTCCTTCGCGCGGATGTGCAGGGGGTCGTGCCGGGGCAAGAGCGGTGCCGCGCACTCCAAGATGTTCCTCTTCGACAAGGTCGGTCTCTCGCGCAACGTCCTGATCCAGGGCAGCGCCAACCTCACGACCGCTGCGGCGGCCAACCAGTGGAACGAGGTCTACACCTACGTCGGTCGCGACAAGATCTACGACTTCGCCGAGGAGATCTTCGACCAGATGTGGCGGGACAAGACCACCAAGAACGCCTACCGCGCGTTCGAGGGCAGCCGCTACAGCCTGTACTTCTCGCCCTACTACGGGAAGTACTTCGAGGGCGACCCGGTCCAGCAGATGATGGACCGGATCAAGTGCAAGGGCGCGCAGAAGGCGGGCAACGCCAACGGCCGCACCATCGTGCGCAGCGCCCCGGACGTGATCCGCGGCAAGCGCGGCATGATCGCCGCGCGCCGGCTCAAGACGCTGTGGGACCAGGGCTGCGACGTCCGCATCGCCTACACCGTGATGGGTCGCGACGTGAAGAAGCACCTCAACGGCGGCGGCGGGCGTGGGCCGGTGCCGATGCGCCACCTCGTCCAGGACTTCGACGGCGACGGCGACTTCGACAACTACTTCCACCTCAAGGTGCTGACCATCAACGGGCGGATCGGTGCCGACCGCACCTCGTACGTGACGTTCAACGGCTCGGCGAACACCTCCGACCCCTCCAGCAGGTCCGACGAGCAGATCGGCAAGCTGGTCGGCAAGCGGAACACGCTGCAGTACCAGCGCTTCATCGACCGCTGGTTCGAGAACCCGCCGCCGAACGCCGGTCGCCGGGCCGACGCCGACCCTAACGTCCACCCGTACCAGCACGTCGACATGGACTGAGGCCGCGGTGCTCGACCTGCGTGTGCGTCGCGTCGACGCCGAGGGCGTCGGGCTCGTGGTGCTCGGCTCGGACCGGGTCGTCGACGTCCTCTTCGACGGGCGCCGCATCTGGTCCTTCTGGGTACGCCGCGACACCGAGCCGGGTCGCGGGGCGGCCCGGCCGGTCCGTTCGGTGACCTGGCCGCCGGCCATGCGCCCGCACCTGTCGGGCACGGGCGCGGTCACGCTCCGCGACCACGTGTCCGGGGCCGACGTGTGGAGCGGCGAGGTCCGCTTCAGCGGGGACGACCGGCGCGTGGACTTCGTGGACCGTCAGGGGCACCCGATCGCCCTGGACAAGGCCAACCGGTTCAGCCCGGTGTTCTCCGAGCGGAGCGCCGCGGACCTCGACCCGCTGCTGGACGCGATGACCGAGCTGCTCGAGGTGCTCGGGGGCGCCGGGGTCGCCGCGTTCCCGGCGTACGGCACGCTGCTCGGGGCGGTGCGCGAGGGCGACTTCCTCGGGCACGACTCCGACGCCGACCTGGGCTACGTCTCCTCCCGCTCGACCCCGGTGGACGTCATCCGGGAGTCCTTCGAGCTGCAGCGCGTCGTGGCCGCCGCGGGCTTCCGCACCTACCGCTACAGCGGCCTGGCCTTCCGGGTGGACGTGGTCGAGGCCGACGGCGCCACCCGCTTCCTCGACGTCTTCGGCGGCTTCCTCGACGGTGGTCGGCTCTACCTCATGGGCGAGGTCGGCACGCCGTTCGAGCGCGACTGGCTGCTGCCGCTGGGCACGGTGTCGCTGCGCGGGCGTGAGTACCCCGCCCCCGCGCGCCCCGAGAAGCTCCTCGAGGCGATGTACGGCCCGTCCTGGAAGGTGCCGGACCCGGCCTTCAAGTTCGAGACCCCCCGCGAGACCACCGAGGTGCTCAACCAGTGGTTCCGCGGCACCGGGCATGCCCGGCGGGACTGGGAGCGCCGCGCCGCCCAGCGCCGTCGTCGCCCCGTCCCCAAGGGCTCCTCGGCCCTGGCCAAGCAGCTGCGACGCACCGAGGCCGAGGGCACCGCCGTGCTCGACGTCGGTGCCGGGCGGGGGCGCGATGCCCTCTGGCTGGCACGCCAGGGCTTCCCGACCACCGCCTACGACTTCGCCCCCCGCGGCCTGGAGAAGGCGCGCCGCACCGCGCGACGCCGGGACCTGCCGCTGGAGGTCCGCGGGCTGAACCTCGACGAGTGGCGCTGGGTGCTCAGCGAGGGCGCCCGGGTCAGCCGATCCGGAGAGGGGCCGCGGGCGATGCTGGCCCGGCACGTGCTCGACGCGACCGACGACCTGGGCCGGCAGTCGCTGGGCCGGCTGGCCTCGATGACCCTGCGCGGGGGTGGGCGGCTCTACGTCCAGACCTGGACCGGCAAGGGGCGCGGGGGAGCGGGTCTGGTGCCCTTGCGCACCCAGCAGGTGCGCAGGCTCGTGGAGCGGCACGGCGGCACCGTGCTCGACGTGTCGGAGTCGCCCGGTGGAGGATCGGACGGCGGCAAGGGATCGGTCGGAAAGGTGGTCGCGCAGTGGCGATGAAGCAGGGACTCAAGCAGGCACTGAAACGGGTCGCGCCCGGCGGCGGCGACCAGGAGCTCGCCGAGCGGGTCGCCCGCCTCGAGCGCGAGGTCGCCGACCTGCGCCGGCACAACCTGCGGCTGGCCGAGCTGGCCGACGTCGTGCAGGAGCTGCTGGTGCCGATGGCCCAGCGTGACCAGGAGCGGGTGGACGCGGCGATCGCCGCCTTCCAGGACGCCCTGTGACACGAGGCGTCCGGTGACGAAGCGGGCCTTCCTGCACCTCGGGCTGCCGAAGACCGCCACGACCTACCTGCAGACGATCCTGTGGGGCCAGCGCGACGCCGTGGCCGCCCAGGGGCTGCTGCTGCCGGGTCGGGAGCGACGCGACCACCTGTGGGTCTCGCGCGTGGTGCGCGAGGAGCCGGAGCGCAAGCGGCGGCCCGAGCGCGAGCACGAGGCGATGGCCCGGGTGCTGTCCGACGTGGCCGCCTGGGACGGCGACGTGCTGGTCTCCCACGAGTTCTTCGCCGCTGCCTCGGCGGCCCAGGCGCAGGCGTTCGTCGAGCAGCTGGCGGCGACCGGCCGCGAGGTGCACGTCGTCCTCACCGCCCGGGAGCCGCTGGGGCTGTTCACCGCCAGCTGGCAGGAGAGCCTGAAGAACCGCAGCACCACCGCCCTGCGCGACTACGGCCGCAGCGAGTCGCAGAGCCCCCAGGACATCTGGGACTGGCGCACCCTGGACCTCTCCCTGGTGCTGGAGCGCTGGCTGGAGGCGGTGCCCGCCGACCGCACCCACGTGCTGCCGCTGGACCGGTCCGCGGACCGCGAGGAGATCTGGCGCCGCTTCGCCGGGGTGGTCGGCCTGGACCCCACGGCGGTGGACGTGTCCGGCTCCTTCCCCAACGAGTCGATGGGGGTGGTCGAGGCCGAGCTGCTGCGGCGCGTCAACGCCCACCTCGGTGAGTTCCGCTCCGCCTTCGACCGGGGCGTGTGGATCCGCACCTACCTCGCCGACGAGCGGCTGGTCACCCGCGGCGGGGAGCGGTTCTGGCCCTACCCCGACCAGGTCGAGGACTGCCGGGCCCGCGGTGAGCGCGCCGTCGCCCTGCTGGCCGACCGCTGTGTGGACCTGGTCGGCGACCCCGCGTGGCTGCGGGTCCCCGAGACGCTCGAGCAGCGTCGTACGCCGGAGACGGTGAGCGACACCGAGGTCGCCGACGCCGCGGCCGAGGTGATCGCCGGCCTGCTCGGCGACGTGCGGGCCATGAAGGCCGAGCGCGGCGCGGGTGCGGGGGACCGCCCCGCGGGCAGGCGCAGCCTGCTCAGTCGCCTGCGGGGGCGACGGTCGCCGTCGCGCTGATGTAGAAGTGGTCGCTGATGCGTCGGTTGACCGTGGACTCGTCGATGACGTAGCCGCTGAAGGAGACGTCGGGGCTGCCGACGATCCAGTCGACGGGCATCCGGCCCGGCGGACGGCACCCGCCGGACGTGCTCCCGCCCACGGCGGCGACGAAGCCGGTGGGGGGCAGGAACGCGCAGAAGAAGGCGGCCCGGTCGTTCATGTCGCCGGTGACGAACACCGGGAGCCCGCTCTCGCGCAGGGCGTTGACCTCGGCCACCCCGCGCCGCCACCCGGCCACGCGGGTGGAGGTGTTGCGGGCGTCGTGGCCGGCGGAGGGGTGCATGTTGACGACGTAGAACTCGCGCTGCGTGGGACGGTCGCGCAGCCGCACGACCGTCTGGGGACGGGTGCGGTTCATGAAGACGATCGGGAAGGTCGAGCCGGAGACCAGCTCGAAGCGGCTGGGGTCCCACAGCACGGTGTTGTCGGGGTCGGCGGCACCGGGGCCGGGGTAACCCGCGAAGCCGGTCATCCGCATGATCGTGCCGAGCTGGTCGGGCTTGGCCTCCTGCAGGCCGATGACGTCGGTGCCGTGGCTGCGCAGCACGCCCACGCCCTGCGGGGTGCGGGTGCCGGCGGCAGGGAAGCTGCGCCGCGCCCCGCCGGGCCCGGTGTGGTTGCTGCCGAGCACGTTGAACGACGCGATCTGGAACGAGAACGGCTGTGCTGCCCGCTTGGCAGCGATCCGCTCGGCCTTCAGTCGCGCCTTGCGCTGCTCCTCCTGGCGACGCAGCTCGGCCTTGCGGGCCTTGGTGAGCCGCAGCTCCTGGCCCGCCACGACGGGCTGGGGCGCGTCCTCGAGCAGCGCGGCGGTCATCGCTCCGCTGATGCTCATGCCGACCGTGCGCTGCGCGGGAGGGTCCTCGGCGAACGGGTCGACGACGCCGGCGGCGGTGACGCCACCGGCCACCAGCGCCACGGCGATGACCGCGGGCACCAGTCGCCGCACTAGACTCCGGGAGGCACGTGGGGTCGGGGCGCGGTGCTTGCTGGGGTCCGACATGACCGGGTGAGTCTACCTGAGCCTGAACCAGTCGGAGGAGCGATGCGGAGCGACGTCCAGGGCCTCCGCGCCGTCGCGGTCCTGCTCGTGGTCGTCGCCCACCTCGGCGTCAACGCGGTCTCCGGGGGCTACCTCGGGGTCGACGTCTTCTTCGTCATCTCCGGCTTCCTGATCACCGGACTGCTGCTGCGGGCACGCGAGCGCCCCGACGCCCCCGGGCTGGGCGGCGCCCTGGTGGACTTCTACGCCCGTCGCGCCCGCCGCATCCTCCCCGCAGCCACGGTCGTGCTGGTCGCCACCTGCGGCATCTCCGCCCTGGTCCTGCCGGTCGTGCGGGTGGGGGAGATCCTCACCGACGCGTGGTGGTCGGCGCTGTTCGCCGCCAACATCCGCTTCGCGCTGGTCGAGACCGACTACTTCGCCGAGGGACGGCCGGTCTCCCCGTTGCAGCACTACTGGTCGCTGTCGGTGGAGGAGCAGTTCTACCTCGTCTGGCCGGTGCTGCTGCTGGTCGTCGCCGGGCTGGCGCTGCGCCGGCGTCGTGACCCGGTGGCCGCGGTCCAGCACGTCCTGACGGTGCTGGTGCTCGCCTCCCTCGCGTGGTCGGCCTGGGCGACCTACGCCTCGCCCGACACCGCCTACTTCTCGACGCTGACCCGCGGCTGGCAGCTCGGGGCGGGCGCGCTGCTCGCCGTCGTCCTGCACCGTCGTACGGCGGTGGGCCGGCGCCCGGGGGTGCTCGCGGCGGTCGGGTTGCTGCTCGTCGTGGCCTCGGCCCTGGTGCTGACGCCGGCCTCCCCGGTCCCCGGCGTGGTCGCGCTGCCCGCGGTGGCCGGCACCGTCCTGCTGCTGCTCGCCGGCGCCCAGCCCGGTGGGGAGCGCACCTGGGTGGCCCGCGGGCTGTCCGTCCGCCCGATGCAGGTCGTGGGGGACTGGTCCTACTCGATCTACCTGTGGCACTTCCCCGTGATCATCGTGGCGCGCAGCCACCTCGGTGGCCTGTCGCCGGCGGCCGTCGTGGTCTGCGTGGTGGTCATCGGGGTGCTCAGCGGGCTGACCTACCACCTGGTGGAGCAGCCGTTCCGTCGTCGGGGGAGCCGCTGGGACCTCGCCCGCTGGGCGGTGCCGATGTACCCCGCGGCCGTGGCCGTGCTGGCCCTGGGCGTGCTCGCCTCGCAGACCTGGCTCGACCACCGGGTGGACTCCACCCGCAGCAACCCGGCCGTGGCGCCGGCCGACTACGCCGACGCCGACCTGAGCCGCGACCCCGTCCGAGCCCTGGTGCAGGCCTCGGTGCTCGCCGCGCAGGACGGGCGGCCCATCCCCGGTCGTCTCGTGCCGGGGCTGCTCGACATCCGCCGCGACACGGCGTCGCTGGGCGAGTGCGACTACCGCTCGGGCACCCGGGAGCTGTGCGCCGAGGGCGACCCCGACGCCGAGCGGACCATCGTGCTGGCCGGGGACTCGCACGCCCGCGCCTGGAGCCCGGCCGTGCGCGCCATGGGGGAGCGCCTGGGCTACCGCGTCCACACGCTGGCCTACACCGGCTGCCCGACCAACGCCGCGATCCGCCTGGACCCGGAGACCGGCCGGCACTGGGAGGCCTGCGAGGACTTCGTGGCGTTCACCCAACAGACCGTGCGCGACCTCCGGCCCGACCTGGTGCTGGTCTCCAACGCCCCGCTGGCCCCCGTCGAGGACGTCGACTCGGGCGAGGTCGTCACCAAGGGCGAGGGGCGTGAGACCTACGCGGCCGCCGTCGACCGCGGTCTCGAGGTGGCGCTGGCCGAGCTCGCCGAGAGCGCCGGTCGGGTCGTGCTGCTGGCCAACACCCCCAAGCTGCCGCGGGAGCAGGCGGTCTGCCTGTCCCGTGCCGACGACCTCGGGGACTGCCTGCTCTCGCCCGAGCGCGGTCCTCGGAAGCTGCAGCGGGGGTTCATGGACGTGGCGACGGGGCTGGGCCTGGAGGCCGTCGACGCCGAGAAGTGGTTCTGCGAGCGACGGCGGTGCCCGTCGGTGGTGGGCAGCTTCGTGACGATGCGCGACTCCGAGCACATGACGACCGCCTACTCGGTGCACCTCGCCGACGCCCTGGCTCAGGAGCTGCGTCTCGCGGCCGATCCCCCTGGTGAGGAGCGCTCGTGAGGAGCGCGGGCGGGCGCCGGAGAATTACACGTCTGTAGTTGTCGCGCACGTCTTGTCGTGTGGCCTGTGTTGCTGTTGTGATTCCTGTGACGAGGGCGCGTGGAGCGCCCTCGCCTGCTGCGAGACGAGGAGTCGAGATGATGCTGCGCCGGGCCCTGGCGACCGGACTGAGTGCTGCCGTGGCGACCGCCGGCGTCGCCGCGCTGGCGGTCACCGCCGGACCGGTGGGCGGCCTGCGCGGTGCCCCCGGTGACCTCGCGCTCGCCGCGGCGACCGGGTGCGCGAGCGAGCCCGACCCGACGACGTACACCCCCACGCCGACCCCGACCAGCAGCCCGACCGCGAGCGCCAGCCCGACGGCGGCCCCCACCCCCAGCGCCAGCCCGGCCAAGGCCACCACCGCGCCGACGGCCACCGGGGAGCCCGAGCCCACCACGGCCCCCGAGCCGGTGACCTCGGTCGAGATGGTCCAGGCCAACATCAAGTCGGGCACCGCGCTGAAGAAGTTCAAGGCCGACCTGCGCAAGGTCTTCCGCACCTGCCCGGACTTCGTGACCTTCAACGAGGTCCCGATGCGCCAGGTGCAGTACCTCGCCCCCACCGGCTACGACCTGTTCCGTACCCCCGGGCAGTACACCGGTGCCAACCCGGTCGTGTGGCGCACGGACCGCTGGGTCCCCGAGGCCCGCGGGACGACGATGATCAGCAACAAGCAGGGCTACGGCAAGGGCCAGCACGTCATGTGGGGCGTGCGCTACGCCAACTGGGTGACCCTGCGCTCCATCGACGGCAAGCAGACGGTCTCGGTGGTGGCGGTGCACATCGCGCCCAAGTCGGCGCGGACGACCAAGCTGCTGGGCCCCTCGATCCAGCGTCTCGGCGCCCTGGTGGGGCAGCTCAGCGGCAGCGGCCCGGTGCTCGTCGGCGGTGACTTCAACCGTCACTACAAGTCCTCGGAGTACCCCCGCGCCCTGCTCGACGCGGCCCGGCTCAACGCGGTCTACGACCTCTCGGGGCGCTACGAGCCCACGGGTGACCACCGCGGCGCCACCATCGACTACGTCATGGTGCGTCCGGCCGAGGTGTTCACCGTGCTCAAGCAGCGCACCCGTGAGCTGAACTCCGACCACGACGCCGTCGTCGTCGAGCTGTCGCTGCCCGAGGAGACCGTGGGTGAGCCGGTGATCAGCTTCTCGGCCGGCACCACCGTCAACGACCCGGCCTCGGTGTCCCAGCGCGGTCGCAGCACCGTCATCCGCTCCATCCAGGGCGTCGTCAAGGCTGTGCCGACCGGTGAGGAGCTGCGGGTGCGCACCTCATCCCTCGACGTACGCCGGGTGGCGGCCAAGCTGTTGGCCGCGGCCCGCCGCGGGGTGACGGTCAAGGTCGTCACGGGCACCACCGACTCCACGACGCCCGAGCGCTGGCTGACCAAGCAGCTCGCGGAGATCCCGGGCTCCTACGTCCGGCACCGCCCCGACGCCTTCGAGCCGGGCCAGGCGTCCTCGGTGCTGCTCGCGAGCCGTGCCGGCATCACCCCCTGGACCTCGTTGGCGCTGGACCGCGGCCTGTCCCGGACGATGGTGAGCCAGCGCACCGTGCTGCGCCTGGAGACCAAGAAGAAGGCCTACAAGAAGCAGGTCCGTGCCTTCGAGGCCGATGCGGCGCCGCCCTCGGCAGAGCCGACCGAGCCGACCGGCGAGCCCACGGCCGAGCCGACCGGGGACGCGCCGGGCGCGGAGGAGACCGCCGCCCCCTAGGGTGTGCGCGTGACCCGCCCGCTCTACCTCCACATCGGTCTGCAGAAGACCGGCACGTCGTACCTCCAGGGGCTCTTCCTCGGCAACGTCGACGCGCTGCGCGGGGCCGGGCTCGACGTCTACCCGACGCAGCGCCGGGCGGCGTACTGGCTGATGCTCGACGTGCGCGACCGGTTCCGCCCCCACGACCCGGCGCAGGCCCGCGAGGTCCTGCGCGACCTGCCCGGCAACCTCGACGCGGCGCAGGGTCGCGCGGCGCTGGTCTCGGAGGAGTCCTTCTCACCGGCCGAGGACGCACAGATCCAGCGGCTGCTCGCGGCCTGCTCGGACCGCGAGGTGCACGTCGTGGTGACCGCCCGCGACCTCGGTCGCCAGATCCCCTCGGTGTGGCAGCAGGGGTTGCAGTCCGGCCGCGCGATGACCTTCCCCGACTACCTCGCGCGCCTGCACAAGACGCAGGGCACGCCGGCCCCGATCTGGTGGCAGAAGGACCTGCCCGCGGTGCTGGAGAAGTGGGCGCGGCACGTCCCGGCCGAGCGGATCCATGTCGTGACGGTGCCCCCGCCGGGTGCCGACAAGGGGTTGCTGCTCGAGCGCTTCTGCTCCGTGCTCGGGATCGACGCCGGGCTGCTCGACCAGTCCTCGGTCGGCCGGGCCAACAGGGGGCTGCGCCTGGAGCAGGCCGAGGTGCTGCGCCGGGTCAACGCGGGCATCCCCGACGACCTCAAGCGCCGCGACGTCTACGGCGACGTGGGCAAGCGCGGCTTCTCGGTGAAGGTGCTCGGCGGGGCCGAGGGACGCCCCATCCTGCTGCCCGAGAGCGAGCGGGCCTGGTGCGAGGAGCTGTCGCATCGCTACGTCGAGCACGTGCGCGCCGGCGGCTACGACGTGGTCGGCGACGTCGAGGACCTCCTGCCCCGCGACTCGGCCTTCGCCCCCGACGAGCAGGAGGTCACCGAGGAGCAGGTCGCCCAGGTGGCGGTCGACGCCCTCACCACGATGGTCTCGCGCCAGCTCGCCACGCACCGCCGGCGCAAGGACCGGGCGGCCGCCGAGGCCGCCGAGCGTGCCGGCCGCGGGTGGCGGGGCCGGCTGCGACGGATGCTGCGCGTCTGAGGCCGACGGCCCACGCCATCAGCAGATCAGCGGCACCACGATCTCGTCGGGCACACCCGGCGTCAGGTCGTAGGACGCGCGCACGACGCGGTGGTCGGAGACCCGGCTCGGGTGGGTGCTCACGACGTTCACGCCCAGCTGACCGCGGTGCATCAGGTAGTCGATGCGGCTGCGCGGCTTCGCCGAGGGATGGGTCAGGCCGGCGCCCCGTCCCGCCGCGGCCCAGGTGTCGGCCGCGACGCCGCGCAGGGTGGAGATCGGCGGTGAGGCGGGCCTGGCGTTGAGGTCGCCGCCCAGGACGACGCGGTGGGGGTCGTCGGCGAGGACCTGCGCCACCGCGCGCGCCTGCGTCAGCCGGGCGTCCTGCGAGGTGTGCTCGAAGTGCGTGGTGAAGACGCTGACCCGCTGGCCGGGCAGGGGTTCGACCACGACGCGGAGCAGGCCGCGCTGCTGGGTGCCCGCCGGTCGGGGGAGCAGGGTGTTGCTCGACTCCTTGATGGGGTACGCCGACAGCACGGCCGTCCCGTAGCGGCTCTCGCCGGGGCGCAGGACGTTCGTGGCGAAGGCGTACTCCATGCCGAGCTGGCCCGCGAGGTAGGCGGCCTGGTCGACCCTGCCGCTCCACACCCGGTTCTTGTCGACCTCCTGCAGCAGCCACACGTCGACGTCGAGCGCGGCCATCTCGCGCGCGATCTGCGGCAGCATCTGGCGACTGCGGTCGCGGTTCCACCCCGAGCGGATGTTGAAGGTGGCGACCTCCAGCGAGGACTCGGTGCTCACGACGCAGCTGCTGGCCCGTTTCGGCAGGCCGCCGGGCAGCCGCTGGGGCTTGGGGAGCGCCGCCGTACCGCTCGAGGCCTTGCCCTGCTCGCCGGTGGTCCCCTCGATGGGGTCCCCACCGGTGACGACGTCCTGGGCCGGTCGCGCACCCGGCGCGACCGTGGTCTGCCCGGGCGCGGTCACGGGCTGCGTGCGGGTGGGCTGACGGGAGACGAAGAACGCCGTGGCCGCCAGGCTGAGGACCAGGACCAGACCGATCGCCTCGAGCCACGGCCGTCTCGGCCCGTCCATTCCACCACCCGTGTCGGTCGATACGCCTGTCATGATCTGACCCGACCAGTGTAGGAGCCGTCACACCGCCCGGGGCCCGAACGGGCCTCCCGCGGCCACCGACGGTCGGTTACTCTCCGGTAACAGTCCGTCGCCGACATGGAAGGACCCCCATGACCCGCCTGTGCACGACCGAGGGCCTCACCGAGGACCAGTCCGAGATCCTCAAGGCCGTGCGGGCCTTCGTGGACAAGGAGATCATCCCGGTCGCGAACGAGCTCGAGCACGCCGACGAGTACCCCACCGACATCATCGAGGGCCTCAAGGAGCTCGGCGTCTTCGGCCTGATGATCCCCGAGGAGTACGGCGGTCTCGGTGAGTCGCTGCTGACCTACGCGCTGTGCGTCGAGGAGATCGCGCGCGGTTGGATGAGCGTCTCCGGCGTCATCAACACCCACTTCATCGTGGCCTACATGCTGATGCAGCACGGCACCGAGGAGCAGAAGCAGAAGTACCTGCCCAAGATGGCCGTCGGCGACGTGCGCGGCGCCTTCTCGATGTCCGAGCCCGGGCTGGGCTCCGACGTCTCGGCGATCTCGACCAAGGCCACCAAGGTCGACGACGGCTACGAGATCACCGGCCAGAAGATGTGGCTGACCAACGGCGCCACCTCCACGCTGGTCGCCTGCCTGGTCAAGACCGACGAGGGCAGCGACTCGGTCTACAAGAACATGACGACCTTCCTCATCGAGAAGGAGGCCGGCTTCGGCGAGACCGCCCAGGGCGTCACCGTGCCCGGCAAGATCGACAAGATGGGCTACAAGGGCGTCGAAACCACCGAGCTGGTCCTCGAGGGCCACAAGATCTCCGCCGACCAGATCCTCGGCGGCGAGCCCGGCAAGGGCTTCTTCCACATGATGGACGGCGTCGAGGTCGGCCGCGTCAACGTCGCGGCCCGCGCCTGCGGCCTCGCCTGGCGCGGCTTCGAGCTGGCCGTCGAGTACGCCCAGCAGCGCAAGACCTTCGGCAAGGCCATCGCCGAGCACCAGGCCGTGCTCTTCCGCCTCGCGGAGATGGCGACCAAGGTCGAGGTCGCGCACACGATGATGGTCCGCGCCGCCCGCCTCAAGGACAAGGGCGAGCGGATGGACGTCGAGGCCGGCATGGCCAAGATGGTCGCCTCGGAGTACGCCAACGAGGTCGTCGAGGACGCCTTCCGCATCCACGGCGGCTACGGCTACTCCAAGGAGTACGAGATCGAGCGCCTGATGCGCGAGGTCAAGTTCATGCTGATCGGTGAAGGCACCTCCGACATCCAGAAGATGATCATCGGGCGCCAGCTCCTCAAGGAGTACAAGCTCTGAGCGCCTGTCGCTGACGCCTGCACGAGCGGCCCGGTTCCCGAGAGGGGCCGGGCCGCTGGTGCGCTACCAGCAGGTCACGCCCGGTCCTGGACTCCGTGAGCGAGCACGAACCGGGCCAGTGCAAGGCGGGCAGCGCAACGCCCCGGCATCGAGGTGCGGTAGTACGGAAAGGTCATGAGGCTCAGGAACAGTGCCCACCCGCGTGCGGCCGTCCACTCGTCGTCACCAATGGCGAGAGCCACGCGGAAGGCGGCCAGGCCGTCCTGGTCGAGCAGATCCCATGCCACCACCAGATCGACGAGCGGATTCCCGATAGCAAGGCCTCCGAAGTCGAGGACGGCCGATAGGCCAGAGTTCCCATCCAGCAGGAGATTCTCGGCCAACAGGTCGCCGTGGTACCAGGTCGACAGCGGGGGTAGCCTCGAAGCTGCGCTCACGGCGTCGTCCCACAGACGCAAGGCGTGATCGAGGTCGAGGTCGAGGTCCAGCGAGCGACATTCGTCGACGAGGTCGCGGAACTCAGTGTCGAAGGCTTGGAGGGGTTCCCCGCGGTAGCTGCGCAGAGCCGGATCCGAGATCGCTTCGGGAGGGATCGGCGCGTCGCGCAGGGTCGTGATGAAACGAGCCAGGTCACGTCCTGTCGCGACGGACTGGGGGCCTCGAAGCCGGCGTCGTGGTTCGTGACCTTCGACCCAGGTCGTGATCGACCAGTCTTCGGGGTATCCAAGACCAGGTGCACCCAGGCCGAGGACGTGCGGGATCCTCGTCGGCAGTTGTGGAGCCAGCTGATGTAGCCAGCGCGCTTCCTTCCTGATGGTGGCCCCGCCGCCCGGCTGGCGAGGGAGGCGGACCGCGAGCGTGTTCCCGAGTCTGTAGATCGAGTTGCTGGAACCAGAGGCGAGGCTACGCAGGACGGGCTCGGACGCCAGATGCGGGAAGGACTGTTCGACAAGTCCTCGCACAAGATCGACGTCGATCGCGATCTCATCGGGATGCAGGCGTTCCACGCCGGGGATTGTTCCGGCGCCCGGGGTGGATGGCTACGGAGTTCTCGTGGGGGGAGCGGCCACGTCGGTCAGCATCTGAGGGTGAACTCGATCTGGTGATCGGCCAGGACGCGCGTGTCGTAGCGGGGGGCGTGGGCGGTGCGGTGGTGGGTGGGGCAGAGCAGCCGACCGTTGGTGAGGTCGGTGGTGCCGCCGGCGGCCCAGGGTTGGTCGTGGTGGGCGTGACAGAACCACGCTGCGGTGCGACAGCCGGCCGCGGTGCAGCCGCCGTCGCGGGTGGCCAGCGAGACGCGTTGGGCGCGGGTGAACAGACGCTTGCGTCTGCCCTGGTCGAGGACCTCGCGCCTGCCGTCGAGGACGACGGGGATGATGCCGGCCTCGCAGGCGAGGCGGCGGGCGGTGTGGGCAGCGATCCGGTCACCGGTGTCCAACGTGGCCGCCAGCCCACCGGCAAGCGTCTCCAGGGTCATGGTGACCACCACCGTCGCGCCGGTCGACATCTCCGGGACCTGGGAGCCGTCCAGTCTCTCCAGCAGCTCGCAGAGGGCGGCACCCAGCTCGACGCCGGTGGCGGCCTTGACCGGCTCCGGCCGCTCACCCTCCTCCTGCTCGCCCGTCGTGGCGGGACTGGTCGCCAGGGCGGGTTTGTCGTGGGCGACCAGGGCCAGCAGCTGCTTGCGCAGCATCCCGGCGTGCAGCTCGGGGACGGTGAAGCGGCCGTGGACGCTGCCCTGCCCGTCAGGGGTCATGGTCAGCATCGCCTTCCTGGCTGCGGCGCGTTCCTCCGCCTCCAGTCGCGCTGCCTCGTGGGCATCGGCCACCTGAGGGGCGACGACGTCGAGGACCCGGTCACCCAGCACGCGCAGGTCGCAGGCGTCGTGGTGGACGGCGAGGTCGACCAGCCGCTGCTCGGCAGCAGCCCGCACCTGGGAGGGGAGGTCGGCGGGCAGAGCGTCCAGGGCGCGGGCGATGACCTCGGCCTGCTCGGTGTTCACCCGCCCGGCGGCGTACCCCGCCCGCAGCCGCTGGTAGGTCTCCAACGCGGCGGCGAGGTGCACCGCA
>Ga0208328_1000440_pt1 | contig 19138 bp, 19 predicted proteins | sample DeeseametaMP2633_FD_184170 | JGI IMG/M metagenome (GOLD analysis project Ga0208328, IMG submission 184170) | Marine microbial communities from the Deep Atlantic Ocean - MP2633 (SPAdes) | ecosystem: Environmental > Aquatic > Marine > Unclassified | place: Northeast of Antigua and Barbuda, North... | reverse complement strand
TGGTCGAGGTGCGAGGAGCGCCAACGACCAGCCCCCGCTGGTCGAGGTGCGAGGAGCGCCAACGACCAGCCCCCGCTGGTCGAGGTGCGAGGAGCGCCAGCGACGAGCCACGAGACCCCGGTGGTCCGGGTGCGCCGGGCGGCGTACCTCGACCACCGGGGTGACCACCCCGCTCGGTAGGGTGAAGGCTGGTGAGCCGGGAAGTCTGGTCGGCACGTACGTCGCCGACCCCGTGACCCCTCGAGGAGTCCTGTGAGCCCTACCGATCCGTCCGGAACCCCGGCCGACCCCCGCGAGCCCGACCCCGCCGGGGTGGGCGACCACGGCCCCGACGCCAGTCCTCGGCTCTTCAGCCGCGGGTCGTTCCTGGAGTCCAGCCGCATCGCCGAGGTGCTGCGCGCCGAGACGACGGGCGGCCTGCTGCTCATCGTGGGCGCGGCCATCGCGATCATCTGGGCCAACACCGCCTTCGCCGGCAGCTACGAGACGATCCGCGACTTCAAGCCGATCTCGGAGCCGGTGGAGCTGCTCGGTTTCTCGCTGCACCTCGACCTGAGCCTGGGCAAGTGGGCCGCGGACGGTCTGCTCGCCATCTTCTTCTTCGTGGTCGGCCTCGAGCTCAAGCGCGAGTTCGTCGCCGGCGACCTGCGCGACCCGCGCCGCGCGGCCCTGCCGATGGCCGCGGCCGTGGGCGGCATGGTGGCCCCGGCCCTGATCTACGTCGCGTGGAACCTCGGCTCCAACGGCGGGCTGTCCGGCTGGGCGATCCCGACCGCGACCGACATCGCCTTCGCCGTGGCGATCCTGGCCGTCATCAGCACCCACCTGCCCTCGGGCCTGCGGACCTTCCTGCTGACCCTGGCCGTGGTGGACGACCTGCTGGCCATCACGATCATCGCGGTGTTCTACACCGAGGAGCTCGACCTGCTCTTCCTCGCGCTCGGCCTGGTCCCGATCGCGATCTTCGCGCTGCTCGTGCAGAAGCGGATCAGCTCGGGCTTCCTGCTGCTGCCGCTCGCACTGGTCGCCTGGGTGCTCGTCCACGAGTCCGGTGTGCACGCGACCGTCGCCGGGGTGCTCCTCGGCTTCACCGTCCCCGTCCTGCGCCGCGACGACGCCGAGGGCCCCGGCCTGGCCGAGCACCTCGAGCACCTCGTCCGCCCGATCAGCGCCGGTGTCGCGGTGCCGATCTTCGCCTTCTTCGCCGCCGGCGTGACGGTGGGCGGGTTCAGCGGTCTCGTCGAGTCGCTCAAGGACCCGGTCGCCCTCGGCATCGTCAGCGGCCTGCTGATCGGCAAGACCGTCGGCATCACCGGCTCGACGTGGCTGCTCTCGAAGTTCACGAAGGCCGAGCTGGACGACGAGCTCGCCTGGATCGACGTCGTCGGCATGGCGATGCTGGCCGGCATCGGGTTCACCGTCTCGCTGCTGATCGGCGAGCTGGCCTTCGGCTCGAGCTCCGAGCGCGACGAGCACGTGAAGGTCGGCGTCCTGGTCGGGTCCCTGACCGCCGCCCTGCTCGCCAGCGTGATCCTGCGGGCCCGCAACCGGGTCTACCGCAGGATCACCGTGGAGGAGGAGCGCGACTCCGACCTGGACGGCATCCCCGACGTCTTCCAGACCGGCGACCACGACCCGGCCACCCCGCCCGCCTGAGGCCGCGCTGCTTGCGGGTCGGCGGGCAGTTTCACCGCTCAGGTGGTGAAACTGCCGCTTGTCGACCGGAACTTCGTGAGACCAGCGCCGGTTTCACCACCCGGGTGGTGAAACTGCCGCAGGTCGCCGAGGGTCGGGCGACGCGTCAGGCCTGGCCCTTGAGCGCCCGGGGGATCTCCTTGCCCTGCGCGATGGCCCGCTCGGGGCCCTTGACCTTCTTGACGCTGCGGATGCCGGCGAAGACGAGGCCGCCGGCGAGCAGCAGGTAGAGGCCGAAGACGATCAGGAACGCCCAGTGCAGGGAGAGCCCGCTGCCGTTCCAGTGGATGAAGTAGGCCAGCGCGACCGAGAACATGATGATCGCGAGCACGGCGATGAAGCCGGCGGCGGCAAACAGGCCGACCCCGACGCCGCCGAACTTGGCGCTCACCTTCAGCTCGGACTTCGCGAGCTCGATCTCCTTGCTGATGAGCGTGGAGATGTCACGGCTGGCGTCGGCGACCAGTCGACCGATGGTGGGGTCGGTCTCCTTGACCTCTTCGATGGCCACGTGCTGCTCCCGGGTCTCGACGCTGGCTGACGCCCCGACCCTAGCGAACACTGGGCCGGGTCCGCCCGGCCAGTCGGGTGAGGGACCACCCACCGGAAGGATGCGCCGGCTCGGCAGGACCGGCCCGGCAGGGCGTCCGGTCAGCTCGCGCAGCCCCCGGTAGACACCGGCTGGGTGCCGGCGCGACCCTGGGCGGCGGCCTGGGCGACCTGGTCGGTCGTGAGGGCGTAGCCGGTGTCGGCGTCGGTCACCGAGGCGGCGAAGACCACGCCGACGACGTCGCCGCGCGGGTTGACGATCGGGCCGCCGGAGTTGCCGGGGCGCACCAGGCCGCGCAGGGAGTAGACCTCGCGGATGACGGTGCCGTTGCCGTAGATGTTGGGCGAGCGCAGGCGCTGCTCGGCGCGGATGCGGCCCGCGCGCAGGTCGTAGGGCCCGTCCTCGGGGTACCCGGCGATCACCACGGCGTCCTGCGGGGCGGCGTCGGCGAACTCCAGCACCGGCGCGGTGCCGGTCTCGACCTCGATGACCGCGACGTCCACGTCGGGGTTGTAGTAGACGACCTCGCCCTGCACCGTCTGGTCGCCGACCTGCACCTGCGGGGCGTCGACGCCGGCGACCACGTGGGCGTTGGTCATCAGGCGGTCCTCGGCGTACACGAAGCCGCTGCCCTCGATCCCCGAGCCGCAGCGGTTGGTGCCGCGGATCTTGAGCACCGAGGGCTGGATGGCCTGGATGGCCGGCTTGCGCAGCACCTTCTCGTTGCCCGGCGCGACCTCGACGATGCGCTCGGGGGCGAACGGCTCGAGGTAGCGCGGGAAGAAGCCGGTGCCCACGACGCCGTTGAAGGCCTGCAGCAACCCGTCGGCCGAGGTCGGGAGCACCTGGTCGACCTTCGCCAGGACCGTGGATGAGCGTACGAGCGGGGTGACGCCCGCGATCCGCGAGCCGGACACGGCCACGCCGAGCGCCCAGGCGACCAGCAGCACCGCTGCGGCGCTCAGCGCGGCACCGCCGACCGCGTCGAGGGCCCGCACCGGCTGCCAGGTGATCCGCGAGCGCACCCGCGCCCCGACGTACTGGAACATCGCCTGCCCCAGCGAGGCGGCGACGATCACGATGAACAGCGCCCCGAGCGAGACCACCAGCGAGGGACTGGCGTCACCGAGCGCGATCGGGGCCAGCCAGATGCCGAAGAGGCCACCGAGCAGCAGGCCGGCGGTGGCGGCCGCCCCGGTGATGAAGCCCTGCCAGTAGCCCGAGAGCGCGTAGGCCAGGACGAGGAGCAGCAGTAGCCAGTCGAGGAGGTTCACCGTCAGAGATCCTCCTCGATGTCGAGCATCCGGGCACGTTCGGCGATGCGGTGGTCGGCGGCGAGCATGTAGTCGGGCAGGTCCTGGATGCGCGACTCGTCCCAGGGCCGCGACCACCCGAGGTAGTCGAAGAGGCGGGCGATGATGCCGCCGGTGAAGCCCCACAGGATGACGTCCTTGTCGGCACCGATGAGGAACCCCGGGCTCTGGTAGCCCTTGGGGTGCCGCACGGTGACGCGGTGCTCGGGGTCGAGCAGCTCGCTGATCGGGGCGTGGTGGATGGCGTGCACCTCGGCGCGCGAGGCGATGTGCACGCCCGAGGGGTGCGCCCACCAGCCCAGCACGGGCGTGACGGCGAAGTTCGACGGCGGCAGCCACAGCTCGGGCAGCCGCCCGAAGAGCCGCACCTCGGCGGGGTCGAGGCCGACCTCCTCCTCGGCCTCGCGCAGCGCGGCCTCCTCGACGCTCTCCCCGGGGTCCAGCGAGCCACCCGGGAAGGAGACCTGCCCGGGGTGGGAGCGCATGTCGTGGGCGCGCTCGGTCAGCAGCAGCTCGCCGCCCTGCTCGCCCTCACCGAAGAGCATCAGCACCGCGCCCGGGCGGGCCGAGCCGTCCTCGGGCGGGGTGAACCGCGTCAGGTCGAGGGCGTCGATCGCCTCGGCGCCGGCACGCACCTCGTGCAGCCAGTCGGGCAGGTCCACGGGCGCGTCCATGGGCGGGGTCACAGGTCCACCCCCAGGTGCTCGCGTACCAGCGCCTCGAGCTCCTCGACCGTCTCCAGCTCCACCGGGAGCACCCGCACCACCACGCCGTTCTCGTCGACCAGGGCCGTCAGGGGGAGCGCGGTCGCGCGCAACGGCTCGGCCTTCAGCACCGCCTCGGTGTCCGCGACCGAGGGGTAGGTGACGCCTCGCTGCGCGAGCTGCTGGAGCGCCAGCCCGGTGTTGGGGTCCTGGAAGTCCACGCCGAGCACCGGCACCGTGTCGCCGTGGGTCGCGTGGAACTCCTGCAGCACCGGCATCTCACGACGGCACGGCCCACACCACGACGCCCACAGGTTCACCACCATGGGTCCGCGCAGGGCGGCGAGGTCGACGTCGGGCCCGCCACCCAGGCAGGGCAGGGTGACGGCCGGCAGTCCGCCGTCCACGGGCTCGCCGTCGCCGGGCGCGCAGTCCTCGATGCCGGCCTCGGCCTTGGCCTCGCGCAGGGCCGGAGTGTCGACGTCGATGTCCGGCGGGTTGGGCACGAAGCCGGCCTCGGGGTCCGAGCACCCGGTCAGCACCAGGGCGGCGAGCAGGCCCGCCAGGGCCGCGGCGCGGCGCGGCCTCACGCGCGGCCCTCGGTGCGCACGAGCTTCTCGGCGGCCACCGGGTCCGTCGGCCCCGCGCCGTACGCCGGGCACCACCGCGCGACGGGGCAGGCACCGCACGCGGGCTTCTGGGCGTGGCAGCGCCGCCGCCCGTGCCAGATCAGGTGGTGCGAGAGCATCGTCCAGTCCCGCTTGGGGAACAGCGCACCGACCGCGTGCTCGACCTTGACGGGGTCGGTCTCCTCGGTCCAGCCGAAGCGGCGCGCGAGGCGGCCGAAGTGCGTGTCGACGGTGATGCCGGGGACGTCGAAGGCGTTGCCGAGCACGACGTTGGCGGTCTTGCGGCCGACCCCGGGCAGCTTCACGAGGTCCTCGAGGCGGCCGGGGACCTGCCCGTCGTGGTGCTCGACGAGGTGGGCGGAGAGCTTGAGCAGCGACTCGGTCTTGGCGCGGAAGAAGCCCAGCGGCCCGACGATGCCCTCGAGGGTCTCGCGGTCGGCCGCGGCCATCGCCCGGGCGTCGGGGTAGGCCGCGAAGAGGGTGGGGCGCACCGCGTTGACCCGCTTGTCGGTGGTCTGCGCGGAGAGGACGGTGACCACGAGGAGCTGGAAGGGGTCGTCGAAGTCGAGCTCGCAGCGGGCGTCGGGGTAGGTCTCGGCGAGCACCCGCTCGATGCGACGGGCCCGCCGGGTCAGGGCGAGGGGGGACTCCGGCGCAGGCACGCTGACACCCTACGAGACGGCGGGGACACCCCCGGGGGATGTGGCTCACACCCGGCCCGGGCGGCTCGCCGGGCGGGCACTGCCGCCACGCGGTGCCGCCCCGGTGGTGCCTGTGATGAATTCCACTCGATAGGATCACCACACGCGCAGTACTGCGCCAGGGAACCACCACGCCCGCGACGTCCCACCAGGAGGCCCCCGTGGACAACGACGTGCTCCGCCAGGCACCGCTCTTCAGCGCCCTCGACGACGAGGCGGCCTCGGCGCTGCGCGCCTCGATGAGCGAGAACCGCCTGCGCCGCGGCGACGTGCTCTTCCACGAGGGCGACTCCGGCGACAAGCTCTACATCGTCCTCGACGGCAAGGTGAAGCTCGGCCGCACCTCCAGCGACGGCCGCGAGAACCTGCTGGCGATCCTCGGCCCCGGCCAGATGTTCGGCGAGCTCTCGCTCTTCGACCCGGGTCCGCGCTCGGCCACCGTCACCGCCGTCACCGACTGCTCCTTCGCCTCGCTGTCCCACGAAGACCTCCTGCGCTGGCTCGAGGGGCGCCCGGTCGTCGCCCGCGGCCTGCTGGCCCAGCTGGCCGGCCGGCTGCGCAAGGCCAACGACGTGGTCGCCGACCTGGTCTTCTCCGACGTGCCCGGCCGTGTCGCCAAGGCGCTGCTCGACCTGGCCGACCGGTTCGGCCGCACTGCCGACGACGGCGTCCACGTGCACCACGACCTCACCCAGGAGGAGCTCGCCCAGCTGGTCGGCGCCTCCCGCGAGACCGTCAACAAGGCGCTGGCCGACTTCGCCTCGCGCGGCTGGCTGCGCCTGGAGCCCCGCTCGGTCGTCATCATGGACGTCGAGCGGCTCTCCCGCCGCGCCCGCTGACGCAGCTGCACGAGCAGTCCCCGGTGTTCCGACGAGGAACCCGGGGACCTTCTCGTCCTCGGCCCCGCGCGCCCGGCCCCTGCCCGTCTTCCACGGTTCCCTAGGGTGGGACCATGGACGGCCCGCGCACCCGCCTGACCGGTCGCCTGCCCGTCCCCCTCCCGCTGGTGGCCGCGGCGGCGCTGGCGCTGCCCGGCAGCCTGCACGGCCTGGCGACGTACGTCGGCATCCCGACCGTCGAGCTGTCCCCGCCGCTCCTCGTGCTGCTCTACGGGCTGGCGATCGTCGGCGCGGCCTTCTCGCTCGCGTGGGCGGCCGAGGCCGCCCAGGTCGACATCAACGCCGGGATCGCGCTGGCCCTGCTCGCGTTGGTCGCGGTGCTGCCGGAGTACGCCGTGGACTTCGTGTTCACCGCCCAGTGCGGCACGGCGTACGCCGCCGAGGGAGGCAGCCCGGACGTCTGCGGCCTGGCGCTGGCCAACATGACCGGCGCCAACCGGATCCTCGTCGGCGTCGGCTGGCCGCTGGTGGTGCTGGTCTCCGCTTTGGCCGTGCGCCGAGCCGCCCGCGGCGGCACCCCGGCACCCGTGCGGCCCACGGCCCCGGGCCGGACCCGCGTGCACATCGCGCCGGTGATGTCGGTCGAGGTCGGCTTCCTGCTGGTGGCGACGCTCTACTCCCTGACGCTCCCGCTGCGCTCCTCGTTGACGCTGCTCGACTCCGCGGTGCTGCTGGCGATCTTCGCCGCCTATGCCTGGCGGCTGGCGCAGATGCCGGCCACCGAGCCGGAGCTCTCGGGCGTCTCGCACTGGATCGGCGGCCAGCCGCGCGGCCCGCGCCGGGCCTGGGTCGGCGGCCTGTTCGTCGGCGCCGCCCTGGTGATCCTCTTCTCCGCCGAGCACTTCGCCGAGAGCCTGGTCGAGACCGGGAGCGACCTCGGCGTCGACGAGTTCCTGCTGGTGCAGTGGATCGCGCCGCTGGCCAGCGAGTCACCGGAGCTGATGGTCGCCTGCCTGCTGGCCTGGCGGCTCAAGGGCGGCGACGCCCTGGGCGCGCTGCTCTCCAGCAAGGTCAACCAGTGGACGCTGCTGATCGGCGGTCTGCCGATCGTCTTCGCCCTCACCCACGTCGGCCTCGACGGCCTGCCCGTCGACGCCGAGCAGCGCTACGAGCTGCTCATCACCGGCGCCCAGTCGCTGCTGGCGATCGCGCTGCTGGTGACGCTGCGGCTCACCGTGCGCTCGGCGCTGCTGCTCCTCACGCTCTTCATGGTCCAGCTGCTCGCCAGCGTCCTGGGCAGCGACCGCGTCCACGACGTCACCATCGTGGCCATGAGCGGGGTCTACCTGGCGCTGGCGGTCGTGCTGCTGGTGCTGCGCTGGCGTGCCCTGGTCGAGGTGGCACGCACGGCCTTCGTCCGCGACCTGGGCACCGTGGCGACCGAGCCGTCCCAGTCGTCCGAGGGCCGCTGAGCCGTCAACGGCCGCGCAGGTAGGCCAGCTGGGCCCGCACCGACAGCTCAGCCGCGCCCCACAGGACCGGGTCGACGTCGGCGTACACGTGCTCGACGACGCGACGCGGCAGCGCCTCGGCGTCGAGCTGCTCGTGCTCGAGGTGCGCCAGCGCCGCCTCGACCTGCGCCAGCCGGGCCTGCCGGTGGTCGCGGTAGTAGGTCAGCGCCGCGAGCGCGTCGCCGATGACGGGCCCGTGCCCGGGCCACACGGCCGCGGCCTCCTCGCGCTCGGCCAGCGCGTGCAGCCGATCGAGGGAGTCGAGGTAGGCGCCGAGCTGGCCGTCGGGGTGCGCGACCACGGTGGTGCCGCGGCCCAGCACGGTGTCGCCGGTGAGCACGGCCCGCTCGGCCGGCAGCAGGAACGACAGCGAGTCCGCGGTGTGCCCCGGCGTCGCCACGACGTGCACCTCGAGCCCGTCGACCGCCACGACGTCGCCGTCGCCGAGGCCCTCCGAGCCCAGGCGGTAGGCCGGGTCCAGGGCGCGTACGCCGCAACCGACCGACTCCGCGAACTCCCGCGCCGCCTCCGAGTGGTCGGCGTGGTGGTGGGTCAGCAGGACCGCAGCCACGTTGCCCCGCCCGCCGGCCGCCTCCGCGAGCGCCGCGAGGTGCCCGGGGTCGGACGGGCCGGGGTCGATGACGACCGAGCGCCGGGCGCCCGGCTCGCGCAGCACCCAGGAGTTGGTGCCGTCGAGCGTCATGAAGTTCGGGTTCGGGGCGAGCACGCACTGCCCGCGCTCCCCGAACGCACCCCCGGTCCAGCCCCCGTCCGTCATCGCAGACCCTCCTCCGCTCAGGCCCGTCGTGCCGCCAGGACCGGCCGCAGCCGGTCGGGCATCGACAGGGTCCAGCCGTCGTCGAGCGGCTCGACCGAGGGGCAGAACATCTCCAGCCGCCGGTCCGCGGCGGCACCGAGGACCGCGTCGGGGTCGGCGTACGTGCCGACCTCCATGGAGACCAGGTAGGTGGGCGGCATCATCGCCAGGTCGCCGCTGTCGGCCCGGTCGGCCGCCAGCGCCGCCGGCAGCCAGGTGACCGAGGAGGACTCGGTGGAGACGTCACGGGTCACCTGCCCCTCGGGCAGGCGGGCGACGAAGAACCACGTGCGGTAGCGCTTGGGCTCGAAGACAGGCGTCAACCAGGCGTCCCAGGCGCCGAGCAGGTCGGTGCGCAGCACCAACCCACGGCGGTCGAGGAAGTCGGTCAGCGACAGCTCGCGGCCCTCGAGCGCGACGCGGTCGGCCTCCCAGTCCTCGCCGCTGGTGTCGGCCACCACGTCGTCGGCCGAGGCACCGGCGAGCAGCACCCCGGACTCCTCGAAGGTCTCGCGCACCGCGGCGCAGACCAACGCGCGGGCCTCGGGCTCGGTGCAGCCCAGGCGCTCGGCCCAGGTCGCGACCGACTGCCCGGCCCAGTGCTCGTCCTCGAGGTCGAAGTCGCGACGGTCCACTCCCCCGCCGGGGAAGACGGCCATGCCGCCGGCGAAGTCCATCGAGAGCTGACGACGCAGGTAGTAGGCCTCGGGCCCGGCCCCCGACTCCGAGGGCCGCAGCAGGATGACAGTCGCCGCGTCGCGGGGCTCGGCGGCGGTGCGGGTGCCGTCGGCGTACTCCCGCGCGACGTCGACCACCGCCTCCGGCAGCGGCACCGGCGGGAGCGGGATCCTCACCGGACCTCGACCAGCAGCTCCACCTCGACGGGCGCGTCGAGGGGCAGCACCGGCACGCCGACCGCGGAGCGGGCGTGCACGCCGGCGTCGCCGAAGACCTCGCCGAGCAGCTCGGAGGCGCCGTTGGCGACACCCGGCTGACCGGTGAAGTCGGGGGTGGAGGCGATGAAGGCGACCACCTTGACCACGCGCACGACGCGGGAGAGGTCGCCGATCTCCGACTTCACCGCGGCGATCGCGTTGAGCACGCACTGCTGGGCGCAGGCGTAGGCCTCCTCGGCCGTGACCTCGCCGCCGACCTTGCCGGTCACCATCAGCTCACCGGCACGCATCGGCAGCTGGCCGGAGGTGAAGACGTGGTCGCCGGAGCGGACCGCCGGGACGTAGGCGGCCACGGGCTTGGCGACCTCGGGGACCGCCAGGCCCATCTCGGCCAGGCGCTCCTCGGGGGAGGTCATGCCTTCGGCCGCTTCAGGAACGCGACGAGGCCGCCCTGGGCGTTGGTCTGGATGGTGACCAGCTCCCAGCCGTCCTCGCCGAAGTTGTTCAGCATCAGCGCCTCGTTGTGCAGCGGAATCGGTGCGACCTGGTACTCCCACTTCGTCATGGGCCCGACCCTACTCACGCGCGCCGACGCACGCCCACCCCCGCCGCCGGACCCCACCGCCGGTCGAGGTGCGACGAGCGCCGGCCCCCACCGCTGGTCGAGGCGCGACGAGCGCCGGCCCCACCGCTGGTCGAGGCGCGACGAGCGCCAGCGAGGAGCCTCGAGACCCGCACCGGCCGAGCACGACGACGGCCGGTGCCGGGACCCATCGGTCCCGGCACCGGCCGTGCGCAGGGGTGCGGGTCAGTCGACCTTCGGCAGGTCACCGGTGGCGCGCAGCTCCTCGGCCACCTGCTCGGCGAACCACTTGCGGCGCTTGCGCTGGTACCACTTGTGCTCGGCCATCAGCGCCTTGCCGGTCGCGATGACCATCAGCACCATCACGATGCTGAACGGAGCAGCGACCAGGATCGACATGGTCTGCAGCGCGGCGAGACCGCCGGCGCCGACCATGATCAGGACGGCGGCGATGACGCCCTCCATCGTCGCCCAGAAGGCACGGCTCCACACCGGCGGGTTGAGGTCGCCGCCCTCGGCGAGCATGTCGACCACGAACGAGCCGGAGTCGGAGCTGGTGACGAAGAAGACGACGATCAGGACCAGGGCCGCCACCGAGAGCACGGTGCCCATCGGCAGGGCGTCGAGCAGCTCGAAGAGCGCGGTGTCGGTCGGCACGGCGCCGTCGACGATCATGCCGCCCTCGCCGAACATCTCGCGGTAGATCGCCGAGCCGCCCATGACCGAGAACCACAGGAAGGTCACCATCGTGGGGACCAGCAGCACCCCCATCACGAACTGGCGCACGGTGCGGCCTCGGGAGATGCGGGCGATGAAGACGCCGACGAAGGGCGCCCAGCTCATCCACCAGCCCCAGTAGTAGGTGGTCCAGCCCGACAGCCAGGCCTCGCCGTCCTCGCCCTGGAACGGGCGCACGTTGAACGACATCCGCAGGAAGTTCTGCAGGTAGGAGCCGATCTGGGTCACGAAGTCCGAGAGCAGGAAGACCGTCGGACCGAGCAGCAGCACCAGGAGCAGCAGCGCAGCGGCGACGCCCATGTTGATGTTCGAGAGCAGCTTGATGCCCTTGTCGACGCCGGAGATGACCGACGCGAGGGCGATCGCGGTGATGCCCGCGATCAGCGCGACGAGCAGGCCGGTGCTGGCCTCGTCGACCACGCCGAGGAAGGAGAGCCCGGAGCCGACCTGGGTCACACCGAAGCCGAGCGAGGTGGCGACACCGAAGAGCGTGCCGATGATCGCGATGATGTCGACGACATCACCCCAGAAGCCGAGGATGCGCTTGCCGAAGAGCGGCTCGAGGGCGTAGCGGATGGAGATCGGCCGGCCCTTGCGGTGCACGGCGTAGGCGATCGCGAGGCCGACCACGACGTAGATGGCCCAGGCGTGCAGGCCCCAGTGCAGGAAGGTGGTGTCCATCGCGGTGCGCGCGGTCTGCGCGGTGTCCCCCGAGGCCGAGCCCGGCGGCGGGGAGTTGAAGTGGTTCAGCGGCTCGGCGACGCCCCAGTAGACGAGGCCGATGCCCATGCCGGCGGCGAAGAGCATCGCGAACCACGAGCCGAGGGCGAACTCGGGCTCCTCGTCGTCCTTGCCGAGCACGATGTCGCCGACCGGCGACAGCGCCGCCCACAACGAGAACGCGACGAAGCCGGTCACGACGGCGATGTAGAACCAGCCGAGGTCCTTGACCACGGTGGTGTTCGCCGTCGACAGGGCGTCGGACATCCGGTCGGGGAAGATCGCGGCCAGGGCCACGAAGACGACGAGCAGGCCGGCGGCGGGCAGGAACACCCGCGGCGCTCCCATGAGCGGCTTCTTGCCGGTGGGCGGCGGGGGCGGTTCGATGTGCCCGCCGTCCGGTGCGGTCGTGGATTCGGTTGCGGTCATGACGTCTCCTGTGGGGCGGTTTCGTTCAGGGCCGTCGGACACCTTGCCCCATCGAAGGCCCATCACACGTGTCGGGACTCACCCTTTCGGGCGAGGCACGGGGCGGAGGGAGGGTTCCCGGCCGTGGTCCCGGGCCGCCCGTGGTCCGGCCGTCGGAGCGATCACCGGGTGGGGTGGGGGCCGGTGCCCTAGGGTCGTCTGCCGTGAGCAGCGACTGGCCGCGGGTGCGCCTGCACGTCGTCACCGGCAAGGGCGGCACCGGCAAGACCACGGTGGCCGCCTCCCTGGCCCTGGCCCTGGCCTCGCACGGCAAGAACGTCCTGGTCTGCGAGGTCGAGGGGCGCCAGGGGCTGGCGCGGATGTTCGACGTCGACCCCCTGCCGTACGCCGAGACCCGCATCGCCACCGGGCTGCGCGGCCCCGACGGCCAGCGACCGGGAGCGGTGCACGCGCTGCACATCGACCCGGAGTCGGCGCTGCTGGAGTACCTCGCGATGTACTACCGGCTCGGCCGCGCCGGCAAGGCGCTGGACCGTTTCGGCGTCATCGAGTTCGCCACCACGATCGCGCCGGGTGTGCGCGACGTGCTGCTCACCGGCAAGGTCTTCGAGGCGGTGCAGCGCAACAGCCGCAACAAGGGCGCGGTCGAGTACGACGCCGTGGTGCTCGATGCCCCGCCGACCGGTCGGATCACCCAGTTCCTCAACGTCAGCGACGAGCTGGCCGGGCTGGCCAAGGTGGGGCCGATCAAGAGCCAGGCCGACACGATGATGACGCTGTTCCGCTCCCCGCGCACCGCCGTGCACCTGGTCACCGTGCTCGAGGAGATGCCGGTCCAGGAGACCGCCGACGGCATCGAGGAGCTGCGCGCAGCCGGGCTGCCGGTCGGCGGCGTGGTCGTGAACCTCGTCCGGCCCCGCGACCTCCCCGACGAGGCGCTGGCCCAGGCCGCGGCGGGCCGGCTGGACAAGGAGGCCGTGCGCGCGGACCTCGACGCGGTGGGCGTGGCCACCACCAAGACCCTCGTGGACGGCCTGGCCGCCGAGGCGCGCGACCACGCCGAACGGCGGGCGCTCGAGGAGTCCCAGCGTGCACTGGTCGACGGCCTCGGCGTACCCACCTACGAGCTCGAGCGGCTCGCCGGCGGGGTCGACCTCGGCGGGCTCTACGACCTCGCGGCCACCCTGCGCGACCAGGGGCTGGCATGAGTCCCGCGAGCCCGCGGCAGGGCCGGGTGGGCCCGCTCGCCGCGCACCCCGGGGAGTCGCCCCGGCTCGATGCCGACGCGCTCATCGACGACCCGCGGACCCGGATCATCGTGTGCTGCGGCTCGGGAGGGGTCGGGAAGACGACCACCTCGGCCGCGCTCGCCCTGCGCGCCGCCGAGCGTGGACGCAGGGTCGTGGTGCTCACCATCGACCCGGCCCGCCGGTTGGCGCAGGCGATGGGCATCGAGGAGCTCGACAACACCCCGCGGCCCGTGGCCGGCGTCGACGACGCGGCGGGCGGCAGGCTGGACGCGATGATGCTCGACATGAAGTCGACCTTCGACGAGGTCGTGCTGAGCCAGGCCACGCCGGAGAAGGCGAGGGCGATCCTGGAGAACCCCTTCTACGTCGTGCTCTCGACGTCCTTCGCCGGCACCCAGGAGTACATGGCGATGGAGAAGCTCGGGCAGATCCACGCCGACGCGCAGGAGCGCGGCACCTACGACCTGATCGTCGTCGACACCCCGCCCTCACGCTCGGCACTGGACTTCCTCGACGCCCCCGAGCGGCTCTCCAGCTTCCTCGACGGTCGCTTCATCCGCTTGATGCTGGCGCCCGCCAAGGCCCCGGCCAGGCTGATGACCGCGGGGCTCGGGCTGGTGACCGGAGCCCTGACCAAGGTCCTCGGGGCCCAGGTCCTCACCGACCTGCAGACGTTCGTGGCCGCGCTCGACACCGTCTTCGGTGGGTTCCGAGCCCGCGCCCAGCGCACCTACGCGCTGCTGCAGGCCCCGGGCACGGCGTTCGTCGTCGTGGCCGCGCCGGAGCCCGACGCGCTGCGCGAGGCGGCGTACTTCGTCGAGCGGCTCAACGGCGACCAGATGCCGCTGGCCGGGCTGGTGGTCAACCGGGCCAGCCCCGAGCCGCGGGGGCGGCTGTCGGCCGAGGAGGCGACGGCGGCCGCCGAGCGCATCGGCGCACGCACCGACGCCGGCCCGACCGGTGAGCTCACCGCAGGGCTGCTGCGGCTGCACGCCGACCGGATGCGCAGCCTGGCGCGCGAGGCGCAGCTGCGCGCCCGGTTCACCGCGGCGCACCCGCAGGTGCCCACGGCGGTGGTGCCGGCGCTGGCCAGTGACGTGCACGACCTGCGCGGCCTGCGCCGCGTCGGCGAGCTGCTCGCCCGCGGTTGACGCCACGGCCCCCGGGCCCCGGCAGGCGGGGCCGGGTGTGCGATCAGGCGGAGCGGACGGCGCGCACCGGCGCGGCGGCCGGCGCCTGCTCGCCCGGCGACTGCGTGCGCGCGGTCTCCAGGACCTGGCGCCAGGAGGCGTTCGGGCGGCGACGCAGCAGCGCACGGCGCTCCCGCTCGGTCATGCCGCCCCAGACACCCCACTCGATCTGGTTGTCCAGCGCCTCGGCCAGGCACTCGGTGCGCACCGGGCAGCCCTGACAGACCTGCTTGGCCTTGTTCTGCTCCGCGCCTCGCACGAACAGCTGATCCGGCGACGCCGACTTGCACGCAGCGCGCGGAGTCCAGTCCTCAACCCACATATTGATGTCCCCACATCGTGTTGTGGAGGCAGCGATACGTCCCCATGACGCCTGCCCCCATGTCCCTGGAACAAAGTTAAGTCGTGTCACAGATCTGAGGCAGACACGTTCAGCCCAATGCGCATGGCCCGAATTGACTAGTCCGGGCTGACCACGACCGGCCGGGGTGGTAGGGGCGCTCGCGTACCCTGGGCGCCATGTCGGAGCGTCCCACCAGCACCCGCGTCCTCTCCCACCTGGGGGTGATGGTCGTGGTCTCGGCCGTCCTCGGCGTACTGGTGGCCGGGTTGGCCATCCCCTTCGCCGGCGTGGTCGGGGTGAGTGCCCGCAACGTCGCCGACACCATGGACAACCTGCCCGAGGAGCTGGAGACCGAGCAGCTCTCGCAGCGCTCCACGATCCTCGACGTCGACGGCAACGTGCTGGCCACCCTCTACGACCAGAACCGGGTCGAGGTGCCGCTCAGCCAGGTCTCACGGAAGATGGTCAAGGCGATCGTGGCCGTCGAGGACGCCCGGTTCTACCAGCACGGCGCCCTGGACCTGCAGGGCACGCTGCGGGCCTTCATCACCAACGCCGCGCAGGACGGCACGGTGCAGGGCGGGTCGTCGATCACCCAGCAGCTGGTCAAGCAGACCCTGGTCAACCAGGCCACCACCGACGAGGAGCGGGCGGCGGCCGTCGACGACACCTACGCCCGCAAGCTCAAGGAGCTGCGCTACGCCGTCGCGCTGGAGCAGAACCACACCAAGGACTGGATCCTCGAGCGCTACCTCAACATCGCCTACTTCGGCGACGGCGCCTACGGCATCCAGTCCGCGGCCAAGCACTTCTTCAACACCAACGCCAGCAAGCTCAACATCCTGCAGTCGGCCACCCTCGCCGGCCTCGTGCGCAACCCGGAGGGCTACGACCCCACCGACAACCCCGAGCGGGCCCTGCAGCGCCGCAACGTCGTGCTGCAGCGGATGAACGACGTCGGCATCCTCAACGCCAAGCGGGTCGACCGGCTCCAGTCCAAGCCCCTGAAGCTGGACGTGCAGAAGTTCAGCAACGGCTGCGTGTTCTCCGCGGCCCCGTTCTTCTGCGACTACGTCATCCAGTGGTTGCTCAAGGACGACGCCCTGGGCGCCAACAAGAAGGAGCGCCGCAGCCTCCTCAACACCGGTGGCCTGACCATCCGCACCACCTTGGACCTCGACTACCAGCGCGGTGCCGACACGGCCGTCCGCGAGCGCGTCTACCCCCGCAACAACGCCATCGGCGCCCTCGCCATGGTCGAGCCCGGCACCGGTGAGGTGCGCGCGCTGGCGCAGTCGCGACCGATGGGCGCCGACCGCGCCGCCGGGCAGACCTACCTCAACTACACCGTGCCGAGGAAGTACGGCGACTCCGGCGGCTTCCAGCCCGGCTCGACGTTCAAGGCGTTCGTCCTGGCCGCCGCGGTGGAGCAGGGGATCGCGCTCAACACCCAGATCCAGGCGCCCCAGACCCGCACGTTCCAGCAGAACGAGTTCAAGGTCTGCGACGGGCAGAACTACGCCTCGACCCAGGACTACCCGGTCAGCAACTCCACCGGCGAGGGCACCTTCAACCTCTACACCGGCACCCAGCGCTCGGTGAACACCTTCTACATCGCGCTCTCCCAGCAGACCGGCCTGTGCAAGCCCTACAAGCTGGCCAAGCAGATGGGCATCGTGGGGCTCGACGACGCCGACAAGTGGATGGTGCCCTCCTTCGCCCTCGGCGTCGCCAGCGTCAGCCCGCTGGAGATGGCCGAGGCGTACGCGACCTTCGCCGCCCGCGGCCTGCACTGCACCTCGCGTCCGGTCACCGCGATCGAGGACATCGCCGGCAACACGCTCAAGGAGTACCCCTCCAAGTGCCGCCAGGTGATGGAGAACTCCACCGCCGATGCCGTCAACGACGTGCTCCGCGGCGTCATCGAGCCCGGCGGCTTCGCCTCCTCCTGGCAGCTCGACAGCCCCGCGGCCGGCAAGACCGGCACCACCCAGGACGGCAAGTCGGTGTGGTTCGTCGGCTACACGCCGACGATGGCCGCCGCCGCGATGATCGCCGGCGCCAACCAGTCCGGCACGCCGATCAGCCTCACCGGGCAGACCGTCGGCCCCAACTACATCGACTCGGCCTCCGGCTCCGGCTTCGCCGCCCCCATCTGGGGCACCGCGATGCGCAACGTCATGGGTGAGCTGCCCAACGAGGACTTCGTGGCGCCCAGTGCCTCCGACGTGGCAGGGGTCCCGACCACGGTGCCGTCCGTGGGCGGGCTGAGCGTCGACAGCGCCACGCGCCAGCTCGAGGACGCCGGCTTCCTGGTCTCCTACGGCGGCTACGTCAACAGCGGGTACGCCGAGGGCCTGGTCGCCTACTCGAGCCCTGGTGGGGGCGCCGTCGTGCCGTCCAGCTCCTCGGTGACGCTCTACCAGTCCAACGGCCGCCCGCCGAAGCCGGCCAAGCCGTCGGGCAACAACAACGGGAACGGCAACGGCAACGGCAACGGCAACGGGAACGGGAACGGGAACGGCCGGGGCAACGGCAACGGCAACGGCAACGGCAACGGCCGCTGACCCACCCGCGCGGCGCGGGCTGCGACAGCCCCCGCGGCCGCGGGGTCGGGCGGCTCAGGCGCCGAGCTGGCGGCGTACCTCCGCGGCGACGGCCCCGCCGTCGGCGCGACCCTTGACCTGGGGCTGGACCACGCCCATCACCTTGCCCATCGCCTTCATCCCCTCCGCGCCCGCGCCGGTGGACTCGATGGCGGCGCTGATGATGTCGGCGACCTCGGCCTCGCTGAGCTGCTCGGGGAGGTACTCCGCGATCACCTCGGCCTCGGCCTTCTCCCGCTCGGCGCTCTCGGCGCGCCCCCCGTCGGCGAAGGCGGTCGCCGCCTCGCGGCGCTTCTTGGTCTCGCTGGTGAGGACACCGATGATCTCGTCGTCGGTGAGGGTCTTGGCGGTCTTGCCGGCGACCTCGGCGTTGGTCACCGCGGCCAGCACCATCCGCAGCGTGGAGGAGCGCAGCTCGTCGCGGGCCTTCATGGCGGTGGTGAGGTCGGCACGGAGGCGGTCCTTGAGGCTGCTCATGCCCGCCATTGTGGCAGCCTGACGGTGTGGTCCTCACCCCAGATTCCCCTCCGGCCGGACGCGCGGCCCGGCTCCTGCACCGGATGGTGCTGGGTGGGCTCGCGGCGGGAGCCGCGACGACGGCGTACGCCGCGTGGGAGGCACGTCGCTACGTGCTGCGCGAGCGCACCCTCCCGGTGCTGCCGGCCGGTGCGCGGCCGCTGCGGGTGCTGCACCTGACCGACCTGCACATGACACCGGGCCAGCGGGCCAAGCAGGAGTGGCTCGCAGGGCTGGCGGGGCTGCGACCCGACCTCGTCGTCGACACCGGGGACAACCTGGCCCACCGCGACGCCGTGCCGGTCGTCACGGACGCGCTCGGGCCGCTCCTCGACGTGCCCGGCGTCTTCGTCCACGGCAGCAACGACTACTTCGAGCCGTCCTTCCGCAACCCCGTGGGCTACCTGCTGCCCGACGACGGGAAGCGGCACACCGACGTCCCGGAGCTGCCCTGGCGGGAGCTGTCGCGCTCGTTCACCGACGCCGGGTGGCTCGACCTCACCAACACCCGTGGCCGACTGCGGGTCGGTGAGCTGGACCTGGCGTTCACCGGCGTCGACGACCCGCACCTGGGCTACGACCGCCTCGACGACGTCGCCGGGCCGGCCGACCCGGAGGCGGACCTACGCCTGGGCGTCACGCACGCGCCGTACCTGCGGGTGCTGGACGCGTTCGCCCGCGACGGGTACGACGCCGTGCTGGCCGGCCACACCCACGGCGGGCAGGTGTGCCTGCCGGGTGGTCGGGCGCTGACCACCAACTGCGACCTGGAGCCGGCCCGTGCCCGCGGCGTGCACCGGCACCCCGCCGACTCCGCGCCCGGGCAGCCGGGCTCCACGTGGATGCACGTCGGCGCCGGCCTGGGCACCTCGCCGTACGCGCGGGTGCGGATCGGCTGCCGGCCCGAGGCCGTGCTGCTGACCCTGGTCCCGATTGGGGAGGGCTGAGGGCGCTCGGCTATGCTCCCTCGCGGACCTGGCCACCACGGCGGGTCCGATCGGGCTGTGGCGCAGCTTGGTAGCGCGCCTCGTTCGGGACGAGGAGGCCGCAGGTTCAAATCCTGTCAGCCCGACAGCAGGGCCCGGATCCGCTCCAGGATCCGGGCCCT
>Ga0208328_1000438_pt1 | contig 19193 bp, 16 predicted proteins | sample DeeseametaMP2633_FD_184170 | JGI IMG/M metagenome (GOLD analysis project Ga0208328, IMG submission 184170) | Marine microbial communities from the Deep Atlantic Ocean - MP2633 (SPAdes) | ecosystem: Environmental > Aquatic > Marine > Unclassified | place: Northeast of Antigua and Barbuda, North... | reverse complement strand
GCGCGGTTCCGCGGGGTGTTGGCGGGTGCCCGGTCGTCGAGGCTGCGCCGCGTGGAGGCGTGGGGATGTCTCCGGCGGGAGTTTATTTGGCAAGATGAGGCTGGGGCGCCCGAAAGAATGGGAGGGCTCGGAGCGGGGGCGCGCGTTGCGTGGGCGTGGCGCCAGAGTGGTGCCCGCGGGCAGGGCGGGTCAGCCCTGCCGCACCAGCTTGCCCGGGTTCATCAGGTTCTGCGGGTCGAGCGCGCGCTTGATCTGGCCCATGACGTCCCAGCCCTCGCCGTGCTCGGCCTCCATATAGTCGAGCTTGCCCATGCCGATGCCGTGCTCGCCGGTGCAGGTGCCGCCGAGCGCAAGCGCGCGTTCGGCCATGCGATGCGAGAGCCGCTTGGCCTCTTCCATCTCGGCGGGCCGGTCGGGGTCCACCAGCAGGATGGCGTGGAAGTTGCCGTCGCCCACGTGGCCGAGGATCGGGCCGGGGATCGAGCTCTTTGCTATGTCGGCCTGGGTCTCCTCGACCGCCTGCGCGAGCTGCGAGATCGGCACGCACATGTCGGTCACCAGTGCCCGCGCGCCCTTGCGCGAGGCGAGGATGGCGTAATAGCCGTTGTGGCGCAGCGCCCAGAGCGCCCGGCGCTCTTCCTCGCGGGCCGACCAGCGGAACGGCGAGGCGCCATGATCGGCGACGATCTCGCCGAAGCGCTCGGCATCCTGCGCCACGCTTTCCGGCGAGCCGTTGAACTCGACCAGCAGGTGCGGCGCCTCGGACATCTCCATGCCGGAATAGGCGGTGAAGGCGCGGGCGGTGGCGGCGTCGACGAACTCGATCCGCGCCATCGGAATGCCCATCTGGATGGTCTCCATCACCGCCGTCACCGCTGCGTGCATGTCGGGGAAGGCGCAGATGCCGGCGCTGGTGGCCTCGGGCACGCCGTGCAGGCGCAGGGTCAGCTCGGTCACGAGGCCGAGCGTGCCCTCGGAGCCCACCATCAGCGCGGTGAGGTCGTAGCCCGCCGAGGATTTGCGCGCGCGCGTGCCGGTGCGGATCACCCGTCCGTCCGCCAGCACCACCTGCAGGCCCAGCACGTTGTCGCGCATGGTGCCGTAGCGCACCGCCGTGGTGCCCGAGGCGCGGGTCATCGCCATGCCGCCGAGGCTCGCGTTGGCGCCGGGGTCGACGGGGAAGAACAGCCCCGTGGCGCGCAGCTCCTCGTTCAGCGCCTCGCGGGTGACGCCGGGCTGCACCGTCACGTCCATGTCCGCGGGCCGGATCTCGAGCACCTTGTTCATGCGCGAGAAGTCGACGACGACGCCGCCCTTCACCGCGAGCCCGTGGCCCTCGAGCGAGGTGCCGGCGCCCCAGCCCACCATCGGGCAGCCGTGCTCGGCGCAGATCTTCACCAGCGCCTGCACCTCGGCGAGGGTCTCGGGGTAGGCCACCGCGTCCGGCTCGGTCTGTGGGAAATAGGACTCGGAGCGTCCGTGATGCGCCAGTTCGGACTTGGACCGGCTCAGCCGTTCGCCTAGGAGTGGGGCAAGAGCGTCAAGGGCTTGGGCGATGGTCATCAGCTTCCTCCGGGGACTTCGGAGGCGACCTTATACGCGCCTCTCGCCCTGCGAAAGCCAAAGGGGACCTGGGAATGTTGCGGGCGTTTTCCCGCCAGTGGCACGATCTGCGCGGCACCTGCGGGCGAAGCTGGGACATGCTGCGCCACAAGGCTCCGGGGCAGGTCACGTTCTGGCTCATCGCGCTGGTCGTGGGCGCGGCGGCAGGGGCCTCTGCGGTGATTTTCCGGTTCGGGATCAACCGCTTGCAGGCAGCGCTTTACGGCACGGAAGACGTCAACACGCTGGCCAGCTTCGCCCGTGAACTGCCCTGGGTCTGGGTGCTGCTGATCCCCGTCGCGGGCGGGCTCGTGGTGGGCGTGATCCTCCAGTACTTCACCCCCGACGGGCGGGTGCGCTCGGTCTCGGACGTGATCGAGGGCGCCGCGCTCAACGATGGACGCGTCGAGAAGAAGGCGGGAATCGCGTCGGCGCTCTGTTCGTGGATTACCCTCTCGACCGGCGGCTCGACGGGTCGCGAGGGGCCGGTGGTGCATATCGCGGCGATGATCTCGTCCTGGGTCGCCAACCGGCTGCGCGTCGACGGCATCACCGGGCGCGACCTGCTCGGCTGCGCCGTGGCCGCCGCCGTCTCGGCCAGCTTCAACGCGCCCATCGCCGGCGCGCTCTTCGGGCTCGAGGTGGTGCTGCGCCACTTTGCGCTGCACGCGTTTGCGCCCATCGTGGTGGCCAGCGCCGCCGGCACGGTGATCAACCGGCTGGCCTTCGGCGATGTCACCGAGTTCCTGCTGCCCGGCACCACAACCGTCGAGTTCTACCTCGAGCTGCCCGCCTTCTTCCTGATGGGGCTGGTCTGCGGGCTGGTGGCGGCGCTGATGATGCGGGCGATCTTCTGGTCGGACGATGTCGGGGGTCGGATCCAGAAACGCCTTGGCCTGCCGCACTGGCTGCGCCCGGCGGTGGCGGGGCTGCTGCTGGGGGCGCTGGCGATCCAGTTTCCGCACATCATCGGCGTGGGCTACGAGACCACGTCGCGGGCGCTGACCGGCAACCTCGGGCTCACGCAGGCCTTCGTCTTCACCGCCGTCAAGGTCGCCGCGGTCTCGATCACCATGGCCGGACGCATGGGCGGCGGGGTGTTCTCGCCCTCGCTCATGGTGGGGGCGCTGACCGGGCTCACCTTCGCCCATATCGCCACCGGCTTCTTCCCCGAGCAGAGCTCGGCCTTCACGCTCTACGCGCTGGCGGGCATGGGGGCGGTGGCGGCGGCGGTGCTGGGCGCGCCGATCTCGACCACGCTCATCGTCTTCGAGCTCACCGGCGACTGGCAGACCGGGCTTGCGGTGATGGTGTCGGTCTCGATGTCCACCGCGCTGGCCTCGCGGCTGGTGCACCGCAGCTTCTTCCTCACCCAGCTCGAGCGGCGCCACGTCCACCTTGCCGCCGGTCCGCAAGCCTACCTGCTGGCGATGTTCCGGGTCACCGGCGTCATGCGCCGGCCCGGCACCGAGGGCGCCGCCGACGAGGAGGCTTGCCACCGGATGATCGCGCAGGGGCTCTACGTGCAGCAATCTGCCACGCTCGAGACCGCGCTGCCGCGCTTCGACAAGTCCGGGGTCGCCTTCCTGCCGGTGGTGACGCTCGAGGGCGAGGACCAGTCCCCGGTGCTGCAGGGCGCGCTCTTCCATGTGGATGCGCTCAAGGCCTACAACCGGGCGCTTGCCGCGACCGCCGCGGAAGAGCATTCCTGATCCGCCCTCATTGCAATCTGAAATCCAGATCAAGGGGGTGGGCGGATTTCTGCCGGTTCCGAAACGACCCTCTTTGCATTGGTAAACGAATGGTCAAAAGTCTGTGCCAGCTCCGGCAATAACGGGGCAGGGCAGAATAGACTTTCGAGGGACAATATGCGCGTGACCCGTGTCCGCAAGGCTGGCCTTTGCCTGCCGGTACTCTGTGCTTTGCTGCTGGCCACTGCGGCCTGCTCGACCAAGTCGCCTGACATCACCTATGCGTCCTCCGCCGGCATCGACCTCGACCGTCGCGCCATGGCACTGCGCGAGGTGAAGGAGCTCCAGAACGCCGGCAAGCGCGTCTGGTGTGTGCCCTTCGCCCGCAACGCCAGCGGTGTCGAGATCCGCGGCAACGCCAACACCTGGTGGGGCAAGGCCAAGGGGCTTTACGACCGTGGCACCGAGCCCGTCGTGGGGTCGGTCATGGCCTTCGCGGGCACCCGCGGCATGCCGATGGGCCACGTCGCGGTGGTCTCCGAGGTGGTCTCGGACCGCGAGATCCGCATCGACCACGCCAACTGGTCGCGCAACAAGGTGTCGCTGGGCATGTCGGTCAGGGACGTCTCGTCCAAGGGCGACTGGTCCTCGGTGCAGGTGGAAAGCAACCCCGGCGCCTACGGCAAGTCCTACCCGATCAACGGTTTCATCTACCCCGCCGCGATGAACTGATCGCGCGGCCGCAGCGAGAGCCTCTCCCGCGCGGTCACCGACAGGCGGCACGGAAAAACGGCCGGAGCGTCAGAGCTCCGGCCGTTTTCGTTTGTGGGAATGTGCAACCTGCATGGAAGGCCGGGAGGGCGGTCTCAGACCTGCTCCACCGCCACGCCGTCCTGCACGTGGAAGGCGAGGTAGCCCTCGAGATCCTTGGCCTCGTCCAGCGGTGCCTCGTAGGACCAGACGGCGTTGTCGTAGGTCCGGCTCTTGGACGCGATGTTGAAATAGCGCGCCTCGCCGATCCACTGGTTCAGCGTGCGGTACTCGGACGGCTCGAGGAAAGCCATGGCGATGTCCTCGCGCGGGAAGTAGATGACGCTGGGCATCTCGCCCTCGGTCAGCTCCAGTGCGCGGCCGCTTTCGCCAAGGACGGCACCTCCGGCGCGGATCACCCATGTGCCCCCGGCCGGGCGGATCTTGATGTGCTTCAGCATGTGTCTCTCCCCGTAAGTCCGCGGATCATATATAAGCCGCGATATGACATCCCTGTGTCAAAGCGGCGCGCAGGCCGCCTCGAGCCAGGCTGCATCGTCTCCCTCGACCAGCGGTGCGATCCGTTCGAGCACTTCGGCATGGTAGGCGTCCAGCCAGTCGCGCTCCGCCGCGGTCAGCAACGCGGTCACGATCAGCCGCCTGTCAATCGGCACCCATGTGAGGGTTTCGAACCGCAGCATCCGTGGCACCACCTGGCCCGCAAGGGGCGGCGCCTCTTCCACGGCGATGAGGTTCTCGATCCTGATACCATAGGCGCCCTCGCGGTAAAACCCCGGCTCGTTCGACAGGATCATGCCGGGCTCGAAGGGCACGGTGCCGGTGCGCGCGATGCGGGCGGGACCCTCGTGCACGCTGAGATAGGCGCCGACGCCGTGGCCGGTGCCGTGACCGTAGTCGAGCCCCGCCTCCCAGAGCGCGGCCCGGGCGAGCACGTCAATGTCGCGCCCGGCGAGCCCCGCCGGGAAGCGCAGGCGCGACAGCGCGATCATGCCCTTGAGCACCCGGGTGAAGTTGGCGCATTCCTCGCCGCCCACGTCGCCCACGGCTATGGTGCGGGTGATGTCGGTGGTGCCGTCGACGTATTGCCCGCCGCTGTCGACGAGCAGCAGCTCGCCCTCGCGCACGGGTCGGTTGGTCCCCTCGGTCACCCGGTAGTGCACGATGGCCCCGTTGGGCCCGGCGCCGGCGATGGTCTCGAAGGAGATGTCCCGCAGCGCGTTGGTGGCGGCACGGCAGCCCTCGAGCTTGGTGACCACGTCGATCTCGGTGAGGCTGCCCGGCGCCTGCCGGTCGAGCCACGCGAGGAATCGCACCATGGCGGCGCCGTCGCGCAGATGCGCGGCGCGGGTGCCCTCGAGCTCGGCGGCGTTCTTGCGCGCCTTGGGGATGAGGCAGGGGTCCTGCGCCTCGGTCACCTCGCAGGAGATCAGCGTCTCGCGCACCGCAACGGGGCAGGAGGCCGGGTCAAGCCGCACCGTGCCGCGCAGCGCGGCAAGCGCCTCGGGGAACTCGGACGGATCCCGGAGCGTGACGGCGGCGCCAAGGTGCTCGCCCAGCCCCTCGAGCTTGCGGGCGTCCATGAAGAGCGTGACCGTGGCATCGGCGTGAAGCAGGGCGAAGCCGTGCGGCACCGGGTTGCGGGGGATGTCGCTGCCGCGGATGTTGAGCAGCCAGGCGATGCTGTCGGGCAGGGTGAGGATGCAGGTGTCGGCGCCGAGCGTGCGCGCGAGGCGGGCGATCTTGTCGCCATGCGCCTCGCCGGCAAGCTCCGCCGGCTGCGCAAACACCGCGCCCATGGGCGGCGCGGGCTGATCTTCCCAGATCCGGTCCACGAGGTTCTCGCAGCGCCGCAGCTCGATGCCACTGAGCCGCTCCTCGAGCCCGCGGGCCTGGTCGACCGAGAACAGCCACGGGTCGATGCCCACCGCACCGCCTCCGGGGAGCTTGGCGGCGATCCACTCGGCGAGCCCGGTCTCGGGCCAGTCGACGGGGGGGTAGTCGGACGCGACCTGCGACTTGACCTGCACCCTGTAGCGGCCGTCGACAAAGACCCCGGCCTCATCGCGCAGCGCCACGCAATAGCCCGCCGAGCCGGTGAACCCGGTGAGCCAGGCCAGCCGATCGTCATGCGGCGCCACGTATTCGCCCTGGTGGGCGTCGGCGCGCGGCACGATGAAACCGTCGAGCCCCTCGCGCGCGAGCTCCCCGCGCAGGGCCTTCAGCCGCGGCGGCCCCTGCTCGGGGCGTGCGGTCTCCTGGAACGTCTGGAACATCTGGATCCCCCTTGTGGTGGTGTGCCGCCCGCGTTGCGGACGGCAGCGGGGGCCAGCCCCCGCACCCCCGGAGTTTAGGGGCAAGATGAAGGGGACGGGCCCGCTCTTCATCTTGCCAGATAAACTCCGGGGTGAATTGGCCGCAGGCCAAGAGGGGCAGAGCCCCTTACCCTGCCTTCTTGATGCCCATGAAGCGGGCGCGGGCGCGCGGGTCGCTGTCGAAGAGCGCCGCGAGCTGTTCGGTCATAGCGCCGGCGAGCTGTTCGACGTCGGTGATGGTCACCGCGCGGTCGTAGTAACGGGTCACGTCGTGGCCGATGCCGATGGCCAGAAGCTCGACCTGCTTGCGGCGCTCGACCATGGCGATCACGTCGCGCAGGTGCTTCTCGAGGTAGTTCGCGGGGTTCACCGAGAGCGTCGAATCGTCCACCGGGGCGCCGTCCGAGATCACCATGAGGATCTTGCGCGCCTCGGGGCGGCCGACCATGCGGCGGTGCGCCCATTCCAGCGCCTCGCCGTCGATGTTCTCCTTCAGGAGCCCTTCCTTCATCATAAGCCCGAGGTTGTCGCGGACCCGGCGCCACGGCGCGTCGGCGCGCTTGTAGATGATGTGGCGGAGGTCGTTGAGGCGGCCCGGCTGCTGCTCGCGGCCCTCGTTGAGCCATTTCTCGCGGGCGAGGCCGCCCTTCCAGGCGCGGGTGGTGAAGCCGAGGATCTCGACCTTCACGTTGCAGCGCTCGAGGGTGCGGGCCAGGACGTCGGCGCAGATCGCCGCAATGGAGATTGGCCGGCCGCGCATCGAGCCGGAATTGTCGAGCAGAAGCGTCACCACGGTGTCGCGGAACTCGGTGTCCTTCTCGACCTTGAACGACAGCGGCGTCGTCGGGTTGGCGACCACGCGGGCGAGACGGCCGGCGTCGAGGATGCCTTCCTCGCGGTCGAACTCCCAGCTGCGGTTCTGCTGCGCCTGAAGGCGGCGCTGCAGCTTGTTGGCGAGCCGCGAGACGGCGCCCTTCAGCGGTTCGAGCTGCTGGTCGAGATAGGCGCGCAGCCGCTCGAGCTCCTGCGGTTCGGCCAGTTCCTCGGCGGGGATCTCCTCGTCATGGGTGCCGTCGTAGACCTTGTACGCGGGGTCGGCCTCGGAAACCGGGGCAGAGGCGGGCGGCTCCATCGGCGCCTCGCCCTCGGGCATCTCGGTTTCCTCGCCCATCTCCTGGTCGGCCATGTCGTCGGCCGAGACCTGCGCCTGGCTGGCGTCCTGGGTCTCGTCCTGGCTCTGCTCGGGCGAGGCCTCGGCCTCGTCCTGCTGCTGGTCGTCCTGGCCGGTGGAATCGGGTTGTTCCTCCTCGGCGCCATCGGGCTCGGCCTCGTCCTGATCCTCGTCGTCGAGCTGATCGGGGTCGTCGCCGAGCTGGTCGCCGTAGCCGAGGTCGGTGATCATCTGGCGGGCGAAGCGCGCGAAGGCGGCCTGGTCGGACAGCTTCTCCTGCAGGTCCTCGAGCGTGCCGCCGGCCTGGTCCTCGATGAAGCCGCGCCACAGTTCCATGACGTGGTCGGCGTCCTTGGGCAGGTCGCGGCCGGTGGCGAGATGGCGGATCAGGTAGCCCGCGGCCACCGGCAGCGGCGCCTCGGAGGGCTGGGTGATCTGGCCGTAGCCGCGGCGCGCGGCCTCGTGGCCGATCTTGGCGTCGATGTTGCCGGCGGTGCCGGGCATGTCGCGCGCGCCCATCGCCTCGCAGCGGGCGGTCTCCATCGCCTCGTAGAGCTCGCGCGCCATGTCGCCCGGGGGCGCGTAGCGGGCGTGGGTGCCGGCGTCGTGGTAGCGGCGATAGAGCGCCAGGGCGTCGGCGGTGCCGCGCGCCAGCAGGACCTCGTCGCGCGTCATCCGGCGCGAGACCTGCGGCAGGCGCATGATGTCGCCCGATACGCCCGACGGGTCGACGGTGTAGTTCACCGTCAGGTCGGAATCGTCGGCCATGACCTTGGTCGCCTCGGCCAGGGCTTTCTTGAAGGGATCTGCGGGGTTGTCGTCATTACGCGCCATGGCCACAGGTTTCGCGCCGCGCGGCGCAATTGGCAAGGGGCAAAGCGGTTGGAATAGCGCGATGGTGCGGTCGGATCAGCGGGTCAGCAGCTCGTGGCAGGGCATGAGGTGGCGCAGGGCGGTGGCGAGCGCCAGCCGGGCGCGGCGCGGATCCTGGTTGAAGCTTGCGGTGTCGAGCAGGCTCTTGTGTTCGCGGCGGGCGCGGTGGCGCGAGATCGACAGCGCGCGCTGTGCCTTGTCGCCCGGAATCGCGGCGCTGGTGGCTTCGAAAAGCGCGATGGTCCAGTCGCGGCGAAAGGCGATGGCGTCGGCGGCGGGATCCTGCATCAGCCAGTTGTGCTCGGTCAGGGCGGCGAGGCGGCCGGCGCAGACGGCATAATTCTCGGCCAGTTGCGCGGTGTCGCCGGCGACCGCCGCCCGCAGGGGCGCCGCGCTCAGCGCGAGGGCGGCCAGGAGCCAGAGAAGAGGTCGGGTGCGGCACATGGCGCCACTCTGGGGGCGGAGGCGTTACCGTTTGCTGATCCGACCGTGCGATTCCGCCGTGAATCTGCAACGAATTTTAGCGTTCTCCCCGTCCGGGGCCGCCCGTCACCTCGTTCCGGGGGCAGGAAGCAGCGCGTCGCAGCGCGCGCCGATGCGGCGCTGCAGGTCGGCGCTCTGGGGGGCGCCCGAAAGCGCGTAGCGGTGCATCAGCCGGTAGCTCTCGATACGGTCCTCGGCCACCGCGCCGCCCGAGAGCTTGCGGAAATCGTCAACGAGGGCGAGGGCGGTGTCCGGTGCGGTCCAGACCCCGGGGTAGTCGCGCCAGACCCCCCGCCAGCGCCTGCCAGAAGGCGGCGCAGTCCGCCGCGGTCTCGGCCTGCGCGGGGCTTGCCGCCAGCACTGCCAGCAGGCAGGCGGCGCGGCGTCTCACAGCGTGGCGTGGCCGGTCGCGAGGCGCGCCAGCAGATCGACGTGCACGTCGAGCGCATCCACCACGCGGTAGCCCGGGGCGGCGCCGTCGAAGGCGAGGTTGAGATCGGTGCCGGCGAGCACCACCGCCTCGGCGCCGAGCTCGTCCACCAGCTGCCGTCCGGCGTGCAGGAACTGCGTGCGCTGTTCGCGCGTGCAGGTGCCGGCGACGGCCATGTCCTGGTAGCTCTGGCCGAGCTCGTCGATGCGGTCGTCGAGGGTCACCGCCTCGGTGCGCGTGAGCTGGCCGTAGAGACGGGTGCGCATCACCACGCGGGTGCCGAGCAGGCCGACCCGGTGCAGCCCCTGGTCCGCGAAGAAATCGTCCAGCGGCGCCACGGCCGAGACCAGCGGCAGCGGGCTGCGCGCGACGGTCTCGTCAAAGCAGAAATGACCGCCGAGCGAGGTGATGGCGGCGCAATCGCAGCCGGCGTCGCGCAGGCGCTCGATATGGCGGAGGTAGACCTCGGCCTGCGCCTCGCGCGCGTCGGCGAGATTGTTGCGGATCAGCTCCTGCACATCGGCGTGCACGATGGTCAGCTCGAGCTTGCCGCCAAGCCGGTCGACGGCGGCGGCAAGGCGCTGGTAGTAGACGAGCGTCGCCGCCACGCCGATACCGCCGATCAGGCCGATATGGAGCGGCGCCGACACCCGCCCGGATCAGGCGATGCTGAGGCTCGCCGCGCTCTCCGGGAGTTCCTCGTCGAAGCAGCGCTGGTAGAACTCGGCCACGGTCTGCCGCTCGAGCTCGTCGCACTTGTTGAGGAAGGAGAGACGGAAGGCGTAGCCGACGTTGCGGAAGATCTCGGCGTTGGTCGCCCAGGCGATCACGGTCCGCGGCGACATCACGGTCGACAGCTCGCCGTTCATGAAGGCGCGGCGGGTGAAGTCGGCCACGGTGACCATCTGGCGGATGGTCTTGCGGCCCTTCTCGTTGTTGTAATGCGGCGCCTTGCTGAGCACGATCGCGCATTCGGCGTCGATCGACAGGTAGTTCAGCGTGGCGACCAGCGACCAGCGGTCCATCTGGCCCTGGTTGATCTGCTGGGTGCCGTGGTAGAGGCCGGTGGTGTCGCCGAGGCCCACCGTGTTCGCGGTCGCGAAGATGCGGAAGTACTTGTGCGGGTTGATGACCTGGTTCTGGTCGAGAAGGGTCAGCTTGCCGTCGGTCTCGAGCACGCGCTGGATCACGAACATCACGTCGGCGCGGCCGGCGTCGTATTCGTCGAACACGATGGCGGTCGGGTTGCGCAGCGCCCAGGGCAGGATGCCTTCCTGGAACTGGGTGGTCTGCTTGCCGTCGACGAGCTTGATGGCGTCCTTGCCGATGAGGTCGATCCGGCTGATGTGGCTGTCAAGGTTGACGCGCACGCAGGGCCAGTTCAGGCGGGCGGCGACCTGCTCGATGTGGGTCGATTTGCCGGTGCCGTGGTAACCCTGGATCATCACGCGGCGGTTGTTGCGGAAGCCGGCGAGGATGGCGAGCGTGGTGTCCGGGTCGAACTTGTAGGTGCTGTCGACGTCCGGAACGCGGTCGGTGCGCTCGGGGAAACCATGCACCACCATGTCGGTGTCGATGCCGAACACCTCGCGGACCTCGATCTCTTCGGTCGGTTTCGCATTGATGTCGATATCGCTGCTCATGGCGTGCCCCTGATCGTCATTAATCTCTCGGCACCCGTGGTGCCTCATATCGCGGGGAAGGGCAAGAGCGGCACGTGGGTGCACTTGGCGTTTGCCCCGCCTGCGCTGCCGCGATAGGCTCCGGCAAGATCGACCCTGTTCAGGCACCGTATCAAGTGACCACCCCGCAAGCCGAGATCGAAGACCTGATCGCCCGCACCGCCATGGGCGACCGCGCGGCATTCCGGCTGCTTTATGACCGGACGGCGGCGAAACTCTTCGGCGTCTGCCTGCGTGTCTTGAACGACCGGGGCCTGGCAGAGGAGGCGCTTCAGGACGTCTACTGCAAGATCTGGGCGAGGGCCGGACAGTATCGTGTCAACGGCTTCTCGCCGATGACCTGGCTGATCACGCTCGCGCGCAATGCCGCCATCGACCGCCGCCGTCGCCGCGACGCGGGAGAGCGGGCGCGCGTGGCCCCCATCGACGCCGCCGAGATGGTGGCGGACCCGGCGCCGGGCCCCGCGCAGCAGGCCGAAAGCCGGTCCGAGGCGCAGGCGCTGATGTCGTGCATGTCCGAGCTGCCGCCCGAGCGCGCCGAGATGGTCCGCCGCGCCTATCTCGAGGGCGCCACCTATGCCGAGCTTTCCGACGCCACCGGCGTCAAGCTCAACACCGTGAGAACCTGGCTGCGCCGCAGCCTGATGCAACTGAGGGAGTGCCTGAGCCGATGAGCGGGCCCGAGGACACCGATCTACCGGGCGGCTGGGAAGCCGCGGCGGCGGAGTACGTGCTCGGCCTTCTGCCCGAGGACGAGCTTCGCGCCTTCGAGGCACGGCTCTCGCAGGACCGCGACCTGCAGCAGGACGTGGAGGCGTGGAGCGAGTATTTCGCCGCGCTGACCGATCCGGTCGAGGAGGTGGCGCCGCCGCCGCAGCTGCTGCGCCGGATCGAGGACAGGCTCTTCGGCCGCAAGCGCCCGTCGCTCTGGCAGCAGATCCTGCCCTATCTGCTCGGTGCCGTGGCGGCCGCCGCCATCGCCTGGGCCGCGATGTTCTCGGGGATGCTCGACTTCCGCAACGAGCCCGATCTCTGGGCCGACCTCGAGACCCCGTCGCGCGGGCTGGTGCTGCTGGCGCATTACGCGCCCGAGAGCCAGACCTTCATGATGCAACGCGAGGCCGGCGACTACCCGGCGGGACGCTCGCTCGAGATCTGGATGATCCCCGAGGAAGGCGACACGCCGATCTCGCTGGGTCTCGTGGCGGAGGATGGGTTGACCCAGATCCCGGTGCCGCAGGAACTCGCCGCGGCGATGGACGGCGCGGCCATCGCGATCTCCGAGGAAGAGCCCGGCGGCTCGCCCACCGGCGTGGCGCAGGGACCGATCCTGTCCATCGCCCAGATGGCGCCGCGCGACGAATAGCGCCTGCGGGGCGGGCGTCACCGCTCTTTATCGGTATTGCGTCATGCTCCCGGAGCCTTCCCTGCCGGATCCCTGCGCATGCGCGCCCAAACGCTCGACCTCTTCGGCATGTCCTCGATCACGACCACGGCGACGGCCCGGTTCGACAACAACGGCGGCTACCGGTGCGCCCTCGGGTCCGAAGCGGTCACCATCCTGCCGGGCAGCACGTCGCACGTGATCTCGGTGATCGATGATACCGACGGCCATTTCGGCGACGATCAGGGCATGGCGCAGCGTCTCGACGGAGACCAGATTCTGAGCGGGACGATCTATTCAGGCGGCTCGGTCATCGCGTCCGGGTATCCGGTCACGCTCCGGTCTCCCCGCTGCAGTTCATATCGGCGGCTCGGCGGGCATGAAAAAGGGCGGGGCGCTGTGTGCGCCGCCGCCCGGAGATCTGGTGACGAGCCCGCCCCGCGGGAGGCGGAGCGGTTCTGCAGGCCTCGGGACAGCAGCGCCGTCCCGGGACCGGTTCAGCGTCCGCGGATGCGCGGGTCGAGCGCGTCGCGCAGGCCGTCGCCGAGGTAGTTCACCCCCAGCACCGTGAGCGAGATGGCGATGCCCGGCAGCATGACGCGCTCGGGGAAGTCCTCCATCCGCGCCACGGCGTCCGCCAGCATCTTGCCCCAAGTCGGGAAGTCCGACGGGAAGCCCACGCCGAGGAAGCTGAGCGCCGACTCCGTGATGATCGCGGTGGCAAGGCCCAGCGTCGCCGAGACCATGATCGGCGACAGCACGTTCGGCAGCAGGTGGCGCGTGATGATCTTGAACGGCTGCGTGCCGATTGAGCGGGCGGCGAGCACGAACTCGCGCTCCTTGATGGCGAGGACGTCGCCCCGCACGATCCGCGCCGTGGGCATCCACGAGGTGATGCCGACCACCGTCACGATCAGGATGAACATCCCGCCCTCGGGGCCGAAGTTGGCCCGCAGCGGCTGCCGGAACAGCGTTACCGCGACCAGCAGCAGCGGCAGGATTGGCAGCGACAGGAACAGGTCGGTCAGGCGCATGAGCGGGCCGTCGAGCTTCTTGAAGAAGCCCGAGATGACGCCGACTCCGGTGCCGATGACCAGCGACAGCACCATCGCCGCCCAGCCCACCGCCATCGAGGCGCGCCCGCCCGCGATCAGCTGCGCGAGGTTGTCGCGCCCGAGCTGGTCGGTGCCGAGCGGGTGGGCCCAGCCGGTCTTGGCCGCGCTGTCCCAGATCGCGGTGTAGATCGGGCGCATGTCCTTGGCCCGGATGTCGAGCTTCTGCGGATCCAGCGTCCAGAGCCACGGACCGGCAAGCACGCCGAGGGTGATGAAGATCAGGAAGAAGGCCCCGATCATCGCGCCCTTGTGCTTGCGGAACTGCTCCCACACGTCGCGCCACTTGGAGCGCGGCGGGGCCGAGGGCACCTTGTCCCTGAGCGCGCCCAGCGCGGCTGCGTTTTCGGCTTCGGCGAGGATCACGTCGTCCTGGGGGCTGTCAGTCATAGCGGATCCTCGGGTCGAGCAGGCCGTAAAGGATGTCTGCGATCAGGTTGAAGAGCACGATGAGGAACGCGAAGATGAAGGTCAGCGTCATCACCATCGGCAGGTCGTTGGCGAAAAGGGCCGTGATCAGAAGCTGGCCGATGCCGTTCACCTTGAACACGTTCTCGGTGATGATGGCGCCGCCGAAGATCGCGGGCACGCCCAGCGCGATCACGGTGACCACGGGGATCATCGAGTTGCGCAGCACGTGGACCATGACCACCACCGCCTCGGACAGGCCCTTGGCGCGCGCGGTGCGCACGTAGTCCTGGTTGAGGTTGTCGAGCATCGAGGCCCGCATGTAGCGCGACAGCTGCGCCGTGGTCTGAAGCGCCAGCACCATGACCGGCATGATCATCTGGCTGAGCTGGAACTTGAAGCTCGCCCAGTCGCGCACCACGTGGGTGGTGTCGTAGATCGACGGGAACCAGCCGAGGTAGACCGAGAAGACCACGATCAGCAGCGGGCCGGTGAAGAACGGCGGGATCGAGAAGCCGATCATGGTGATGAAGGTCCCGGCCTGGTCGAACACCGAGTACTGGCGGTAGGCAGAGTAGATGCCGATGGGCAGGGCGATCAGCACGCCCACCACGTAGGACATGCCCACGACCCAGAGCGTCTGCGGAATCCGCTGCAGCACGATGTCCATCACCGGCGAGCGGGTCTGCCACGAGATCACCCGCAGCTCGCCGTTGTAGAGATGGGTATCGGGCAGCCAGCCCAGCAGCCAGCTGTCGCGGGTCAGCCAGTCGATGAAGATCTTGGGCTCGATCCAGAACACCTGGACCAGCCACTTCCAGTATTGCACCAGCGGAGGCTCGCCGAGCCCGAGGGCCTGGCGCATCTTCTCCTTCACATCGGGCGGAACCGTCAGCGGCACCTGCGCCATCGGGTCGCCGGGGGCGAGTTGCAGCAACATGAAGATCACGAAGCTGATGAACAGCAGCGTCGGGATCGAGAGAACCAGTCTTCGCACGGCAAAGGTCAGCATGGGCGGGTCTCCGGGCTCAGTGCGGGGTCTGCGGGTGGCAGGCGATCTGCCCGCTTGCCGGTAACCGGCACGGGATCGGCATGCAACCGGCGATCTGCGGTTGCCCGGTGGTGAGTGGGATCTGGATCACCGTGTCTCCGATTTCGGTCTTGAAGGGGAATTGCGTTGGGGCGGTGCCGCGGCGCGGTCCGGCGTCCGAGACGGGCTCGAGGAGCTGCCATGGGCCGGGCGGGCGTGGGGGACGTCAGGCGCGGGGCGCCGGGACAGCGGGCGCGGGAGGCGCCCGGGACGTCGCACGGGGGCGTGCGGTCGGGGGTCCAGAGGTCTGCGTCCAAGGGGAGCCTTCCGGAAGAGGGCGCGCCCCCGCGAGAGGGGCGCGCCGGTGTCAGGCGATCAGCCGTCGATGCGGTACCAGTCGGCCGCGTTCCAGAGCTCGGAATCCCAGGTGTTCAGGATAACGCCGCCGAGGCTGTTGGAATGCGCCGACACGCGGCCACGGTCGACCAGCGGAACGATGGTCATCGTTTCCTTGGTGATGATGTCGTTCAGCTTCTTGGCGATCTCGCCGCGCTTCTCGAGTTCGCCGGTCTTTGCCAGCTCGTCGAGGAGTGCGTCGTACTCTTCGTTGCAGAATCGGTTGATGTTCTCGCCCTGCCACTGCGAGGACGGCTTCGGCTCGTTGCCGCAGCGGTACATCTGCAGGTAGGACTGCGGATCGGTGCCGTCGAAGTTGTTGGCGTACATCTCGACGTCCGCGTAGAACTTCTGGAAGGTGTCGGGCGAGCCCGGGTCACCGCCGAAGAACACCGAGCTGTCGACGTTGCGCAGCTCGGTCTCGACGCCGATCTCCGACCACCACTGCTTGATCAGCGCCTGGAAGTCCTGGCGCACGGCGTTGGTCGACGACTGGTAGAGCAGCGAGAGCTTCATGCCGTCCTTTTCGCGGACGCCGTCGCCGTCGCTGTCGGTCCAGCCGGCTTCCTCGAGCAGCGCCTTGGCGCCCTCGATGTCCTGGGTCAGGCATTCCTCGTTGTCGGAGGCATAGAGCGCCGGCGCGGGCACGAGGTTGCAGGTCGGGCGACCGGCCTGACCATAGCCGATCTCGGTCAGCAGCGCGCGGTCGATGGCCATCGACAGCGCCTTGCGGACGTTGAAGTCGGACAGGATCGGGTGCGGATGCGCCACGGTCGACCGCTCGCCTTCCGGCAGATCCGGCGACGGGTCGGTCATGTTCATCTCGAGGCGCTCGACCAGCGTGCCGAAGGCCGAGACCGGGGTGCCGGTGCCGCCTTCTGCCATGGAGGCCAGCACATCGGGTGCCAGCTGCAGGTTCCAGGCGTAGTCGAACTCGCCGGTCTGCAGGACGGCGCGGGCCGCCGATTCCGCGTCGCCGCCGCCCTTGAGGGTCACGGTCGCGAAGGCGGGTTTGGCCGGGTCACGGTAGTTGGGGTTGGCCGAGAGCGAGATCACGTCGTTGGGCTTGAACTCGTCGACCACGAAGGGGCCGGTGCCGATCGGGTTGAAGTTGGCCTCGGTGCAGGTCGACGCCGCAGCGCCGGTGCAGTTCTCGAACTGCGCTTTCTGCAGGATCGGGGACTGGCCGCCCATGAACGGGCCGTAGGGGTTCGGCATGGGCTCGTCGAAGTTCACCACGACGGTCAGATCGTCGGGGGTGTCGATAGAGGCGATGTGGTCGAACTTGGCGAGCTGCGCGCAGCCGCCCTCGGGATCCATGCAGTAGTCGGCGGTGAATTTCACGTCCGCCGAGGTCACCGGGCTGCCATCGGACCACACAAGGCCTTCCTTCAGCTTCCAGGTGATCGACTTCAGGTCCTCGGCCACGCCGCCGTTCTCGACCGTGGGGATCTCTTCCGCCAGGAAGGGGACGAGCTCGCCGGTCTCGGTGTAGCGGCCCAGCGGCTCGAGCACGAGCGAAGACGCCTCGATGTCCTTCGTGCCACTCGAGAGATAGGGCGTCATGATCGAAGGCGCCTGCCAGTAGATGATGTTCACATGCCCGTCCTCGCCGCGCTCGGCGAAGGCAGCTGGTGCCAGTGCGGATGTCGCAACCGCTCCGAGCAAGAGGGTCTTGAGGGTCATAGCTCTCTCCTTGTTGGGCTTCCCGGTCCGATACGGACCAGTTTTTTGGTCTTGGAGGGGGAATCACCTTTTCGACCCGGACCTTTGATTGGCTCGTCCGGACCGGCTCCCGATCCCCCTTCGTGCCGCCAATCGAAACAGAACATCCGGAAATTGCAAGCACTGCCTTGGCGGAAAGCACTGGCGGGGTTTGACACTACCAAGACACTGCCCGTAGCGTTTGCACTCGAAAGTCAGGAGAGCATGCATGCTGGACAACCCCATCGCCCGTATCGAGAAGCTGCGGGTCGAATTCGAAACAAAGGACGGCACCGTTGCAGGGGTCGAAGACGTCAGTTTCGAGGTCGGGCCGGGCGAAACCGTCGCCATTGTGGGGGAATCCGGGTCGGGCAAGTCTGTGAGCTCGCTGTCGCTGATGCGGCTGATCGAGTTCGGCGGCGGTACCATCGCCAACGGCCGGCTGCTGTTCGACCGCAAGGAGGGCGGCGAGATCGACCTCGCCGCCGCCGAGCAGGATCTGATGCGCACGATTCGCGGCAACGAGATCGGCATGATCTTCCAGGAGCCGATGACGGCCCTGAACCCGGTCTTCACCGTCGGCCGCCAGCTCACCGAAGGGTTGCGCGTGCACCGCGGCATGAGCCGCGACGAGGCCGAGGAACGGGCGCTCGATCTGCTCAAGCAGGTGCGCATCCCCGAGCCCGAGCGCCGGCTCAAGCAGTACCCGCACGAGCTCTCCGGCGGCATGCGGCAGCGGGTGGTGATCGCCATGGCGCTGGCCTGCAAGCCGCGCCTGCTGATCGCCGACGAGCCGACCACCGCGCTCGACGTGACGATCCAGGCCGAGATCCTTGCGCTGATCGACCGGCTCAAGCGCGAGACCGGCACCGCTGTGATGTTCATCACCCACGACATGGCGGTGGTGGCGCAGATGGCAGACCGCGTGGTCGTCATGTTCCGCGGCAACAAGGTCGAGGAAGGCCCCGTCGCGCAGATCTTCGAGAACCCGCAGCACCCCTACACCAAGGCGCTGCTGGCGGCGGTGCCGAAGCTTGGCGAGATGACCGGCAAGGCGCTGCCCGAACCGATGAAGCTGCTCGGTCGCGAACAGGGCGAGATCAAGCCGATCCCCGGCACCGACACGCCGTTGCTGACCGTCGAGGGGCTGACCACGCGCTTCCCCGTCAAGGGCGGCTTCTTCCGCCGCACCGTCGCCAACGTGCACGCGGTCGAGGACGTGAGCTTCGTGCTGAACAAGGGCCAGACCCTGAGCCTCGTGGGCGAATCGGGCTGCGGCAAGTCCACCTGCGGGCGCTCGATCCTGCGGCTGGTCGAACCGCTGCGCGGCAAGGTCGATCTCGATGGCACCGACGTGATCGGGCTGGGCCCCAGCATGCTGCGCGACGAGCGCCGGCAGATGCAGATGATCTTCCAGGATCCCTTCGCCTCTCTGAACCCGCAGATGCAGCTCGCCGACCAGGTGGCCGAGCCCATGCGCAACTACGGCACCCATTCGGGCTCCGAGATGACGGACCGCGTGGCGATGCTCTTCGACCGGGTAGAGCTGCCGCGCAGCTTCATGCGCCGCTTCCCGCACGAGCTCTCGGGCGGCCAGCGCCAGCGCATCGCCATCGCCCGCGCGCTCGCGCTGAACCCCAAGCTGATCGTCGCGGACGAGGCGGTCTCGGCGCTCGACGTCTCGGTTCAGGCGCAGGTGCTGAACCTGATGATGGAGCTGCAGGCCGACCTCGGGCTGTCGTATCTCTTCATCAGCCACGACATGGCCGTGGTCGAGCGGGTGAGCCACAAGGTGGGCGTGATGTACCTTGGCCGCATCGTCGAGATCGGCCCGCGCGCGGCGGTGTTCGAGAACCCGCAGCACCCCTATACCCGGGCGCTGATGAAGGCGGTGCCGGTGGCGGACCCGCACATGCGCAAGACCGAGAAGGATCTCAACTTCAAGCCGATCCCGTCGCCGATCCACCCGGTCGGCTACGAGCCCGAGCCCAACACCTACGACGAGGTGGCGCCCGGGCATTTCGTGCTGACGTCGCACAGCGGTTACTGATAGCACGACAGCGGCAGGGCACCGCCTCATGGCGGGGCGGGGGGAGCTTGCCGTCGCAAGGACAACGAACCGACAGGACGACCTATGGCCCACA
>Ga0208328_1000437_pt1 | contig 19228 bp, 18 predicted proteins | sample DeeseametaMP2633_FD_184170 | JGI IMG/M metagenome (GOLD analysis project Ga0208328, IMG submission 184170) | Marine microbial communities from the Deep Atlantic Ocean - MP2633 (SPAdes) | ecosystem: Environmental > Aquatic > Marine > Unclassified | place: Northeast of Antigua and Barbuda, North... | reverse complement strand
TTCCGTGACGCCCAGCGTCGGGTGATCTACGTCGGCAAGGCCAAGAACCTCCGGGCGCGGCTCTCGTCGTACTTCCAGGACATCGCCAACCTGCACCAGCGCACCGCCACGATGGTGACCACGGCCGCCTCGGTGGAGTGGACCGTCGTGGGCACGGAGGTCGAGGCGCTGCAGCTGGAGTACTCCTGGATCAAGGAGTACGACCCCCGCTTCAACGTCAAGTACCGCGACGACAAGTCCTACCCCTGGCTCGCGGTCACCGTGGGCGAGGAGTTCCCGCGGGTGATGGTGGGGCGCGGCGCCAAGCGCAAGGGCACCCGCTACTTCGGCCCCTACTCCCACGCCTGGGCGATCCGGGAGACCGTCGACATCCTGCTGCGGGTCTTCCCGATGCGCTCGTGCAGCAACGGGGTCTTCAAGCGCTCCGCCCAGGTCGGCCGCCCCTGTCTGCTCGGCTACATCGACAAGTGCTCGGCGCCCTGCGTCGGCCAGGTCTCGCCCGAGGAGCACCGGGAGATCGTCGAGGACTTCTGCGACTTCATGGGCGGGCAGACCAAGCCGTTCATGCGCCGCATCGAGAAGGAGATGTACGCCGCCAGCGAGGCCCTCGACTTCGAGAAGGCGGCCCGGTTGCGCGACGACCTCGGTGCCATGCAGCGCGCCCTGGAGAAGCAGGCGGTCGTCCTGGGCGACGGCGCGGACGCCGACGTCGTCGCCCTGGCCGAGGACCCGCTCGAGGTCGCCGTCCAGGTCTTCTACGTCCGCGGCGGGCGCATCCGTGGTCAGCGCGGCTGGGTCGCCGACCGGATGGACGAGGGCGAGACCCCTGAGCTGGTCGAGAACTTCCTGCTCCAGCTCTACGCCGGCGACGCCGACTCCATCCCCCGCGAGGTGCTGGTTCCGGCGCTGCCTCCGGACGTCGAGACCCTCGAGGAGCTGCTCAGCGACCTGCGCGGCAGTCGGGTCCGCATCCGGGTTCCCCAGCGGGGCGACAAGCGCGCGCTGGCCGAGACCGTCGCCAAGAACGCCGCTCAGTCGCTGGCGCTGCACAAGACCAAGCGCGCCAGCGACCTCACCACCCGCAACCGCGCGCTCGAGGAGATCCAGCAAGCCCTCGAGCTCGACGACGTGCCGCTGCGCATCGAGTGCTACGACGTCTCCAACCTCCAGGGCACCGAGGTGGTGGCCTCGATGGTCGTCTTCGAGGACGGCCTGCCCCGCAAGGGGGAGTACCGCAAGTTCGTCATCAAGGGCGTCGACGGGCAGAACGACGTCGCGTCGATGCACGAGGTGATCACCCGGCGCTTCCGGCGGCTGCTCGACGAGCAGGCGCGCTCGGAGCTCAAGCCCGGCACCGAGGAGTCCGGCCCGATGCTCGTCGACCCCGAGACCGGGCGACCCCGCAAGTTCGCCTACGCCCCCGGTCTGGTCGTGGTCGACGGCGGGCCGCCCCAGGTGGCCGCGGCGCAGCGGGCGCTCGACGAGCTCGGCGTCGACGACGTACCGGTCTGCGGGCTGGCCAAGCGCCTCGAGGAGGTCTGGCTGCCGGCCGAGGAGGACCCGGTCATCCTGGCCCGCAGCAGCGAGGGGCTCTACCTGCTCCAGCGCATCCGCGACGAGGCCCACCGCTTCGCCATCGCCCACCACCGCAACCGCCGCTCGAAATCGATGGTCGAGTCGGTGCTCGACGACGTACCGGGCTTGGGGGAGGTACGGCGCAGGACCCTGCTCAAGCACTTCGGCTCCCTGAAGAAGCTCAGGGAGGCCGAGATCGAGCAGATCGCGCAGGTCCCGGGGATCGGGGTGCGCACCGCGGAGTCCATCAAGGCCGCGGTGTCCGGCGGCCGGGCCGGCGAGGGTGGCTCGGCGACCGAGCGCCCGGACGGGCCTACGGTGGTCTCCGTCAACACCGCCACCGGTGAGATCGAGGAAGAGTGACGGGAGCAGTGACACAGCGATGAGCATCCCCGAGACCGGCCCGCTGGTGGTCGTCACCGGCATGACCGGTGCCGGTCGCAGCACCGCCGCGAAGGAGCTGGAGGACCTCGGCTACTTCGTGGTGGACAACCTGCCACCGTCCCTGCTGCGCGACGTGGTCCGGCTCGTCGACGAGTCCCGCGGCCCGCAGCAGCCGATCGCCGTGGTGGTCGACGTCCGGTCGGGCTCGTTCTTCGACGACCTGCAGGAGAACCTCGCGCACGGCGCGACCGGGCGGCGCGCCACCTTGGTGTTCCTGGAGGCCAGCGACGACCTGCTCGTACGCCGGCAGGAGGCGGCCCGCCGGCCGCACCCGCTGCAGGGCACCGGGCGGCTGCTCGACGGGTTGGTGCGCGAGCGCACCGTGCTGGCCGACCTGCGCGGCGAGGCGGACCTGCTCATCGACACCACCTCCCTCAACGTCCACCAGCTGACCGCGCGGATCCGGGAGGCCTTCGGCACCGAGGAGACGACCCGGCTGCACATCCGGGTGGTCTCCTTCGGCTTCAAGTACGGCATCCCGGTCGACGCCGACTACCTCGCCGACATGCGGTTCCTGCCCAACCCGCACTGGATCCCCGAGCTGAGGGCGCACACCGGCCGGGACTCCGACGTCTCCGACTACGTGCTCTCCCAGCCGGGTGCCGCGGAGTTCCTCGACGCCTACGTCCCGGTGCTCACCGGGGTGGCCGAGGGGTACCTCCGCGAGGGGAAGCGCTTCATGAGGGTCGCGATCGGCTGCACCGGTGGCAAGCACCGCAGCGTCGCGATGACCGAGGAGATCACCCGCCGCCTCCAGGACCTCGGCCACCAGGCCACGGCCACCCACCGGGACCTCGGCCGTGAGTGACCTCTGGTCCCACGACCCGCTCCCCGGGCAGGGTCCCGGCGACACCGCCGGGACCGGGGGCGGGCTCGACCGCGCCCAGGCGGTCGTCGCCCTCGGCGGCGGCCACGGACTGCACGCCTCGCTGCGGGCCCTGCGACACCTGGTCGACGACGTCGTGGTCGACGAGCTCACCGCCGTCGTCACGGTGGCCGACAACGGGGGCTCGTCGGGTCGGCTGCGTGGCGAGTTCGGCGTGCTGCCACCCGGCGACCTGCGGATGGCGCTTGCCGCGCTCTGCGGCGAGGACGAGTGGGGACGCACCTGGGAGGGCGTGCTGCAGCACCGCTTCGCCGGGCAGGGCGAGATGAACGGGCACGTGGTGGGCAACCTGCTCATCGTGGCCCTGTGGGAACAGCTCGGCGACCACGTGGGAGCCCTCGACATCGTCGGTCGGCTGCTGGGGGCCAAGGGACGGGTGCTCCCGATGGCGCTGTGCCCGATGGACATCCACGCGGAGGTCCGGGGCCTGGACCCCGACGACCCCGACGCCCTGGAGGTCGTGCGCGGCCAGGTGGAGGTCGCCACGACCGAGGGGGTCATCACCAGCGTGGCCCTCGACCCGCCGGCACCGCCCACCAGCCCCGACGCGCTGGCCGCGCTGGGCGCGGCCGACTGGGTGTTCCTGGGACCGGGCTCGTGGTTCAGCTCGGTCATCCCGCACCTGCTGGTGCCCGACCTGCGTGACGCGCTCACCACCACCTCCGCCAAGGTCGTCGTCGTCCTGAATCTCGCCGAGCAGCCGGGGGAGACCGGGGGCTTCAGCCCGGCCGACCACCTCTCGGTGCTGCTCGAGCACGCGCCCGACCTCCCGTTGCACAGCGTGCTGGCCGACGCGGGCACGCTGCGGCGCGCGGGAGCCGAGGCGGCCTGGCACCTCGAGGAGCTGACCGCGGCCGTCGGCGCGCGGTTGGTGCTCGCCGACGTGGCGGCCGCCGACGGCTCCCCACGCCACGACCCGCGGCTGCTGGCCGACGCCTACGAGTCGGTCATGGCCGGGGCCTGAGGGTCGTTGACGTGCGTGCGAGGATCGCCCCATGGCGATGACGGCACAGGTCAAGGCGGAGCTGTCGAGCACCCCCATCACCAAGACCTGTTGTCGCAAGGCCGAGGTCGCCTCGATGCTGCGCTTCGCCGGCGGGCTGCACATCGTGAGCGGCCGGATCGTCGTCGAGGCCGAGCTCGACACCGGTGCCGCCGCCCGACGCCTGCGCAAGGACGTCTCCGAGGTCTACGGCGCCCACTCCGACGTGGTGATGGTGCAGGGCAACGGCCTGCGCAAGGGCAGCCGCTACATCGTCAGGGTGGTGCGTGACGGCGAGGCGCTCGCCCGCCAGACCGGCCTGCTCGACCAGCGAGGTCGACCCGTGCGTGGCCTGCCCCCGGCGGTGGTCTCCGGCGGGGCCTGCGACGCCGTCGCCGCCTGGCGCGGCGCCTTCCTCGCCCACGGTTCGCTCACCGAGCCGGGGCGGTCGTCCTCCCTCGAGGTCACCTGCCCGGGGTCCGAGGCCGCGCTCGCGCTCGTCGGTGTGGCTCGCCGCCTCGGCATCTCGGCCAAGGCCCGTGAGGTCCGTGGCGTCGACCGCGTCGTGATCCGCGACGGTGACGCCATCGGTCAGCTGCTCACCAGGCTCGGCGCCCACGAGTCCCTGATGGCCTGGGAGGAGCGCCGCATGCGCCGCGAGGTGCGCGCGACCGCCAACCGGCTGGCCAACTTCGACGACGCCAACCTGCGTCGCTCCGCGCGCGCCGCGGTCGCGGCAGGAGCCCGGGTCGAGCGGGCCCTGGAGATCCTCGGCGACGAGGTCCCGGACCACCTCAAGCTCGCCGGGAGCCTGCGTGTCGAGCACAAGCAGGCCTCGCTCGAGGAGCTCGGCCAGCTGCACGAGCCGGTCCTCACCAAGGACGCGATCGCGGGCCGGATCCGGCGGCTGCTGGCCATGGCCGACAAGCGCGCAGAGGAGCTCGGCATCCCCGACACGGAGTCCTCGCTGACCCCCGACATGCTCGCCGAGGACGCCTGAGCGTCGTCGCCCGGCGGACACCCCGCTCTGCGCCGTACGACGTCGGCGTCCGAGCCCGACGACCCCCGGTGGGCCGTCGGCGTGCTCGCGGTAGGGTCGGGAGAGGAGGCGGCCGTCACGGCCGCCCCGCCCGAACACCACCCGATCGAGCATGTCGGACGACCCAGGAGCAGCAGTGACCGTGCGCGTAGGTATCAACGGATTCGGCCGGATCGGCCGCAACTTCTTCCGGGCCGTCCAGGCCTCCGGGGCCGACGTCGAGATCGTCGGCATCAACGACCTCACCGACAACGCGGTGCTGGCCCACCTGTTGAAGTACGACTCGATCCTCGGTGTCATGCGCGAGGACGTCGAGGCCACCGCCGACGCGATCGTCGTGGGCGGCCAGGCGATCAAGGTCTCCAGCGAGCGCGAGCCGGGCAACCTCGGCTGGGGCGACCTCGGGGTCGACGTCGTGGTGGAGTCCACCGGCTTCTTCACCGACGCGACCAAGGCCAAGGCGCACGTCGACGCCGGCGCCAAGAAGGTCATCATCTCCGCGCCCGCCTCCAACGAGGACATCACCATCGTGATGGGCGTCAACCACGAGCTCTACGACCCCGCCGCGCACACGGTCATCTCCAACGCCTCGTGCACCACCAACTGCCTGGCTCCGATGGCCAAGGCGCTCAACGACGCCATCGGCATCAACAAGGGCCTGATGACCACGGTGCACGCCTACACCGCCGACCAGAACCTGCAGGACAACATCCACAAGGACCTGCGTCGGGCGCGTGCCGCCGCGATCAACATCGTCCCCACCTCGACCGGTGCCGCGAAGGCCATCGGCCTCGTCCTGCCCGAGCTCAAGGGCAAGCTCGACGGCTACGCGCTGCGCGTCCCGACCCCGACCGGATCGCTGACCGACCTCTCCTTCGAGGCCTCGCGCGAGACCTCGGTCGAGGAGGTCAACGCCGCGGTCGAGGCCGCCGCCGACGGCCGCTTCCTGCGGTACTCCACCGCCCCGATCGTCTCCTCCGACATCGTCACCGACCCGGCCTCGTGCATCTTCGACGCGCCGCTGACCAAGGTGCTCGGCAACCAGGTCAAGGTCGCCGGCTGGTACGACAACGAGTGGGGCTACTCCAACCGCCTCGTCGACCTCATCGGCTTCGTGGGCGAGTCCCTCTGAGCATGACTGCTGCGATGACGGGACTCGACCAGCTCCTCGAGCAGGGTGTGGCCGGCAAGCGGGTGCTCGTCCGCTCCGACCTCAACGTCCCGCTCGACGGGTCCGTCATCACCGACGACGGGCGCATCCGCGCGAGCGTGCCGACCATCCGTCGGCTCGCGGACGCGGGCGCCCGCGTGGTGGTGACCGCCCACCTCGGCCGTCCGAAGGGCGAGCCCGAGGAGCGCTACTCCCTCGCGCCGGTCGCCGCGCGCCTCGGCGAGCTGCTCGGTGCCGACGTCGCGTTCGCGCGCGACACGGTGGGGGAGTCCGCGCACGAGACGGTCGCCCAGCTCGAGGACGGCCAGGTCGCCCTGCTGGAGAACGTCCGCTTCAACGCGGGCGAGACCAGCAAGGACGACGGCGAGCGGGCCGGGTTCGCCCGGCAGCTCGCCGACCTCGCCGACGTCTTCGTCTCCGACGGCTTCGGTGTCGTCCACCGCAAGCAGGCCAGCGTCTACGACGTGGCGCAGATCCTGCCCAGCGCCATGGGCACGCTCGTGGCCACCGAGATCGACGTCCTTCGTCGTCTCACCGACCAGCCCGAGCGGCCCTACGTGGTGGTGCTCGGCGGCTCGAAGGTCTCCGACAAGCTCGGCGTCATCGACAACCTCCTCGGCAAGGCCGACAAGCTGCTCATCGGCGGCGGGATGGTCTTCACCTTCCTCAAGGCCCAGGGCCACGAGGTCGGCAAGAGCCTGCTGGAGGAGGACCAGCTCGAGACCTGCCGCAGCTACCTCACGCGGGCCGAGGAGCTCGGGGTGCAGATCCTGCTCCCCGGCGACATCGTGGTCGACACGGCCTTCCCGGCCGGCGACCGCACCCCGGAGCCCCGCGTGGTCCCGGCCACGGAGATCCCTGCCGACTGCCTGGGTCTCGACATCGGCCCGGCTGCCGGCGCCGACTTCGCCGCCGCGCTCTCCGACGCGCGCACGGTCTTCTGGAACGGTCCCATGGGTGTCTTCGAGGTGCCGCAGTTCGCGGACGGCACCCGCGCGGTGGCCGAGGCGCTCACCCGTACCGACGGCCTCTCGGTCGTCGGTGGCGGTGACTCCGCCGCGGCCGTGCGCACCCTGGGCTTCGACGAGGGCGCGTTCGGTCACATCTCCACCGGCGGCGGAGCCAGCCTGGAGTACCTCGAGGGCAAGGCCCTCCCCGGCATCGACGTCCTGGAGGACTGACCCATGGCCGCACGTACCCCGCTCATGGCGGGCAACTGGAAGATGAACCTGCACCACCAGGAGGCGGTGGTGCTGGTCCAGAAGCTCGCGTGGACCCTCTCGGACAAGAAGCACGACCCGGCGCGCTCCGAGGTCGTCGTCGTCCCGCCGTTCACCGACCTGCGCTCGGTGCAGACGCTGGTCGACGGTGACCGGCTCCCGATCAAGTACGGCGCGCAGGACTGCTCGGCGCACGACTCGGGCGCCTACACCGGTGAGATCTCCACCTCCATGCTCACCAAGCTCGGCTGCTCCTACGTCGTGCTCGGTCACTCCGAGCGCCGGGAGTACCACCAGGAGTCCGACGAGCTGGTCAGCGCCAAGGCGCACAAGGCCGTCGAGGCCGGCATGGTCCCCATCGTGTGCGTCGGCGAGGGCCTCGAGGTCCGCCAGGCCGGCGAGCACGTCGCCCACACGCTCGCCCAGATCGAGGGGTCGCTGGCCGGCTTCTCCGCCGAGCAGGTCGCGGCCCTGGTCGTGGCCTACGAGCCGGTCTGGGCCATCGGCACCGGCGAGGTGGCCACCCCCGACGACGCCCAGGAGGTGTGCGGAGCCATCCGTGCCCGCCTGCGCGAGCTGCACGGCGACGCGGCGGCCGACGGTGTCCGGGTGCTGTACGGCGGGTCGGTCAAGGCCGCCAACGTCGGGGCGATCATGGCCCAGCCGGACGTCGACGGGTGCCTGGTCGGCGGGGCGAGCCTGCAGGCCGACGAGTTCGGCGCGATCTGCCGGTTCTACGACATGCCCGTCCTCTGACGCGGCCCGCCGCCCCTCCCGTCCCTCCCATCACGTAGGATCTGCGACCGTGGAACTGCTCTTCACCATCATCCTGATGATCTCCAGCCTGCTGATGATCCTGCTGGTGCTCCTGCACAAGGGCCGCGGTGGCGGCCTGTCCGACATGTTCGGCGGCGGTGTGTCCTCCTCGCTCGGCGGATCGTCGGTGGCGGAGCGCAACCTGGACCGTCTGACCGTGGGCATCGGAGGCATCTGGTTCGCCACCGTCATCGCCCTGGGGCTCCTGCTCGCCTACTGACCTGATGACCTCTCGGGCCTGACGAAGGAGAAGACACCATGGCTGGTGGAGGAAACGCGATCCGGGGCAGCCGGGTCGGCGCAGGTCCCATGGGAGAGGCAGAGCGCGGCGAGGCGGCTCCCCGTCAGACCGTGACCTACTTCTGCTCCCACGAGCACCGCGTCGTGGTGGCCTTCTCGGTCGAGGCGCAGGTCCCGGAGTCGTGGGACTGCCCCAAGTGCGGCCTGCCCGCCAGCCTGGACAGCGACAACCCGCCGCCGGCCCCGAAGATCGAGCCCTACAAGACGCACCTGGCCTACGTGAAGGAGCGGCGCTCGGACAAGGAGGCGGCCGACATCCTCGACGAGGCACTCAAGCTGCTCCGGTCCCGCCGCAAGTCCGGCGACCTGATCTTCTGACGCGAGCGGTCCACCAGGACGCCCGCTGACCGGAGGGTGTGTCGTGAGAAGGGTTCACGGCACACCCTCCGGTCGCACGCGCTCGGCGGGTCAGAGGCGGGAGGCGGCGGCGCGGTCGAGGAACCAGACGGTCTCCTCGCGGCCGGAGACGCCGGAGGCGGGGGTCTCCTCGACGGTGGTGCCTGCAGGGGAGAGCGCCCGGGCGACGGCCTCGGCCTTGGCCTCGCCGCTGACCAGCAGCCAGGTGGCCCGTGACCTCGCCAGCGCGGCGTAGGTGAGGCTGACACGTTCGGGCGGCGGCTTCGGCGAGCCGGTGACCGGCACGGTCGACCGGTCCCTGACCTCGAGCTCGGGGCGACCGGGGAAGAGCGAGGCGATGTGGCTGTCCGGGCCGACACCCAGCATCAGCACGTCGAACTCCTCGGGCCCGTGCGCGTCGAGCTCCGCGGCGTACGCCGCAGCGGCGGCCTCGACGTCGTCGACGTCCTCGGTGGCCGCGACCTCGTGGACCCGCTCGGCCGGCACCCCCACCGCGTCGAGGAACGCGGTGCGTGCCTGGACGGCGTTGCGGTCGCCGGAGTCGCGCGCCACGAAGCGCTCGTCACCCCACCAGAGGTCGACGGCGCTCCAGTCGACCCCGGAGCCGGGGGAGAGCCTCGCCAGCTCGCGGTGGATGGCGTCGGCGATCGACCCTCCGGTGAGAACGACGTGCGGCCGGCGGCCGGCGGACTGGGCGTCGCCCAGCACCCGCAGCAGCTCACCGGCCACCGACCTGGCCAGCTCCTCCGGGCCGGCGTGCACCTCGACGCGCGGTGCGGCGGTCACGACCGGTGCTCCCGGTAGTAGGCGACCAGGGCCCGGGTGGAGGGGTCCTGCTCGGCGAGCGCGTCGGCGTCGCCGGCGAGCACCGGGCCGAGCCGGGTGGCCAGCTGCTTGCCGAGCTCGACGCCCCACTGGTCGAAGCTGTCGATGCCCCACACCACGCCCTGGGTGAAGGTGATGTGCTCGTACAGCGCGACGAGCTGCCCCAGGACCGAGGGCGTGAGCCGGGGCGCCATGATCGAGGTCGAGGGCCGGTTGCCGGCGAAGACCCGGGCCGGGACGATCTGCTCGGCCGTCCCCTCGGAGCGGACCTCCTCGGCGCTCTTGCCGAAGGCCAGGGCCTGGGACTGGGCCAGGAAGTTGGCCAGCAGGAGCTCGTGGACGTCCTGCTCGCCGTCGACCAGGGGGTACGACGGCTCCGCGAACGCGATGAAGTCGCATGGCACGACCTGGGTGCCCTGGTGCAGCAGCTGGTAGAACGCATGCTGGCCGTTGGTCCCGGGCTCGCCCCAGAACACCTCGCCGGTGCCGGCGGTGACGGGGGAGCCGTCCCAGCGCACGCTCTTGCCGTTGGACTCCATCGTCAGCTGCTGCAGGTAGGCCGGGAAGCGGTGCAGCAGCTGGGCGTAGGGCAGCACCGCGTGGGTACGGGCGCCGAGGAGGTCGACGTACCAGACGTTGACCAGCCCCATCAGGGCCGGGACGTTGGACTCCAGGGGCGTGGTGCGGAAGTGCTCGTCGACCGCGTGCATCCCGGCGAGGAGCTCGGAGAACGCGGCCGGTCCGATGGCCAGGACGAGCGAGGTCCCGATGGCGGAGTCCAGGGAGTAGCGACCGCCGACCCAGTCCCAGAAGCCGAAGGCGTTCTCCGGGTCGATCCCGAAGTCGGCCACCTTGTCCAGGGCGGTCGAGACGGCGACGAAGTGTCGGGCCACGGCCTCGTCGCGCGTGGACTGCGGGAGCCCGTCGAGCAGCCAGCGGCGGCACAGCCGTGCGTTGGTGAGGGTCTCCAGGGTGCCGAAGGTCTTCGACGACACCACGAACAGCGTGGTCTCCGGGTCCAGGCCGCGCAGGGTCAGGGCCGCGTCGGTGGGATCGATGTTGGACAGGAACCGGCATTCCGGACCGTCGGCGAAGGGCTGCAGGGCCTCGTAGGCCATCACGGGCCCGAGGTCGGAACCACCGATCCCGATGTTGACGACCGTCTGGATCTGCTTGCCCGTGACGCCGGTCCACTCGCCCGAGCGCACCTGCTCGGCGAACGCGTAGACGCGGTCGAGCACCTCGTGGACGTCGGCGACGACGTCCTGGCCGTCGACGTGCAGCGACGCGCCGCGCGGCTGCCGCAGGGCCGTGTGCAGGACCGCACGGTCCTCGGTGACGTTGATGCGCTCACCGCGCAGCATCGCGTCGCGACGCTCCTCCAACCCCACCGCCCGGGCCAGGTCGACCAGCGCGCCGAGCACGGCGTCGTCGACGAGGTTCTTGGACAGGTCGACGCGCAGGTCGCCGACCCCGTGGGTCAGCCGCTCGGCGCGCGACGGGTCCTCGGCGAACCAGCGACGCAGGTCGGGCTCGAGCTCGCCGGCCAGGGCGGTGAGCCGCGGCCAGGCCGCGGTGGACGTGGGGTCGACCGGTGCCTGGCCCATGCTCACGCCTTCGCCTTCTCCATCTGCGCTCGGACCGTCTCGACGAGCTCGTCCCACGACGCCTCGAACTTCGAGACGCCCTCGGACTCGAGCACCTGCAGCACCTCGGCCCAGTCGACGCCGGCCGCGACGACCGCGTCGAGGACCTCCTGGGCCTCCCGGGCGCGGCCGCTGACCTGGTCGCACTGCAGCTCGCCGTGGTCGGCGACCGCCTCGAGCGTCTTCTCGGGCATCGTGTTCACGGTGTCGGCCACGACGAGGTCGGTCACGTAGAGCGTGTCGGGGTAGTCGGGGTTCTTCACCCCGGTCGAGGCCCACAGCGGGCGCTGCGGCCGTGCCCCGGCCGCGGCCAGCTGCTGCCACCGCTCGGAGGACAGGACACCCTCGAAGGCGCCGTAGGCGACGCGGGCGTTGGCGACGGCGGCGCGGCCGCGCAGGGCCAGCGCCTCGTCCGTGCCGATCTTCTCCAGGCGGCCGTCGACCTCGCTGTCTACGCGGGAGACGAAGAAGGAGGCGACCGACCGGATCTGCGACAGGTCGTGCCCGGCGTCCTTGGCCCGCTCCAGACCCCCGAGGTAGGCGTCCATGACCGCCTGGTAGCGCTCCACGCTGAAGATCAGGGTCACGTTGACGCTGATGCCCTCGGCGATGACGGCGGTGATCGCCGGCAGACCGGCGGCCGTGGCCGGGATCTTGATCAGCGCGTTGGGCCGGTCGACCGCCGCCCAGAGCGCCTTCGCGGAGGCGATGGTGGCGTCGGTGTCGTGCGCGAGCGCCGGCTCGACCTCGATCGAGACGCGGCCGTCGTCCGCGGTGCGCTCGGCCACGGGGGCCAGCACGTCGCAGGCGTTGCGGACGTCCTCGGTCGTCAGCTCGAAGATGACCTCGTCGACCGACCTACCCTCCGCCACCAGGTCGCGGACCTGCTGGTCGTAGCGCTCGCCGTCGGCGATCGCGCCGGCGAAGATCGTCGGGTTCGTGGTGACACCCACGACCGACCGCTGCTCGACGAGCTCGGCCAGGTTGCCGGTCTCGATCCGTTCGCGGGACAGGTCGTCCAGCCAGATCGACACCCCGGCGTCGGCCAGGGCCTTCAGTCGCTCACTCATGCTTCCTCCTCAGGTGGTGGTGCGTGGTGCGTGCGCTGCGGGTCGCTCAGCCGGCGGCCGAGATGCTGTCGCGTGCGGCATCGGCCACGGCCCGGGCGGTGAAGCCGTACTCGGCGAAGAGCCGGGCGTAGTCGGCCGACGCGCCGTAGTGGTCGATCGAGACGATGCGACCCGCGTCACCGACGTACTCGCGCCAGCCCTGCTTCACGCCGGCCTCGACCGAGACCCGCGCCTTGACCTGCGGCGGGACGACGGTGTCGCGGTAGGCCTGGTCCTGCTCCTCGAACCACTCCAGGCAGGGGAGCGAGACCACGCGGGCGGCGATGCCGTCCTCGGCCAGCAGTCCCCGGGCCTCGACGGCCAGCTGGACCTCCGAGCCGGTCGCCATCAGGACCACGTCGGGCTCGCCGTCGGTGTCGAGCAGGACGTAGCCGCCGCGGGCGACGCCCTCGACCGAGCCCCAGACCTCGCCGTCGTGCTCCCCGCGGGGGAAGACGGGCACGTTCTGACGGGTCAGGGCGAGCGCGGCCGGCCCGTCGGTACGCCGCAGGACCTCGGCCCAGGCGGCGGCCACCTCGTTGGCGTCCGCCGGCCGGACCACGTCGAGGCCGGGCATCGCGCGAAGCGAGGCGACGTGCTCGATCGGCTGGTGGGTCGGGCCGTCCTCGCCCAGACCGATCGAGTCGTGGGTCCACACGTAGGTCACCGGCAGCCGGCTCAGGGCGGCGACGCGGACCGCGCCGCGCATGTAGTCGGAGAAGGTGAGGAAGGTGCCGCCGAAGACCCGCGTCAGCCGGTCGGCCGCGATGCCGTTCATGATCGCGCCCATGCCGTGCTCACGGATGCCGAAGTGCAGCACCCGCCCCTGGTACGGGTCGGCCTCGTAGCCCTCGGCGCCGTTGTCGGCGGGCAGGAACGAGGGAGCGTCCTTGATGGTCGTGTTGTTGGAGCCGGCGAGGTCGGCCGAGCCGCCCCACAGCTCGGGCATCAGGTCGGCGACGGCGTTGATGACCTTGCCGGAGGCCGAGCGCGTGGCCACGCCCTTGGCGTCGGGCTCGAAGACGGGCAGTGCCGCCTCGAGGCCCTCGGGCAGGTCGCGGCGCTTGAGGCGGTGCAGCAGCTCGGCGCGCTCGGGCGAGGCGGCCGACCAGGCTGCGTACCGCTCGTCCCACTCCTTGCCCCACGCCGTTCCGCGCTCGCTCAGTGCGCGGGTGTGGGCCAGGACCTCCTCGGAGACCTGGAAGTGCTGCTCGGGGTCGAAGCCGAGGACCTTCTTGGTGGCCGCGACCTCCTCGGCGCCCAGGGCGCTGCCGTGGGCGGCCTCGGTGCCCTGGGCGTTCGGGGCCGGCCAGGCGATGATCGTGTCCAGGACGATGAGCGAGGGCTTGTCGGAGACCTCCGACGCGGCGCGCACGGCGTCGTAGAGGGCGTGCACGTCCTCCTGGTAGGTCTCCCCGCCCTGGGTCCAGTCGACGGTCTGCACGTGCCAGCCGTAGGCCTCGTAGCGCTGGGCGACGTCCTCGGTGAACGCGACGTCGGTGTCGCCCTCGATGGAGATCCGGTTGCGGTCGTAGATGACCGTGAGGTTGCCGAGCTGCTGGGTGCCGGCGATCGAGGACGCCTCGCTGCTCACGCCCTCCTGCAGGTCTCCGTCGGAGCACAGGACGTAGACGTCGTGGTCGAAGAGGCTCTCACCGGGAGCGGCCTCGGGATCCAGCATGCCGTGCACGCGGCGTGCCGACATGGCCATGCCGACGGCGTTGGAGACGCCCTGGCCCAGCGGCCCGGTGGTCACCTCGACGCCGGCGGTGTGGCCCAGCTCGGGGTGGCCGGGGGTCTTCGAGCCCCAGGTGCGCAGCGCCTGGAGGTCGGCCAGCTCCAGCCCGAAGCCACCCAGGAAGAGCTGGGTGTACAGCGTGATGCTCGAGTGGCCGCAGCTGAGCACGAAGCGGTCGCGGGCGATCCACTCGGGGTCGGCCGGGTCGTGGCGCATGACCTTCTGGAAGAGCAGGTAGGCCACGGGGGCCAGGCTCATCGCCGTGCCGGGGTGTCCGTTCCCGACCTTCTGCACGGCGTCCATCGCCAGCACCCTGGCGGTGTCGACCGCCTGGTCGTCGATGTCGGTCCAGTCCAGCTGCGGGCTGAGGGTCACGTGGTTCCTTCCGGTGCGGTCGCGGGGCCTGCGAGCAGGCGGTTCCGAGCCTACCGAGACTGAGCAGTAGACTCCCATTCGCACCTCTCGGGTGGGCCCTTGTCCTCACCCGTACGAGCTCGACCCGCACCAGCCAGCACCAGTTTCGAGGGACGTCCGTGACCCACGTCGGCCACCAGGCCGCTGCTCCGCAGCGCCGCGAGCCGACCGCTGAGGACCCCCGGGCCACCTGGAAGGACGTCGTCGCGGCGTACGTCGGGCTCACCAAGCCCCGCGTGATCGAGCTGCTGCTGCTGACCACGGTGCCGGTCATGTTCTTCGCCGACCGCGGGGTGCCTCCGCTCGGGCTGGTGCTCGCGACGGTGGTGGGCGGCACGTTCTCCGCCGGCTCGGCATCGGTGTTCAACTGCGTCTACGACCGCGACATCGACGAGCAGATGCGGCGCACCCGCCGGCGGGCGCTGCCACGACACATCGTCAGCGCGGGGGCCGCGTTGGTCTTCGGCGTCGTGCTCGGCGTGCTGTCGGTCGTGGTGCTGCTGGTGTGGGTCAACCCGCTCTCAGCGCTGCTGGCCGTGAGCGCGGAGGCGTTCTACGTCTTCGTCTACACGATGCTGCTCAAGCGGCGCACCACGCAGAACATCGTCTGGGGCGGCCTCGCGGGCTGCTTCCCGGCGCTGATCGGCTGGACCGCGGTCACCGGCGAGCTCGCCTGGACCCCGGTCGTGCTCTTCGCGGTCGTCTTCTTCTGGACCCCGCCCCACACCTGGGCCCTCGCGCTGCGCTACCGCGAGGACTACGCGAACGTCGACGTCCCGATGCTGCCGGTCGTGGCCTCTGCCCAGGCCGTGTCCCGCCAGGTCGTCGTCTACTCGTGGGTGATGGTCGCCACCTCGCTGCTGCTGTGGCCCGTGGCCTCGACCGGGCCGTTCTACCCCATCGCGGCCGTCGTGCTGGGTGCGGTCTTCCTGGTGGAGGCGCACCGGATGCTGCGTCGCGCGCGGGGCACCGAGGACCTCTCGGTCATCTCACCGATGCGGCTCTTCCACGCCTCGAACCTCTACCTCAGCCTGCTGTTCTTCACGGTCGCGCTCGACCCGCTGTTCTCCTGAGCGCAGCGCACAGGTCCGAGCCCGGGACCGGACGGTGGGACCGTTCTGTCAGGGGTGTCGCACGCGCAGCAGCGCGGCCGTGGTGAGCGCGGAGAGGACCGCGGCACCGAGCATGTGCAGGCCGACGAGCACCTCGGGCAGGTCCGTGAAGTACTGCACGAAGCCGATCGTGCCCTGGGCCAGCTCGGCGACCAGGAGCACGAGGACCACCCGGACCGCAGCGCGGTCGGCACGGACCGCGAGCAGGCACAGCAGCAGGCCCACCGTGAGGCCCAGGTAGAGGAACACCGCGTCGGCGTGCAGCTGGCTCCACTGGAGCGGGTCCAGGCCGTTGCGCGGGGACTCGGCGTCCCCGGCGTGCGGGCCCGAGCCGGTGACCACGGTGCCCAGGTAGAGGACCACCCAGGCGGCCGCGAACACGGTCCAGGCCAACCAGGTCGCGGGTCCGCCGACCGCGGGCGTCGGGCGGTCCAGGACCTGCAGGAACCGCACGGAGAGCCCCACCAGCGCCATCGAGAGCAGCAGGTGCAGCGAGACGATCCACGGGTTGAGGTCGGTCAGGACGGTGATGCCGCCGATCACCGCCTGCAGCGGGATGCCGGCGGCCAGGACGACGGCGAGGCCGACCAGGTGGCGTCGACCGGTGCGCACCGCGGCGACGAAGGTGAGGACCGCGACGGCGACGAGCACGAACGTCAGCAGTCGGTTGCCGAACTCGATCGCCGCGTGGAAGTCCAGCGCCCCGCGCGGGGTGAAGTCCTCCTCGGTGCACCGGGGCCACGTCGGGCAGCCCAGCCCGGAGCCGGTCAGGCGCACGGCGCCGCCGGTGACGACGATGCCGATGTTGGCCACGAGCGACGCCCAGCCGGCCCAGCGGGCCTGGCGGTGCCGGAGGGCGGGGTCGGTCATGCTCACTCCCAGGTGAAGGTACGGGCGGTGAGGACCGTACCCACGGTCGCCCAGCCGAGCAGGGTCAGCATCGACGTGACGTCGGCCGCACCGTCCAGGAGCGCCGCGCGCATCCCCTCGCCGAGCGCACCCGACGGGAGCCAGCTCGCGAGGTCGCCGAAGCCGCCGTAGGCACTGGCCGGCAGGACCACCGCGCCCCCGGCCATGAGGAGCAGGTAGACGAGGTTGGCGGCGGCCAGGGTGGCCTCGGCCCGCAGGATCCCGGCGACGAACAGGCCCAGGGCGGCGAAGGCGGCGGTCCCCAGGGCGGCCACGGCCAGCGCGGAGAGCAGCGCCACCGGCGTCGTCCGCGGATCCCAGCCCAGCGCCAGGGCCACGCCGCCGAGGACGAGCACCTGCAGCGTCTCGACGAGGAGCAGCGCCAGCACCTTGCCGGCGAGCAGCCCCGCGCGGGGCAGCGGGGAGCTGCCGAGCCACTTGATGACGCCGTACCTGCGCTCGAAGCCGGTCGCGATCGCCAGGGAGGTGAACGCGGTCGACATGACCGCCAGGGCCAGCACGCCGGGGGCGAAGGTGTCGATGGCGGAGGCGTCCAGCTCGAGACCAACCCGCTCCGAGCCGGCCACCGCCCCGACCAGGACGATGACGGGGATGACCACGGCCAGCAGCAGCTGCTCGCCGTTGCGCAGCATCAGCCGCGCCTCCATCCGGGCGTGGGCGAGTACCTGGCGGGGCAGCGCGGCCGCGCCCGGCGCGGGGGTGAACGTGCCGCTCATGCCGTCAGCTCCCGCCCGGTCAGCTCGAGGAAGACGTCCTCGAGGCTCCTGGTGCCGAGGTTCAGCGACTCGGGGAGCACGTCGTGCTCCTCGCACCAGCGCGAGACGCGCGCCAGGGTGGAGCCGTCGGCGGGGCCGGTGACGAGCAGGCTCAGCGGGTCGAGCACGGTGACGGTCGTGGCCGGCCCGAGGGCGGCCGTGAGCGACTCGGGGGCGCCCGGTGGGAAGGGACGGGTGACGACCAGGCGGATGGTCGAGACCCGGCCGCCGCGGGTCAGCTCCACCGGCGAGCCGGAGGCGATGAGCCGCCCGTGGTCGATGATGTGCACGGTGTCGGCGAGGGACTCCGCCTCGTCCATGTAGTGCGTGGTCAGCACGACGCTCACCCCGTCCTCACGCATCTCGCGCAGCAGGTCCCAGGTGTCCCGCCGGGCCTGGGGATCCATGCCGGCGGTGGGCTCGTCCACGAAGACCAGCTCGGGTCGGCCCACGATCGCCATCGCGAGCGCCAGTCGCTGTTTCTGGCCGCCGGAGAGGCGGCGGTACGGCGTGCGCCCGCAGGCCGCGAGGCCCAGACGCTCCACGAGCAGGCCGTGCGGCAACGGGTCGGCGTGCAGCGAGGCGGCGTGCCGCAGCATCTCCTCCGCGCGTACGCCGCTCCAGGCCCCACCCTCCTGCAGCATGACGCCGATGCGGGGGAGCAGCGCTCGTCGGTCGGTGTGGGGATCGAGGCCCAGCACCCGCACGCTGCCGCGCTGCGGGCGTCGGTAGCCCTCGCAGGTCTCCAGCGTCGTGGTCTTCCCGGCCCCGTTGGGCCCGAGCACGGCGGTCACGCTGCCGCGGGCCACGGTGAGCGAGAGCCCGTCGACGGCCGTCTTGGAGCCGTAGCGCATCTCCAGGGAGTCGACCACGACGGCGTGGTCGGGGTCGGGCGCTGGCACGTCCGCAGTCTAGGGAGGCGTCAGGAGCCTCCCGGCCCCGCCCTAGGCTCTGGGACGTGACTGGCTGGCTCGTGGTGACCGTCCTGCTCCTGACCGCGGTGGCGGCGGCGTGGACGGTGCTGATGATCGTGAGGGACGAGAGCCCGCCGGGGGACCGCTTCTTCGTGGTGCTCGGCGTGCTGCTGCTCGCCCTGGTCGTCCAGCTGGTCGGCGGGGTGGTGGCCCTCGCGACCACCGACCGCGACGTGGAGGCTGTGACCTTCGTCTCCTACCTGGTGACCGTGGTGCTGGCGCCACCCTTCGGTGCCGCGCTGGCGCTGGTCGAGCGCAGCCGCTGGGGCAGCGCCGCCCTGCTGGTCGCCCTGGCCACGGTGGCGGCGATGGAGGTGCGCCTCGAGGCGCTGTGGGCGGCCGCCGGTGCGTGAGCTGTCGACCGGACCGGGCCGGGTGCTGGTCGCGGTCTACGCCGTGTTCGCCGTGGCGGCCACCGGACGCTCCCTGGTCCAGCTCGGCACCGACCCCGGAAGGGCGCCGCTGGCGTACGGCCTCTCGCTCCTGGCCGCGGTGCTCTACCTCGTGGCCACCACCTGCCTGCTGCGCGGCGGGCGCACCGCACGCCGGGTCGCCCTGGTCGCCGTGACCGTGGAGGCGGTGGGCGTGGTCGTGGTCGGCACGTTGTCCTACCTCGCCACCGGGCTCTTCCCCGACAAGACGGTGTGGTCGCACTTCGGCCAGGGGTACGGCTTCCTGCCGCTGGTGCTGCCCTTCCTGGGGCTGTGGTGGCTGCGTGCCTCCGCCGCCCCGGAGGCGGGGAACCGGCTCGACGTCCGGGGCTGAGACAGGGGTGAGGACGACCCCAGGTCAGTTAGGCGACCCTTGCTTGAACGGCCGTTCGCATTAACGGCACACTTGCGTTGTGGAATTCACCCGCGACGACCTGAGCACGCGCCAGCGTGTCGCGCGGTCGATCCTGGTGAACGGGCCCTCGACCGCGGCGACGCTGGCCG
>Ga0208328_1000435_pt1 | contig 19264 bp, 15 predicted proteins | sample DeeseametaMP2633_FD_184170 | JGI IMG/M metagenome (GOLD analysis project Ga0208328, IMG submission 184170) | Marine microbial communities from the Deep Atlantic Ocean - MP2633 (SPAdes) | ecosystem: Environmental > Aquatic > Marine > Unclassified | place: Northeast of Antigua and Barbuda, North... | reverse complement strand
CCGATGTCGAGCTTCACGTCGGCGTCGCTCATGAGCAGCGCCTGCGCGTCGGTGTTGATGGCGATGAACTCCACGCCCTTCAGACCGACCTCGATCATCCGGTTGACGGCGTTCACACCACCACCACCGATACCGACGACCTTGATGATGGCCAGGTAGTTCTGTGCTGCCACGGCTCTCGCCTCTCGAATCCGAACGTTGGGTGGGTGCTGATCTGTGCTGGTGCTCGGGACGTCCGCTGCAGTCGTCCTGGGCCTGTACGCCGGTCTCAACTCTGACCCTCAGCCTGAGGGTTATAGTTATGTCAACCTCGTCGTGCCCACGACAGTAGGAGTCACCGGGCGCGGATCCGCGCAGACACGCCCGGACGCGCCACCCCTCCGGTGATTTCTGCCGAACCGGCGTATTGATACGCCGGCTCGGCACGCACGCCCCCGGCGCCCGGCTACTGACGCCCGGCTACTGGCGGGTGGTGGGGTTGCTCGGGACCGAGACGTCGTAGACCGACGCCTCCTGGCCCAGCAGGACCTCGAGGACCTCGGCCTTCTGGGCGGAGTCCTCGGCGCTCCCCCACACCACGGTGCGTCCGTCGCGCAGGGCCAGCTCGATCTGGTCGACAGTGGCCACGGAGACGTGGTCGACGCGAGGGGCGAGGTCGTCGGGCAGGGCGGAGACGACCGCGGCCGCCTCGCGCAGGCTCTCGGTGGTGGCGCCCGAGGAGGTCTGGACGCGGGGCAGGTCGGCCGGAGGTGACGCGAAGTCGCGGAAGACCACACCGTCCTCGTCCAGGCCCCGCAGGCTGGCGCCGATCTGGACCACGGCGACGGCCCGGCGCTCCACGACGGTGATCTCCACCGTGTGCGGCCAGCCGCGCACGACGTCGACCTCCTTGACGATGGCCAGGGACTGCACGCGCGTGGAGACGGCGTCGAGGTCAACCCGGGCCAGCGGCTCGTCGAGCGGTACGGCGGCGACCCGCTCGACCTCCGCGACCGAGAGCTGGTCAGCCCCGGTCACCGAGACCTGCTCGGCGCGCAGCCAGGCGGAGAACCACACGGCGTACGCGCCCAGCCCCAGCAGGCCCACGACGAGGAGCACGAGCAGCGCCCGGCGCCACGACAGCCACCGGCGGGCCCAGCGGCGGCGGAGGAAGGCCCGGCGGGTGCGCTCCTGGCTCACGGGCGCGCCCGGCGCAGCAGGTCGAGGACCTGCGGGCCGATCTCGGTGATGCTGCCGGCCCCCAGCGTGAGGACGACGTCGCCGGGCCGGGCCCGGGCGACCAGCTCGGCGGGCACGTCGGCCTGGTCCGGCACGAACGCGACCCGGTCGGGCGGCAGCGGGACGGCCCCGGCCACCAGGGCGCCGGTCACGGCGGGGTCGGGGTCCTCGCGGGCGAGGTAGACGTCGAGGACGACCACCTCGTCGGCCGCGCCGAGCGCCTGTCCCATCGCCGTGCCGAAGAGCCTCGTGCGGGAGACCAGGTGCGGCTGGTAGGCGACCACGACGCGCCCCTCCCCCGCCAGCGAGCGGGCGGCCTCGAGGTCGCCGGCGATCTCGATGGGCTGGTGGGCGTAGGAGTCGTAGACCCGAACGCCGTCCACCTCGCCCTTGAGCTCCATCCGCCGACCGGTGCCGGTGAACGACTCCAGACCGGCGCGCAGGCCCGCGAAGGGCAGCCCGAGACGCAGCCCGGCGGCCAGCGCGCCCAGCGCGTCGAGGACGTAGTGGCGACCCGGGATGCGCAGGGTCACGCGACCGAGCTCCTCACCGCGGTCGAGCACCGTGAAGGCGGAGGTGCCGCCCTCGAGCACGACGTCGACGGCGCGGACCTCGGCGTCCTCGCCCTCCCCCACCGCCACGAACCGCAGGTCGCGGGCCGCGGCCACCGCACGCAGGTCGGCGGCCCCGGGGTCGTCGGTGCAGGCGACGAGGAAGCCGTCGGGGTCGATGCGCCCCACGAACTCGGTGAAGGCGGCGCGGTAGGCCTCCTCGGTGCCCCACTGGTCGAGATGGTCCGCGGCCACGTTGGTGACGACGGCCGCGAAGGGCGAGTAGACCAGGAAGGCACCGTCGCTCTCGTCGGCCTCGGCGACGAAGAGCGGGCCGGCACCGGCGTCGGCGTTGCGGCCGGTGGTCGACAACAGCCCACCGACGGCGTACGTCGGGTCCGCGTCGCAGGCGAGCAGCGCGCAGGTCAGCAGCGAGGTCGTGGTGGTCTTGCCGTGGGTGCCGGCGACGGCGACCACGCGGCGACCGGCCATCGTGGCCGCGAGGCCGGCCGAGCGCGGCAGCAGGCGCAGCCCGCGCCGACGGGCCTCGAGCACCTCCGGGTTGTCCTCGCGCGCGGCCGTCGTGACGACCACGGAGTCGCCGGGGCCGAGGTCGCCGAGGTGAGCGGCTGAGTACCCGTGGTGGACGGTGACGCCGAGCTCGCGCAGGTTCGGGAGGAAGGGGGTCTCGGCGTCGTCGGAACCGCTGACCTGCACGCCGGACATCGCCATGATCCGCGCGATGGCCGAGAGCCCGGCCCCGCCGATGCCGACGAAGTGGACCCGACCCAGCTCGTCGGCGGGCAGGATCTCCTCGGGCACGGGCAGCCTCATCGGCCCGCGCCCCCGACCTCGAGGACGATCCGGGCCAGTGCCTCGTCGGCGTCGCGCGGCACCAGTGCCCCGGCCGCCGCGCCCATGGCGGCCAGCCGCGCGGGGTCGGTCACCAGCGGCACGGCGTGGTCGACCACCCACTCGCTCGTGAGGTCGGCGTCCTCGACCAGCAGCGCTCCCCCGGCCTCGACCACGGGCGCGGCGTTGCGACGCTGCTCGCCGTTGCCGATCGGCAGCGGCACGAAGACCGCGGGCAGGCCGGTCGCGGCCGCCTCGACGACGCTGTTGGCGCCCGCGCGGCAGATGGTGAGGTCGGCGGCGGCCAGGGCGAGGTCCATCCGGTCGCAGAAGTCCAGCACGACGTACGGCGGCGCACCAGGCGGCACCGGCCCGGGCTCGGCCCCGCCGTGCTTGCCCTGGACGTGCAGCACCTGGACACCGGCGGCGGCGAGCGCTGCGGCGGCACCGGACACGGAGCGGTTGAGGCTCTGGGCGCCCTGTGAGCCGCCGGTGACCATGAGGGTCGGTCGGTCGGGGTCGAGGCCGAAGAAGGCGCGGGCCTCGGCGCGGGTGGCAGCCCGGTCGAGCGTGGCGATCATCCGGCGGATCGGGAGGCCGACGTACTCGGAGTGACGCAGCGGGGTGTCGGGGAAGCTCGTGCACACCCGGCGCGCGACCCGGGCGCCCACCTTGTTGCCGATGCCGGGCAGCGCGTTCTGCTCGTGCACGACGACCGGGATGCCGCGACGGCGCGCGGCGAGGTAGGCCGGCACCGAGACGTAGCCGCCGTAGCCGACGACGACGTCGGGGCGCAGGCGGTCGAGCACGTCGTACGTCGCGCGGACGGCGGCACGCAGGCGGCCCGGCACCCGCAGCAGGTCGGCGCCGGGTCGCCGGGGCAACGGCACCGGCGGCACCAGCTCGAGGGGGTAGCCGGCGGCGGGGACCACGGTGTTCTCGAGCCCGCGCGGGGTCCCGAGGCAGGTGATCTCGGCAGAGGGCTCCAGCCGTCGCAGGGCGTCGGCGGTCGCGAGCAGGGGCGAGGTGTGGCCGGCGGTGCCACCACCGGCGAGCAGGATGCGCATCGGGGCTGACTCTAGGGAGCGGGGCGGCCGGTCAGCCGACCCGACCCGCCGAGACCCCGGTCGAGCGTGACCGACGCCGCGCGGCCAGCGCACGGGCCGCCTCGGGCTCGCGGCGGGCGAAGCCGATGAGCAGGCCCAGCGCGGTCAGGGAGGGCAGCAACGAGGACCCGCCGTAGGAGACCAGCGGGAGCGGGATGCCGATGACCGGCAGCAGCGCCAGCACCATGCCGACGTTGATCATCATCTGGCCCACCAGCCACACGACGATGCCGAAGGTGGCGTAGCGGACGAAGGCGTTCTCGGTGGTGTGGGCCACCCGCAGGGCCGCGAACGCGATCGTGAGGAAGAGCCCCACCACCAGCAGCGTGCCGACCAGGCCCAGCTCCTCGCCGAGCACGGCGAAGATGAAGTCGGTGTGCGCCTCGGGCAGGTCGCCCCACTTCTGCTGCGAGGCGCCGATGCCCTGACCCAGCCAGCCGCCGCTGGAGAGCGCGTAGAGGCCGTGCGCCGGCTGCCAGCCGGTGTCGAGGTAGTCCTCGAAGGGGTTCATGAAGGTGGTCAGGCGTGACCAGCGCTCACCGTCGGTGACCGCGAACCCGGCGGCGATGGTGCCGACCACGGCGAAGGTCATGACGAAGAAGCGCATCGGGGCGCCGACCACCCACAACATGCCCATGAGGATCGCGCCGAAGACCAGGGCGGTGCCGAGGTCGCGACCGGCCACGACCAGGCCGGTGGCCAGGAACATGCCCGGCACCACCGGCACCACCAGCTGGTGCAGGCTGTCGAGGCGGCGCTCCTTGTTGGCGTAGACCGTGGCGGCCCACAGCACCAGCGCGAGCTTGGCCACCTCCGAGGGCTGGATGGCCAGGCCGCCGACCCCGAGCCAGTTGCGGTTGCCGTTGATCTCGGTGCCCAGGAAGATCGTGAGGAAGAGCAGCAGCAGCGAGGCCATGTAGGCCCACACCGATGCTCGACGCACGAACGTCAAGGGAAGTCGCGAGGCGATGAACGCCGCGGGCAGACCGATCATCAGCCACATCAGCTGCCGTCGGACCACGGCGTAGGAGTCGCCGTCGTGGACGCGGAAGGAGTACACACTCGAGGCGCTGAGGACCATGATCAGGCCGATCGTCAGCAGCAGCGCGGAGGCGCCGAGCAGCAGGTAGTACGACGTCAGCGGCTTGTCGAGCGCCTCGCGCACCGAGGCCAGCGCAGCGAACCTGCCCCGTCCCGCCGGCTGCTCGCCCGGGGTGACCAGCCGGGTCTCGTCAGCGGTGGTGGTCACCTGGCGCTCCCTGCTCCTCGGCGTCGTGTCGGTGCTGCGGGTCAGCCTCCGAGGTGGGCCCGGACGGCCGCGGCGAACGCGTCACCGCGGGCGCCGTAGTGGGCGAACTGGTCCATCGAGGCGCATCCGGGGGCCAGCAGCACCGTGTCGCCCGGCTGGGCGAGCGAGGCTGCTGCCTCCACGACGCGCCCCATGGGGCCGTGTTCGTCGTCGGCCCCAGTCTCGTCCGTGCCGACGCGGATGACCGGCACATCGGGCGCGTGTCGGGACAGGGCCTCGGCCACGACGTCGGCGTCGCGGCCCAGCAGCACCGCGCCGCGCAGCCGGTCGCGCACCGAGGCGACCAGGTCGTCGAAGCGTGCACCTTTGGCCAGTCCCCCGGCCACCCACACGACCGGGTCGTAGGCGCGCAACGAGGACAGTGCCGCGTGCGGGTTGGTCGCCTTGGAGTCGTCGACCCAGGTGATGCCGTCCTGCTCGGCGACGACCGCGATCCGGTGACCGTCGAGGGAGAAGCCACGCAGGCCGTCGCGCACCGCCTGCTGGGAGACGCCGTGGGCGCGGGCGAGCGCTGCGGCGGCGAGGGCGTTGAAGACCACGTGCGGCGCCGGGCTGGGAAGGTCGTCGACCGTGCACAGCTCCGCGGCGCTGGTGGAGCGCTCCTCGATGAAGGCACGGTCCACCAGCAGGCCCTCGACGAGACCGAGCATGCCGGGCTGGGGCATGCCGAGAGTGATGCCGATGGCGCGGGCCCCCTCGACCACCTCGGCGTCCCGGACGAGCTGCTCGGTGGTGGGGTCGGCGACGTTGTAGACGCACGCCCGCTGCACCCGCTCGAAGACCCGGCCCTTGTCGGCGGCGTACTCGGTCATGGAGGGGTACCAGTCGAGGTGGTCCTCGGCGACGTTGAGGACCGCGGCGGACTGCGCACTCATGGAGTCGGTGTAGTGCAGCTGGAAGCTGGAGAGCTCGACGGCCAGCACGTCGTGCGGGACCGGGTCCATGACGGCCTCGACCAGCGGGAGACCCACGTTGCCCGCCGCGACGCTGCGCAGCCCCGCTGCGCGCAGGATCGCGTCGAGCATCTGCACGGTGGTGGTCTTGCCGTTGGTGCCGGTCACCGCCAGCCAGGGGGTGTCGTGGTCGGGGTGGCGCAGGCGCCACGCCAGCTCCACCTCGCCCCAGACGGGGATGCCGCGCTCGCGGGCCTGCACCAGCAGCGGGCTGTCGGGCCGCCAGCCCGGCGAGGTGACCACGACGTCCACGTGGTCGAGGTCGGCGGGCAGGGCTGCCGTCGTGCCGGGGCCCAGGCGCACATCGGCGCCCAGGACGCCGAGCAGCTCGGCCTGCTCCTCCTTGCCGACCGGGTTCTCGTCCAGGACGGTGACCGAGGCGCCGAGGTGGGTGAGGTTGTCCGCGGCGGCGAAGCCGGAGACGCCGAAGCCGGCGACCACGGCGCGCACGCCGTCCCACGAGTCGGTCTGCCCCAGGGCCTGGAGGTCCGGGCGGGGGCGGTCGCCGGCGCTCACGTGCCCGCGACCCACTCGGCGTAGAAGATCCCGAGGCCACCGGCGACGCAGAGGCCGGCGAGGATCCAGAAGCGGATCACCACGGTGACCTCCTCCCAGATCATCTCGAAGTGGTGGTGGATGGGCGCGATCCGGAAGAGCCGCTTGCCCGTGCCGGTGAGACGTCGGGTGGCCTTGAACCAGGTCACCTGGAGCATCACCGAGACCGTCTCCATCACGAACACGCCGCCGAGCACGATCAGCAGCAGCTCGGTGCGGGTCAGGATCGCCAGGCCGGCCAGGGCCGCACCCAGCGCCAGGGAGCCGGTGTCACCCATGAAGATCTGCGCGGGCGCGGCGTTCCACCACAAGAAGCCGAAGCAGGCCCCGGTGATGGCCGCGGCGATGACCGCGAGGTCCAGCGGGTCACGCACCTCGTAGCACTTGCCGTAGGTGATGTCCTCCAGCCGGCACCACTGGTTGTTCTGCCAGATGTTGACGATCGTGTAGGCGCCGAAGACCATCACGCTGCAGCCGGTGAGCAGGCCGTCGGCGCCGTCGGTGAGGTTGGTGGCGTTGCTGGTGGCGATCACCATCAGCAGGATCAGCAGCACCACCACGACCGCGGGCAGCACGAAGCTGTCGAAGTCGCGGATGAAGGAGAGCGAGAACGACGCGGGCCGCTGGCCACGGTCGTCCTCCAGCAACGGGCTCAGCGCCAGGATGCCGAAGGCCAGGCCGACCACCGTCTGGCCGACGATCTTGGCCTTGCTGCGCAGGCCCAGGCTGCGCTGCTTGTAGATCTTGATGAAGTCGTCGAGGAAGCCCACCAGGCCGGTGCCGACGAAGAGCAGGAGCAGCAACAACGCCGAGGCGCTGGGCGTGGTCATCGTGATCAGCTTGGCCGCGAAGTAGCCCACCACGCTGGCGCCGATGAGCACGACCCCGCCCATGGTGGGGGTCCCGCGCTTGACGTGGTGGCTGGTCGGTCCGTCGTCGCGGACCTCCTGGCCGTAGCCCATCTTCGTGAACTGCCGGATGGCGTAGCGGGTGCCGATCAGCGAGATCAGCAGCGAGATGCCGCCCGCCAGCAGGATCGCCCTCACCGCTCGTCCACCTCCGCGCGCCCGTGCGCCGTCGTCCCTCGTGACCCGGTCGGCCCGAGGTCACGTGGCCCGGGTGCGGGCCGTCGACCATCTTGACGCATGGCGCGGGGTCCGCCGCCACGCCCCGCCGCGCGGGTGCTGATCCTCACGTGCGCTCCGCACCCTCACCCGGCCCGGGCAACGAGCGGAGGGCCTCGAGGGCGACCTCCCGGTCGTCGAAGGGGTGCACGACCCCGTCGACCTCCTGGCCGGTCTCGTGGCCCTTGCCGGCGATCAGCACGATGTCGCCGCGACGGGCCTCGGTCACGGCGTGGACGATCGCCGCACGGCGCTCCCCCACCTCCACCACCTCGGCACGCTCGGAGGCCGACACCTGCCGGGTCCCGCTCAGGACCTCGCTGCGGATCAGGGCGGGGTCCTCGGTGCGCGGGTTGTCGTCGGTGACCACGACGAGGTCGGCCAGCCGCGCGGCGATCTCCCCCATCAGCGGACGCTTCCCGGTGTCGCGGTCGCCACCGGCGCCGATCACGACGATCACCCGACCGGCGGCCAACGGCCGCAGCGCGCCGATCGCCGCCTCGACGGCATCGGGCTTGTGGGCGTAGTCGACGACGACCTCGAAGTCCTGACCGGCGTGGACCGACTCCAGGCGGCCGGGTACCCCGGCCAGGCCACTGATGCCGCGCGCCACGGGGACGGGGTCGAGCCCGGCCTCCCCGGCCGCCGCCACCGCAGCCAGGGCGTTGGAGACGTTGTAGCCGCCCGCCAGGGGGACACCACCTGGGGTGCGCAGGCCACCGGGCCCCACGACGTCGAAGTCGGTGCGGCTCGGCGCCGGACGCACCCCGGCGCTGCGCCAGTCGGCGGACTCCGAGGACACCGACACCGTCGCCACCGGAAGCGTCGTGCGGGCCGCCAGGAGACGGCCGTGCTCGTCGTCGACGCACACGACCGCACGACGTGCCCGCTCGGGGGTGAACAGCGACGCCTTGGCCTCGAAGTACTCCTCCACGGTCTCGTGGAAGTCCAGGTGGTCGCGCCCGAGGTTGAGGAAGACCGCGACGTCGAAGACCACCCCGTCGACACGTCCCAGGACCAGGGCGTGGCTGGAGACCTCCATCGCGCACACCTGCACCCCGCGCTCCACCATCAGCGCGAACAGGCCGTGCAGGTCCGGCGCCTCCGGGGTGGTCAGGGCGGTCCGGACGTCCTCCCCGGCGATCCGGGTGCCGACCGTCCCCACCACGGCAGCGACGTGACCGGCCGCGGCCAGTCCGCCCTCCAGCAGCCGGGTCGTGGTCGTCTTCCCCTGGGTGCCGGTGACGCCGATCATCGTCAGGCTGCGCGCCGGGTGCCCGTAGACCTCGGCACTGACCTCACCCAGCACCCGCCGCGGGTCGTCGACCACCAGCGTCGGCGTGCCCTCGGGCAGCCGGTCGGCACCGACCGGGTCGGTCAGCACGGCGACCGCCCCCGCGGCCAGGGCCTCGGCCGCGAAGTCCGCCCCGTGCGCCCGAGCCCCCGGCAACCCCGCGTAGAGGTCGCCCGGTCGGACCCGTCGGGTGCTCAGGGTGACACCGGTGACCACGACCGACTCCGGCTCCCGGCCACGCCAGGTGGCCCCGGGGCAGGCGTGCGCGGCCAGCTCGCCCAGCGTCGTACGAGGCGGGTGGGTGGGGCGGGGGTTCGGGTCGCTGCTCACGGTCGGACCACCCTAGGGACGGGGGCCGCCGGTCACCACTCGAGGCGTCACCAGCGGTCGCCTCACCACGGGGCGCCTCACCACTCGACAGGCAGGTCGGAGGGCTTGGTGCTCGTGGGCGGCACCGCGTAGCGACGCAGCGCGTAGCCCATGATCTGGGAGAACGCGGGGCCCGCGACCGAGCCGCCACCGCCGCCGTTGCGGGGGTTCTGGACGACGACGTAGACGGTGAAGCGCGGGTCGTCGGCCGGGGCGAAGCCCGCGAAGGACACGGTGAAGGTGTCGTCGTAGCAGCCGCACTCCGAGGAGGCGCGTTGGGCGGTACCGGTCTTGCCGGCGACCCGGTAGCCGGGCACCTGGGCGCGCGGCGCGACGCCCGCGTCGGGGTCGACCACCCGCTCCATCATCAGCATGGTCTTGCGCGCCGCCTCCTCCGAGAGCACCCGGCGCGACGTCGTGGTCTCGGTCCCGACCTGCTCCCCGGTGTCGGTCGTGGCCGAGCCACGCACCAGGCTCGGGTCGACCCGGACCCCGCCGTTGGCCACGGTGTTGATCGCGGCCGCCATCTGCAGGGCGTTGACAGAGACCGACTGGCCGAAGGCGACCCGGTCCTGCGTCTGGGAGGTCCACAACGAGCCCGACGGCACGATGCCCGCCGACTCCCCGCGCACGCCGACGCCCGTGGGCTCACCCAGCCCGAAGGCCGTGAGGTAGTCGCGCAGCTCGTCACCCTCGAACTTGTCCGCCGCCAGCACCGTGCCGATGTTGGAGGACTTGGCCAGCACCCCGGCCAGCGTCAGCTTGATGGTGCCGTGGTCGAACCAGTCGCCGATCGAGCGGTCCTGGCGGGCCAGCGAGGACGGCACCGTCAGGCGGGTCCGCGGCGTCACCCGACCGGCGTCGACCAGGGCACCCAGCGTCAGCACCTTCTCGACCGAGCCGGGCTCGTAGACGTCGCTCATCGCGCGGGAGCCGAGGTCGGCCTCGTCGGACTCCAGCGGCTCGTTGGCGTCGTACGTCGGGTAGTCGGCGAGGCTGAGCACCTCGCCGGTCCGGCTGTCCATGACGATCGCGACGCCGGAGTCGGCCCGGGCGCCGTAGACCGTCTCCCGAAGGACACGCTGGACGTACCACTGCAGCTCGCGGTCGATGGTGGTGGTGAGGTCCTCGCCGTCGACGGCCTCGACGACCGTCTGCTCGCCCAGCGGGATCTTCTGCCCCGCAGCCACCGAGTAGCGCGCCGAGCCGTCGGTGCCGGAGAGCTGGGAGTCGAAGGTGCGCTCGAAGCCGGCGAGCGGCTGCGGGGTGCCGTCTGCCAGCGGCGTACCCAGGAAGCCGACGAGGTTGGCCGCGACGTCGCCGGCCGGGTAGACGCGGATCGGGTCGCGCTGGGTGGTCAGCCCGTCGAAGCCCCGGGCGCGCGCCCGGTCGAGCACGTGGGCGGCCTTCGCGGCCGGCACCGAGCGCGCCATGTACTGGAACCGGGTGTCGGTGCGACGCAGCCGCTCCAGGACGGTCACGTAGTCGACGTCGAGCTTGGTCGCGAGCAGCTTGGCCAGCTGGGGGGCACGATCGACCGGGTTCCCGGCCTCGTCGGTGTTGACCAGGGCCGGGTCCGCAATGACCATCACCCCGTCGACCGACTCGGCCAGCGGCTCACCGTTGCGGTCGAGGATGTCTCCGCGCGTCGCCGGCAGGACCACGTCACGCGACCCCTCGGCGGCCGCCATCGCGGCGTACGAGCCCGGGTCGAGACCCTGGAGCTGGATCAACCGGCCACCGAAGACCGAGAGCACCATGGCGATCAGCACGAAGCCGATGCGCAGCCGCACCTGCGGTGCGCCCCGGCGGGGCTGACGGGTGGTCGACACGGTGTCCTCTGCTCGTCTCGTACGTGGGTGCTGGTCGGGTCGCGTGCCGGCTCAGGCGTCGCGGTTCTTCTTGGCCCGCTGCTCGGCCTTCTTCTTCGCCTTCTCCTTCGCCGCCTTCTTCGCCTTCTTCGCCTTCTTCTCGGCCTTCTTCGCCTGCTTCTCGGCCCTCTTCGCCTGCTTCTCGGCCCTCTTCTCGGCGCGTGCCTCTGCGCCATTCCTACCGCCGCGCTCGGCCGCCGCGGCGTCGCCACGCCCGTCGCTCAGCACACCCTCGGCCGGAGCCACCACCGTGGCCGGCGGGTCCAGCAGCGAGGGACGGGCAGCGGGACGCGGGTCGAGCAGCACCGGGCTGACGATCCGGGCACCGGCGGGGTCACCCTCGACCGAGCCGTCGGCGAGGTCGAGGAAGAGCGGCGCGGCCGGCACCCGCATGCCCAGCTGCTGGGCCTTGCGGGCGACCACCTGGGGGTCGCGCAGGTTCTCCAGCTGCATGCCCAGCGACTCCTCGCGGGCCGACAGGAGGGTCGCGCGCTGCTCCAGCGAGGTCGCCGTGAACGAGGACTGCTGCATGGAGGTGTTGAAGAGCAGCAGCCCGACCACCCCGCCGAGCAAGAGCAGCGTGACCAGGGAGACGAAAGGCACGCGGGCGGCACGGGTGCGGGCGCGGGGGACGACGGTCAGCCGGGCGCGCTCGACGGCGGCCTCGGCCAGGCGCGGTGCGCGCTGGCGCAGCGCTGCGGTGCTGACGGGGCTGGGCATCAGACGGCTCCCCTGTTCCTGCTCTGGTTCCTGCTGTGGGTCCTGCTCGGGCGGTGGGTACGGGACGGGTGGACGCGCTCGACGGCGCGCAACCGGACGGAGGCCGCCCGTGGGTTCTCGGCGATCTCGCCCTCCTCGGCCTTCTCCGCGCCCCGGGTGACCAGACGCAGGGGCGGCTCGCTGCCCTCCGGCACGAACGGGAGGTCCGGGGGGACCTCCGAGCGGGTGGCGGCGGTGAAGGCCTGCTTGACCATCCGGTCCTCCAGGGAGTGGTAGGACTCCACGACCACGCGGCCCCCCACCCCGATCGCCTCGATGGCCGCGGGCAGCGCCCGGCGCAGCACGGCGAGCTCGTCGTTGACCTCCATCCGCAGCGCCTGGAAGGTGCGCTTGGCCGGGTGCCCACCGGTACGCCGGGCCGGAGCCGGTATCTCGGCGTACAACAGCTCGACCAGCGGGCCAGAGGTGGTGAACGGCTCAAAGCCACGGCGACGCACGACCGCCTGGGCGATCTTGCGGGCGAACTTCTCCTCGCCGTAGTCACGCAGGATGCGGGTCAGCTCCCCCACCGAGTAGGTGTTGAGCACGTCGGCGGCCGTCGGCCCGGTGGTGCCGTCCATGCGCATGTCGAGCGGCGCGTCCTCGGCGTAGGCGAAGCCCCGCTCACGCACGTCGAGCTGCATCGAGGAGACCCCGAGGTCGAAGAGCACGGCGTCGACCTCGGCGAGCCCGAGCTCGACCAGGACGTCCGGGATCTCGTCGTAGACCGCGTGCACCCCGGTGAACCGGTCACCGAACGGCGCCAGTCGCTCACCGGCCAGCGCCAGCGCCTGGGGGTCGCGGTCGATGCCGATCACCCGGGTCGAGGGCAACCGGGTGAGGACGGCCTCGGAGTGCCCACCCAGACCCAGGGTGCAGTCGACCATCACCCGTGAGTGGATCTCGGTGTCGGTGTCGCGCTCCAGGGCGGGCGCCAGCAGCGCCACGACCCGGTCGAGGAGCACCGGGACGTGCAGGGGGCCGGCCACGTCAGCGACCCAGGCCCGAGAGGCCAGTGAGCAGCGCCAACGCCACGGCCGCTCCCACCGAGGTGGCGAAGGAGAACGCCATGAGGGCGGCTGCGTCGCGGGCCTGGTGCCGGACCCGCCGCTCGGCGGCCGGCGCCGGCGCCGGCGCGTGCGTGCTGCTCATGGTTCGACCCATCTGGACGGCGGTGCGGGGGTGGTGGAGCGGGGTGGTGGAGCGGGGTGGAGCCGGTGGGGGATCCCGCCGGGCCTGGTCCTCGCCCGCTCCGTGAGCTCGTGATCTGGGGCCGGGGAAGGTGTCCCAGAGACGTCCGTCTGCGGCCGGGGAAGGTGTCGCAGAAGGGGATGGAGCGGGCAGGGACCAGGCCCTGCGGTGTCCCGCTGTGCAGTTGTGTGGAGCGTGGGTGGAGCGCTGGTGGGGCCGTCGGTCGCCCTCAGTCGCTGGGCGACTCGTCGAGCTCGGCGAACTTGGCCTGCGCCCCGCTGGAGTACTCCTCCCAGCGGGCCGGCGACCAGATCTCCACGCGGTCCCCGACCCCCACCACGACGACGTCGCGCTCGAGGCCGGCGCTGGCGCGCAGGAAGGTCGGGATGCCGATGCGCCCCTGCTTGTCCGGGGTCCCCTGCTCGGCTCCGGCGAACAGCACGCGGCGGTAGTCACGCGCGTCCTTGTTCGTCATCGGCGTCGCCTGGGCCCTGGCCGCCTCGGCCATGAACGTCTGCTCGGGCCACACGGTCAGGCAGTTGTCCTGTCCCTGAGTGATCACGAGGCCCTCCGCGAGCGCGTCCCTGAACTTGGCGGGGAGGAAGAGGCGGCCCTTCTCGTCCAGCTTCGGCGTGTAGGTGCCCATGAAGAACACGGGGCACCTCCGCTGGACGTCAGGAACCACCCGGCTCCTCCACTTTCCCCCACTCTACTCCACTTCCCTCCACCGTCAACCACCTTCCTCCCCTTTTGCGCCCCTTCTTCTCCCCTCCTCGCTCCCCCTCCTCCCTCCCCCTCCTCCCTCCCACTCCTCACGCCCCCCGCCGGGGTCACGCCCGGCGCCCTCCCGGACCCGGCGGGGCCGCTTCGCAACCAACCCGTGACCGGGTGCGTCAGACCGGGTGCGCAGCGGACGGCTAAGTTGCTGCGACCGCCTACGGTGGTCAGACCGACGAGGGAGAGGACGCAGCCGTGGCAGCACCGAGCGCCGACGGGGCGGACCTGGGCACGCTGGCCCGGGTCGCCGACCGGGTCCGCGGCAACATCGAGCGGGTCATCGAGGGCAAGCCCGACGTGGTGTCGGCCACGCTCGTCGTGCTCCTGGCCGAGGGGCACCTGTTGATCGAGGACGTGCCCGGTGTCGGCAAGACGATGCTGTCGAAGTCGCTCGCGCGCAGCATCGACTGCTCCGTGCGGCGCATCCAGTTCACCCCGGACCTGCTGCCCTCCGACGTCACGGGCGTCTCGGTGTTCAACCAGGACACCCGCACCTTCGAGTTCCGACCGGGCGGGGTCTTCGCCAACGTCGTGGTCGGCGACGAGATCAACCGCGCGTCACCCAAGACCCAGTCGGCGCTGCTGGAGTGCATGGAGGAGCGGCAGGTGACCGTGGACAACACGACCTACCAGCTCGACACACCGTTCATGGTCATCGCGACCCAGAACCCCATCGAGATGGAGGGCACCTACGCCCTCCCCGAGGCGCAGCGTGACCGCTTCATGGCACGGGTCTCGGTCGGCTACCCGGTGGAGGCCGCCGAGCTCGCCATGCTGCAGACCCACACCAGCCACCGCCCCCTCGACGACCTCGAGCCGGTCACCGACGCCGCCGAGCTGCGCAAGCTGATCGCGATCGTCGCGCAGGTCTACGTCTCCGAGCCGGTCCAGCGCTACGCCGTGGCCATCAGCGCCGCCACCCGACGCAGCAGCGACCTCTCGCTGGGCGCCTCCCCCCGAGCGACCCTGCACCTGGTCCGTGCCGCCAAGGCGTACGCCGCCATGGCGGGGCGCGACTACGTGCTGCCCGACGACGTCGCCACCCTCGCCGAGCGGGTGCTCGCCCACCGCCTGCTGCCCAGCACCGAGGCGGCGATGAGCGGCCGCACGACCCCGGAGATCCTCCGGGGCCTCCTGGGGTCGGTGGCGGTGCCCGAGGGGCACCGGTCCTGATGGTGCCCACCGCCGGCCCGCCGCTCGGGGGTGACCACTAGTGCGGGAGGCGCTCGCCGGCCTGACCCTGCGGGGCCGCGCCTTCGTGGCCGCCGGCATCGCCGCGATCGTCTGCGCGGTGCTGCTCGGCCAGCCGGCCGTGACCCGGGCCGGCGTGCTGGTCCTGGCGCTGCCCCTGGTGACGGCCCTGGTCCTCGGACGCAGCCGCTACCGGCTGGCGCTGGTCCGCAGCGTCTCCCCCGGGCTGGTCGCCGCCGGCCAGCCGGCCCGCGTGACCTTGTCCATCACCAACGACGGCCGGACCCCGAGCGGGGTGTTGCTGCTGGAGGACAAGGTCCCCTACGCGCTCGGGACGCGACCCCGCTTCGTGCTCGAGGGGGTGCGCAGCGGCTGGCACCGCCAGGTGACCTACCAGGTGCGCTCCGACGTCCGGGGGCGTCACGAGATCGGCCCGATGCAGGTCCGCATCACCGACCCCTTCGGCCTCGTGGAGCTCGGCCGCGCCTTCCGCTCCACCTCCTTCCTCACCGTCACCCCTCGCACGGTGCCCCTCCCGGCGATCCCGCTGAGCGGGTCCTCGCACGGGTCCGGTGACCAGCGACACCGGGCCTTCGCCACCGGCAGCGCCGAGGACGTCACCGTCCGGGAGTACCGCCGTGGTGACGACCTGCGCCGCGTGCACTGGCCGAGCTCGGCCCGGATGGGCGAGCTCATGGTGCGTCGCGAGGAGCAGCCCTGGCAGGCCCGCGCGACCGTCGTCATCGACAACCGGGTCTCGGCCCACCGCGGCCAGGGGGCCGGCTCCTCGCTGGAGGCCGCCGTCAGCATCGCGGCCTCGGTGGCCACCCACCTCGCCCACCGCGGCTTCCAGGTCCGCCTGGTCACCGCCAACGCCGTCGAGCACGCGGTCTGGCACGACCGCGACGCGGACCGCAACACCGGGCCGCTGCTGGAGTCGCTCGCCGTCCTGCAGGCCAGCCCCGTGACCAGGCTCGACGCCGGCTGGCTGGCCGAGGCGGGCCACGGCGGGCTCGTGGTCGCCGTGCTCGGCGCCGTCGGGGAGGCCGACGCCCCGGTGCTGCGCCGGATGCAGTCGCACACCGCCGTACCCCTCGCCCTGGCGCTCGACGTCGACGCCTGGACCGGTCGCCCGACCGGCTCCGCCGCGCCGGCGCTCGCCGCCCGGGGCTGGCGAGCGGTCGGCCTCGGACCCCAGGACCCCCTCGACGTCGCCTGGCAGGAGCTCGGCAACCGGGCCGGCGCAGGAGCGGCCCGATGAGCCGCCCCTCCCCCACTCCCGGGGCCGCGACCATGACCGCCGCCGTGGCCGCCGGCACCACCTGGGTGGCGCTGCTGTCCTGGCGCGGCCTGACCGACCGTCCCAGTGACGTGCTGGTGCCGCTCGTCGTGCTCGGCGGCGTCGTGGCGACGGTCGGCGCGGTGGGACGCTGGGGCCGCCTGGGGCCCGTCTCCGTCCTGGTGCTGCAGAGCGTGCTGGCCGGGATGGTCCTCAGCTACGTGGTGAGCGGCTCCCCCGTGCCCGTGGGGTCGGCCTGGGCCGACCTGAGGGCGGAGGTCGACCTGGCGCTCGAGGGAGCACGGGCCTACGCGCCCCCGGTCCCCGCCGACGAGGCGGACGTCTCGCCCCTGCTGCTGGCCGGCGGGTTGCTGTGCCTGCTTCTCGTGGACCTGCTGGCCGCCGGCCTGCGCCGGGTCCCCCTGGCCGGCATCCCGCTGCTCGTCGCCTACAGCCTGCCGGTCGGGCTGCTCGGCACCGACCTGACCTGGTGGGTCTTCGCCCTGACCGCCCTCGGCTTCCTGGTGCTCCTGTTCGGCCAGGAGGCCCGCGACGTCGGACGGTGGGGCCGGGCGCTCGACGACGGCGCACGGGCGGACTCCGGCACCGGTCTCCAGTCGGCCGGGGTCCGGCTCAGCGCCGTGACGATCGGCCTCTCGGCCACCGCCCTGGCCGTGGTGGTGCCGATGGCCATCCCCACCCTCGAGGTGCGGCTGCTCGACATCGGTCGCGGCGGGCCGGGTGGCGACGGCATCGAGATCGAGAACCCGATGGTCGACCTGCGCCGAGACCTCAACCGGGGCAGCGACATCCCCCTCCTGCGCCTGACCACCGACGACCCCGCACCCTCCTACCTGCGCACCTCGGTGCTCACGCGCTTCACCGCCAACGAGTGGAGCTCCGGCGACCGCCAGATCCCCACCGAGCACCGGCCCGAGGGCCGGATGCCCGACCTCGTGGGCGTGGCCGAGGACGTGCCGCGCACCAGCTACCGCTACGAGGTCGACGTCCTCGACCAGTTCCGCTCGCGCTGGCTGCCGACGATGGCACCGGTCACCGCGGTGCGCGCCGAGGGCGACTGGCGCTACGACGCCTCGACCATGGACTTCCTCTCGGCAGACAAGGAGCTGGACACCCGCGGCGTGAGCTACTCCATGACCGGCGTACAGCTCGACCTGTCGGCCCAGGAGCTCGCCGACGCGCCCAGCTCCGCCGGTCAGGTCTCCGCCGACTTCACCGCGCTGCCTCCGGGCCTGCCCCCGATGATCCGCCAGCTGGCCAACGACGTCACCCGCGACGCCCCGACCCGCTTCGAGAAGGCGGTGGCGTTGCAGGACTGGTTCCGGGCGAACTTCACCTACTCCCTGGAGAACGTGCCTCCCGGCAACGGCACCGACGAGCTCGTCGACTTCCTGTCCACCGAGGAGGGTGGGCGCACCGGCTACTGCGAGCAGTTCGCGGCCGCGATGGCGGTGATGGCGCGCCAGCTCGGCATCCCCGCCCGCGTGGCGGTGGGCTTCCTGGTGCCGGACGAGGTCGAGGACGGGGTCTTCGAGTACTCCGCCTACGACCTGCACGCGTGGCCCGAGCTGTTCATCGCGGGCGCCGGCTGGGTGCGGTTCGAGCCGACCCCAGCCGACCGGGCCAGCGGCGTACCGTCCTACACGCGGCAGTCCGTCGACGGCCCGGGCCCCGACCCGATCGACCCCGGCGGCCGCCCCCAGGACGACACCGCGAACCCCGGCGGGCCCGCTGACGAGACCCCCGACCGGACGCCGGAGGAGGCCGAGGACCCGCAGGCGGCCGGCCAGGAGGACGGCGGGGTGACCACGGCGTGGGTCGTGCGCGCGCTCGGGACGGTGGCGGCGCTGCTGCTGGTGGTCGTGCTGGCCGCCGTGCCGGGGGTCTGGCGCCGCCGTCGTCGGGTACGCCGGTTGGCCGGTGGCCTGGAGTCGGTGTGGGCCGAGCTGCGCGACACCGCGGTGGACCTCGGGGTCCCGTGGCAGTCCGGCCGCTCACCCCGGGTGACCGGCGCGACCCTGCGCGAGCACCTCCCGCAGGTGGGCGGACAGGACGCGCCCCGGCCGGCACTGGACCGGCTCGTGGCCCGGCTGGAGCGGCACCGCTACGCGCCGGCCGGCTCCGCGGAGACGGCCGGGGCGGCCGAGGCCGCCGAGACCGAGCGCGACGGGGTGCTCGTGGTCCGGGGGATGGTCACCGCCGCCGATCCGCGGGCCCGGCGGCGGGGGCACTGGCTGCCCCGGACGCTCGTGCGGCCGACCCGCCCCGCCTCGTCGGGTGCGCCGACCGTGGACCGCGAGCTGGTCGACCAGGCGCGCTGAGTCGGATCAGCCCCGGGGCCCCGGGGCTGATCGGTGTGCGGCGCGCAGGCCGCAGGCACCGGACCCGCGGCTGGAGGCTCAGAAGCCGCCGTTCTCCTCGCGGCGACGGCGCCACCGCTCCTCGACCCGCTCCATGAAGGAGCCGGAGGAGCCGCGCGAGCGGGAGCGCATCTTGCCGCGGCGGCCACCATCGATGACGGTGAAGCCGGAGTGCCCGGCGGGCTGACCGGCCGCCTCGGGACTCGGGACCGCGGCGGCCTGGGCCTGGCCGCGCAGGGCGTTGAGCCCGAGGGTGGCCGAGCCGAGCATGACGACGAAGCCAGCGATGCCGATGGGCCAGATGTTGATGACCGCACCGGTCATCAACAGCACGACCCCGAGGACGAACACAGCTCCGGCCAGCACCGCGCGCCGCCGAGCGGCACGGCGCAGCGAGGTGCCGCGCAGGGTGGAGACGAACTTGGGATCCTCCTCGGAGAGGGCGCGCTCCATCTGCTCGAGCAGTCGCAGCTCCTCTTCCGAG
>Ga0208328_1000433_pt1 | contig 19326 bp, 20 predicted proteins | sample DeeseametaMP2633_FD_184170 | JGI IMG/M metagenome (GOLD analysis project Ga0208328, IMG submission 184170) | Marine microbial communities from the Deep Atlantic Ocean - MP2633 (SPAdes) | ecosystem: Environmental > Aquatic > Marine > Unclassified | place: Northeast of Antigua and Barbuda, North... | reverse complement strand
AAGCGCTCCAACATCCCGGCCCGCCAACAACAAGCCTACGAGCCGCCAAGTGGCTTGACGTTCCTTAGGAACTCATCGCGATAGGTGACCTAGCGTCGCTCCGTGCGAACTCGCCGGCTCCGGCTCTTCCGACACCCCGCCCAGGTGGTCGTCGGCGGGTTCGGCCTCGCCGTCCTCGTCGGCACCCTCCTGCTGATGTTGCCGGTCGCGCGCACCGGCACGGCGTGGACCGACCCGGTGACCGCGCTGTTCACCTCCACCAGCGCGGTCTGCGTGACCGGCCTGGTCGTCGTCGACACCGGCACCTACTGGTCGACCTTCGGGGAGGTGGTGATCCTGGCGCTGATCCAGGTCGGCGGCCTGGGCACCATGACCCTGGCCAGCCTGCTGGGCCTGGCCATCTCGCGTCGGCTCGGCCTCCGTGCCCGGGTCACCGCCGCGGCGGAGACCAAGGCGGTGGGCCTGGGCGACGTTCGCGGCGTCGTGCTCGGCGTCGCGCGCACCAGCCTGGTCGTCGAGGCCGCGGTGGCGGTCGTGCTCGGGCTGCGCTTCTGGGCGGCGTACGACGTCTCGCCCGGGCGTGCGGCCTACCTCGGCGTCTTCCACTCGGTCTCGGCGTTCAACAACGCCGGCTTCGCCCTGTGGCCCGACAGCCTGGTCAGGTTCGCGACCGATCCGTGGATCTGCCTGCCGATCGCGGCGTCGGTGATCGTCGGCGGCATCGGCTTCCCGGTGATCCTCGAGCTCCGCAAGCGGCTGCGCACCCCGCGGGCCTGGTCGATGCACACCAAGATGACCCTGTGGGCCACCGGCGTCCTGCTGGTGCTCGGCACCGTCGTCATCACCGCCAACGAGTGGCGCAACCCCGCCACCCTCGGCCAGCTCGACACCCCCGGACGGCTGCTGGCCGGCTTCTTCCAGGCGGTCATGCCGCGCACGGCCGGCTTCAACTCCGTCGACACCGGCGCGATGTACGAGGGCTCGCTGCTGGTCACCGTGGTGCTGATGTTCATCGGCGGCGGCTCGGCCGGGACCGCGGGCGGCATCAAGGTCACGACGTTCGTGCTGCTGTTCTTCGTCATCTGGGCCGAGGTCCGCGGCGAGCGCGACGTGCAGGCCTTCGAGCGCCGCATCGGCGAGCGGGTCGTGCGCCAGGCGCTGACCGTCGCCCTCCTCTCGGTCGGGCTGGTCGTGGCCGCCACCGTCGTGCTGGTCGAGATCACCCGGATGTCGACGCACCTGGTGCTGTTCGAGGTCGTCTCCGCCTTCGCCACGGTCGGGCTCTCCACCGGCATCACCGCCGACGTCGGGACCGCCGGCCACCTCGTGCTCGTGCTGCTCATGTTCGTCGGTCGGCTCGGCCCGATCACACTGGTCTCGGCGCTCGCCCTGCGCGAGCGCCAGCGGCTCTACCACCACCCGGAAGGCAGGCCCCTCATTGGCTAGGAACACCCCCAGGAGCACGAGCCGCCCCAAGGGCGCGGTCGCCGTCATCGGCCTGGGCCGCTTCGGCAAGTCCCTGGCGCTGGAGCTGATGGCCGGCGGCACCGAGGTGCTCGGCGTCGACGCCGACCCCCGCACCGTCCAGTCCCTGGCCGGACGGCTCACCCACGTCGTGGAGGCCGACTCCACCAACGAGGAGGCGATGCGCCAGCTCGGCGTGCACGAGCTCGAGCGGGCCGTCGTCGGCGTCGGCACGGACCTCGAGGCGAGCATCCTGTCGACGTCGGTCGCGGTGAACCTCGGCGTCCGCGAGGTGTGGGCCAAGGCGATCAGCCAGGCGCACGCGCGGATCCTCACCCAGGTCGGTGCGCACCACGTCGTACGCCCCGAGCACGACATGGGCAAGCGGGTCGCGCACCTGGTCAGCGGGCGGATGCTGGACTACATCGAGCTCGACGACGGCTACGCCTTCGTCAAGACCAAGCCCCCCAAGCAGATCCTCGGCAAGCCGCTGCGCGAGACCGAGATCCGCTCCGCCTTCGGCATCACCGTCGTCGGCATCAAGCGCGGCACTCGGGCCTTCACCTACGCCACGCCCGACACCGTGGTCGTCCCCGGCGACGTCATCATCGTCTCCGGCGAGCGCGAGGCCGTGGAGCGCTTCAGCGACCTGCCCTGAGGCCTGTGGCCACCGTGACGGGTGGGGCGTGAACCGCGCCACGGTGGGCATGGTGGGCGGGTGGTCCTCGGGAAGCCTCTGGTCGTCGTCAGCACCCTCCTCGCGCTCGTGGCGGGGGTGGTGCCCGCGTCGGCCGCCCCGGCCGAGCGGGGGGCCGCGCGGGAGGTCCCGCCCGGCCTGGCGGTGAGCGCGCCGCCCACCTACGCCGGGGCGCAGGCCCCGGTCAGCGTGACACTCGCCGACGAGGCGGGGGAGCCGGTCGCCGGGGCGTCGCTGCGCGTCGAGCGGCGCACCGGTGACACGTGGGCCGAGGCCGCCGTCGTGACGACCGCCGAGGACGGGACCGCATCCCTGCCCCTCACCCTGACCCGCCGGCCCGAGGACAACGTCGTGCGCGCGACCTGGGCCGGCGACGAGACCCGCGAGCCGCAGGCGACCGGGCCGGTCACCCTGCCGCTGCGGCGGCGCAACGCCCGGCTGCGCGTGAAGGGCCCCCGGGAGGTCGTGGACGAGACCAGCGTCCGCGTGGCCGTGCGATGGACCACCGGAGCGGGCGAGCCGGTCGCCGGCGAGGTCACCCTGCAGCACAAGCGCAAGGGCCGCTGGCGAGACGCCGAGGTGCTCGACACCGACGACCGCGGGCGCGCCCACACCCGCATCGCGCCGCGGGACGACTCGCGCTGGCGCTTCCGCACGGCGAGGCAGCCGTGGCTGGAGCGGGGGAGGAGCCCCGTGCACCGGGTGGACAACGTGCCGCCCGGCAGCGTCGTACGCCTCGGCGGGCCGGATCCGCGCCGCGACCTGCCGCGGGCCTCGCGCGCCGAGGGCGACGGAGCCTCGCCCGTCATCACCCGCGTCCCCGGCAAGGTCTGGCGCTCGATGAAGGGCCGCACCTGGCACCGCGGCTGCCCCGTCGGCCGGCCACAGCTGCGGCTGCTGCGCATCAACTACTGGGGCTACGACGGCTACCGCTACCGCGGCGAGCTCGTCGCCGCGGCCTCGGTCGTCGGGCAGATGTCGGCCGCGCTGCGCGACATGTACGACGCCGGCCTGCCGATCCGCTCGATGGTGCGGGTGGACCGCTTCGGCTGGTCCAAGCGTGTCCAGGGCGCCGACGACTACGCCTCGATGGCGGCGGGCAACACCTCGGCGTTCAACTGCCGCAACGTGGTCGGGCGGCCGGGCGTGCGCTCCCCGCACGCCTGGGGGCGGGCCCTGGACCTCAACACCTGGGAGAACCCCTACCGCTCCTCCCACGGCCTGGTCCCCAACAGCTGGTGGCAGTCGCGCTCGCACCCGCGGGTCGCGTGGCGCTCGAGCAACCACCGGGTGGTGGCGATCATGCGCAGCCACGGCCTGCGCTGGACCTACGGACTCGGCGACACCCAGCACTTCGACGCCGTGCCCCGCTCGGCGAAGCGCGGGGGAGACGTGCACGACGAGCACGCCCCCGTCCTGCCGCCCGAGTGCAACACCGAGGTCTGCGACTGACGTGGTGCGACTCAGGGGCTGGCTACGGTGAGCAGGTGACCTCCGCCGGCTGCGTGTTCTGCTCGATCATCACCGGGGACGTCCCGGCCGACGTCGTGCTCGAGACCGATGAGCTGCTCGCGTTCCTCGACCAGCGACCGGTCTTCAAGGGCCACGTGCTGCTGGTCCCGCGCGAGCACGTCGTGACCCTGCCCGACCTGCCCGCCGGGCTGCGCGACCCCTTCCTGGCCGCCGCGCAGCGGATCGCCACCGCCGTGGTCGACGAGCTCGGAGCGCAGGGCTCGTTCGTGGCGATCAACAACACCGTCAGCCAGTCGGTGCCCCACCTGCACCTGCACGTCGTGCCCCGCACCAAGGGCGACGGCCTGCGCGGCTTCTTCTGGCCGCGGCAGAAGTACGCCGACGGCGAGCGCGCGGCGTACGCCGAGCGGCTGCGCGACGCCCTGGCCTGACCGAGCCGCCCACGCTCCACCGATCACGACGAACTGCAGGGATTCCGGCCCCTCAGCCTGCAGAACGTCGTTGTCCGAGCCAGATCTCGCGCTCGACCCCCCTCAGGGCGCGTCGCCGCTCGACGGTGGAGGTGTCGACCCACCAGCTCGGCAGGTCGAGGGTCCACCGCTGTGGGCCGGGATCGCGTTCTGTGCGGGACAGTGCGGAGGTCAGCCGGCCGCGGAAGGCGGCGCCGAGCTCGCCGCCGACCACGACGAACGGCTGCAGCCCGTGCTCGAGCATGCGCTGCTCCCGGGCGAGGTCGCGCCGCCGTTGCTCGCGGGTGAGGTGGTGGTCCCCGTCGTACTCCGCGCACGCGCCGGTCGCCGGGTCGATGAGGTCCGGCGTGGCCAGGTGACGACCGGTCAGGTCGAACACCGGCCGGTTGGTGAGCGGGCGGGCGCCGGTCACGCTCTCCCAGGCCAGCCGGGCGTGGGTCTCCTGTGGCGACCAGGCGTTCTCGTCGCCGAGGCGCCACGCCGCGCGGGCCCGGGGAATGCCCCGGCGTGCCGGGTGCGCCGCCAGCCACGCGGCGACCTCGGTGGGGGAGACCAGGTCGGCCCGGTAGGTCATGTCGAGCACCTCGACGGCCTCGGCGAGCGAGTCGGCGTACCTCATCGCGAAGCACACCGCGGACGCGCAGCTCACCAGCCGCAGCCCGTCCACCACCTCGAAGGCGCTCGGGTCGGTGCGCTCCTGGCACAGCCGCGTCCCCTCCTGCGGCCGCAGCACCTGCGAGCCCGCCACGACGTCGACCGGCCGGAGGCTGCCGTCGGGCCGTACGCCGGTGGCCCAGCGTGAGCCGCGCCAGCACAGGGCCGCCCACCCGGTGACGGCGACATGCTCCGACGCGAGGGCCGCGCCCGCCTCGGCCACGCGCTGCGCGGGCGTGCGCACGACGTCGGCCGGCACGAACAGCCCGCGGCTGCTCCGCCGCCACCGCGCGGTCGTGGTGTCGTGACGGGTGGGACCGGCCGCCCCGGTGGGGTCGACGCGCACGGGCCAGGTGACCCCGCGAGGACCCCGGCCGACGTGCATGTCCCGACCCTGCCCGCTGGCGGCGGCAGGTGCTCGGCGTCATCCACAGGCTCGACCACGACGTTCCGCAGGGAATCCGGCCCCTCGGCCTGCAGAACGTCGTTCTCCGGGTCGGACCGCGCGGGGGCGGACTCCCGACGATGGGCTCAGGTGGCCCGTCTAAGGTGCTGGAGGCCCCGCCGGGCCTCCACAGTCCCCTCCACGAAGGAGCACCACCACCATGGGTCGTTTCGACGGTCGCGTCGTCATCGTCACCGGAGCCGCGCGCGGCATCGGCTTCGGCACCGCCAACCGCTTCGCCGAGGAGGGTGCCTCGGTCGCGATCATCGACCTCGACGAGGCCGCCGCCGCCGAGGCCGCCGGCAAGCTGTCGCTGGTCGACGGCGCGAAGTCCGTGGGCGTCGGCTGCGACGTCAGCAACCCCGAGAGCGTCGACACCGCCGTCGAGCGGGTCGTCAGCGAGCTCGGTGGGCTGCACGTGCTGGTCAACAACGCCGGCATCACCCGCGACAACCTGCTGTTCAAGATGACCGAGCAGGACTGGGACATGGTCATGGGCGTCCACCTCAAGGGTGCCTTCCTCATGACCAAGGCCGCCCAGAAGCACTTCGTCGAGCAGCGCTACGGCAAGGTCGTCAACATCTCCTCGACCTCGGCGCTCGGCAACCGCGGCCAGGCCAACTACTCCGCGGCCAAGATGGGCGTGCAGGGCTTCACGCGCACCCTCGGCATCGAGCTCGGCCCCTTCGGCATCAACGCCAACGCCGTCGCCCCCGGCTTCATCGCCACCGAGATGACCGACGCCACCGCGGCGCGCCTCAAGCTCGACGTCGAGGAGTTCCGGAAGATGAACGCGGACGCCAACCCGGTCAAGCGGGTCGGCTTCCCCGAGGACATCGCCGCCGCGGTGACGTTCCTGGCCTCGGACGAGTCGTCGTACATCACCGGCCAGACCCTGTACGTCGACGGCGGCATCAGCCTCGGCGTCTGAGCGACCCTCGCTCGACCCTGCACCACCCCGCACGACCCGCACCACCTCTGGAGGACCTGCCGTGCCGATCCGTCACCGTCGCCGGGCAGGCGCGGCCACCGCCGCGCTGCTCACCGCCTCGCTCGTCCTGAGCGCCTGCAGCGGAGACGGTGACGGGCCGGCCCCGGAGGCCGCGCCGTCGACGGCCCCCACGCAGCAGGTCACCAAGGGCGAGCAGGTCGCGCCGGAGACCTGGCCGCTGACCGGTCTGCCCGTCAAGGGCGGCCGGTCGGCGGCGGCCCGGCACCCGGTGATGGTCCTGAAGATGGACAACACCTCCTCCAGCGCCCCGCAGCGCGGCCTGGGCAGCGCCGACCTGGTCGTCGAGGAGCTGGTCGAGGGCGGGCTGACCCGGCTGGCGGCGTTCTTCTACTCCGACATCCCCGGCACCGTCGGACCGGTGCGCTCGATGCGCGCCAGCGACATCGGCATCGTCTCGCCGGTCGACGCCGCGGTCGTCACCAGCGGCGCCGCCCCCATCACGATCCGGCGGATCCAGGAGGCCGGGATCCGGTTCTTCGGGGAGGGGGCCAAGGGGTTCTTCCGGGACTCCTCCCGCTCCGCGCCGTACAACCTGATGACCGACCTCGCCGAGACCGCGACGCTGGTCAAGCGTGCCGCGACCCGTCCCGACGACTACCTGCCCTGGGGCGACGCCGCCGACCTGCCCAAGGGCAAGCCCGGGCGAGACCTGCAGGCGCGCTTCTCCTACAGGCACACCACGACCTGGACCTTCGAGAACGGTCGCTACCGCAACGTCAACACCTACGCCGCCGCCGACGACCAGTTCCTCGCCGACTCGGTGCTGGTCCTGCGGGTGCGGGTCGGTGACGCCGGCTACAAGGACCCCGCCGGCAACCCGGTGCCGGAGACCTTCCTCGAGGGGCGCGGCCAGGCGCTGCTGCTGCACGGTGGGCGGGCCATCTCCGGCACCTGGACCAAGGCCGGGCTGAACGCCCCCATCGAGCTGCGCAACCGGTTCGGCACGCTGCGGGTGCCCGCCGGCAACACCTGGATCGAGCTGGTGCCCGAGGCGACCGGCTCGGTCACCGTCGGCTGAGCCGCGAGAGGTTCAGCGGTGGGCCGTGAGGTTCAGCGGCCAGCCGATGAACCTCACGCAGCGCCGCTGAAGGTTCAGCGGTGGGCTCGAAGGTTCAGCGGCCAGCCGATGAACCTCACGCAGCGCCGCTGAAGGTGCAGCGGTGCGCTGCAAGGTCCAGCGGCCCGCCGATGAACCTCACGCGGACCGCCCGACCCCTACTCGTCGACGGCGGTGGGGACCTCGAGGATCGCGGCGCCCGGGTCGGGCAGGGGGACGCCGGCGTCGGCGAGTGACTGGAAGCCGGCGATGATGAAGCCGATGGCGGCCTCGACGCGGGTGGCGGCCACGATCGCGTCGTCGGCGGAGGCCACGGACTCACCGGCGGCCGACATGGCCCCGAAGAAGATCCGCGCGAAGGTCTGGATCATCGGCTCGTCGAGCTCCCACGTGCCGGCGCTGAGCACGGCGCGGACGATGTCGACCACGTTGGCGAAGGTCGAGCGCTCCTCCTGCTCACGGAAGCGCTCGTAGCCCAGCACCGAGGGGCCCTCCTGCACCACGATGCGCCGGTAGCGGGGCTCCTGGACCACGGCGAGGAACGCCTCGAGGCCGGCGCGGGCCTTCTCCCAGGGGTCCTTCTTGCCCTTGAGCGCCTTCTGGATGGCGCGGGACGCATCGGACTCGACCCGCTCGAAGACGGCCTCGAAGAGCGCCTGCTTGCCGCTGAAGTGGTGGTAGAGCGCGCCCTTGGTCACCCGGGCGCCGCTGACGATCGCGTCCAGGGAGGTGGCGGCGTAGCCGTGCTCGGTGAAGAGCTCCTCGGCGACGTCGACCAGGCCGCGCTTGGTCGAGGCGGAGTACTGCTGGCGCAGGGTCGCGCCGGGGACACCGGGCACCCCGGGCACCTTGGGCACCAGCTTGGACACGCTCGACCTGGGCATACCGGCAGTCTAGTGACCTGCGTCTCAGCGGCCGGGAGGTGTCCGTCACGCCGCGTCGCAGGCGCCGACGGATGGGTGTGCGGGATCACCTGCATGACCGCCCCGAAGTGTTTGCGTACCGTCGGTACGCCTCCGTACTCTCGGTACGTACTCGCGGTATGCGAATGCCGCGACCGAGCTGTACCGATGAGAAGGGCACACCTCCCCATGACCTGGACCTCGTACCGCAACCGTGGAGAGATCCTCCGCACCGTGATCGCCACCGCCGACGCCCGTCGAGACGGCCTGCTCCCGTGGGACGTCGAGGGCGTCGCCGAGTCCTTCGGCGACGAGCTGAACCTGCTCGGCGCCCTGCAGCTGCGCTGGCACACCCGGCTCGCCGGGCGCATCGAGCGCGAGCTGATGGCCCGCCCGATGGCCTTCGAGAACGCCGTCGTCGACGCCTGGCGCGCCACCGCCGCCGAGATGCCCGGCATCCGGGCGATCGTCGACCACCACCGTGCCGAGCCCCTCGACGAGCAGATGGCCCGCGCGCTGGACAAGGCCACCGCGAAGGAGCGCATCCTGCTGGCCGTGATGGCCGGGCAGGCCAGCGCCCACGACTCCGGAGCCGCCGCCGTCGGCGCACGCATCGAGGAGAAGGCCCGGGCCGGCTGGCTCCTCGCCCCGGTGCCCGACGAGCCTGTCGGCCACACCGGCCTGCACGCCAGCATCCTCGGCCGCCTGCGGGCCGTGCGGGCGGCGTTCGCCGCCTGAGCCCCGGCTCCACCGACCCGGCACGACCCCGCCCGACGCACCCTCCCCAGCGGCCCCCGTGGCCGCACCCTCCCCGCGTCGGGTCGGGGTCGTGCCGCATCATGGGGGCCATGAGCGGTACGACGGCAGGCGGGCTCCCTCCGGCCCCGGGCATGCTCCTGGTCGCCGCCCCCACGCTGCTCGACCCGAACTTCGCCGACACCGTCGTGCTGCTGCTCGACGCCGACGACGAGGGCGCCATCGGGGTGGTGCTCAACCGCCCCACCCCGGTCCCGGTGGAGGAGGTCCTCCCGGACTGGGGCGCGATCGTCGCCGAGCCCGAGGTGCTCTTCCAGGGCGGCCCGGTCAGCACCGAGGGAGCCCTCGCGGTGGCCCTGCTCGAGGACGGCGTGGTCGTCCCGGAGGCCGGCTTCCGTCCGGTCGCCGGGCCCTTCGGCCTGGTCGACCTCGACGTGCCCGTCGACACGCTGGCCGGCAGGCTCGCGGCCGTCCGCATCTTCGCGGGCTACGCGGGCTGGGGTGCGGGGCAGTTGGAGGACGAGATCGACGAGGGCGCCTGGTACGTCGTCCCCGCGGAGGCCGGCGACCTGTGCCGCGAGGACGCGGTCGACCTCGCGCGCGACGTGCTGCGCCGCCAGCCGGGCGAGCTGGCGTGGCACTCCACACGTCCGGCCGATCCGGACCTGAACTGACGCGCCGACTCACGTAGAGTCACGCCCCGTGAGTGGATTCGGATTCGGCAGCGGCACGGCCCTCGACGAGCGGGTCGAGCAGGACCGTCGTACCGTCCCGACCGACGAGGGCGACCACGAGCGGTTCAGCCACTACGTCGACAAGGACAAGCTCACCGAGGCGATGGTGATGGGCACGCCGGTCGTGGCCCTGTGCGGCAAGGTCTGGGTGCCCAGCCGCACCCCGGAGAAGTACCCCGTCTGCCCGGACTGCAAAGAGGTCTGGGAGTCCCTGAACGACGACAGTGGCTCCGACGCGTGAGCGCCGCGTCGCGGCCCGACGACGAGTCGGGGCCCTCGCTCACGCCTGCCCTCACCCCGGCCTTCCCGCACCGCGCCGCGTGGGGCACCGCGCCGTCGCTGCGCGCGTGGCAGCAGGCCGCGATGGAGCGGTACTTCGCCGACCTGCCACGTGACTTCCTCGCCGTCGCGACGCCCGGCGCCGGCAAGACGACCTTCGCCCTGTCGGTGGCCTCCGAGCTGCTGGGGCGCCGGCTGATCGACCGCGTCATCGTGGTCGCACCCACCGAGCATCTCAAGCTGCAGTGGGCCGAGGCGGCCGCCCGCGCCGGCATCCCGATCGATCCGACCTTCTCGGCCGGCAAGGGCCGCACCTCCGGCGACTTCGTCGGCGTCGCGGTGACCTACGCCGGGGTCGCGGTCAACCCGCTGGCGATGCGCATCCGCACCGAGCGGTTCAAGACGCTGGTGATCCTCGACGAGGTCCACCACGCCGGCGACGCGCTGTCGTGGGGCGAGGGCGTGCGGGAGGCGTTCGAGCCCGCCGCCCGCCGGCTGTGCCTGACCGGCACGCCGTTCCGCTCCGACGTCAACCCGATCCCGTTCGTCACCTACGAGCCCGGGCCCGACGGCATCCCGCGATCGGCGGCCGACTACACCTACGGCTACTCCCACGCGCTGGCCGACCACGTGGTGCGCCCGGTGCTGTTCCTGGCCTACTCCGGGGAGATGAGCTGGCGCACTAGGGCAGGCGACGAGGTCGCCGCCCGGCTCGGCGAGCCGCTCACCAAGGACCTCACCAACCAGGCGTTGCGTACGGCGCTGGACCCGACCGGCTCGTGGATCCCGTCGGTCCTGGCGGCGGCCGACAAGCGGCTCTCCGAGGTACGCCGCCACGTCCCGGACGCCGGGGGACTGGTGATCGCCACCGACCAGGACTCCGCCCGCGCGTACGCCAAGATCCTGCGCCAGGTCAGCGGCGAGGCGGCGACCGTCGTGCTGTCGGACGAGAAGGCCGCCTCGAAGAAGATCAGCGCCTTCGCCGAGGACACCTCGCGCTGGATGGTGGCGGTGCGGATGGTCTCCGAGGGCGTCGACGTGCCGCGGCTGGCCGTCGGGGTGTGGGCGACCACCACCTCGACGCCGCTGTTCTTCGCCCAGGCCGTCGGCCGCTTCGTCCGCGCCCGCAACCGTGGCGAGGTGGCGTCGGTGTTCCTGCCGTCGGTGCCGAACCTGCTCGGCTTCGCCTCCGAGATGGAGGTCCAGCGCGACCACGTGCTCGGCCGCACGGTGCAGGACGAGGACGACATCTTCGCCGCCGAGAACGACCTGCTCGCCGCCGCGAACGCCGCCGACGGGGCCTCCGACGACCTCCTCGGCACCTTCGAGGCGATCGGCTCGGAGGCGCGTTTCGACCACGTGCTCTACGACGGGGCGACCTTCGGGCACGAGGGCGAGGTGCAGGTCGGCTCGGAGGAGGAGATGGACTTCCTCGGCATCCCCGGTCTGCTCGAGCCCGACCAGATGCGCGACCTGCTGCGCCAACGGCAGGCCGACCGCGCGAAGTCGTCGAAGCCTGCGGCGCCCGGGGCGGACTCCGCCGAGCCCGCCCGGGAGACGGTCCAGGAGACGGCGACCCACGAGCAGCTCGCCGTGCTGCGCCGTGAGCTCAACGGCCTCGTCGGGGCGTGGTTCCACCGCACCGGCCAGCCCCACGGCGTCACCCACGCCGCGCTGCGCAAGGAGTGCGGCGGCCCGGCGGCCGCCGTCGCCAACGCCGACCAGCTGCGCGCCCGGATCGACCGGGTCCGCGACTGGGCGACCCGCAAGACCTCCTGACCCGGCCGCCGTCCGAGGCACGGGCATGCGGCCTGGGAAACCTCCTGGACACGCCGCGTCCCTAGACTGCAGGGCATGTCCGCCGAGACCTCCCAGACCCTCGACCGCGGCCTGCGCGTGCTCGAGGTGCTGGCCGGGTCGCCCGGCGGGCTCACCGTCACCGAGCTCGCGGGGCGGCTCGGGGTCAACCGCACCGTCGTCTACCGGCTGGTCAGCACCCTGGAGCAGCACGCGCTGCTGCGACGCGACACCAAGGGCCGCCTGCACATCGGCCTCGGCATCCTGCACCTCGCCGGGGCGGTCCAGCCGGTGCTGCGCGACCTCGCCCAGCCGGTGCTGCGCCGACTGGCCGAGAAGGTCGGCTGCACCGCGCACCTGACCGTCGTGGAGGGCGCCGAGGCGTTGGCCCTGGCGGTCGTCGAGCCGTCGTGGACCGACTTCCACGTCTCCTACCGTGTCGGCACACGCCACCCGCTCGCCCAGGGCGCGGCCGGCAAGGCCGTGCTGCTCGGGCGATCCGCCGGCGGCCGGGCTCCGGCGTACGTCACGACGACGGGGGAGCTGCAGACCGGCGCCCGCGGCCTCGCCGCCCCCGTCCGCGAGGTCGGCGGCCTCGAGGCCTCCGTCGGCATCGTCACCCTCGGTGTGCTCGACGAGTCCGTCGTGGCGCCCCAGGTCGTCGCCGCTGCCGACGAGGTCGCCGCGCTGCTGGCGTCGACGCGGACGGCGGGGGTCGCGGGGTAGTCCGCATTCGATTTCACCCTCAGCTCGAGCTGAGGGTGAAATCGAATGCGGACTACCCCGATCCCACGCTCGCCCGCGCCAGCGGCAGCACCCGGTACGGCACCTGGGTGGCGAGGGCGATGACGGTCGAGGAGCGCGTGATCAGCGCGTGGGCGAGGACCCGGTCGATCACGCGCTGCAGGTCGTCGTTGGAGCGGGCGACGACGCGGGCAAGCAGGTCGCCGGCGCCGGTGATGGTGTGCACCTCGAGGACCTCGGGGATCCCGGCGAGGTGGGTGCCCACCACGTCGTGGCCACGCTCGCCGCCCTCGGCGGCGGCCTGACGGATCTCCAGGGTCAGGAACGCCGTCACCGGGTGGCCGAGCGCCTCGGGCGAGAGATCGGGGCCCCAGCCGGTCACGATCCCGCGATCGGCGAGCCGGTCCAGGCGCGCCTGCACCGTCCCGCGGGCCACGCCCAGGCGGCGCGATGCCTCCAGCACCCCCACCCGCGGCTCGGCGGTGAACAGGTCGATCAACCTGACGTCCAGGTTGTCCATCCGCCCGCCCCTCACTGTGCAGGTTGTCCAGTGTCTAGGGTGACTGTTGCACACTCTGTGTGACGACAGCCACCATCCGGGCATGACGCTGACCCCTGATGAGCTCAAGGCCGACCTCTCCCTCGAGCAGCTCAAGGAGCTGGTCGGGCTCGTGGAGTACGACGCCAGCCGCGACCCGTTCCCGGTGACCGCCATGGACGCCATCTGCTTCGTGGTCGGCAACGCCACCCAGACCGCGACCTTCTACCAGCTCGCCCTGGGGATGGAGCTCGAGGCCTACCGCGGCCCCGAGACCGGCCACCGCGACGCCAAGGTCTACGTGCTGCGCTCGGGCAGCGCCCGCTTCGTCTTCGCCGGCGGCGTCACCCCCGACAGCCCCCTGCTGGAGCACCACCGCAAGCACGGCGACGGCGTCGTCGACCTGGCGCTCGAGGTCCCCGACGTCGACCGCTGCATCGAGCACGCCCGCTCGGTCGGCGCCACCATCCTCGACGAGCCCTACGAGATCTCCGACGAGCACGGCACCGTCCGGATGGCCGCCATCGCGACGTACGGCGAGACCCGGCACACCCTGGTCGACCGCTCGCGCTACTCCGGCCCCTACCTGCCCGGGTTCGAGGCTCGCTCGACCACCGTCACCCGCCGCGAGGGCCACCCCAAGCGGCTCTTCCAGGCCGTCGACCACTGCGTCGGCAACGTCGAGCTCGGCCGGATGGATGAGTGGGTGGAGTTCTACAACAAGGTCATGGGCTTCACGAACATGGCCGAGTTCATCGGCGACGACATCGCCACCGACTACTCGGCGCTGATGAGCAAGGTCGTCGCGAGCGGCAACCACCGGGTGAAGTTCCCCCTCAACGAGCCGGCGATCGCGAAGAAGAAGTCGCAGATCGACGAGTACCTCGAGTTCTACGACGGCGCCGGATGCCAGCACATCGCGCTCGCCACCGGCGACATCCTGCGCACCGTGGACGTCCTGCGCGACCACGGCATCGAGTTCCTCGAGACCCCCGACTCCTACTACGACGACCCCGAGCTGCGCGCCCGGATCGGCCAGGTGCGGGTCCCGATCGAGGAGCTGAAGAAGCGCAAGATCCTCGTGGACCGCGACGAGGACGGCTACCTGCTGCAGATCTTCACCAAGCCGATGGGCGACCGGCCCACGGTCTTCTTCGAGTTCATCGAGCGGCACGGCTCGCTGGGCTTCGGCAAGGGCAACTTCAAGGCGCTGTTCGAGGCGATCGAGCGCGAGCAGGAGCGTCGCGGCAACTTGTGACCCGCCTCGTGTGGCTCAACGCGGCCCATGGACCGCGCTGAGCCACACGAGCCGCCATCGTTGTCCACGCGGTGGGGCAGGATCGGGGCATGGCGACCTACGTGGCGTTCCTGCGCGCGATCAACCTCGGCGCGACGCGGAAGTTCCCCAAGGACGACATCGTCGCGGCCACTGAAGCGGCCGGCTTCGAGGACGTCGCCACCCACATCAACACCGGCAACGTGCGGCTCTCCACCACCATGCGCTCGCGGGCGCGGATCGAGGCGGCGCTGGAGGCGGCCTACCTCGCCGACCGCGGCTTCGAGGTCCCCACGATCGTGTACGCCGGCAGCGAGCTGCGCGAGGTGCACGAGCACGCCTCCACGGTCGACCACGCCGGCAAGCACTACGTGGCGCTGCTGCGTGACGAGCCGACCGCGGAGGGCGTTCAGCGTCTGCGCGAGAAGGCCCAGCCCGGGGAGCGGATCGAGGTGGGCGGCCGGGCCGTGCACCTGCTGGTGAGCGCGGACGGCGTCCACGGCACGAAGCTGACCAACGCGCTGGTCGAGAAGTGCCTGGGCACCACCTCGACCTGGCGCAACCCCACGGTGGTGGCGGCGCTGGTCGAGAAGTGGTGCTGAGCCGCGCTCAGGCCGCGGCGGGGGAGGGCTGCTCCTCGGGGGCACGGGCGAGCCGGCGTACCTCCGGGGAGAGCAGCACCAGCCCGCACACCACGACGTAGACGATGCCGCTGACGACCAGCACGTCGGTGAACCCGAAGGCCACCGCCAGCGGCCCGAAGAGCACCTGGCCGACCGGCATCGCGGCGAACGAGCCGAGCGCATCGTAGGAGTAGGCGCGCGAGAGCATCTCGTCGGGGACGTGCTCCTGCATCGCGAGGTTCCAGCCCATGTTGAACAGCTCGGTGCCCGCGCCGGCGATGAACGTCGCCAGCACCAGCCACAGCAGGTGCGGGTGTGCGCCCAGCATGTAGATCGGCAGGCCCAGGGCCATGATGCCGATCATCCCGACCAGCAGCGGCCGCTCGAGCCGCACGCGCAGCAGGACCAGGGTCATCAGCAGCAGGCCCACGGCCTCGGCGGAGAGCACCAGCCCCCAGCCCTGCTCGCCGATGGTCTCCTTGGCCCGGGCCGGGCCGAGGGTGAACCACGCCCCTGCGTGGATCGCGTTGAGCACCGAGAAGCCCAGCACCACGACCCACAACCACTGCGTGCGCCGCACGTAGGACCAGCCCTCGCGCAGCTCGGTGAACGTGCTGCCGCCGGCGCTGCGTCGTACGACGGCGGGCAGTCGGACCAGCCCCAGCAGCAGCCCGCTGACCAGCCAGGTCGTCGCGTCGACCGCGAGCGCCCAGCCGGGGCCGACGCTGACCACGAGGAGGGCCGCCAGCGTGGGGCCGATGATGACGATGCCGGAACGGGCGAGGGAGACCAACGCGTTGGCCGGCTGCAGGTGCTCCTTGGCGACCACCGAGGGGAGCATGCTGGCCATCGCGGGGAAGCCGACGCCGGAGACGATGCCGTGCACGAGGCTGAGCACCACCAGCGACCACAGCTCGGCGGTGCCGGTGATGACCACGGCCGCGATGAGGCCCTGGCTGACGGCGGAGGCGATGTTGGAGAACTGCAGCACCGCCACCCGGCCGAACCGGTCGGCCACGACCCCGCCCCACAGGAGCAGCAGCACCATCGGGACCGTGTGGGCGGCCAGGACGTAGCCCACGGCTGCCGGGTCGTCGTCGGTCACCTCCAGCACCGCGAAGGCCAGCGCGAGGGAGGCCATCGCGTTGCCGATCATGTTCACCAGGCGCGAGAGGTAGTAGTAGCGGAAGTTCGGCTCCCGCAGCGGCGCCAGGCTGGCAGACCAGGTCATGACTGCTCCTCGGTGTGCTCGGACGTGATGGGTGGCTGCATCCCGAAGGCGAGGGCCGTGAAGCTGACGTGGACGGTGCCCTCGGTGCGGGGCGGACGGTTGCCGTCGTGGAGCAGCCGCGAGGCTGTCCGCAGGTGCTCGAGGGCCTCCGCCCAGACAGTGGGGTCGACCCAGCCGTCGAGGTCGGAGAGCCAGCCGCCCGGGACCCTGGTGGCGACCCGGCGCTCGAGCTCGGTGAAGGTCGCCCGCAGGTGCAGGGCGTCGCCGGCCGGGTTGTGCTCGGAGGGAGGAGCGACGTGGCGGCCCTCGTGCTCGTGGGGGTAGCGGTACCTCTTGGCGACCCCGCCGCGGACCTTCTCCTCGCCGTCGACCACGAGCTCCCCGGCGTCGGCGAGCACCCGCAGGTGGTAGCTGGCGTTGGCGTGGGTCAGCGCGAGCTCGCGCGCCACCTCGGCGGCACTCATCGCCGTACCCGTCAGCAGCGAGAGCATCCGCAGCCGCACCGGGTGCGCCAGCGCGCGCATCTCGCCGATCTTCTCGCCGTGCTGAAGCTTGTCGTCCGCCATTGACCCTCCAAGAGTTCTTGGGGAGTAGTGGTACACCCTGGTGGCCGCGACTGTCAAACAGTTCTTTGGGGGTCGGGAGGAAGTTCTGACTGATGTCAGTCCAACCTGGCGGTTCGCGGTCGAACCTTCGACCGCGAACCGAAAGGTCTGACTGACATCAGTCGAACCTTCCGGCCCGCCGACCGCCCCGCCGCCGCCCCTCCTACTCCCCGCGGAACACCGGCCTGCGCCGCTCGGAGAACGCGCGCATCCCCTCGGCGACGTCGGTGGTGCGCATGAGGACGACCTGGCCGGTGCGTTCGCGCTCGAGGGCGTCGTCGAGGGGGAGCAGGGTGGCGGCGTTGACGGCCTTCTTGGTGGCCGCGAAGGCCAGCGGGGGACCCGAGGCCAGGCGGCGCACGAGCGTCTCGACCAGCGCGGGGAACTCCTCGTCGCCGGCCACGTGCGTGACCAGCCCCGCGTCGTACGCCTCCTGGGCGCTCAGGGGCTCCGCCAGCAGCGCCATCCGCATCGCCCGGGCCCGGCCGATCGAGGCCGCCACGGTGGCGGACGTGCCGCCGTCGGGCATGAAGCCGATGCGGGTGAAGGCCAGCAGGTACGACGACGACTGCGCCGCCACGACGATGTCGCACGCCAGCGCGATCCCGCAGCCGACGCCGGCCGCCACCCCGTTCACCGCGGCGAGCACGGGCCGGTCGCACGCGACGATGGCGCGGATGATCCGGTTGGTGACGTCCATCGCCCGCACGTCGAAGTTCTCGTGGGCGTCGTCCCCGGAGATGTCGGCGCCCGCGTTGAAGGCGGCGCCGACGCCGGTCAGCACCACGACCCTGACGTCGTCGCGCGAGGGCACGGACTCCAGGAGGTCGGCGAGGGCGAGGGCGACCTCCCCCGAGAGTGCGTTGAAGACCTCCGGACGGTTGAAGGTCAGGCGCAGCACGCCGTCGGTCAGGTCGACGTCGAGGCCGGGCACGGAGTCAGAACTGGTCATCATGGGCCGACCCTAGGAGACCCGCACCGTCGGCAGCACCGGCTCGCCGCGCAGGAGCGACCGGGAGGCCATCGGCAGCGCGTCGCGGGAGCGCGCGTGCCGCTCACGGGCCGCCTCCAGGGGCTCGCGACCGACCACCTCGCCGGACCGCACCAGCGGCACCAGCAGGTCCTGTTCGCCGTCGGCCGGTGGAGGGGGCGTGCCCGTCCCGACCACCTCGGCCGTCGCGCTGCCCGTGGCGTCGTGGCGGCGGCGCGCCCAGTGCCGGCCGGGCCAGGACTCCTTGGCGGTGCTGCGCTTGGCCACGCCGACGAGCTCGCCGTCCGCGCCCTCGCGCGCGACCAGCTTGTAGACCAGCCCCACGGTCGGGTGTCCGCTGCCGGTCACCAGCTGGGTCCCCACGCCGTAGCTGTCGACCGGCGCCGACCCCAGCGCCGCGATGGCGTGCTCGTCGAGGTCGGAGGTGACCACGATGCGGGTGCGGTCGGCCCCGAGCCGGTCCAGCTGGGCCCGCACCTGGTGCGCGAGGTCGGCGAGGTCCCCGGAGTCCAGGCGCACGGCGCCCAGGTCGTCGCCCGCGACCTCGACGGCCAGCCGCACCGCCTCGGCGACGTCGTAGGTGTCGACGAGGAGCGTCGTGCCGGCCCCCAGGGAGTCGACCTGTGCCCGGAAGGCGTCGGTCTCCGAGTCGTGCAGCAGGGTGAAGGCGTGCGCGGAGGTGCCGGTCGTGGGCACGCCGTACCGCTGCCGGGCGGCGAGGTTCGAGGAGCCCGCGAACCCCGCGACGTACGCCGCCCGCGCGGCGGCGACCGCGGCCTCCTCGTGGGTGCGCCGCGACCCCATCTCGATGCAGGCCCGCCCACCGGCGGCCCGGGTCATCCGGGAGGCTGCCGAGGCGATGGCCGAGTCGTGGTTGTAGATCGAGAGCAGCAGCGTCTCCAGCAGCACGGCCTCGGCGAAGGGCGCCTCCACCACCAGCAGCGGCGAGCCCGGGACGTAGGTCTCGCCCTCGGCGTACCCCCACACGTCGCCGGTGAAGCGCCAGCGCGCCAGCCGCGCCAGTGTCGGCTCGTCCACCACCTCGGCCAGCACCGCCAGCGTCGGCTCGTCGAAGCGGAAGCGCTCCAGCGCGTCGAGCGCACGACAGACCCCGGCGACCACGCCGTAGCGCCGCCCCTCGGGCAGCCGTCGGCCGAAGAGCTCGAAGACCGTGCGCCGCTCGGCGGTCCCGGAGGCCAGGGAGGCCTGCAGCATGGTGAGCTCGTAGTGGTCGGTCAGCAGGGCCGTCGACGGCGGGTGGTCGGCACTCACCCCTGCGAGCCTAGGCCGACGCCCCGCGTGTGGAAGCATGGGCGGCGTGACCGCGCCCAGCCCCGTCGAGGTCGAGCCGACCCTCGACTCCGACCTGCTCACCAGGCCGGCGACCCCGTGGGTGACGATCGTCTGGAACGACCCGGTCAACCTGATGTCGTACGTCACCTACGTCTTCCGCACCTACTTCGGCTACGACAAGCGCACGGCCGAGAAGCTGATGATGGAGGTCCACGAGGACGGCCGCTCGGTGGTCTCCTCGGGCTCGCGCGAGGAGATGGAGCGCGACGTCCAGGCGATGCACGA
>Ga0208328_1000432_pt1 | contig 19378 bp, 17 predicted proteins | sample DeeseametaMP2633_FD_184170 | JGI IMG/M metagenome (GOLD analysis project Ga0208328, IMG submission 184170) | Marine microbial communities from the Deep Atlantic Ocean - MP2633 (SPAdes) | ecosystem: Environmental > Aquatic > Marine > Unclassified | place: Northeast of Antigua and Barbuda, North... | reverse complement strand
TGAGCCAGTCCAACGTCCGGCGCATCAAGGCCGGCATCTCGGTCGAGGAACTGGCCGAAGACATCGCCCGCCGCGGGTTGCTGCAGAGCCTGAGCGTCCGGCCCGTTCTGGCGGATGACGGGTCCGAGACCGGCAAGTTCGAAATCCCCGCTGGCGGTCGGCGCTTCCAGGCCCTGTCTCTGCTCGTGAAACAGAAACGTCTGGCCAAGACGACGCCCGTTCCCTGCATCGTGCGGGATGCCACGTCCACGATCCTCGCCGAAGACGACTCGCTCGCTGAGAACATGCAGCGCGCTGCCTTGCACCCGCTCGATCAGTTCCGCGCCTTCGTTGCTTTGCGGGAGAAGGGTCAAGGCGATGAAGAGATCGCAGCCGCCTTCTTCGTCACGCCGCAGATCGTGAAGCAGCGCCTGAAACTCGCCGCCGTGGCCCCTGCCCTGCTCGAGCTCTATGCCGAGGATGAAATGACGCTGGAGCAGCTGATGGCCTTCACGGTCAATCCGGACCACGAGCGTCAGATTCAGGTCTGGGAGGCGATCAAGTCGTCCTGGAACAAGGAGCCCTATCAGATCCGGCGCATGCTGACGGAAACCTCCGTGCGGGCCTCTGACCGGCGCGCCGTCTTTGTCGGCGTCGAGGCCTACGAGGCGGCGGGCGGCACCATGTTGCACGACCTCTTCCAGGGCGACGACGGCGGATGGCTGGAAGACCCTGCCCTGCTCGATCGCCTGGTCAGCGAGAAGCTTCAGGCTGAAGCCGAAGCCATCGCGACCGAAGGTTGGAAATGGATCGAGGTCTCGCTCGACCTGCCCTATGGCTACAGCCACGGCCTGCGACGGCTCAACGGTAATCCGGCGCCGATGTCGGATGACGAAGGCGCGGCCCATGCCAAGCTGCTCGCCGAATACCGGGCGTTCGAAGAGGAGTACGAGGGCCAGGACGAATTCCCTGAAGAGACCGACGCCCGCCTTGGCGAACTCGAAGTCGCGATGGAGAAGCTCGAGACGCGGCCGCTGATCTTCGACGCGGAGGAGATCGCGCGGGCAGGGGCCTTTGTGACGCTTGATCGCTCTGGCGAGCTTTCCGTCTATCGGGGCTTTGTGCGGCCGGAGGATGAACCTCGGACAGAGGCCGACGTCCACAGCGGTGAACAGGCGGCAGACAGGCAGGGCGCTGAGCTTTCGGCGACGAGCAACGTGGATGGTATCGGCCATGGCACGGTGATCACCTCTGCTGGTCAAGCGCTCGGGGCGGGTCTGTCGGACGAAGAAGACGATGGTGCCTTGAAGCCCTTGCCCGAGCGGCTGGTCATGGAGCTGACGGCGTACCGCACCTTGGCATTGCGCGAAGCTGTCGGGCGTTCTCCCGACATCGCGCTGACGCTGCTGCTCCTGAAGCTCGTCAACGACACTTTCCGGATGTCGAGCGCTTCAGGCGGGTGCTGCGAGGCATCGGTGCGTCACGTCTACATGTCGGCGCAGGCCAGCGATCTGAAGGACAGCGTGGTTGCCAAGCTGGTGGACGATCGCCACGCGGAGTGGGAGGCCGACCTTCCGCTTGGCGACGATGCCGCTCTCTGGGAATACCTGACCTCCCTCGATCAGGTGAGCCGGCTGTCCTTGCTCGCGCATTGCCTTAGCTTCGGGATCAACGCGCTCCACGAGAAGGTGAACCCCTACGGTGCCGGTCTCTCCGCCAGTGGTCTGACCCGACGGATGGCGCAGGCCGACTTGCTTGCACAGGCAGTCGATCTCGATATGGTCGAGGCTGGCTGGGAGCCGACGGCCGATACCTACCTGAACCGCGTGCCCAAGGCCCGGATCCTTGAAGCCGTGCGCGAGGCAAAAGGGGAGGGGACGGCGCAGCTCCTCGATCACCTGAAGAAGGCCGAGATGGCGACCGAGGCCGAGCGCCTTCTGAAGGGCAGCGGCTGGTTGCCGGAGGTGCTTCGCCGTCACGATCTGGCGGCACTCGAAGGTGAAGAAGGGCAGGGGGCGTCTGGTGACGTTCCCGACACCGAGTTGTCCGAGGATGTCGATCTGCCCGCCTTCCTCACCGCTGACCTGCCGGGTGATGATGCGTCGATGATGGCCGCGGAGTGATCCGCTCCATCCGAGGGCGGGGAAACCCGCGCTCAATCACATAAAATACAACAATATCAATAAGATGAATGCAAAATGACGCATTCAGGATGAGGAATCATGTCTCCAACCACCATTCTCGAAACCGCGCCCCTGGGCGCGCTCATTCGCTACACCGATAGCACAACGAAACCGCCCGCCCGGTTCACAAAGAAGCTCGCGGCCTGGGAGCGCTCGAACGGCGTCGGCCGTCTCGTCAAGAAGGAGCCTCCGCGACCCTATCCGACCTGGACGGCGCCGGCGTCGTTCACGCTGCACGAGGGGAATTTCTCTTCGGACGGGGTCATTCTTGTCACCATCATGCGGACTCATTCGGCTGACAGTGCGTTGACATTCGAAGTGGCTGAGGAGCCGAAGCCCGGACAGGTGCGCGTCGTGCTGGATTTCGGCGGCTGCACGGAGCTGCTCCACCTGGCCGAGTCCGTCACGGCTGCCGAACTCTGGATCGCCAGAGAAGGCTATCGCAACGCGCGGCTGGAGATTGTCGGCGAAGAAGACGCCGGTAGGGCAGGGGACGCGGAGCTTGCCGCCTGAGCCTATGTAGAACCCAAGGGGCCCGCCCAAGAGCGGGCCTCTCATCCATGACGACCCTGTCCCGCGAGATCGCGGGGCACCATAGGATCCATTCCAATACGGAAAGGGATCGTCATCCAAGAGCCTGCCCGGGAGGCTGGCAGCGAAAGCATCAGTGGAACATACGGCTCCAGTCAGCGGTCGCACCATCCCCCGCTCGCCATTCCCTTCCTTGCCCCGAATCCTGTCTTCGAGATCAACCCGCGAGGGGTCGGACTACGGGCGAACCCGTGCCGCCGGGTGGATTCGGACGAGCCGAACGCACCCGGTGATGTCAGCCAGTCTTCGGGCCTGCGGGGTCCTGTCGCGCGGGGGATGGTCCTCCGCCTCCAAGACAGGAGCCAAACAGATGTCCCGCAAAGATGCTCACGCCTTCGCCGCTTCCCTCGCCGCCACGCTCATGGTCTCGATCGTCGTCTTCCAGGCAGGTGATGGAACCTATGGTGCCGTCCCCGCCGATGAAATCGACGGCGACGAGGTCGTGATCGTCTCGGAATACGACCCGTTCGGGTGAAGCTTCGGCCTCACTTCCCGAGGGCCCAGGCGTGGCACAGGTGTGCACCTGGGCCTAGTAATGCCCCCGTGACCGGGGATAGTCAGTCGGCTAACAATCGCTTCCGACAGTCTGCTTCTACCATGTTCGGGAAGCCTTTTCGTCGACCATCCCTATATGCTGGAAACAGCGGTCACCCTCATGGTGAGCGCTGGTTACATGACGTTCATCAGCGCGGGGTCCATTCCGAACAGGCTGCTGGCGCTGTGCGCTGCCTTTCCGAGCGTGACGCTGCATAGCACGGTAACCGACGCGCCAGGCCAGGCCCTGATGATCTTGATCCCAAGGCTGCATTTGACCCTTTGGGAACCAAAGTGGATGTCGCTGTCACTCGCTGTCGTCTATCGGCAACCTGAGCGATACTTGAAAACCTGTGGTCCGGCCCGGCCGCGGCGATTGAAGGACAAGGCGGCTGCTGATCCGCTCTGCGATTGCGGCGACGATGGCAAGACCCAGGCCGCTGCCGTCGGAGGTGGCAGAGGCCCGCTCGAAACGCGCTGTCAGCCGGTCGAGTGTTTCGCCTGGCACGACAGGGCCGTCATTTGCCACGGTGAACTGGCCAGATGCGGTCAGCGTGACGTCGACCGGGGTAGTCTGTCCCCCATGACGAAGAGCGTTTTCCACGAGGTTCCGGCACAGAATGGCGAAGGCGTCGGGATCAAGATCTGACATGACAGCCATGTCGGGAAGATTTAGCCTGATACGATCTGGCGTGCCCGTGCGGCCAATATCGTCCACCACAATTCTCGCAACGCCCCTCAGATCCGAGCTTTTGTCCATCCTCAATCGCCCGCCTTCTGCCCGCGCGAGTTGCATCATGCGTTCTGTGCGTCGCGTCAGCCTTTTCAGCGTCTCCTCGATGTCGGTCGCACGTTGTGCAGCCGCTCGGTCCTTGGTTTCCGACCTGAGCCTCTGCGCCTGCGCGATCGCTCCCGCGAGTGGTGTGCGCAACTCGTGAGCGGCGTTCGCGGCGAAGCTTCGCTCGGCCTCGAACGCCTCACGTAATCTGGCCAGCAGGCTGTTCAGCGTATCAGCCAACGGGCCGATTTCAGTTGGAAGCCCCTCGTGAGGAACCTGCGAAAGGTCGCGAGCGCCACGTGCTTCCAGCCGCGCGCGGAACCGGCGCAGAGGATCAAGGCTGAAGCGAACTGCCAGGATGATCGCGATCAAGGCCACTGGAAGCACGATCAGCAAGGGCAGGCCGAGACCCATCTGGATTTCGCGAGCCACCGACATGCGGTGGGCCAGCGGCTCGGCCACTGTGATGCGGATCGTGTCCTGAAGCGCCGCGTCGCTGTAGAGACGGTGCGTCGCGGTCTGGCGAAACCCGGGCCCGTCATAGGAGGGGAACACGGTGGGGTCCGCCGCATGCGATTGCAGCAGGATGCGGCCTTCGGCATCGCGCACGAGATAGGTGAAGAACTCGTCGTGCGCACGGATCGGGGCGAGCCGCTGGGTCACACCCTGATCTTCCCGCCCGACGATGTCGGTTACTGCCAGCGGCAGGATCCGCTCCGCTGTCTCACGGAGCGCGCTGTCGAAGACCTCGTCCATTTCGGCCCGGACGATCACGGCCGTCACCGTCGCAGCCAGCAGCCACAGCACCGTCAGCACCAGCCCCACGGATAGGCCGAGCCGCGCCTGAAGGCTTGCGGGCCACCTCATGGCCTGCCCAGGCGGTAGCCCATGCCGCGCTCGGTTTCGATGATTGCGCTCCCCAGTTTCTTCCGCAGGCGGCTGACATGGACCTCGATGGTGTTGCTCTCGACCTCGGCGTCGAAGGCGTAGAGCTTCTCCTCCAACTGCGCCTTGGACAGGAGCTGCCCGGGGCGCGCGAGGAAGGCTTCGAAGAGCGCCCATTCCCGCGCCGTCAGCGGCACATGTCTGCCATCCCGATGGACGCTGCGCGCAGCAAGGTCGATGTCGAGCGGTCCGTGGGTCAGGATCGGGTTGGGGTTGCCGCTGTAGCGCCGCGCGACCGATCCGATCCGCGCCGACAGTTCCGACAGGTCGAAAGGCTTCACAAGGTAGTCGTCTGCGCCCGCGTTGAGGCCTTCGATGCGGTCCGACACTTGGTCGAGTGCGGTAAGAATGATGACCGGCGTCACGTCGCCCCGCGTGCGCAAAACCTTGAGGAACCCGATGCCACGCCCGTCCGGCAGCATCAGGTCGAGCAGGATTAAGTCGTAGGACGTAGCAGCCATGGCATCGCTTGCCGCATCCAACCGCGTAACCCAATCCACTGACTGGCCATCGGCTGCGATCTGGTCGCGCACGGCAGCGCCGAGGGTCGTGTCGTCTTCGATCAGCAATATGCGCATGGTCGTACCCGTTCTTGTCTGATGTCCCTGCATGATCCGTCTGGCTGACACGAAGCTGAAGCCTGTGGGTCGCGCCCGTTCAGGCTGTCGTCAGTTTCGCAGCGCATGAAGTGCATCAAGAGGCGAGCCACTAGGAGTGTGTCCCATGAAGAAGACATTGACAATTATCGGCTTTCTCGCGGTCTTCCCGGCCGGCGCGGCGCTGGCTGACGACGACTGCTTCGTTCCGATGGCTGATTGGCAGCCGCGCGACGCGGTTGCCCGTCTTGCCGAGGAAAATGGCTGGGCGGTGCGCCGCATCAAGATCGACGATGGCTGCTACGAAATTGACGGCCGGGATGCCCAAGGGCGTGCGATCGAGGTGACGGTCCACCCGGCGACGTTGGAAGTAATCGAGTTCGAGTTTGAGGACGACGATGATGATCGTCGCGACCGCGATCACGAGAGACGCGACGATGACTGATACGGCGCATCGTGATGGTAATGTCTCTGCGCCGGGCCTTCCCACACTCCCTCGGCTTTCCCTCAACTCTCCTCTGGCCCTGACGGGCCCGGTGCTGGTGGCGCTGCCATGCCTGCTGGCGGCTCTGCTCGGGATGAACACCTATGCGCCTTATGGTGCGGATGCAGCATTTGGTATTGCCGTCGGGGCCGCGGCAGTTGTCGCGATGGCACAGACCTTGATCCTCGCCGCACGGCCGCCACTGGTGGAACCATTGTTTGGCGGTCTCGATCGAATGTACCGGGTCCACAAATGGCTCGGCATTTCCGCGATGGTCCTGATGATACTGCACCAGCAGATAGAGCCGGATTTCGAGCGTTTGGTGCGTGAAACCTCCCTTGGGGACCTAGGTGAAGAGGCGGGCGAACTTGCCTTCAACGCACTTCTCGCCCTAGTCGCTGTCAGCTGGTTCCGGAGATTGCCCTTCATCGGGCACGAGATTCCCTATCAGCTCTGGCGGTTCAGCCATCGTTTCATGGGAGCCCTTTTTGCAATCGTGGTGTTTCACCAGTTTTCTGTCGACATGCCTGCTGAGGTAGACCCGACATTCATGTTGGTGCTGAATGCTTTCGGCATCGCCGGAGTGGTCGCCTGGATCTTCACCGAGTTGCTCGCTCCGCACCTACGGCGTAGAGACTTCACCGTCAGCCAGATCAGGCAGACCGGTGACACGACCACCTTGACGCTCACCCCCAGAGGCCGGGCCATGCGGTGGCGGCCCGGGCAATTCGCTTTCGTTCGAGCGCCGGAAGCTGGACTGTCCGAGCCGCACCCGTTCACGATCGCCAGTTCCCCGCGCCCTGATGGCACTATGACGTTCTCCATCCGGGCTCTGGGTGGCTGGACACGGAGCCTTCCCGCAACCTTGCGGACCGGAACGCGCGTGCAGGTTGAGGGCCCCTATGGCCGCTTCGATTTCCGCAAGGGCGGCGCGCGCCAGATCTGGCTGGCCTGCGGCATTGGCATCACGCCGTTCCTCGCCTGGGCGGAAAGCCTGACGGAGGCGGAAAGGCGCGACATTCACCTTGTCCACTGTGTTCGGACGCAAGACGAGGCGATCGGGTTGGAGACGCTGCGCGCTGCGGCCGCCCGCAATCCGAGATTCAGTTTCGAGGTGGTCGTCACGGCGCGCGATGGCAGGCTCACGGCTGAGCGGCTGATCAGCGCCACCCCTTTCGCAGTCCGGCAAGCCGATCTGTGGTTCTGTGGCCCAACCGGCCTGAAGGACGGGGTCCTGAAGGGCTTGAAGGCGCAAGGCCAAACGCCTCGCCGTGTCCGTTTCGAGCAGTTCGAATTCGCTTAACCGCCGGGCAGGGCGCATCGCCATGTCAGCCCTGTGGCCTGCGCTCGCACCTTTTTGGCCCCGCCCTCATCGGCGGGGCCATTTTCCTGACGGCAAGCTGAAGCGGGAATCGCCGACGCGTCAGGAAGGCCTCAGGTCCTGTCTCCAGATTGTCCTCAGCAGATGACAAGGAGACCCTGCCATGAAGAAGACCCTGACCGCCTTCGCCCTGATCGCCCTGTTGCCCGCTGGCGCCGCCCTGGCCGACGACGACGAGTGCCGCGTGCCCCGTGACCAGTGGCAGCCGCGCGAGGCCGTGATGCAGCTGGCTGAGCAAAACGGCTGGACCGTGCGCGACTTCGAGATCGACGATGGCTGCTACGAGATCGAGGGCCGAGATCAGGATGGCCGGGAGATCGAGGTGAAGCTCGATCCGGCGACGTTGCAGATCGTCGAGATGGATTACGAGGATGAGGACGACGACCGTGGCGGCGCCCGCAATCCCGCGCCCGCCGGCACGGTCGCCCCTCCGCAGAACGGCCTCTTCGGGAACGGCACCCCGCCGCAGGTTCAGGTGAACTGAACCGCTCTCAAGCTCCTCTCCGAACAAGGATCAACCCGATGAAATCGCTTCTCGCAACGCTCGCGCTCACCACCGCGCTGACGCTCCCCGGCCTCGCCATGGCGCGGCCGGTGACGCTCACCACGACCCTCAACAATTACGGCGGCGACGGGGCCTATCTCGCGCTCTACGTCACCGACACCTCGGGCGCCTATGTCGGCAGTCTCTGGATGGCTGGCGGCAAGTCCAAGTACTACGAGCACCTCAGCGATTGGTACCGCGCCACCGGCGGCGACACCGCGCAGGTGAACGGAATCACCGGCGCCAGCGTCGGCGCGGGCCGCACGCTCGAGATCACGCTCGACCTCGCCGACGCGCTCTTTGATGCGGGCTACACGCTCCACATCGACGCGGCCGTCGAGGACATGCGCGACAGTCCGAACGAGGTGGCCGTACCGCTCACGACCGACGGCGCGGGCACGCCGGTGCGCGGGCGCCGGTACATCGCCGGCTTCGCCTACGACATGTGAAGGGTGGGGCCATGATCCGTGCACTCCATCGCTGGCCGGGTCTTCTGGCCCTTGCGCTCGTCACCATCCTGGGCCTGAGCGGCGCGGCACTGTCGGTCTTCCCTGCGGCCGAGCGCATCGCCGCGCCGCAGGCGGAAGCCGGACTGACCGTAGCCGCTCTCGCGGACCGCATCCAGGCCGTCTATCCGGGCGTCGAGCAGATCCGCCGGTCGCCCTCCGGTCGGATCACTGCCTACTGGTTCGATCAGGGCGCGCCGGGTGCCGCCGTAATCAACCCGGCGACGGGTGAGGGCGTAGCCTCGGCCGACCCGAACCAGGCCGAACGCTGGCTCACCAACCTGCACCGCTCGCTGTTCCTCGGGGACGGCGGCCGCATCGCCATGGCCGCAGGGGCGGCCGCGATGCTGATCCTCTCGCTCTCCGGCGCGACGCTGGTCGCGCGGCGGGTGGGCGGCTGGCGACGCTGGTTTTCACCCTTGCGCGGACCGCTTGCCGGGCGGCTGCACGCCGAGATCGCACGCATCGCCGTTGTCGGCCTCGTCCTGTCCTCCACGACCGCGCTTTGGATGACGGCGTCTACCTTCGATCTCCTGCCGGACGGAGGCGTCCTGCCGGTCGCCCCTGCCGAGGTCAGTGGGGAGACCGGCTTCGCTCCGGGCCGGATGCCCACGCTTCGGCGAACGCCGGTCGCCGAGTTGCGCGAGCTGAGCTTTCCCTATCCCGGCGACGCAACAGACGTATTCACGCTCAAGACCGACCGGGGCACCGGATATCTCGATCAGGGCGACGGGGCGCTGCTGGCCTGGGCCGACCTGACCGGGTGGGAGCGCGTCTCGGAGACCATCTACATGCTGCACACCGGACAGGGTGCGGCGACGCTGGGGCTCGTGCTGGGGCTCATGGCGCTCGGCGTGCCGGCCATGGGCGCGACCGGCGTGCTGGTCTGGCTCGCCGGGCGGCCCGGGCGACCACGCATCCGGGGCAACCAGCCCGCCGGACGCGCCGAGACGATCTTGCTTGTCGGCAGCGAGGGCGGCAGCACCTGGGGCTTTGCCGCGACGCTGCACGCCGCGCTGACGAAAGCCGGGCAGAGCGTCCATGTCGGCCCGATGTCGGGCTTCGGCCCTGAGCGCTACACCAACGCCCGGCGGATCATCCTGCTGGCCGCGACCTATGGCGACGGCGCGGCGCCGGCCTCGGCGAAGGGCTTTCTCGACCGGCTGAACGCGACCGACCGCGCGCCGGACATTCCTCTGGCAGTGCTCGGCTTCGGCGACCGCAGCTTTCCGGCCTATTGCGCCTTCGCCAAGTCCGTCGCGACTGCGGCAGAGGCGAAGGGCTGGCCCGAGCTTCTGCCGCTCGACACAATCGACCGGCAATCGCCGCAGGATTTCGCGCGCTGGGGCGGGGCGCTCGGAGACGCTCTCGGGATCGAACTCGAACTGACGCACCAGCCGGTCCAGCCGCAAACGACCACGCTGACCCTCGTCTCGCGCCGCGACTACGGCGCCGAGGTGCAGGCCCCGACCGCCATCCTCCGCTTCGCGTTTCCCCGCGTCTCGCTCGGGCAACGGCTGCTCGGGGGCGGGTTCGCACGGTTCCAGACGGGTGACCTGATCGGCATTCTGCCCGAAGGCGGGACCGTCCCGCGGCTCTATTCGCTCGCCTCTGGGCGCCGCGACGGCTTCATCGAGATCGTGGTCAAGAAGCATCCCGGCGGGCTCTGCTCGGGTCAGCTCACAGCGCTGGAACCTGGCGACACGGTGAGCGCCTTCCTGCGCCCCAACCCCGGCTTCCGTCCGGGCCGAAGCCGGGCGCCCCTGATCCTGATCGGCGCGGGGACCGGCATCGGGCCGCTAGCGGGCTTTGTGCGCGGCAATACGCGCCGCAGGCCGATCCACCTGTTCTTCGGCATGCGCCATCCCGACAGCGATTTCTTCTACGGCGAGGAGTTCCCCGGATGGCAGGACGAAGGGCGTGTAAGCCGGCTGGTCACGGCCGTCTCGCGCGGGGCGCGTCCCCATTACGTCCAGGACGCGCTGCGCAGCGAGGCCACTCAGGTCGCGGAGCTCATCCGCAATGGGGCGCGCGTGATGGTCTGCGGCGGACGAGACATGGCCGCCGGCGTGGCCGAGGCGCTGGCCGAGATCCTCGCGCCGGCCGGGCTGACACCAGCAGTCCTGAAGGCGGAGGGGCGGTATGTCGAAGATGTCTACTGAGCGGGCGCGCATCGCGCTGAACGGGCCGACGATGGGCACGAGGTGGTCGGCGCTGTTATTCGCGGACCCCGGTTTCGACCCGGGGCCGGTCCGCTCGGCATTGCAGGCGGCCGTGGATGAGGTGGACGGACAGATGTCGACCTGGAAGCCGGACAGCGACCTTATGCGGCGCAACGCGGCACCGATCGGTGAATGGATCGCTGTTCCTGCACGATTGCTCGAGGTGCTACGCCTCGGCCTGGAAATTGGCCGCGCCTCTGGCGGAGCCTTCGACATCGGCATGGGCGACGCGGTGATGGCCTGGGGCTTCGGACCGGAGGCCGCCGCGCCGGATGGCATCCGCACCGCGATGGCCGCCTCGCGCCGCCCGGCGCATGACGTGCTCGAGATCAACGGCGAACACGTGCGCAAGGCCGCACCCATCGCGCTGGACCTGAATGGCATCGCCAAGGGCTACGGCGTGGATCGACTGGCCGAAATCCTCCGCAATCAAGGCATATCCGACGGACTCGTCGGGATCGATGGCGAGATGCGTGCAATGGGCCTCAGGCCGGACGGTGAAGCCTGGACCATCGCGGTCGAGGCGCCGGACGCCGAGCGCCGGACGCCGCATTCGATCCTCGCGCTTCAGGATGCCGCCGTCGCGACCTCGGGCGACTACCGTCACTGGGTCGAGGTGCAGGGGCGCCGCCTGTCGCACACGATGGACCCGAGGCGGGGAGCGCCGCTGATCGCGTCGCCGGCCTCCATCACGGTCGTGGCCCGCAGCTGTGCAGAGGCAGATGCCTGGGCGACGGCCCTCATGGTGCTTGGGCCGGTCAAAGGCGCGACGCTCGCAAAACAAAGCGGCCTCGACGCCCTGTTCCTCTTGCGCGATGATGTTGTCAACGTAAGGGGCGTGGGAGTCGGACGACTATTTTCCGAAGAGCCAGCGGCAATCGCCTCAGCCGAGGGGAGATGAGCCGCATGGAAACGACACGGACCGACCGCTTCAAGACCGCTATCCTGCTCATTGCCGCGACCGGCCTGATTGCGGGACTTGCCTTCTACTTTTCCGGCGAACCCGACGTCGCGAACGCGGTCTGGATCGCGGGCGTCGTTCCCGCGCTCGCCGCGCTCGTGGTCGAGATTCTGCGCAGCCTGCGTTCCGGCGAAGTGGGCCTCGATATTGTCGCCGCGCTCTCCATGTCGGCGGCGCTCGTCTTCGGCGAGACCCTCGCCGCGGCGGTGGTCGCCGTAATGTATTCCGGCGGCACCTTCCTCGAAGCCTTCGCGGAAGGGCGTGCCCGCCGTGAAATGCACGACCTGCTGTCCCGTGTGCCCCGGACCGCGACAAGACACCGGAATGGCGGGCTGGAGGAAGTGCCGCTGAACGAAATTGCGCCCGGCGACCGCCTTCTGATCCGGCAGGGCGACGTGGTGCCGGTGGATGGCTCCGTGAGCTCAGAGACGGCCTTCGTCGATACCTCGGCGCTGACGGGGGAATCCCTGCCCGTCCGGCTCCGTTACGGCGCCGAGGCCATGAGCGGATCGACCAATGCGGGCGAAGCCTTCGACCTGATCGCAACTCACGAGGCCAAGGACAGCACCTATGCCGGGATCGTCCGGCTGGTGGAAGAGGCGCAGGCCTCCAAGGCGCCCATGTCGCGACTGGCCGACCGTTGGTCGCTGGGGTTTCTGGCCGTCACGGTCAGCATCGCCTTCGCGGCATGGTGGTTCACCGGCGATCCGATCCGGGCCGTCGCCGTGCTTGTCGTCGCAACGCCATGTCCCCTGATCCTGGCCGTGCCGGTCGCGCTGGTCGCAGGCCTGTCGCGCGCGGCGCATTTCGGGGTGCTGATCAAGGGAGCGGGGCCGCTCGAGACGATGGCGCGCATCCGCACGCTGATCCTCGACAAGACCGGCACGCTGACGGACGGACGGCCGCAGATCGTTGCGATCGACAGCCACGACGGCATGGCAGAGGAGGACATACTGCGCTTGGCTGCCGCGCTCGACCAAGCGTCCAAGCACCCCGTGGCTCAGGCCATCGTCGCCGCCGCAAAGGAGCGGGGCTTCTCTCTACCCGTTCCGTCAGACGTGGCGGAGATTCCGGGCGAAGGCGTCGTCGGCTATGTCGAAGGCCGGAAGATCATCGTCGGCGGGGATGCCTTCGTCGCATCCCGCGTCGGACGGCGGCCCGGCGATCATTCCGCCATCGCCGCTGGTTCGGTCCTCGTTGCTGTCGCGGTCGACGGGCACATGGTAGGGCATCTCGTCATGTCCGATCCCCTGCGCGACGGCGCGGGCCAGATGCTGGACGGGCTGCGGCGCGAGGGGATCGCGCGTATCCTGCTCGCGACCGGAGACCGCGCTGACGTGGCCGAGCGTGTCACCGAAGGGCTTGGGCTCGACGGTCTGCGGGCCGGGCTGACACCGGACCAGAAAGTGTTGCTCGTTCTCACCGAGCGCAAGAACGGCCCGGTGATGATGGTGGGCGACGGGGTCAACGACGCGCCCGCGCTCGCAGCGGCAGACGTGGGCGTCGCCATGGGCGCACGGGGCGCGGCGGCCTCGGCGGAGGCGGCGGATGTCGTGCTGCTTGTCGACCGTATCGACCGCCTCGGGCCAGGGATCGAGATCGCGCGCGGCGCGCGCCGCATCGCTGTCGAAAGCGTTGTCGCCGGGATCGGCCTTTCGGTCATGGGCATGATCGCGGCGGCTTTCGGCTATCTCACTCCGGTGCAGGGGGCGCTCCTGCAGGAGGTCATCGACGTTGCAGTGATCCTGAACGCCCTCCGCGCGCTGCGCATCGCGCCCCATGAACCCACTATTCCGAAACCAAAGGCTGTCTCCTCCGGGCAGGATGACATCGCGCAAGGAGCCACGCCATGAGCCGCCTCTCGCATTCCGAAATCCACATGGTGCATCGCATCGGCTGGCTGCGGGCCGCCGTTCTCGGCGCGAACGACGGGCTGGTGTCGACGGCAAGCCTCGTGGTCGGCGTCGCCGCAGCAGGATCGGGAAAGCCGGAGGTCCTTATAGCGGGGCTGGCTGGCCTCGTGGCCGGCGCGATGTCCATGGCGGCAGGCGAGTACGTCTCAGTCAGTTCTCAGACTGACGCGGAAAACGCTGACCTTGCGCGCGAGACCCGCGAACTGGCGGAAACACCCGAGGCCGAACTCGAAGAACTTACCCAAATCTATGTCGAGCGAGGGCTGGACCGAGACCTTGCCGAAAAGGTGGCCGTGCAACTGACCGAACGTGACGCGCTCGGATCGCATGCCCGCGACGAGCTTGGCATCTCCGAGACCGTGACAGCCCGCCCGATCCAGGCCGCCTTGGTGTCGGCGCTGACCTTCGCCGTGGGTGCGGTGCTGCCCTTGATCGTCGTACTGGTCGTCCCGGATGCACGGATCGTTTTCTTGGTCGCCGTGTCGACGATCCTCGGCCTCGCGGTTCTTGGTGGATTAGGCGCTTCTGCTGGCGGTGCTGGTGTTATTCGAGGTGCTGCAAGGGTCACGCTCTGGGGTGCACTCGCCATGGCGGCGACCGCTGGAGTCGGTGCGCTGTTCGGGGTCGCCGTAGGCTAGGGAGTAGCCGAGGTCTCGGGCGGAAGCTTCCACGTTGGCGCGGGCTTCCACCTTGTGCCGATCTTCGAATGTGGCAATCGCTTTGGCGACGTCATTCTGCATTTTCTTCAGCTCGCTGAGCGACAGTACGTCGAGATCGAAAGCAGCCGTTGGTGCGGTCCGTGTCCTGAATATTCCGGTATCGATAGCCCGTCGCGGCAAGGCCCTGCATTCCGCAGCACGGAAGGGCAGGGGGGCGAGAGCCGGTGATAGCCACTTGGGCCGCTAGCGGCGTGCTGGGCTTGGGGTAAAGCAGTCCCGATGGGCAAGGGGACATGGTCTGGCATGGGCTCCCCGCATCTCTCTGTCTTCTGGGCCATCGCTTCGACTGACAAATCCCCTAATCCCGTTCGGTCTCCTGCGCGCAACCCCGCGTCAGTCCGGGCCGTGTTGGACGCCTTTGGCGTCCTGCCCGCTCCACCCCGGTCCTCTGGGGGTGTCCGGTGTCCATGCTGTCCACCGTGCACGCGTCACCCGACGGGCTTTTTCAGGGTCTTGTCGAAGGGACGGTCCCGAAGACAGGAAAAACAGGAGCTTATCATGCAGAACATCGTCATCCTCGCCGGCAACATCGGTCAGACCCCCGAAGTCCGCACCACCCAGAGCGGCACCAAGATCACCAATTTCAGTCTCGCCACCTCGCGCCCCCGCCTCTCGGAAGGCCGTGTGATGCGCGACGAGAACGGCTACCGTGTCATGGACACCGAATGGCACCGCATCACCTGCTTCAACGGTCTCGGCAAGACGGTCGCGGAGCATTGCGAAAAGGGCATGAAGGTCCTCGTCCACGGCCGCATTCACTACACCAAGTGGATCGACAGCATGGGGAACGACCGCTACGGCTGCGAGATCATCGCCGAGAAGGTCGACTTCCTGAGCCGTCCGAAGTCGGCCGAGAACGAAAACCCCGAGTTGGTCGACCGCGACGATGAGATCCCGTTCTGAGGAGCGGGGTCACCCCCTCGGGCCCGGCGGGTTAAACCGCCGGGCTAAAGTCTTTTCGGGCCACTGGAAAAGGCACCCACGCTTGCCTTCCGGTGCTGAGCGCCTTGAATGCGCCTAATTGTTCAACGTGCGCACGAGCTAGATTTCGTCTTTGGTTATGGTCGCGCCGTGACTGAGATACGTGTCGAGCATCAACCGCGTATAATCGGCCGTGCTCTGGGTCACGGTGCCCAAACCGGGCCATGCGAACAACGGATCCGACCAAGTAACTTCCAACTCAATCTCGATCCCAAGCAGTGCGGCCACTTCGATCGCAGCGGTCGGCTCCTTGTCCTCGGGCCAGTAGTGATCCTCGAAGGAAACAACCACGTCGAGATCGTCATCAACCCAGATTTCGGCCAGACTCGCTCCCATGCGCTCGCTTGCATTGGTCGCATCCTCGAAAAGGGCAGCCCGGATCAAATGGGTCACCTGGTCACTGTCGAGGTCAAGCCTTGGCCGCGGATCTATAATTGACACGATGGGTTCAATCTCTTGCCTTTCGGCGCGGGATTGGACTGGCACTGGTTTTTCATCGGTCGGTTCCAGCCAGAAGGCTTCTGGAAATATGTTGATTGGTGATGCGCCGCAGCTGGGGCAGTGCCATTGGTTTCCAGCGATCTGTGGGCCGGTGATCTCTGAGTTGCAGTGAAGGCAGTACCAGAGGTTCGATTCCTCCATCTCCAAGAACGGGTGCCGCACATTTCCTTCCGCATCCGGCTTTGTGGCGCGCCGTGGCCAATCGGCAAATCGCCGCGCCTTGACGCTCTGCATCAATTCCCTCGCAATCCCGATGGCTTCTTCACGTAGCACGCGATCGTTCATCGGGCTGGTCTGGGCATGCTTGATGTCGATCTCGACACGAGGGGCGGCCAAAGGGTTTTCTGGCAGCACGATCTGCCAACCCTCACCATCCATGCGGACGTCACCAAGCATTGTTTTCAGTTCGTATGGATGCCCCCGTACTTCTCCTTGAGTGACGGCATCGGGGCTTCCGAAGATATGGTCGAAGGTCGCACCCTCGTAGGAAGTGATCCGTTCCACGAAGGCCTTGATCGTGGCAACTTGTGCTTCGGAGGGAACCCACTCTCCTTTGGCGCTGCCTGTCAACGCATTCCAATGAGCAAAGCCCATTCGACTGGCAACAAAGTCGAGCGCTACGTGCTGTGGTTGACCCGTCGCCCTAGCGTAACGCTTCGCCAGGAGTTTCAAAGTTTTAAGCTTAGTGTTCTCTGTCATGATCCATGTCCAAGCTGGATCTGACTAGGTGCCCGCTGCTAATCAGACCCGCCGATGGCATGAGGTCTGCTGTTCGAAATCAAGATCGCTGCAAAGCTTCGCGTGGCGGGCACACCGGCCTGCGAGAAAGGCCTTGTTTAACCTCTGCCATTTTTGAACGCAGGTCAACACCAGCGAGTTGCGGGCGTGCGGCGCCTCCGACTTAGCGCCGTTTACCCGACAGAGTTTGAGGTTGGCCGGTTTCCCGGTGACGGGTTGAGGGCTGGGAGAGTGGCTCCCGGCGCCTGTCGCGGAGGAATGCCGATGGGCGTTGTGGAAGTTCTGGATGCGGTACAGCCGACGCGGGCTGGTGGCTGGAAAGTGGATGTGAGCCGGGGTGACCGGAACGGGCGGGTGTCGTCCGAATGGTTCAACAGGCCGGATGACGAGCGGTACCTGTCGCTCGACGATCTCTGGGCCAATGTGAAGGGTCGCTCTGAGCGCAGCCGCAGCCGCGTGGTGCAGACGGCGGATATCCGCGTCGAAGCGGCGCGCGACAACCCCGAGCGGCTGCACCTGGTCTTGCCGAAAGCGCAAGAGCCTGTCGCGCCCACGCATTGGGCGTTCGGCCAGCTTGCCAGCATCGTCGGTGCCCCGGCCTCCTACCTGCGGCAGTTGCCCGCGCCGCTAGCGGGGATCAACCTTCAATATGGTCTGACCAACCACCGCGCCGAGCAGGTCAAGACCTTCGAGACCGAGGATGGCCGCACCGAGCTGCGCGCCGTGACCGGCCCCGACTATGGCCGCATCCACGATTTCGAGCTTGTCGAGGCTGTGCAGCGCATCGCAGGCAATGGCACGGGCGACACGCGCTGGAAGGTGCCGGGCGTGCTCGACTGGTCGACCGGAGTCTATAACCCCGATGTCGAGATCAACCGCGATACGACCACGCTCTATGCGTCTGACCGCGATGTCTTCCTGTTCTTGGTCGACGATCGCAACCCGATCGAGGCGGGCAAGCTGGCGGACGGCTCTCCCGACCTCTACTTCCGGGGCTTCTATTGCTGGAATTCCGAGGTCGGTGCCAAGACACTCGGCATGGCGAGCTTTTACCTGCGGGCGGTGTGCCAGAACCGCAACCTCTGGGGCGTCGAGGATTTCCAGGAGATCAAGATCCGCCACTCGAAATACGCCGCCTCGCGCTTCGCCCATGAGGCGGCTCCGGCGCTGACGCGGTTTGCCAATTCCTCGCCGCAGGGCTTCGTGAACGGCATCAAGGCCGCGCGGCAGCAGGTCGTGGCGCGCAGCGACGAAGACCGCGCGGATTTCCTGCGCAAACGGGGTTTCTCGAAGGCCGAATCCGGCAAGATCATCGAGAAGGTGCTGATGGAGGAAGGTCGCCCGCCCGAGAGCATTTTCGACTTCGTACAGGGCATTACCCGGCTTGCGCGCGACAAGACTCAGCAGGATGCCCGCCTTGATATGGAAGGGCGCGCCAAGAAGCTCCTCGACCGGGTCGGCTGACGCGAAGCCCGGCACAGCGGCCGCCTGCATCCGCGGCGGTCGCGTTTTCCTCTTCCACATGCACGCCACTGGCCCCGCCCCGAGAGGGCAGGGGACTTCGGTGTGCGCAATTCAGCGAGACCCCCATGACCCCCAGGAACAAACTGTCATCCTCGAGGCACGCGACATCCTCGGCCGCTACCTCAGCCAGAACCCGGTCATCGGCAGCTGGCAGGCGCTGATGGACTACTGCGCGTTCAGCGTCAGAGGGCCCATCGAGCGCTTCCATGTCCTCTACCTCGACCGCAAGAACCGCATCATCTCCGATGAGCTTCTTTCGTTCGGCACGGTCGATCACGTCCCGGTCTATCCGCGCGAGGTGATCAAGCGTGCGCTGACGCTGAACGCCAGCGCCCTGATCCTGATCCACAACCACCCGTCGGGCGATCCGACACCGTCGGAGGCCGATCTCAGCATGACCGGGGAGATCCAGAAGGGGTGTAAGTTTTTCGGCCTGACGCTGCATGACCACATCATCGTCGGCGCCGGGACGGAACTGAGCCTGCGGGCCCAGGGCAAGCTGTGACGCGCCTTGCGAGCCTGCCGCCGTCACCCTTCCGAGGAAGAGGGCGGGGGTTTGGTCTTTGACGGTTTGAAGCGGGGAGAGAGGCTCTCCGCACCGTCGGAGATATGCCCATGTTCGACCTTCCTCTCCAAACTCAGCCGGAAACGCAGAAAACAGGTTTGCCGCCGAGCCTCCTGACCGTTTTTGCAGATCAAGACTTGCCGTTCGCACTCACGACGGCTTGCCATGCGCCCGCAGCTCTCATGTCCGGGCAGGCACACCCCAAGGTACTGGAGCGGTTTGCCACGCTGGCCGAGGCAATGCAGGGGGCAATCATTCACGCCGAAGATATCACACCTGAAGACGCTCCGCGAATCCTGGCAATCCTCGATCGGGAGGGCCGTCTCGTTCTGGCCGGAGCTACCTTTGATGGCGGGGTCGCATGGTGCCACCCGGTCTCGGATGCCGCCGAAGCCCGCGCCGTCGTGTCCGAGGCCAGCCAGACCCGCGCGCAGGCCATGCGGGCGGCCGAGTGGCATGAACATGGCCTCGCGCGACGGCTGCGGCACCACGCCAACCTTCTCGATGCCCGTCTTGTCGATCCGCTCTGGCGTGTCTTCGCGTCTCGCGCCCTGCAGATCGCGGCGTGACGCCCGAGAGTCAGAGAAGGGCAGGGGAGGATGTGAGCCTACGAGGACGAGAGAGAGCCTCGGGGTGTCCGTCATCAAATAATTTGGGACCCGGAATGCTCAGCTGGTCAGGAGGGTCTGGCTCATACTGTTCGAGTTTAGGCCGCCTGAGTTCGGTTGAGCAA
>Ga0208328_1000431_pt1 | contig 19395 bp, 18 predicted proteins | sample DeeseametaMP2633_FD_184170 | JGI IMG/M metagenome (GOLD analysis project Ga0208328, IMG submission 184170) | Marine microbial communities from the Deep Atlantic Ocean - MP2633 (SPAdes) | ecosystem: Environmental > Aquatic > Marine > Unclassified | place: Northeast of Antigua and Barbuda, North... | reverse complement strand
GAGGCTGGTGGCGCGCCCCGGGGTGCAGGACTGGGCGGGGCGGCTGCCCTTCGGCGCCCGCCTTGCCCGTCGTGACGGGGCAGAGATTTTCGACGTTTTGCAAGGCTTCGTCTCGGCGCAGGTTCTGTCCGCCCTGGTCGAACTGGGCTTGCTGGAACGCCTGCTGAACGGGGCCGAGCCGCCCGACGTGCTGGGCGCCGAAACCGGCATTGCACCGGATCGCATGGCGGCGCTCTTGCAGGCCGGGGCGGCGCTGGGCCTGTTGCGGCGGCGGCGCGATGGCGCCTTTGGCCTGGCCCGCAAGGGGGCGGCGATCCTTGGTGTCCCCGGTCTGACCGGGATGATTCGCCACAACCGCGCCTTTTACGACGACATGGCCGACCCGGTCGCGCTCTTGCGCGGAGAGGCGGAGACGCAGATGGCGCATTTCTGGCCCTACGTTCTTGGCCAGACCGGAGACATCCCGCCAGAGGTTTCTGCCCGCTACTCCGATCTGATGTCCCGGTCGCAGCGGCTGGTGGCGCAGGACACCCTGCGGGCCGTTTCGCTGAACGGGGTCACGCGGCTGATGGATGTGGGTGGCGGTGCCGGGGTTTTTCTGGCCGAAGCCCTGCGACGCCATCGCGGTCTGCAGGGTGTTCTGTTCGATCTGCCGGGGGTCATGCCGCTGGCAGAGGCGGAACTGGGCCGCGCCGGTCTGGCGGACCGAGTCGCCCTGTCCCCCGGCAGTTTCCGCGATGACCCCTTGCCCCGGGGGGCCGATGCCATCTCGTTGGTGCGAGTGCTTTACGATCACGACGACGCGACCGTGCGCGCCCTGCTGGCTGCCGCGCTGGAGGCCCTGCCGCCCGGTGGGCGCCTGATCATATCGGAGCCGATGTCGGGCGGCGCGCGTCCGGATCGGGCGACGGATGTCTATTTTTCCTTTTACACCATGTCGATGGGCACCGGCCGGGTCCGGTCCGCCCGGCGCATCGGCGCCCTGTGCAAGGAGGCCGGCTTTGTTGGACTCGAAGGACCGCACGCGGCGCGCTCCTTCATCACCTCGGTCGTGGTGGCACGGCGTCCTGACAGCAAAGTTGTAAAGTTTAATTGACACATGCTTGTGTCGTGTTACCCTGACATTTGAAGATGGCCGTGACGGCGACGCCCGCCACACGGACGATAAAAAGGGGGAGGGGCGAAGATGCAAACACGCGCTGTCCTTCTGAATGGTCCGGGGGATCTGTCCCTCGATCAGCTCGACCTCAAGGCGCCCGGCGCGGGCGACATCGTTGTCGAGATCGCGCATTCGGGCATCTCTACCGGCACCGAAAAACTGTTCTGGTCCGGCGCCATGCCGCCCTTTCCGGGCATGGGCTACCCGCTGGTGCCCGGCTACGAGGCCGCCGGAGAGGTGGTCGAGGCCGCGCCCGGCACCGGCTTTCGCCCGGGCGACCGGGTCTTTGTACCTGGAGCCGATTGTTTCGACGGCGCCTATGGCCTGTTCGGCGGGGCGGCGGATGTGCTGGTCACGGACGCCGCGCGGGTGACACGCATCGACGCCGCTCTGGGCGCCGAAGGCGCCTTGCTGGCGCTGGCCGCCACCGCGCGGCACGCGATGGCGGGCCTGGAAAAGCGGATGCCTGACCTCATCGTCGGCCACGGCGTCCTGGGTCGCCTGCTGGCGCGCTTGACCGTGGCCGCAGGCGCCCCGGCGCCCACCGTCTGGGAACGGGCGCCGGAGCGTCGCCAAGGGGGAGAGGGCTACGACGTCATCGCGCCCGAGGATGATCCGCGCCGCGACTACGGCGCGATCTATGATGCTTCCGGCAATGCCGCGATCCTGGACGACCTGATCGGACGCCTTGCAAAGGGCGGCGAGATCGTCCTGGCCGGGTTCTACCCCGAAGGGCTGCGCTTTGCCTTTCCGCCCGCCTTCATGCGCGAGGCCCGCCTGCGGGTCGCCGCGGAATGGCAGCGCGAGGACCTGACCGCCGTGCGTGCCCTTGTGGAAAACGGCGCCCTGTCGCTGTCCGGGCTGATCTCACATGCGGTTCCGGCAGAGCGGGCCGCCGGAGCCTACCGGACCGCCTTCGAGGACCCGGCCTGCCTCAAAATGATACTCAACTGGAAGGACGCAGCGTGAAGGACGACGTGCAGAAACTCACCGAGACCGACGTGCCTGACCTCAAGACCTTTGACCAGCGCCTGCGCGAGGAGGCGCAAGAGGACCTGGCGGACCTGATCACCGAAGAGCCGACCAGCAAGACGCAGATCATCGCGATCTATGGCAAGGGCGGGATCGGCAAATCCTTCACCCTGGCGAACCTCAGTCACATGATGGCCGAACAGGGCAAGCGCGTGCTGCTGATCGGCTGCGATCCAAAGTCGGACACAACCTCACTGTTGTTTGGCGGCAAGGCCTGCCCGACGATCATCGAGACCTCGACCAAGAAGAAGCTGGCCGGAGAAGAGGTCGCCATCGGCGATGTCTGCTTCAAGCGCGGCGGCGTCTTTGCGATGGAACTGGGCGGCCCCGAGGTGGGGCGCGGCTGTGGCGGGCGCGGTATCATCCACGGCTTCGAGCTGTTGGAAAAGCTCGGCTTCCACGACTGGGACTTCGATTACGTGCTGCTGGATTTCCTGGGAGATGTCGTCTGCGGCGGCTTTGGCCTGCCGATCGCGCGGGACATGGCGCAAAAGGTGATCCTCGTCGCTTCGAACGACCTGCAATCTCTTTACGTGGCCAACAACGTCTGTTCCGCGGTGGAATACTTCCGCAAGCTGGGCGGCAATGTCGGCGTGGCGGGGCTGGTGGTCAACAAGGACGACCATTCCGGTGAGGCGCAGGCCTTTGCCAAGGCGGTGGACATCCCGATCCTGGCGGCGATCCCGCAGGACGACGACCTGCGCAAGAAATCCGCGAACTACCAGATTGTCGGCACGGCGCAGAGCCAATGGGGCGAGCTTTTCGCCGGTCTGTCCGAGGCCGTCTCGGTTGCGCCGCCGGTGCGGCCCGCGCCGCTGGACCAGGACGCACTGCTGGGGCTTTTCGACGGTTCCGACACCGGGGCGGGCGTGACGCTGGTCCCGGCCACCGATGCCGACATGCGCGGCAAGTACGCCAAGCCGCAGGAGTCGTTGGAGGTGATCTATGACGACGCCTGATCTGGCCACACCGGCGGGCGACGGGTGTCATTCCGCCGCCGACCTGGACCGGGCCGCGCGCAGCGCCGGGCAAAGTGAGCTGCTGGACCAATACGCGCGAGATTACCCGCAAGGCCCGCATGACAAGCCGCAAAGCATGTGCCCGGCCTTTGGATCCCTGCGTGTGGGGCTGCGGATGAAACGGGTGGCGACGGTGCTGTCCGGTTCTGCCTGCTGCGTCTACGGGCTGACCTTCGTGTCGCATTTCTACGGCGCACGGCGGTCGGTGGGCTACGTCCCCTTCGATTCCGAAAGCCTGGTGACCGGCAAGCTGTTCGAGGACATCCGCGAGGCGGTGCACAAGCTGGCCGATCCGGATCGCTTCGATGCCATCGTGGTCACCAACCTCTGCGTGCCCACGGCCTCCGGTGTGCCGCTGCGGTTGCTCCCGGACGAGATCGACGGCGTGCGGATCGTGGGCATCGACGTGCCGGGGTTCGGCATTCCCACCCATGCCGAGGCCAAGGACGTGCTGGCAGGTGCCATGCTCAACTATGCCCGCCGAGAGATCGAGGCCGGGCCGGTGGCCGCGCCCGAGGGCGGTGTTTCCGACCTGCCCACCGTGACCCTGCTGGGAGAAATGTTTCCCGCCGATCCGATGATGATCGGTGCGATGCTGGCGCCGATGGGGCTGGCCGCCGGGCCGGTGGTGCCCTGCCGCGAGTGGCGCGAGCTTTATTCCGCGCTGGACTGTGGTGCGGTCGCCGCGATCCACCCGTTCTATACCGCCGCCGTGCGCGAGTTCCAGGCTGCCGGTCGCCCGATCGTGGGCAGCGCGCCCGTGGGTCATGACGGCACTGCCGCCTGGCTGGCCGGGATCGGCGAGGCCTTTGGCCTGCACGCCGACAAGGTGGCCGACGCGCAAAACGCCTTTCTGCCCGCGATCCGGGGCGCGCTGGACGCGGCCCCGATCAAGGGGCGGATCACCCTGTCGGGCTACGAGGGCAGTGAACTGCTGGTCGCGCGCCTGCTGATCGAAAGCGGCGCCGACGTGCCCTATGTCGGCACCGCTTGCGCGAAATCCCCCTGGTCTCAGGCGGATGCCGAATGGCTGCGCGCCCGAGGCGTGACGGTGACGTTCCGCGCCTCGCTGGAGGATGACCTGGCCGCGATGGAAGGGCTGCGCCCGGACCTGGCCATCGGCACGACGCCGGTGGTTCAAAAGGCCAAGGCGATGGGCATTCCCGCGCTCTATTTCACCAACCTGATCTCGGCCCGGCCCCTGATGGGGCCGGCAGGGGCAGGCAGCCTGGCCGAGGTGGTGAATGCCGCCATCGACAACAAGCCCCGCATGGACCGGATGAAGGCCTTTTTCGAGGGCGTCGGCGAGGGCGACACCGCCGGGGTCTGGGAGGGCGCGCCTAATCTGCGCCCGGATTTCCGCGCGCTGAACCTCAAGAAACTGGAAAAGAAGGCCCGCGCCGCCCAGGCGGAGCAGATGATATGAGGGGTGTGACCTTCCATATCCGGCCGCTTGAACGCCCTGCTGCCAGCCGGAGAGGTGCCCCATGCTGATCCAGGATCACGACAGGGCCGGAGGCTACTGGGGCGCGGTCTATGCCTTCTGCGCCGTCAAGGGTCTGCAGGTCATCATCGACGGCCCCGTCGGCTGCGAGAACCTGCCCGTCACCTCTGTCCTGCACTACACCGACGCCCTGCCGCCGCATGAGCTGCCCATCGTGGTCAGCGGGTTGGGCGAAGAGGAACTGGGCCGAGACGGGACCGAGGGTGCGATGAAACGCGCCTGGGGCACGCTGGACCCGGCCTTGCCTGCCGTGGTTGTCACCGGCTCCATCGCCGAGATGATCGGCGGCGGCGTGACCCCGCAGGGCACCAACATCCAGCGCTTTCTTCCGCGCACCATCGACGAGGACCAGTGGCAGGCCGCCGACCGGGCGATGACCTGGCTCTTTACCGAGTTTGGCATGACCAAGGGCCGGATGCCCAAGGAGAAAAAGCGCGAGGAGGGAGCCGCGCCCCGGGTCAACATCCTTGGCCCGATGTATGGCGCTTTCAACATGCCCAGCGACCTGGCCGAGATCCGCCGCCTGGTCGAGGGGATCGGCGCCGAAGTCAACATGGTGCTGCCTCTGGGCGCCCACCTGGCCGAGATGCGCAACCTCGTGAATTCCGACGTCAACGTGGTGATGTACCGCGAATACGGGCGCGGCCTGGCCGAGGTGCTGGGCAAACCCTACCTGCAGGCCCCCATCGGGGTCGAGAGCACGACGCTGTTCCTGCGCTCGCTGGGCGAACTGCTGGGGCTGGACCCCGAACCCTTCATCGAGCGCGAGAAACATTCGACCATCAAGCCGGTCTGGGATCTCTGGCGGTCCGTCACGCAGGATTTCTTTGCCACCGCAAGCTTTGGCATCGTCGCCGGAGAGACCTATGCCCGTGGAATCCGTCAGTACCTGGAGGGCGACTTGGGCCTGCCCTGCGCCTTTGCGGTTTCGCGTTGCGCGGGGAAGAAGACCGACAACGACGCGACCCGGGCCATGATTGCCCGCGACCGGCCGTTGGTCTTGCTAGGGTCGATCAACGAAAAGATCTACCTGGCCGAGCTGAAATCCGGCCACGGACCCAGCCCGACCTTCATCCCGGCCAGCTTTCCCGGCGCCGCGATCCGCCGCGCCACCGGCACGCCGATGATGGGCTATGCCGGGGCGACCTACCTGCTGCAGGAGGTCTGCAACGGGCTGTTCGACGCGCTGTTCCACATCCTGCCGCTGGGGTCCGAGATGGACGCGGCGCAGGCGACGCCGACACCGCTGCGCCGGAACCTGCCCTGGGACGAGGATGCCAGCCGCGCGCTGGATCGCCTGGTGGCCGCGCATCCGGTGCTGACCCGTATTTCCGCCGCCAAGACGCTGCGCGACGCCGCCGAAGACGACGCGCAGCGCGCGGGCGCGGCGCGCGTGGCCCTGGCCGCCGTAGAACGCGTTTCGGGCCTTGCCCGCCAATTCCAAGAGGAGGACTGACCGATGACCGACGTCACATCCAGCAGCCTGGGACAGGCGCATGTCCGGCGCCGGCGCCGGGCCGAGTTCCATGTCTATTTCACCCTCATCTTCCTGCTCGCGCTGCCCTCGGAGACGATCGGCTGGGCGCGGGCGGTGATCCGGCAGAGGTCGCTGAACCTGCACGGCCCGCTGGCCCGTGCCTGGCGCGAGGCGGACCGGATCACGCCGATGATTTTCTCGGTCTGACCCCCAGGGGTTAACCACCGAGACCCGACCTGACCGCCCGTCCCGGGCGGACAGACCCCTGAGGGACCGTGAAGGCCCCAAGGGACCCGGCCGCGGGGTTCGCGGCGTCAGCATAGCGTTCCGGAGGAAAGTTTATGGCTGATCAAAACGACCTGTCCTTCACAGGTCTCACCGACGAGCAGGCCCAGGAACTGCATTCCGTCTACATGAGTGGCCTCTGGCTGTTCGCGGCGGTTGCGGTGGTTGCCCATCTGGCAACCTACATCTGGGCCCCCTGGTTCTAAGGAAAGGATGATGGACGTGTCCAAGTTCTACAAGATCTGGCTCATCTTCGATCCTCGCCGCGTGTTTGTCGCGCAAGGCGTCTTTCTGTTCCTGTTGGCTGTCATGATCCACCTGGTGGTTCTGTCAAATGGCGTCAACTGGTTCGAGAACGCGGCCGCATCGCGCGCCGCAGCAGATGAGTGACCAGGGGACAATCGTCCCATGAAAACGCTGCGGGCGGCAGGTCCGCCCGCAACGAACGCACACCTCACACCTAAACGTCGGCTTGAGATCTGATCGAACGGGCCGCCAAAAGCGGGGAAATACGATGGCGTTGCTCAGCTTCGAGAAAAAGTACCGCGTCCGCGGGGGGACGCTGATCGGCGGGGATCTCTTCGATTTCTGGGTCGGCCCCTTCTATGTCGGCTTCTTCGGTGTCACGACCGCCTTCTTTGCGGCCCTCGGCACCATCCTGATCTTCTGGGGGGCGGCCCACCAGGGCACCTTCAACCCCTGGCTCATCAATGTCGCGCCGCCCGACCTGTCCTATGGCCTGGGCGCGGCGCCCCTGATGGAAGGGGGGCTGTGGCAGATCATCACGATCTGTGCCACCGGTGCCTTCATCAGCTGGGCCCTGCGCGAGGTCGAGATATGCCGCAAGCTGGGGATGGGCTATCATGTGCCCTTCGCCTTCAGCTTTGCCATCCTGGCCTATGTCACGCTGACGATCTTTCGCCCGTTGCTGATGGGCGCCTGGGGTCATGGCTTTCCCTATGGCATCTTCAGTCACCTCGACTGGGTCAGCAACACCGGCTACGCCTACCTGCACTTCCACTACAATCCCGCGCACATGCTGGCGGTCAGCCTGTTCTTCGGCACCACCCTGGCGCTGGCGCTGCACGGCGGGCTGATCCTCTCGGCGGCCAACCCCGAGAAGGGGGAGGAGATGAAGACGCCGGATCACGAGGACAGCTTCTTCCGTGACCTCATCGGCTACTCGATCGGCACGCTGGGCATTCACCGACTGGGCTTCCTGCTGGCGATCAACGCGGTCTTCTTCTCGGCGGTCTGCATCATCATCTCGGGGCCGGTCTGGACCAGCGGCTGGCCGGAATGGTGGAACTGGTGGCTCGAACTGCCGATCTGGCCCTCTCAGGCGGGAATGTGATCATGACCGAATATCAGAACATCTTCACCCAGGTTCAGGTCGAAGGACCGGCCGAATGGGGCATGGACAACGAAAACGACCTTGCCTCGGAACGTATCGTCACCCCCGGGTTCAGCCGCCTTGTCGGCTGGGTGGGCAACGCCCAGCTGGGGCCGATCTACCTGGGCTGGACCGGGATGATCAGCCTCGCCACCGGGGCGCTGGCGATCTTCATCATCGGGCTCAACATGCTGGCGCAAGTCGGCTGGTCGATCCCCGAGTTCCTGCGCCAGGGTTTCTGGCTGGCGCTGGAACCACCCAGCCCGGAATACGGGCTGACCATCCCGCCACTGGATGATGGCGGCTGGTATATCATCGCCTCGCTGTTCCTGCTGGTGGCGGTCTGTACCTGGTGGCTGCGCACCTACCTTCTGGCCGAACAGCACAAGATGGGCAAACACGTGGCCTGGGCCTTTGCCAGCGCGATCTGGCTGTTCCTCGTGCTGGGCCTGTTCCGGCCGATCCTGATGGGATCCTGGTCCGAGGCGGTGCCCTACGGGATCTTCCCGCACCTCGACTGGACCACGGCCTTTTCGATCCGCTACGGCAACCTCTATTACAACCCGTTCCACTGCCTCTCGATCGTCTTCCTCTATGGCTCGGTGCTGCTCTTCGCGATGCACGGTGCGACGATCCTGGCGGTCAGCCGCTTTGGCGGCGACCGCGAGCTGGAACAGATCGTCGACCGCGGCACGGCCTCGGAACGCGCGGCGCTGTTCTGGCGCTGGACGATGGGGTTCAACGCCACGATGGAGGGCATTCACCGCTGGGCCTGGTGGTTCGCGGTGCTGACCCCGATCACCGGCGGAATCGGAATCCTGCTGACGGGAACGGTCGTCGACAACTGGTTCATCTGGGCGCAGGAACACCATTTCGCGCCGATGTATGACGGCAGCTACGGCTACGAGGCCTACGGGACTTACGAAGCCTTCATCGGACGGGAGTGAGCGCGATGTTCAAGTGGTTTGACAAATGGACCCGTGAGAACCCGGTCGATATCGAACGCCCGGCCATCCTGGTCGGGGTTGCGGGGGCGGCGGTGCTGGCGGCGGTTTCGGTGGTGGCCCTGGGGCAACCCTTCAAGACCGACAGCCTGCAGACCGGCCCGCGCGGCAATGGCATGTCGGTGCCGGAGTTCGTCTCTGACCTGGCCGTGCCCGATCCGGCCATCGCCGAACTCTTTGACGATTCGCCCTATGTGCCCGAAGAGGGCGAGGAGCTGGCGGGCGACATCTACCAGAACGTCCAGGTGCTGGGCGAACTGACGGATGCCAACTTCAACCGGCTGATGGCGGCGATGACCCGATGGGTCGCCCCGGAACAGGGCTGCGCCTACTGCCACGGGGATGGCGATCTGGAAACCTACGGCGAGGACAATCTGTACACCAAGGTCGTCGCCCGCCGGATGATCGAGATGACCCGCAACATCAACGAGAACTGGGACGGGCATGTGAACGCCAACAAGACGGTCGGCGTGACCTGCATGACCTGTCACCGGGGTCAGAATGTGCCCAGCGACATCTGGTTCAAGATGGGAGAGGTCAACATGGCCGCCGCCGGATGGTCGGCGGTGCAGAACCGGGTGACGCCGCTCACCTCCTATACCTCCTTGCCCACCGACGCGCTGGAGAAATACCTGCTGGATGGCGACCTGATCGGCGTGCACGACCTTGAAAGCCGAGTTGCGGCGCGGCCCGGGGACGAGGGCGTGCCAACGATCCAGGACGCCGAGCGGACCTATGCGCTGATGAACTACGTCGCCAACGCGTTGGGCGTGAACTGCACCTTCTGCCATAACACCCGCGCCTTCTACGACGGCGGGCAGGTGACGCCGCAATGGGCGACGGAAAGCCTGGGCATCCAGATGGTGCTGGAGTTGAACAACGACTACCTGGTGCCGCTGGCCGAGGTCCTGCCCGAGGACCGGCTGGGACCGGTGGCGGGGGATGCGCCCAAGGCCGCTTGCCGCACCTGCCACAAGGGCTATCAGCAGCCGCTGCAGGGCACCAACGTGATTGCCGACTGGCCCGAACTGGCGACCTCTGAGGCGCCGGACTACGGCCAGTAAACCCCGGGACAGGGCGGCCCCGCGCCGCCCCGTCTCCCCATGCCGGCCAGACGCGCCGCCTGCACTCCCGTGGTGGCGCCACGCCGGACCAGCGACAGGAGCGCGCCATGACCCTTGCCGACAAACCCCACACACCGTTTCTTGACCGGGTGGCCGGTCCGTCGGACCTGCGGCGCATGCCCGACACGGATCTTGCCGCGCTTGCGGACGAACTGCGGGCCGAGGTCATCTCGGCCGTGTCGCAAACCGGCGGGCACCTCGGGTCCTCGCTGGGCGTGGTCGAGCTGAGCGTGGCGATCCACGCGGTTTTCGACACGCCCAAGGACAAGCTGATCTGGGACGTGGGTCACCAGTGTTATCCGCACAAGATCCTGACCGGGCGGCGTGACCGCATCCGCACCCTGCGCCAGAAGGACGGGCTGTCGGGCTTTACCAAGCGCACGGAATCCGAACACGATCCCTTTGGCGCGGCGCATAGTTCGACCTCGATCAGCGCGGCCCTGGGCTTTGCCGTCGGGCGCGACATGGGGCGGCCCACGGGCGACGCCATCGCAGTGATCGGTGACGGCGCAATCAGCGCCGGCATGGCCTACGAGGCACTGAACAACGCCGGCGCCGAAGGACGGCGCCTGTTCGTGATCCTCAATGACAACGAAATGAGCATCGCCCCCCCGGTGGGCGCCATGTCGTCCTACCTCAGTCGCATGTATGCCGCCGAGCCGGTGGCACGGATGCGCTCGATGGTCGAGGGGATGGAGGCGGCCATGCCCGAACCGATGCGCAGCGGCGCCCGGCGCGCGCGCCAACTGGTGACGGGCTTGGGTGGCTCCGGCACGCTTTTCGAGGAACTGGGGTTCGACTATGTCGGTCCGATCGACGGCCATGACATGAACCAGCTTTTGCCGGTACTGCGCGCGGCGCGGGCACGGGCGCGCGGTCCGGTGCTGATCCACTGCTGCACGGTCAAGGGCAAGGGCTATGCGCCCGCCGAGACCAGCGCCGACCGGGGCCACGGCGTGTCCAAGTTCGACCCGGCCACCGGCCCACAGGTTTGCCCGGCCAAACCCGGTGCCGCGCCCAGCTATACCAGCGTCTTCGGCACGGCCCTGACGCAGGAGGCCGCACGCGACGACCGAATTGTCGCGGTCACGGCGGCCATGCCCGATGGCACCGGCCTGTCCAAGATGGCGGCGCGCTTTCCAAACCGGGTCTTCGACGTGGGGATCGCCGAACAACATGGCGTGACCTTTGCCGCCGGGATGGCGGCCAGCGGGCTGCGCCCCTTCTGCGCGATCTACTCGACGTTCCTGCAGCGCGGGTATGACCAGGTGGTGCATGACGTCGCCCTGCAGAACCTGCCGGTGCGGTTCGCCATCGACCGGGCGGGTCTGGTGGGGGCCGATGGGGCCACGCACGCGGGCGCCTATGACATGGCCTACCTGTCCAACCTGCCGGGCTTTACCGTCATGGCCGCCGCCGACGAGGCCGAGCTGATGCACATGGTTGCCACCGCCGCCGCCCATGACGAAGGGCCCATCGCCTTTCGTTATCCGCGCGGCGCAGGCACCGGTGTCACGCTTCCAGAACGCGGCGAGGTGCTGGAGATCGGGCGCGGTCGCGTGCTGGAAGAGGGCGAGGACATTGCCATCCTTTCCTGCGGGGCGCATCTGCCGCAATGCCGCGAGGCCGCCGCCGCCCTGCGCGAGGCGGGCCATACCGTCACCCTGGCCGATGCCCGTTTCGTCAAGCCGCTCGATAGCGACCTGCTGCGCCGCCTGGCGCTTGGGCACCGGGCGCTGGTGACGGTCGAGCAGGGCGCCGAGGGGGGCTTTGGCTCTGTCGTGTTGCACGCGCTGGCCTGGATGGGGCTGCTGGACCGCGGCCTTGCGGTCCGAACCATCTGCCTGCCGGACAGGATCATCGAACAGGCCAACCCAGACGAGATGTACGCAAACGCCGCCATGAGCGCCGGGGACATCTTCGAGGTGGCCCAGGGCGCACTTGGTACCCGTGCCAAGGTGACGCCGCTGGCCCTGGCGCGCTGATATCCTGACAGGAAAACGCCGCGCCCCCGGCGGGGGACGCGGCGTTTTTCATGTTCGGTCGGGTGACGGTCAGTCGGAACTGGCCCCGTCCATCTCGGGCTCCGGCCCGACAGAGACCAGATAGGCCCAGACGTTGGCCGCATCCTCGTCGCTGCGGACGCGGAAGGTCATCTTGCCCCGAGCCGAGCTGTCGTCGAGGTACTCCTTGAGAAAGGCGGTGGCGTTGCGGGCGTAGGGCACAAAATGCTCTTCGTCCCAGGCAAGGCCAGCCTCTCCGGCTGCGACCATCGAGTCCGAGTAGTTGAAATCCTCGACGGTGCCCGCCGTCCGTCCGGCGACTCCATAAAGGTTGGGGCCGACCTTACCGCCTTTCTGGATCTCATCGCCCTCGGGCGTGACGACCATGTGGCAGGCACGGCACTGGCGGAACACCTTTTCCCCTTCCTCCGGATCACCGGTCGCGTGGCTTTCGGCCAGGACGGGTGTCGAGAGTGCGCAGAAGGCGGCCGTGGCTATAAAAAGTGGTTTCATTCGAAATCCTCCATTCCGGGATATCTAGTGCGGTTCTTCGGTAAATCGAACACCCCCCTCACGCGACCGCATGCGCCAGGGCGCATTGCTTCCAGAGGAGGGTGAGGGCCTTGACCAGGTGGTCGATGTCGGCGTCCGAATGCAGCGGGCCGGGGGTGAAGCGCAGGCGCTCGGTGCCCTTGGGCACGGTCGGATAGTTGATCGGCTGCACGTAGATCCCGTAGTCGCGCATCAGGATATCCGCCAGCATCCGGCATTTCACCGGGTCCTTGATCATCACCGGGATGATGTGGCTGTCATTGGCCAGATGCGGGATGCCCTGCCGGTCCAGCGCCGCGCGTAGCCGCGCCACCTGGCGGCGCTGCTGTTTGCGTTCCGACTCCGACACCTTGAGATGCGCGATCGAGGTCTGCGCGGCCGCCGCCACCGCCGGCGGCAGCGCGGTGGTAAAGATGAAACCGCTCGCAAAGGACCGGATGAAATCGCACAGCGCCCGCGAGCCGGACACATAGCCCCCCATGCAGCCATAGGCCTTGCCCAGCGTGCCCTCGATCAGGGTGATCCGCTCCGCGAGGCCGCGCTCTTCGGCGATGCCGCCGCCGCGCGGGCCATAAAGGCCCACGGCATGCACCTCGTCGAGATAGGTCATGGCGCCATGCGCCTCGGCCACCTCGACGATCTCGGCCATCGGGCAGATGTCGCCATCCATAGAGTAGACGGATTCGAAGGCGACGATCTTGGGTGCATTGGCGGGCAGTTGCGCCAGCTTGCGGTCCAGGTCCTCGGGGTCGTTGTGTTTCCAGATCACCTTGCGGGCGCGCGAATGGCGGATGCCCTCGATCATGCTGGCATGGTTTGACGCGTCCGAGAGGATCACCGCATCCGCCAGTCGGCTGCCGAGCGTCGAGAGCGCGGCCCAGTTCGAGACGTAGCCCGAGGTAAAGAGCAGCGCCGCCTCCTTGCCGTGCAGGTCGGCCAGCTCACGCTCCAGCGCAACGTGGTACAAATTGGTGCCCGAGATGTTGCGCGTTCCACCCGCCCCGGTGCCGCACTGGTCCACCACCTCCTTCATCCGCGCCCGCACCGCCGGGTGCTGTCCCATCCCCAGATAGTCGTTGGAACACCAGACGGTGAGGTCCTGCGCCTGACCCTCCGCCCGGCACCGGGCCCTGGGAAAGCCGTCGCACTCCCGCTCAAGCTCGGCGAAGACGCGGTAATTGCCCTCGGCTTTCAGGGCGTCCAGCTGGGCGGTGAACAGGGCATCGAAATCCATCAGGCGTCTCCGGTCTCAATCTTCGGGGGCCGCCCGGACTGTCCCGGCACGGGCGAAATGCCCTTACAGCCTAGGGGCATGGGCCGGCATGGCACAGTCCGGTTTTCCGGAGGCGAACGGTTTCGGCGTGCAAAGCCCCCGATCCTGCCCCTATAAGTGACCAATCCTGACCCATCACGAGGGACCAAGCCCCGAACCGCCATGACGATCATGATTCCCGCCTGGGTGAATGGCACCCTGCAACCGGTGGAAAAACTTGAAGCGCACGAACGCGGCCTGAAACACAAGGCCGTGTCGGTCTTTGTTACCCACGGCGACGAGGTTCTCATCCAGCGCCGGGCGCTGGGGAAATATCACACGCCGGGCCTTTGGGCGAACACCTGCTGCACCCATCCCGACTGGGACGAACCCGCAGCGGCCTGTGCGCTGCGGCGGCTGCAGGACGAACTGGGCATTACCGGGGTTGCGCCCCGCCACATGGGGCAGGTCGAATACCGGGCCGACGTCGGCGGCGGCATGATCGAACACGAGGTGGTCGAGATCTTTCGCGCCGAAGCGGCGCCCGGGATGACCCTTGCGCCGAACCCCGAGGAGGTCATGGACATCCGCTGGATCCCGCGCACCGTGCTGGAGGTCGAGGTCCGCGAAACGCCAGAGCTGTTCACACCCTGGCTGCGCATCTACCTGGATCGGCACGCGGGCCTTGTCTTTGGACCCGATACAGGGGCGGCGGACTGATACCGCGCGCGCCTGCCGTGTTTGAGGCCTGTCAGCGGTGCCAGATCGCGGCGTACCTGGCCTTGCCGCCTGCCTCGTATCCCGACACGGCGACAAGCCGGTACCCCTGCGCGGCCCACTTGTCGAACTCTGCCTGGTATTGCGACCCGCTCATGCCGTGCCGGGCCACCCAGCCGCCACGTCCCTTGTCCCAGATCGCCGCGAAATACGGTTTGCCGTTAACCGTGTAGCCGTCCACATGCACCGGGCGATAGCCCTGCGCCTTCATCGCGTTGAAGGTCTGCTGGTAGCTGGCACCGCTCATGCCGTGACGCGCCTGCCACGCACTGCCGCCCTGCTTCTTCCAGATCGCGGCATAGCGCGCCTGACCCTGCACCGAGTAGCCCGAGACATCTACCAGCCGGTAGCCCTGCCCGACCCATTTGTTGAATTCCTGCTGGTATTTCTGGCCGGACAAACCGTGCCGCGCGACCCAGGCACCGCCCGACTTTTGCCAGAACCCAGCGAACAGGCCGGAGCCGAGGCTCATCGCGTCGATGAAAGCCGGGGCATACCCCTTGGCGGTCAGGTTGTCGAAGGTCTGCTGGTAGGCGGGCGCCTTCAGTCCGTGACGGGCGACCCAGGCGCCACCGCCGGTTTTCGACCAGATGGCGGCGTAATAGCCTTTGCCGCCCACGCTATAGGCGTCGATGTCGGTCAGGCGATAGCCCTGCGCCGTGTAGGTGTCGAACCACGACTGGTATTGCGCGCTGGTCATGCCGTGGCGCGACACCCACTGCTGGGCCTCTGCCGCACCGGACACTGTCATGGTGATGAGCGCGGCAAGGCCGGCCCCTGCGAGGCGATTCAAGAAATTCGGTTTCATATCAGTTTCCTTTGAAAATTCACGGGCGCGGCCCGTGACGGGGAAAACGCGGCAGGCATGGCTGCCGACCTACAAACCATTGGGCACCGCCCCGCCCGGTCATTCAATAAAGGTATCCCCGACCCCAGCTGCCGGGGGGCGGCTATCCGCCGTCGCGTCAGTTCCCGTTGGCTGAGAAGTGCTGGTAGTCCTTCATCGAGGTCCAGTCGCCCCCCCAACCCCAGCCGCGTTTCCTGAAGGCCCTCACCACGGCATCCCCGGCAGTGATCACACCCTTTGCCGCCCGCTTCCGTTCCGAGGGCGTATCATAGTCGACACCGGCTGAGGGCGAGGTGCGCCCACCCGTGACAAAGGGGTTCTGCACCGGGTTGATGTCGATCGCGCGCCCCAGCGCATGTTGGGACAGGCGCGAAGTGCCCGCGACGACGCGGCAGTTGAAGGCGCTGGTATTGTTGGCCGCCATCGAAAAGCCGTCATCTCCGCGAAAGTGATGCACCAAGCGCATGCTCTGGATCGGATACCCGGCGGCGTGAATATCCGCGAAGATGTCCAGCATGTCCTTGGCCACATCGGCGGCGACGATCAGCTCTCCCTGCCGGGTGCGACCCTTGAAATCGACATAGGGAACGGTCAGCAGGCGCAGGTCTTCGCGCGCCGGACACGGCAGGTTCGCGTGCCAGCTGACACCCTGCATCGCGGCCCAGGTGCGCTCCGGGATCGGCTGGGCCGTGCCCCGCGCCTGCGCGCTGGCCATCGGCGCTGAACACACCATGCCCAACACTCCTGCCCAAAGGATCTGTCTCATCCTGTCTCTCCTGCTCATGTCGCCTCTGCCTCAGGGAAGCCCGCCGGACCGGGCACCGCAAGTCAGGTTATCCGCCGGTCACTCGGCCAGGAAATGCCGGCTGACGAACCCCGTATTCCCGTCCGGCGCGACGACCTGGTACCATAGCATGTTCTCGGCGATGCAACCTTCGGCCCGGCGCCGGACATCCTCTGACGACGGGTATTCGGTCAGCGCGCGGCAGAAATTCAGGCACTCCTGTCCGCGTTCACTGTCACGCAGGGGCAAAAGGCGACCGGTGTCAGGCACCTGCACCCGGTCCGCCAGCCGCAACTGGCCCACGATGGGGGCGCGCAGGCCGGGCGCGGCGCGCAGGTTGACGAAGTCATTGACGTTGATGACCCGCGCCGAGGTGCTGGCCAGGCGGCAGTTGTTGAACCCGCCGACAGCGCCACCGGCCGAGCCGGGATCCTGCACCGCGCGGAAAAAGGCCCGGACATGGGTGGTATCCCCCTCGGTCCAGACCGGCAGGTCCGCGATCGGTGTGTCTGACGGGTACAGCATATAGGGAAAGGCCTGCCCGCTGATGTCCTGATCGGTCGCACCACCGGTATAAGAGGCCCCGCCCATATAGCGGACCGGGCCATAATCGCCGAAGATGCGCAATTCGCATCGGGCAGAGCCCTCGTAGCGGAACGTGCGGTTGCTGAGGGCATATACCGATGTGTCCTCGATTTCCTCGTAGGTGAAATCGAGCGGCCCCGGCTCTGCCTGAAGCGGGTAATCGATCAGCCCTGAATCGACGTGCCAGCACAGGTTCGAAAGCGCCTGCTGCGCATTGCCTCCGGGAAAGGCGACCGGCGCCACGGCGATCTCCCACTGGGCGGCCTGGCCGACCGTCTCGACATAGGTCATCTCGAACGGCGGCGTGCCCAGCAGCGCCAGAAAAAGCGAATCCGGGATCGCGGTCCCCATGTCGGCGCGGTGCCGCAGCACGCCCGCCATGCTATCCAGCGCGATGGCATAGGCGGTATCGACCTCGTCCCGCGTATAGGCGCGATCCCCCAGCAGCAGAGAGGGCGCATGAAAGCCAAGCTTGCCCCGGGGATGCAGCAGCCTGTCGTTGCTGTGGGCGCCACCCGCCTCGGGATGACGGTAACGCCCTGCCAGGAAAATGACCGCGCAGGCGCTTTCGCAGGCAGCGCCCTCGGGGACGGCGGTGCCATAGGCACGCTCCCCGATCAGGTCAGCCATCGCCAGCGCCTCGCGCAGCCGTCCGCCGGGAGACTCCAGGCAGATGCGGCGCCCGACCGGCGTGTAGTCGGTGGTATAGCCGATCTCGTCCAGCAGCGCGCGCAGGGCGTCGGCATCCCCCTCTTCGATCTGGCCTTTGATGGAGATGCGACACCCCATGACCTGGTCTTCGCCGCGGGTGATCGTCGCCGCCAAGGCCAGCTGAAACCCGGCAAAGGTATACAGGCAGAAGGCTGCAAGGAGGATGCGAAGCGGACTGGTCATATCGGCTCTCGTGCTGCGAAATACAGCCGAAAGGTTAGCATGGCGCCGGCGCCGGACGAAGCGGGGAATGCCCTGCGCCGTTCCGGCCAGCGAACCGCTCAATCCGCCAGGAACTTGCGGCTGACGTATCCGGCGGTTCCCGATCCGTCACGGATCTCGTACCAGAAGACATTGCCCTCGATGCAGCGATTCACGCGGGTGCGCAGGTCCGCATCGCCATTGTCCAGCGCCAGCTCGTTGCAGGCCTTCATGCAGCTGCGCGCCCTGTCGCCGCCTTCGGGTGTGCGCAGGTCCTGGGTGGCGATCACGCGCACCCGTTCGCCCAAGGGGACCTGCCGCAGCACCCCGGCCTCGAACCCCGGACCGCCGCGCAGGTTGACGTAGTCATTGACGTTGACGATCCGCGCCTCGGGACTCAGCAACCAGCAGGACCGGATCTCGACCTCCGACAGCTCCTCGCGCGCCGCCGCCTGGATCGCGGCGAAAAAGATCTGCTCGCCGGTTTCGGCCGGGCTGCGCACCACCGGCAGTGCCGACAGCGGCAGGCGGGGATCGTGGAACATGTAGGGATAGACCTCGCGCCGCGAAATCTCGTTGGCGCCCGCGCCGTCCATCACCAGGTAGCCGATCCGGTCCAGCGGATCGCCATCGGCCCGCAAGGTCATCTCGCAATTGGCCGAATCCTCGGCCCGGAATCCGCCGCGCGACGTCACCTGCGCCCGGTCCGGCCCCAGGTTGCCAAAGGTGAAAGGCAGGTTGGCAGAGCCATACAGGTAACTGTCCGAGGCTCGCTCATCCAGCATGCCGCCATCGGCATTCAGGCAGGCAAACCTCAGCGAGGAGTCGATATCCGAGGCCGTCAGGGAAACCGGCGCCACCTCGATCTGCCAGCGCGCAGCCTGTTCGACGGTCTCGACATAGCTCATGTCGCTGGCCGGCGTGTTCAGGATCGTCAGGAACAGCGACTCGGGGATTTCCGAGGTGACGCGCAACACCTCACCCATGCTGCCCAGGGCCCGGGCATAGGCCCGGTTGACCTCGTCCCGGGTATAGCTGCGGTCTTCCTTTACCAGCGCCGGGGCGTGAAAGCCCAATGTTCCGCGCGGATGCAGCACCCGGTCCGGAATGGAATTGCCATCCGATTCCGGGTGCGAAAAGCGCCCGGACAGGAACAGCAGCGCGCAGGTGCTCTCGCAGGTGGCCCCCTCGGCGATGGCGGTGCCCATGAAACGCGCCTTGACGATATCCGCCATGCGCACAACCTCGATCAGCGATCCACCCGGGCTGTCCAGGCAGATCCGCTGGCCCACCGGGCTGGTGCCTTCGGGCAAGGGCAGCTCTGCCAGGATGTCGCGCAACGCCTCGGCGTCCCCCTCGGTGATTGCGCCGTCTATGCGCAATTGACAGCCCATCTCCTGCCCCTCTGACAGAGTGATCTGCGCCGCCTGCGCCATGCCTGCGAAGAGTGGGAGGAGGGCGGCCAATGTCAGCCGCCACAGCACCTGTGCCATGTTATGCTCCGTCTGCTCGGACCTTTTGAGTGATTCTAGCACGTCAATGCCATTTTGTGCGCGGGGAATTGCCGGTGCGAATCAGGTGGCAAGGCTTCGCCGAATCACACCGATGCGCAGGTTGGCACATCCTGCACAGCCCCCTGTTTCTTTGGGCAGAAAAATACCTCCGGGGGACGCCGCAGGCGGGGGG
>Ga0208328_1000429_pt1 | contig 19540 bp, 13 predicted proteins | sample DeeseametaMP2633_FD_184170 | JGI IMG/M metagenome (GOLD analysis project Ga0208328, IMG submission 184170) | Marine microbial communities from the Deep Atlantic Ocean - MP2633 (SPAdes) | ecosystem: Environmental > Aquatic > Marine > Unclassified | place: Northeast of Antigua and Barbuda, North... | reverse complement strand
GCGCCCCGAGATCCGTGCGTAGGCGTCGGCCATGGCCGCGCCGCCGTTCTCGGTGCGGTAGCCGACCTGCCGGATGCCGTAATGCGGGGCCGCGAGGATCAGCGCCGAAGGCAGCGACTGCCCGAAGATCTCGGTGACGCCGTGGCGGGCAAGCGCCGCGGCCATGACATGGGCGCCGGTGGTGTTCGCGGTGGGGTGGTCCATGACGGTCATGGCTCAGGTCTCCGGTTTCATGAGAAGGACGATCTTGCCCACGTGCGCCCCGCCATCCATGCGGGCGTGCGCGCGGGCCACGTCCTTGAGGGCAAAGGTCGAGTCGATGGGCGGGCGGACGGCACCGCTGGCGAGCAGCGGCACCACGTGTTCGGTGAGCGCGCGGGCGAGCTTCGCCTTCATCTCCACAGGCCGCGCCCGCAGGGTCGAGGCGGTGATGGTGCCGCGCTTCATCAGCAGCGGCAGGAAGTCGATCTCGGCCTTGCTGCCCTGCTGGAAGGCGATCTGCGAGATCCGCCCGTCGGCGGCCAGAAGCTCGATGTTGCGCTGGATGTAGGAGCCGCCCACCATGTCGAGGATCACGTCCGGACCCCTGCCCCCGGTCAGCTCGCGCGCCACCTCGACGAAATCCTGCGTCCGGTAGTTGATGGCGTGATCGGCGCCCAGATCCCGCGCCGCCTGGCACTTGCCGTCGCTGCCCGCGGTGACGATCACCTTGGAGCCAAGCGCCTTGGCGAGCTGGATCGCGGTGGTGCCGATGCCCGAGGTGCCGCCGTGAACCAGCAGCGTCTCGCCCGGCTTCAGCGCCGCGCGCTCGAAGACGTTGGACCAGACGGTGAAGAAGGTCTCGGGCACCGCCCCGGCCTCGGCCATGCTGAGGCCGCGCGGCACCGGAATGGCGATGGGCGCGTCAAGGAGCGCCCAGTCGGCATAGGCGCCGGAATGCACGAGGCCCATCACCCGGTCGCCGATGGCAAAGCCGGTGACGCCCTCGCCAAGCCCCGCCACCACGCCCGCAAGCTCGAGCCCGAAGACCTCGGAGGCGCCCGGCGGCGGCGGGTAGTTGCCCTGCCGCTGCATCACGTCGGGACGGTTGATCCCCGCCGCGTGCACCTCGATCAGCAGCTGGCCGGGGCCGGGTTCGGGGCGCGTCGTCTCGATCACCCGCAGCACTTCGGGCCCGCCGGCGCCCTCGGCGATCACGGCTCGCGTCGTTTCGGTCATGTGGTCTGTCCTTCCAGGTCGTCGGGGTGCAGCAGCACCTTCATCGCGCCGCCCGAGCGGGCGAGGTCGAAGGCTTCGACCCCGCGGCTCAGCGGCAGGCGGTGGGTGATCAGGTGAGAGAGCGCCGCGCCGCGCCGCTCGAGCAGCGCGATGGCCTCGGCAAAGGCGGTCTCGGTGGTGTCATGGGCGCCGCGCAGCTGTTTCTTCTCGCGCACCAGCCGCGACAGGTCGATCTCGAACGGCCGGGCATGGATGCCGGCGGCGACGAAGACGCCCTCGGGGCGCAGCACCTCGAGCCCCTGCGCCACCGAAGCGGCAGCACCCGTGGCCTCGATCACCCGGTCGCACCGCGTACCAAAGCGGGCGCGGACCGCGGCGTCGAGCGTCGTCCCGGAGAGGTCGCAGGTGGCGGCGATGCCCATGCGGCTGGCGATGGCCAAACGTTCGGCATCGTCGAGACCGACGAGCAGCACCTCGGCGCCGCGCTCCTGCGCCACGAAGGCAATCGCCGCGCCGATCGGCCCCGGCCCCAGCACCACCACCCGGTCACCGGCCTGCGCGCCCGACACGTCCACCGCGTTCACCGCGATGGCGAGCGGTTCGGACAGCGCCGCGAGGTCGTCTTCCAGAGCTTCGGGAATGCGGTGCAGCACGCGCTCGGGCACCCGCACCCGCTCGGCAAAGCCGCCGTCGCGGTGCAGGCCCACGATGCGCCGCGCCTCGCAGGCCGAGGGGCGCCCGGCGAGGCAGCCATCGCAGGTTCCGCAGGGCAGCGTCGGCCAGCACACCACCCGGTCGCCCGGCACGACGCGGGTGACGCCCGCGCCCACGGCCACCACGCGGCCGGCGAACTCGTGCCCGATGGTCAGCGGCAGGAAGGGCTCCATGAAGCCGTAGCTCGGGTCCCATGCCACCGCGTGCAGGTCGCTGCCGCAGATCCCCGCGGCACGGATCGCCACCTCGGCCTCGCCCTCGGCGGGCAGCGGCTCGGCATATCCGGTGGTGACGAGGTCCACACCTCGCCCGGCACGTGTCTTGCGCAATGCAAGCATCGTCGGGTCTTCTCCTCCCTTTGCCCGCGCTCTCCATTCGCGGGGTGGCCGGAATGATTTTCTGGCCAACGACTCGTTTATGTTTTATTTGTTATAACAAGTAAAGAGGAGGATCGTGCAGCATGTCCGGCAGCAAGGCAAAACCTGGAAAAGTCTCTGACATTTCAGGGGACTGGATCACGCCCATCGAGCGCGAGAACCTCGGCGACCGCGCCTACACCACGATTCGGAACGCGCTGATGCGCGGCCAGCTGAAGCCCGGAGAGCGGTTGCGCCTGCGCCCCCTCTCCGAGCGGTTCGGGATTTCGCTCACGCCGATGCGCGAGGCGCTGATGCGGCTGGTGTTCGAACGCGCCATGGTCTTCGACGAGCGCGGCACCGCGGTGGTGCCCAACCTGACGCTCGCCCAATTGCAGGAGATCCGCAGCATCCGCATGGATCTCGAGGGCAAGGCCGCGGCTTCCGCCGCCAGCCATGTCACCGCCGAGGAGTTGCAGGAGCTGCGCGACATCCAGTCCGGCATCGCCGATTGCCACGCCCGCAAGTCCTTTGCCGACGCGGTGCACCTCAACACCGAGTTTCACCTGCTGCTGTGCCGGGCCGGACGGCTGCCGATCACCTACGACCTTGTCGAGAAGCTCTGGGTGCGCTGCGGCCCGATCCTGTCACATCTCTACGACGCGGGCGTGCCCGCCGACTGGGTGCCGCACCCGCACGAGCGCATCATCGAGGCGCTCGAGACCGGCGACGCCGCCGCGGCCGAGGCGGGCATCCGCTTCGACATCGAGATGGGCGGACAGGGCCTGCTGATCCACGTGGCCGAACACGAGTGACCCCGCCCGCGGGGCGACACCCCCGGTTGCACGTCAAGACAGCACGAGGTTCCAGACCGGCGGGTGGGTCACCGTGAGGAAGAAATCCGCGTTCGTGCGCTTGCCGGCGGGATCGGCGATCTCGATGGTGAATCCTTCCGGCGTCGGCTCCACCACCCGCGCGTAACGCGGCGCGCCCGAGGCCAGCGCCAGCACGTTGTAGACCCCGCCCGGCAGGCTCATCGGCGCGCCGTCTCGGTCGACAAAGGCGATCTCGTAAAGCCCGGTCTCGCCGGACGTCGCGCGGATCGTCACCGGCCCGCTGTGGCGCGGCGCCACGGAGTATTTCGCGCTCGCGTCGACCTTGGCCACGATCTCGTAGAGGAACGGGTCGCGCGGCGGCTCGTTGGCGTACTGGCTCGACCAGCTGCCCCACGCGCCCTCGTGCGGCTCGGGCGCCAGCAGGTCGTAGACGTAGCGCAGCACGATGTCGGGCTGGCCGTCGCGGTCATAGGTGGTGCCGGGGTTCTCCTGCGCGCCCGCGATGCAGAGCACGCCGTTCTCCTGCACCACCATCGAACCCACGCCGACGGCGCTGGTGTCGCTGTTGACGAAGGTGTCGGCGGCCCAGTTGTCGGAGCCGATGTAGTAGCTCTCGGCGCTGTCGAAGCCCCCGGCCTCGAAGGCCTCGAAACTCTCCCAGACAAAGGCATAAAGCCCGACCGCCCCGGCGGGTGTGCCGTCGCGGCTGCCGCGGGTGCCGTTGACCACGCCCACCAGCTTGCCGTTCCACGCGTCGCCCGACATCACGCATTTCGAGGCGAAGCTCTCGTCGGCAAAGCCGTGCAGCGTCACCCCGCCCTTGATCGGGTTGTAGCTGTAGATCCGCAGCGGATAGGCGGTCTCGGATTGCGAGCGGATGGCGCCGAACACCCTCCCGTCGTCGGCAACATGCCAGATCGTCGGCTCGACGCCCTGTTCGCCGATCTGAACCACCTCGGAGATGGTCGCTCCGGCGAAGAGGTTGTCGACGCGGACGATCCAGACACCCTTGGCGTTGCCTTCGCCCCCATGCACCCCGAACCAGAAGCTGTCCGAGCCCGGCACCCGGCCGAAACTGTGCATCTCGGTCACCGGCGTCGGCCATGCGGAGCCGTCGAAATCGCGCAGCGCCTCCGAGAGGCTCTTGGGCCCGCCGCCGCCATCGACGAGGATCTCGGCGAAGCGGTCCTCGCGGAAGACCAGCCGTGTCGGCGAAAGCGTGGCGCTGCCGCTGCCGGTGATGTCGTCCGCCGTCACCACCACGCTGTGGGCATCGACCACGGATTTGACCACGTACTCACCCGAGATCGCGGTGCCGCCCACCCGCTGCTTGGCCACGCCCGAGACGCCGAAGCGGTCGCCGGGTTTCAGCCCGTGGGTGTCGTTGCCCGCCTCCCCCACGAAGGTCAGGCGCACGGTGCCGTCGCCGGGCTCGGCGCTCACCTCAAGCTGCTGGTCGAGCCGCACCTCGTGCAGGCGACGCCCCCAGAGATGGTGGTCGCGGATGGTGCCCTCGGCGTCCTTCTCGCGCTCGATCATCAGCATCTGCCCGTCCACCTCGCCCGCCGACCAGCTCGAGCCGCCGGTGCCCGCGCCCTCGTCGATGCGCTGGAACAGGTGCTCGATGTCCGGGCCCAGCCGCTTGGGCGTGCCGCGGATCAGCGAGGTCGACATGTCGCGGTTGCCGTGGCCCGAGCCCTTCACCCAGGGCAGGAACAGCACCTGCTCGGCATTGGCGTTGTAGGGGCCCTTGGGCTTGAACAGGAAGCACTTGTCCTGCGGCCAGCTCTCGTAGAGCTCGCTGCGGGTGACCAGCACGGTGTTGACCTTGATGGTGTCGCGGGCGGCGACGCGGGCGGTGAGCCCGCCCTCGAAGTTCTCGACCTCCCAGAACACGTTGCGGTAGCGGTTGCCCCCGGGGATGCGGGTGACGGGGATGGTCTGCCCCTGCCCGTCCACCAGCGTAGAGCGGAAGCGCTTCTCGAAGGCGTCGAGCCGCGCGTCGTTCGCGGCCGCGCGGTTGCCCGGCAGCACGCCCGCAGACGACAGCCGCACCGCGCCGATGTTGGCCTCGGCCGTCGCCGCCGCCTCGGCGCTCATCGAGGCGCGGATCTCCGAGGCCTCGGCCGCCGCCGCGGCGGCCTGCGCGCGCTCGGCGGCGGAAAGATCCGGGTCAGGGGTGCCATCCCCGCCGAGGGTCGATTGCGACGCCGCCGCCGGCGAGGCCAGGAACCAGCCCAGCAATCCGCGTCTCTCGATCATGGTCCGTCGCTCCTTCGCGTGTCCTGTCCCGATCAGACCGGCGACGGCAGGGTGCGGGCAAGCGTTTTCGGACCTGCCCGCGGCGGCTGCCGCCGGAATGAGCGCGGGCCCGGGCGTCGTCGCGCTCGGGGATGAGGGAATGAACCGCTGCCCGGCCCCCGCCTCCGCACAGATAGCGGCGACGCGGGCCGGGGAAAGGGCGTCAGCGCGCTGCCGCGGGGCCCTGTTCCGCGGCGCCGAGACCGGCGGCGGTGCGCAAGAGTTCCGCCTCTTCGTCGGCGGGGCGCACCAGCATCTCGACGCCAGTCCCCTCGGCCCCGGGCAGGAAGGCCAGCCGCGCCATCACCGCCGCGCGGATGTCGGCGGCGTTCTCGCCGATGCCGCCGCTGAACACCACCGCGTCGAGCCCGCCCATGACCCCCGCGGCGCGGCAGATCTCCTCGACCGTGCGCTCGATGAAATAGGCGATGGCCTCCTCGGCGGCGACGCTTCCCGACCGGGCGAGATCGCGCATGTCGTTCGACAGGCCCGAGAGGCCCAGCTGCCCCGACTTGCGATAGAGCAGCGCCTCGAGCGCCGCCACGTCCATGCCGCCCCGCATCAGGTGCAGCAGCACGCCCGGGTCGAGGCGCCCGCAGCGGGTGCCCATGGCCAGCCCCTCGAGCGCCGAGAACCCCATGCTGTTCGACACCGACCGCCCATGCCGCACCGCGGTGACCGAGCAGCCGTTGCCGAGATGGGCGATGGCGATCCTGCGCTCGGCCAGCGGATAGCCCTCGGCCCCGAGCGCCCGGCAGATCGAGGCGCAGGCGAGCCCGTGGAACCCGTAGCGCCGGATTCCCTCGTCGTAGAAGCGCCGCGGCAGGGCATAGGCGTCGTGCACCCATGGCTTGCCCGAGTGGAAGGCGGTGTCGAAGCAGGCGACGTGGCCCGCGTCGGGGAAGAGCTGGAGCGCAGTGCGGATGCCCCGCAGCCCGTGCGGCTGGTGCAGGGGCGCCAGCGGCACCAAGGCCTCGAGCGCCTCGAGAAGCGCGGGCGTGACCGGCTCGGGCGCGGTGAAGGCGCTGCCGCCGTGCACGATGCGATGCGCGACGGCAGTGACCCGCAGCCCCGGGCAGCGCGTCTCGATGGCCTCGAGCAGCGCCGCCAGCGCCGAGCCATGGTCGGGCGCGGCAAGCGGCGTGGTGGCCGCCCCGCCCTGCCCCTTGAGCGACAGGACGCCCTCTTCGGTGCCGAGCCGGTCGACCACGCCCCAGAGCAGCGGCGTCCCCGGCACCGTCGCCGTGGCCAGCGCGAACTTGAACGACGAGCTGCCGGCGTTCAGGGCAAGCACGGCGCCGGTCATGGCGCCAGCTCGATGAAGCGCAGCCCGGTCAGCGCCAGCGCCGCGAGGAACAGCGTCTCGGCCACGATCAGCGCGATGGCGCCGCCGCCCACCTTGATGATGTTGCGCAGGTCTGTCTTCATGCCCACTGCCGCGATCGCCGCGAGCAGCGCCCAGGACGAGAGCTTCGCAAGGAAGGCGCCCAGCATTGCCGGGATCAGGTCGAAGCTGTTGAGCCCCGCGAGCACGAGGAAGCCCAGCACGAAGCCCGGGATGATCGGCGGCCGCTTGCCCTCGGTCACCGCACCGCCGCTGCGCTGTGACAGCAGGGTGATGACCACCACCACGGGGGCGAGGAAGGACACGCGGATGAGCTTGACCAGCGTCGAGGTCTCGCCCGCGGTCTCGGAGATCGAGAAGCCCGCGCCCACCACCTGCGCCACGTCATGCACGGTGGCCCCGATGAAGGCCCCGGCGGTGACGTCGTCGAACCCCATGGCTCGCGTCAGGATCGGGTAGAGGATCATCGCCACGGTCGAAAGCACCGTCACGCCCAGCACCGTGAAGAGCAGGTCACGCTCGGAGCGTTCGTCGCGCGGCAGCACCGCGGCGATGGCCATGGCCGCCGAAGCGCCGCAGATCGCCACGGCGCCCGCGGTCAGCACGGCAAAGCGGGTGCGCTGGCCGATGAGCTTTGCCAGCGCGAGGCCGAAGAAGATGGTGCAGACGGTGCCGGCCACCAGCAGGCCGATCATGCCCAGCCCCAGCGACAGCAGCATCTCGACGCTGATCCTCGCGCCAAGGATGGCCACGCCGACGCGCAGCACGGTGCGGGCGCTGAGCGCGATGCCGGGCGCCGTGGGGCCCTCGGCACCGAGGAAGTTGAGCGCGATGCCGAACAGAAGCGCCATCAGCATCGCGGGGGCACCGTAGTGCTCGGCCACGAACTGCGCGGCAAGCGCCACGAGGATCGAGACCATGACACCGGGAAAATACTCCCGGATGCGTCCGGCCAGAAGATGGCCGGACGTCAGGGTGGCAAGGCTTTCGCGCATGGATCAGCCGGGCTGGTCCATCATGTCCGCCGGGTCGATCCCCGCGACGCTCACCGGCTTCTTCATGGCGTCTCGCCGGAAGGGCTCGCCCAGTTCCTGGTTGATCATCGCCTCGATGAGCGTGGTCTTGCCGTGCTCCATCTGGTCCCTGATCGCGGTGTTGAGCGCCTCGGTCAGCTCTTCCATGGTGCGCGCCACGACGCCCTTCAGGCCGCAGGCCTGCGCGATGCCGGCGTAGCTCACCTGCGTGTCGAGCTCGGTGCCGACGAAATTGTCGTCGAACCACAGCGTCGAGTTCCGCTTCTCGGCCCCCCACTGGTAGTTGCGGAAGACGATCTGGGTGATCGCCGGCCACTCGCCGCGGCCGATGGCGGTCAGCTCATTCACCGCGATGCCGAAGGCGCCGTCCCCGGCGAAGCCCACGACCGGCACGTCCGGGCAGCCGATCTTGGCGCCGACGATGGCCGGCAGGCCGTAGCCGCAGGGGCCGAAGAGCCCGGGCGCGAGGTACTTCCGCCCCGCCTCGAAGGCCGGGTAGGCATTGCCGATGGCGCAGTTGTTGCCGATGTCGGACGAGATGATCGCGTCCTTGGGCAGCGCCGACTGGATCGCGCGCCACGCCATGCGCGGGCTCATCCAGTCGGGCTTGTCGGCGCGGGCGCGCTTGTTCCAGGACGTGCCCGGATCGTCGTCCTCGTGATCCATCGACGACAGCTGCTGCGCCCACTTCGACTTGGTCTCGGCGATCCTGGCCTTGCGCGCGTCGCGGCCGTCGTCACCGGCCGAGGGCGAGAGCTGCGCAAGAATACCCTTCGCGACCCGGGCCGCGTCGCCGACGATGCCGACCGAGACCTTCTTGGTGAGCCCGATGCGGTCGGGGTTGATGTCGATCTGGATGATCTTGGCGTCCTTGGGCCAGTAGTCGATGCCGTAGCCCGGCAGGGTCGAGAACGGGTTGAGACGGGTGCCGAGACACAGGACCACGTCCGCCGCGGCGATCAGCTCCATCCCCGCCTTGCTGCCGTTGTAGCCCAGCGGGCCGGCAAAGAGGGGGTGCGAGCCCGGGAAGGCGTCGTTGTGCTGGTAGCCCACGCAGACCGGCGCATCGAGCCGCTCGGCCAGCGCCATCGAGGCCGCGATGCCGCCCTCGGACAGCACCACGCCGGCGCCGTTCAGGATCACCGGGTTCTTCGCGTCCGACAGCAGCTCGGCGGCGCGGGTGACCGACTTCTCACCACCCGAGGAGCGCTCGAACTCGATGGGTTCGGGGATCTCGATGTCGACGATCTGGGTCCACATGTCGCGCGGAATGTTGAGCTGCGCCGGCGCCGACAGAAGCTTGGCCTTGGCGATGACGCGGGTCAGCACCTCGGCCACGCGGCTGGGGTCGCGCACCTCTTCCTGGTAGGCCACCATGTCCTCGAACAGCTTCATCTGCTCGACTTCCTGGAAGCCACCCTGCCCGATGGTCTTGTTGGCGGCCTGCGGCGTCACCAGCAGCAGCGGCGTGTGGTTCCAGTAGGCGGTCTTCACCGCTGTGACGAAGTTGGTGATGCCGGGGCCGTTCTGGGCGATCATCATCGACATCTTGCCGGTGGCGCGGGTGTAGCCGTCGGCCATCATCCCCGCCGAGCCCTCGTGGGCGCAGTCCCAGAAGGTGATGCCCGCCTTGGGGAAAAGATCCGAGATTGGCATCATGGCCGAGCCGATGATCCCGAAGGCATGCCGGATGCCATGGCGCTGCAGCACCTTCACGAAGGCTTCCTCGGTTGTCATCTTCATGTTGGTCCCTCCCTTGCTGGCCGGACGGCTTTCCGTCATCTGCTTGTCTAGCATCGTTTCTTTCCTCCCGAAAATTGATGATTTCAGGCGCTGCGCTGCAATGCGCCCGCCTTGCGGTCCTCGAGGATCATGTCCGAGGCCTTTTCCCCGATCATGATCGCCGGTGCGTTGGTGTTGCCCGAGACGATCTCGGGCATGATCGAGCAATCCGCCACCCGTAGCCCCTGCACGCCCTTCACCCGCAGGCGCGCGTCGACCACGGCGCCGGGCTCGGGGCCCATGCGGCAGGTGCCGGTGGGGTGGTAGATCGAACTTGAGTGGTTGCGCGCCCAGTCGAGCGTGCCTTCGTAGTCGTCGAGGTCGAGCGTGCGGTCGGGCCGGTATTCCTCGGAGATCTTCGAGGTCAGCGGCGCGTGGCGCGCGATGCGGCGGGCGATCTTCACGCCCTCGACGATGGTGCGGCAGTCGAGCTCGGTCGACAGGTAGCGCGGGATGATCGCAGGATACGCGCCGGCATCGGCCGAGCGCAGCCGGATCTCGCCGCGGCTTTCCGGGCGCAGCTGGCAGACCGACATGGTGAAGGCCGAGAACGGGTGCACCCCCTCGCCCGGGCTGTCCGCCGACCACGGCTGGACGTGGAACTGGATGTCCGGCGTCTCGAGATGCGGCGCGGTGCGCATGAAGCCGGTGGCGAGGCTTGCCGCCATGGTCATCGGCCCGGCCCGGAACAGCGCGTATTTCAGCGCGATGCGGGCCTGGTTGACGAGGCTGCGCACCTCGTCGTTGAGCGTGGGTTCGTTGCACTTGAAGACCAGCCGCGCCTGCAGGTGATCCTGCAGGTTCTTGCCCACCGCGGGCACGTCGCGCAGCACCTCGATGCCGTGCTCGCGCAGCTGCGCCGCCTCGCCGATGCCCGACAGCATCAAGAGCTGCGGCGAGCCGATGGCGCCCGAGGACAGGATGACCTCGCCCTCGGTCCGCACCGTGTGCAGCGCGCCCGCCTCATCGCGGTAGACCACGCCCGACGCCCGGCCGCCCTCGATCAGCACCTTCTGGGTGTGCGCACGGGTGATGATCCGCAGGTTGGGCCGGCTGCGCGCCGGGTTCAGGAAGGCCACCGCCGCCGAACAGCGCCGGCCGTTGCGGGTGGTGAGCTGGAAGTAGCTCACCCCCTCCTGCACGGCGCCGTTGTAGTCGGGGTTGAAGGGATAGCCCGCCGCCTGCGCCGCGGCGATCCAGGCGTCGCAGATCGGGCGTTGCAGCCGCATGTTGCTGACCGAGAGCGGCCCGTCGGTGCCGTGGAACTCGTCGGCGCCCCGCTCCTGGCATTCCGAGCGCTTGAAGAGCGGCAGCACCTCGTCCCAGCCCCAGCCCGGATTGCCCATCTGGCGCCAGCGCATGTAGTCCTGCGGCTGGCCCCGCACGTAGAGCAGCCCGTTGAGCGAGGACGACCCGCCCAGCACCTTGCCGCGCGGCCAGTCGATGCTGCGCCCGTTCAGGCCGGGGTCGGGTTCGGTCTTGTAGCACCAGTCCACGGACGGGTTGTGCATGGTCTTGAAGTAACCCACCGGGATGTGGATCCACGGGTTCCAGTCTCGCCCCCCGGCTTCGAGCAGCACCACACGGATCGCGGGATCGGCAGAGAGCCGATTCGCCAGGACGCAGCCCGCAGAGCCCGCTCCAACGATCACGTAATCCGCCGTGATATCAGCCATTTCCGTCTCCTCCCGTCGAAGCCTTGGGCGCTTCGTGAATTTCTTCTTGCCTGATCAGACATAAATCTTCAAATATTGATACTGCAAGTCTCATTATTGACTGCAAGGGAGGAAAACATGAAAGTCTCGAAAGCCCTCAGCGCGATCTCGCGCCGGGACCTGTTCCGCTTGTCCGGACAGTTCGGCCTGTCGTCGGTGGTGCTTGGCGCCGGTGCCTTCGCGGGCGCCGCCACGCTGCCCGAGGTCGTGCGCGCCGCGCAGACCACCTACGCGAAACGCTTCGCCAAGGAGCCCAGGCACACGCTCAAGATGGGCGCGTCGGGCTTCAACGCGCAGAACCTGCTGATCGAGCGCATGGGAGCGCTGGAATTCGCCCGGGACCTGGAGGAGAGGACCGAGGGCGAGATCCGCGTGGAATTCATCGGCGACAACCAGATCTGCGGGCAGCTCAACTGCGTCGAGAAGACCCAGATCGGCGTCGTGGACATGTATGCCGCCTCGACCCAGAACTCCGCCGGCGGCGCGCCCTACCTGAACGTGCTCGACTACGCCTACATGTTCCCGAGCCGCGCCGCGCAGTACCACTTCCTCTACAGCCCCGAGAGCCAGAAGCTGCTGCGCGAGCCGCTGGAAAAGCGCCACGGGCTCAAGTTCCTGTTCTCGCATTGCGAACTGCGCGGGCTGCAGATGGGCAAGACCTTCGCCGACAAGCCCACGGTGTCGAAGCTCGAAGAGCTGTTCGGCACCAAGAACCGGGTGACCGGCACCCAGCTTGGCCGCATCGCCATGCAGCTTCTGAACCTCAACCCGGTGCCGGTGGCCTGGGAAGAGACCCTCGACGGCCTCAAGCAGGGCCTCATCGACGGCGCCGAGACCTGGGCCTCGGCCGTGGCCTACGCCAACATGTCGCCGGTTGTCAGCCAGTCGGTGGACCTGAAGTTCTTCTGCGGCACCGAGCACACGTCGATGTCGGCCAAGGTCTTCGACAGCATGGAAGGCCACCTGCAGGACGCCATCATGGAGTCGGCCTACCTTGCGCAGGTGCATGTGCAGGCGGCGAACGAGGCGGCGCTGGTCAAGACCGTGGGCTTCTCGGACCCGCAGCTTCCCGGCACGCTCTTCGTCGAACACGGGGTGCGCCCGGCCTTCCTGCCCGACGACCAGATCAAGATGGCCGAGGAGATGTGCTCGCCCGAGTACAATCCCGACCCCTGGGCGCAATGGCGCGACCGTCTCGACAACTGGGCGGGCGGCATCGACACCTACCAGTCGATCTACGACGTTGCGCGGCAGATCCCCAAGGAGACCCTGCCCGAGAACGTCGAGCCGCGGCGCTGGTGGCGCTCGGCCTGACATCGGAAGACCTCGGGGTGCGCGCGGCTGGGAGGAGACGCGCGCCCCCCGTCAGGACGCGCCGCGTGAAAGACGGCGACAGGACATTGCGGCGAACCCAAGGGAGGACAGGGTATGACCGGCTGGTTTCAAGGGACTGGAGAGATCTTCAGCGCGATCGCGGCAGGCGATTCATGGATGCTGAGCGAGGCGCTGGGACAGCCCGCCGTCTGGCCGCTGGGCCTGATCGGCCTCATGGCCGGGGCGTCGCTGGTGCTGATGCTCTACAAGCTGATCCCGGTGCTCGACCGGCATTTCGAAGCGACGGTGATGGTGATCAGCTATCTCGCCATCGGCGGCATCATCTGCGTCGAGGTGTTCCGGCGCTTCGTGCTGCAGCAGCAGGCGCCGTGGTCGACCACCCTGCCCCCGTTCCTGTTCCTCATCATGACGTGGTTCGGCTGCAGCCATAACGTCAAGCTGCGCACCCACCTCGCCTTCGCCGAGCTGCGCAACGCGCTGCCGCGGGCCGGGCAGATGGGCTGCCTGATCCTCGACGCAGCGCTCTGGTTCGGCTTCTGCTGGGTGGTCGTGGTGACCTCGACCCGGGTGGCGGTGAACTCGGCCTCGAACTTCCAGATCATGCTGGGCACCGACAACGTCATGCAGTGGTGGTTCCTCGTCTCGGTGCCGCTCGCGTTCACCCTGCTCGCCGCCCGCGCGCTCGAGAACCTGCTCGAGGACTTCCACGCCTACCGCTCCGAGGCGACGCTCATCGAGCCCGCCGTGATCGGAGGCGAATGACATGAGCGACGGAACCCTCATCACCCTCATCTCGCTGGGCGTTACCATGCTCTTCATGTTCGGCGTCCCGGTGTTCCTCGTGATCGGCTACTGGGTCATCGGCATGTCCTTCGTGCTGGAGCTGCCGCTCGACAACATAGGGGCCGCGCTGGCGGACGTGTTCACCGACGGCTTCGCGCTGCTCGCCATGCCGCTCTTCATCCTGACCGGCGACCTGATCAACCGCTCGGGCATCGCCCGGCGCCTGTCGGACTTCGCCTATTCCTGCCTCGGCTGGATCCGCGGCGGGCTCGGCATGGCCTCGCTCGGGGCCTGCGGGCTCTTCGCGGCGATCTCGGGCTCGAATTCGGCCACCACCGCCACCATCGGCTCGATGCTGCACCCCGAGATGGTCAAGGGCGGCTACGACGCGCGCTTCTCGGCGGCGACGGCCGCGGCGGGCGGCACCGTGGGCATCATCATCCCGCCGTCGATCATCTTCATCGTCTACGGCTTCATGATGAACCTGCCGATCTCGGACCTGTTCATGGCGGGCATCATCCCCGGCGTTCTCATGGTGCTCGCGATGATGCTGGTCTGCTTCCTGATCTGCTGGCGCCACGGCTGGGGCTATCTCATCGCGCTGTCGCTCAGCCGCGTGGTCAAGACCGGCATCGGCGCCTGGCTCGGCTTCTTCGCCATCGGGCTGGTGCTCTGGGGCATCTACACCGGCAAGTTCTCTCCCACAGAGGCGGCGGGCGTCACCGTGGGCTTCTGCGTGGTGGTGGGCTTTCTCTGCCTGCCGCTGCACCGGCTCATCAACCGCGGCCGCGACGAGCGCCCGGACGTGTCCGAGCGCAGCTACGGCGAGATGCTGGTGGTGCGCGGCTTCGGCCCCGTCGAGCTGCCCTCGATCACCATGCGCTCGGCGCAGATCACCGGCATCCTCGCGCCGCTGATCGCGGTGTCGGTGGTGATGCAGCAGATCCTCTCGGTGCTGGGCGCGCAGGAGAGCATCACCGCCTTCGTCACCGGCATGGGCGGCTACTACCCGACGCTGTTCACCGCCATGGCCATCGTCTTCGTGGCGGGCATGGTGCTCGAGAGCCTGCCGGTGACCATCATCCTCGCCCCGATCCTCGCGCCCATCGCGGCCTCGATCGGCGTGGATCCGATCCAGTTCGCGGTGGTCTTCCTCGTCGGCGCGTCGATCGGCTTCATCACCCCGCCCTACGGCCTGAACCTCTACGTGGCGTCGGGCGTGACCGGCGTTCCATACTTCCGCCTGCTCCGCTATACCGTTCCCTACCTCGCCGCGCTGATTACGGTGTGGTTGCTGGTGGCGCTGGTGCCCGAACTTTCGACGGCACTGCTGCCGTAGACGTAGAAAGTGAAGGAAGGAAGGAACGCGATGGACGCCGGCAAGAGCGACACGATACCCACCAACCTGCGGCTGCTGACGGTGCTCGAGGAGGTCGCGCGCGCCGGTGTGCCGGTGACCCCCACCGCCGTCAACGATGTGCTGGGGCTGCCCAAGCCCACCATCCACCGGCTGTTCTCGACCCTCGAGGACGAGGGCTTCCTGCAGCGCGACATGGACGGGCGCACCTATTCGCCCGGTCCCCGCCTGCGGCAGCTCGCGGGCGGCATCATCTCGTCCCGCCACATCCGCACCGCGCGGCAGGCGATCCTGCGCAAGCTCTCGGCGCAGGTGGGCGAGACCTGCAACATCGCCATGCCCGAGCGCAACGCGATGACCTATCTCGAGCGGGTCGAGACCGAATGGCCGCTGCGCATCCAGCTGCCCATCGGCACCTCGGTGCCGTTCTACTGCACCGCCTCGGGCAAGATGTACCTGAGCTCGCTGGCGTCCAACCACCTCGAGCGCTACCTCGACGCCACCGATCTCGTGGCCCATACGCCGAACACGCTGACCACCCCCGAGGCGATCCTGCGCGAGCTCGAGGAGGTGCGGCGGAACGGCTACGCGCTCGACCGTGAGGAGTTCATGGTCGACATGATCGCGCTGGCGGTGCCCATCGCCGACGTCAACGGGCGGCTTATGGCGACGCTGTCGTTCCACGCGCCGACCCAGCGCTTCGACATCGACCATGCGCTCGAGTTCCTCGCCCCCCTGCGCGCCGCCGCCGATGACCTGTCGAAGCTGCTGGCGGGCGAAGACGAGCCCGGCTGAACGCAAAGGGCCGGCGCCCGCGCGCCGGCCCCTATTCCATCGCAGGATTCCATCGCAGGGACGTCAGGCGAAGCTCAGGTCGTCCACCATGTCCTGCCGGTCGGCCATGTTCTCGACCACCACGACGAGCCCCGCGCCGAAGTCGAACACCGTGTCGCCCGAGGTGTCGACGGCGAAGGTGTCCACCACCTCCTGCGCCGTGAGCCCCCCACCCCAGATCGCCTGCTCAAGTCGCAGCGTGTCGATGTCGTCCTGGAAATCGAGGATGGTGTCGGTCTCCGAGGTCAGCCCGAAGATGAAGGTGTCGAACCCGGTCCCGCCGATCAGGATGTCGTCGCCTGCATTGCCGCGGATCAGGTCGTTGCCGGTGCCGCCGTCGATGGTGTCGTCCCCGCCCGCGCCCGCAAGCACGTCGTTGCCGGCATCGCCCACGATGATGTCGCGCACGCTCGACGACGACGGGTCCGCGCCGGAATAGCCGGTGATCGTATCGTTGCCGCCCCCGCCGCGCAGGCTCTGGAAATTGCCGCCTCCGATGATCCGGTCGTTGCCCGCGCCGCCCTCGATGGTGGCGGCGTTGACGTTGTTGGCGTTGATGGTGTCGTCGAAATCCGACCCCACGACACTCTCGAACCCTTCGAGGATGTCGCCCGCAGCATGGCCACCGCTGTTGCTGGCGCTGTTGAGCAGCACGTTCACCCCGGCGTCCGAGTTGGCGTAGGTCACCGTGTCCTTGCCGTTGTTCCCGACGAGGCTGTCGTCGTTCGCATTGCCCGCGATGATGTCGTTGCCGAAACCGCCGATGATCGTGTCCGCGCCCGCAGAGCCCGCAAGGATGTCGTCGCCGAAGCCGCCGTCGATGACGTCTCCGACGCCGGACTGGTTGATGTCCGGCCCGCCGTAGCCGGTGATGGTGTCGTTGCCGGCCTCGCCGCGCAGAACCTGGGCATTCATGCCGCCGTAGAGCCGGTCGTTCCCGTCCCCGCCCTCGAGCGTCGTGCCGGCCAGGTTCATGGCGCGCATCACGTCGTTGAAGTCCGATCCCACGACGCGCTCGAAGCTGGTGATGGTGTCCCCCTCCGCGTCGCCACCGGAGTTGTTCGAGGACCCGAGCCGGATGTTCACCGCGGCGCCCGAGGCGGCGTAGGTGAGCGTGTCGCGGCCCGCCCCGCCGTCCATGTCGTCGGCGCCGATGCCGCCCGCGACGAGGTCGTCCCCCGAACCGGCGTCGATGCTGTCATTGCCCGTCCCGCCGCTGATCGTGTCGTGACCGCGCCGCCCGAAGATGGTGTCGTTGCCCGCGAGCCCGACAAGGACGTTGGCGATGGCGTTGCCGCTCAGCGTGTCGCCCGCGGCGCCGCCGGTGGCGTTCTCGATCACCGTGCCGTTGGCGATGGTGAACCCGCCCGCGATGCCGTCGATGGCCGAGGCGAAGCCGCCGCCGCCCGACTCGAAGAGCAGCGAGGCGGCGCGCAGGTCGATGGTGGCCGCGGTGTTGCTGTCGTTGACGATGGTGTCGGTGCCGCCCACGTCGTAGATCGCCAGCCAGTACGAGGTGTCGTCATCCAGCGTGTAGACCGTGTTGCCGCCGCCGGTGTTGGGATTGGCGCCGTATTTCTGCTGCAGGAGCGCGATGTCGAAGGCCATGAACGAGCCCATCGAGCCGGAATCGGTGCCCGGCGCCGGGGTGCCGACCGGCCCCTCGACGAAGCTCGAGTTGTAGGACATCACCGTGAAGATGCCCTGGTTCAGCGAGAAGGCGCCGGTGTCCGACGACCCGCCCACCCCGGTCATCACCTCCGAGGTGCCGCCGGTGTCGTGCGGATGCGCCAGCCCCAGCCCGTGGCCGAGCTCGTGGATCACCGTGAAGAAGCCGTCGCCGCCCAGATCGAGCGAGCCGCCGGCGCTGCGGTCCCAGTTGTTGCCGTTGAAGACACCGACCCCCGGGTTGGTCTCGCCCGGCGGGTTCATGTAGCCGTAGAGGTTGCTCGGCAGCTCGTTGGTATCGAGCACGAGGGTGAAATCCGCCGCCGCCGCCGAGTTGACCTCGGTGAAGGTCAGGTTGGTGTAGGTTGCGATCATCGCGAAGGCGGCCTCGAACTGTGCCATCTCGTAGGCGTTGTAGCCCTCCGAGGTCACGCCGTCCGCGGTGACGCCGTTGGGCGCGAAATAGTAGGTCACCTCGTTGTCGGTAAGCTGGGTGCCCCAGTCGATGGCGTCGAGCGGATCGGGCGGCGGCGCCGCCTCGGTCTCGAGCGTATAGCTGCCGCTGCCATCGTCCGACCAGGAGGCGACCTCGATGTAATAGGTCCCGGTGCTCTCGACCGCGAGGGTCAGGAAGGAGTCGAGCTCGCCGCCGAAATCGTCGTTGTAAGCGACGAGCGCGCCCGTGCTGTCGTAGATCCGCAGGTAGGGATCCGAGAGCGACCCGCCGGTCAGGGTGAAACTGACGAGATCGCCCTCCACGAGATCGATGGCGATCCAGTCGCGTTCGCCCGTCGGGCTCAGCGTGCCCTGGAAGCTGTCGCCGACGACGATCTCGTACGGGGTGGTGTCATTTTCCGGGGCATCCGTGGTCTCGGTCACAACGGCCATGTTCAACGTCCTGATCTAATGTATTTTTCCCGCAGGGCTGCGCCCGAAGGACCTGTCTGAAAGCGTTTGTTTCCAATCGAAGGCCGATACCGGCCGGACACTCTTCAAAGGGCTGCGGGCCGAAAACACGGCCCTGACCCTCCCTCGAACACAATCGCTACCAAACGCATGAGTGGCTCACGGCCCGGCAAGGGCCGTAAGCTCACTTTGAAGGCCGCGCGTCGAAAAGCAACGGAAATTTCAACCTAAGGTAAGGTTGTCGTCTGACCGAAAAGTCGCGGGCCGGCGCCTGCAGAGACGTCGCCGCCGCACGGGCAGGGACAGATCCAAACACAGCTCAGAACACAGCCCCTGAGACGCGCGAACGCGGCCCGTGAACTTCGCCTGCGACGGGATAGCGCCTTGACCATCCCGGCATTCGCTGAAACCTGTAGCCCGTCCCGGCCCAAATCGGGAGACTCGGAACCATGCCACTTTCACCGGACCAACCAGGGCGCGTCGCGGCCATCCGCGGCGCCGTCGTCGACATCGCCTTCACCGAAGGCGCCCTGCCCGCGATCAACGACGCGCTGGCGCTCGAGCCCCCCGGCCCGCCGCCGGTGCTGGTCGAGGTGCAGGCCCATCTCGACACCGCCACCGTGCGCGCCATCGCGCTGCAGGCCACCACCGGGCTGCGCCGCGGCATCCCCGCCCGCCCTCTGGGCGGCCCGCTGACGGCGCCAGTGGGAGACGCGGTCCTGGGCCGGCTGCTCGACGTCACCGGCGCCACCGGCGACGGCCGCGGCGCCCTGCCAGACGACACGCCCCGCCGCCCGATCCACGCGCCCCCGCCGCCGCTCGGCGCACAGGGCGCGGGGTCCGAGATCTTCCACACCGGCATCAAGGTCATCGACCTGCTGGCGCCGCTCGCGCAGGGCGGCAAGGCGGCGATGTTCGGCGGTGCGGGCGTCGGCAAGACCGTTCTGGTGATGGAGCTGATCAACGCCATGGTGGCGCGCTACGAGGGCATCTCGGTGTTCTCGGGCGTCGGCGAGCGCTCGCGCGAGGGGCACGAGATGCTCTCGGACATGACCGCCGCCGGGGTGCTCGACCGCACGGTCCTGGTCTACGGCCAGATGAACGAGCCGCCGGGCGCGCGCTGGCGGGTGCCGATGACCGCGCTGGCCATCGCCGAGCATTTCCGCGACGCCGAGGCGCGCAACGTGCTGCTGCTCATGGACAACGTGTTCCGCTTCGTGCAGGCGGGCTCCGAGGTCTCGGGCCTGCTCGGGCGCATGGCAAGCCGGGTCGGCTACCAGCCGACGCTGGCCACCGAGATGGGCAATCTGCAAGAGCGCATCACCTCGACCAAGAAGGGTTCGATCACCTCGGTTC
>Ga0208328_1000428_pt1 | contig 19624 bp, 11 predicted proteins | sample DeeseametaMP2633_FD_184170 | JGI IMG/M metagenome (GOLD analysis project Ga0208328, IMG submission 184170) | Marine microbial communities from the Deep Atlantic Ocean - MP2633 (SPAdes) | ecosystem: Environmental > Aquatic > Marine > Unclassified | place: Northeast of Antigua and Barbuda, North... | reverse complement strand
CCGCAGGTCGAGGCTCTGCCCCGTCACCTCCTGCGCCAGCGCCACCAGCCGTGCCAGCGAGGTGCCCTGACCGGTGCCGAGGTTCAGCGTGGTAACCCGCTCGGGCAGGTCTGCGGTCACCACCCGCTCCACCGCGCGGGTGAAATCCGCCACGTGCAGGTAGTCCCGCAGGCTCTCGCCCGTGCCGAACAGCCGGAACGGCGCGCCGCTGCGCAGCGCCTCGAGCAGGATCGTCACCACGCCGAAGCTCGGGCCCGCGAGCGGCGAGCCATAGGCATTGGCAAGGCGCAGCACCGTGAGGCGGAAGCCGTGCCGCTCGGCCAGCATCCGCAGCGCCTGCTCGGTGGCGGTCTTCTGCAGCGCGTAGAGCGACTTCGGCACCAGCGGCGCGGTCTCCGGGATCGGCAGGTCGTCGGTGTCGCCGTAGACCCCGGCGGAGGAGACGTAGACCAGGTGACCCGCCCAGCCGCGCGCCACCAGTGCCTCGGCAAAGGCGGCCTGCGGTTCGATCTCGCGGCGGCTGAGGTCCTCGAAACTCGCGAAGGGCACGCGCGGGCTGGCGAGGCCTGCGCAATGCACGATGGTGGCCGAGCGCTCGTCCCCGGGCAGCCAGTCCGGCGTCAGCACCCCGGGCGTGACGATCTGCGCCAGCGTCTCGGCGCGAAGCGGAAGCGGCTTGCGGGCGACGCCGGTGACCCGGCCCGGCAGCGCCGCCGAAAGGTGGTCGAGGAGCTCGAAACCCAGCACGCCCGAGCTGCCGGTGACGTAGACCGCGCTCATGCCGCGGCCGCGTCGAAACGGGCGGGCGCGAGCGCGGCGCAGGTGGCGGCGTCGAGCGCGGGCGTCTCTCCGAGGCAGAGCGCCCGGGCGAGCCCCGCCAGCGCCGGCGCGGTCTGGATGCCGTGGCCGCCCTGCCCCGCCAGCCAGAGGAACCCCTCGGCGCCCGTGTCGAAGCCGCAGACCGGCGTCTTGTCAGGCGCGAAGCTGCGCAGGCCCGCCCAGCTCGAGACCACGCGGGTGACCGGAACGGTGACCGCGGTCTCGAAGCGGTGCAGCCCCTCGGCCAGCACCATGTCGTCGGGCCATGCATCCTGCGGCGGCACCGGGTCGGCGTCGGCTGGGCTGACCATGAGCTGGCCGCCCATGGGCTTGGCGTACCAGGTCTCGGCGATGGAGCCGAAGAGCGGCCAGTCGGCGCAGGGCTGGCCGTCGGGCGCGGGGATCACCGCGGCCGAGCGCCGGTGCGGGGTGATCGCGATGTCCTGCGCCCCCGCCATGCGCGCCACCTCCGAGGCCCATGCCCCGGCGGCGTTGACGACGATGGGCGCGGCGTGGGTCTCGCCGCCCGCGGTCACCTGCCAGAGCCCGTCGGCGCGGCTCAGCCCGGTCACCGCCGCGTTGGTCCGCAGCGTGCCGCCGTTGGCCTTCAGCCGCCGCAGGTAGCCCTGCAGCATCACGTCGACGTCGATGTCCCGTGCGTCGGGCTCAAAGACGCCGCCCGCCACGTGCCCGGGCTTCAGGATCGGCACCATCGCTTCGGCCTCGGCGCCGGTCAGCCGTTCGAGCCCGGCGCTGCCGGCAAGGTAGTCCTCGAGTACCGGCATCTCGGCCTCGGTGGCGACCATCAGCTCGCCGCGCGGCGTCAGCAAAGGCGCGTCGATGTCGAGGTCGGGGGCCTCGAAGAAGCCCACGGCCTCGTCGTTGAGCGCCCGCAGCGGGGCGTTGCCGTAATTGCGGATGAAGATCGCGGCGGATCGCGCGGTGGAATGGCGCCCCGGCCCCGGCTCGGTCTCGAGCAGCAGCACCTCGGCGTCTGCGGACAGGGCCGCCGCCGCGCTCATGCCGGCCATGCCGCCGCCGATCACGATGATGTCAGCCATGCGCCCTCCGTTCGCCTCCGAGGGGCCGGAAAAGCCCCCGTCCCGCACCGGGATAGACAGTGCTGCACCTGCACGCAAGCGATGCTCCGCCGATGCCCGGATCAGGGGGCGCGTCCTTGCGGCAACGCAAGCCCGACAATGCGTCGGATCTGCGATTGGTTACTGGCCAGCGCCCGGTCGCTACCCTAGTGTCTAAACGCACCCGCCCCGGAACCGCCCCTCCGTGAGGCAAGAAAAAGGACCACGCCCGTGACCCTTAGGCGCACCTCTGTCGCTCTTGGCATCGCTCTGTCCCTGTCCGCCATCCCGGCCGCGGCCATCGAGACGGTGAACTTCTCGACCCCCGGCATGGACGAGGATCTCAGGGCCCAGATCAAGAGCAACTCCGCGCTTGCGGCAGCCGAGGACGAGGGCCGCGTGTCCGGTCAGGACGTGCTCGCGGCGGCGCTGTCGGATTACGGCGTGCTGCTCGAGACGCTCTATGCCAATGGCTATTACGGCGGCACCATCAGCATCACCCTCGACGGGCGCGAGGCGGCGGACATCCCGCTGCTGCAGACCCCCGACGCGGTCAACCGGGTGGTGGTCGACGTCCGGAGCGGGCCCAAGTACAAGTTCCGCACCACGCGGCTCGAGCCGCTGGCCCCCGAAACCGAGCTGCCCGAGGGCTTCGCCCCCGGCAACACCGCGCGCGCCAGCATCGTGGGCGAGGCTGCCGACGCCGGCATCGACGGCTGGCGCCAGCTGGGCCGCGCCAAGGCCGAGCTGACCTACCAGCAGGTGACCGCGAACCACCCCGACCGCCGGCTCGATGTCGACATGCGCATCACCCCCGGGCCGGAGCTGCGCTTCGGCAAGCTGCGCACCCTCAACGACAGCGCCGTGCGCAGCGCCGCGCAGCGCCGCATCGCCGGCCTGCCGACCGGCGAGCGCTTCGACCCGGACGAGCTTGACGAGGTGGCCCGCCGCCTGACCGACACCGGCGCTTTCTCGAGCGTGACGCTGCGCGAGGAAGAGGTGCCCAACGCCGACGGCACGCTCGACATTGAGCTGCGCGTCGCCGATGCCAAGCCCCGCCGCTTCGGCTTCGGCGCTGAGATCAGCTCGCAGGACGGGCTGACGCTCACCACCTACTGGCTGCACCGCAACCTGCTCGGCGGCGCCGAGCGCTTCCGCGTCGATGCCGAGGTCTCGGACATCTCGAGCGAGACCAGCGAGATGGACGCCAGCCTCACCGCACGGCTCGAGGTGCCCGCCGCCATCGCCGAGCTGGGGCCCGACACCGACGCCTTCTTCCAGGCCGCGCTCTCGAGCGCCAACGAGCCGACCTACAACTCGGACAGCATCGGGCTGACCGCGGGTTTGACCCGGCGCTTCACCGATGACCTGACCGGCGAGATCGGCGTGGGGCTGCTCTACTCGCAGACCGAGGACGACCTCGGCGACCGCGAGTTCCTGCTCTTCACGCTGCCGACCTCGCTTACGTGGGACAAGCGCGACGACGACCTGAACGCCAAGTCGGGCTTCTACGTGAACACCGAGTTCACGCCCTTCATCGACCTCGACGGCGACAGCAGCGGCGCCCGCCTCTACACCGACCTGCGCGGCTACTACGGCTTCGGCGAGTCCAAGAACACGGTTCTGGCCGGCCGGCTGCAGCTCGGATCGGTGATCGGTCCCGAGCTCGAAGACACCCAGCCCGAGTTCCTGTTCTACTCCGGCGGCGCGGGCTCGGTCCGCGGCCAGCCCTACCAGTCGCTGACCGTCGATCTCGGCGACGGTGACGAGACCGGCGGGCGCAGCTTCCTCGGGCTGTCCGGCGAGATCCGGCAGGACTTCGGCGCCAACTGGGGCGTCGTGGCCTTTGCCGACGCCGGCTTCATCAGCGCCGACAGCGCCCCGGGCGGTGACGGTGAATGGCATTCCGGCGCCGGTCTCGGCGTCCGTTACAACACCCCCATCGGCCCGCTCCGGGTGGATGTCGCGGCCCCCACCAGCGGCGACACCGGCGAAGGGGTCCAGCTTTACATCGGCATAGGTCAGGCGTTTTGAAACGGCTTCTCCTCCTCCTCCCGCTCCTCTTCTGCCTGAGCCAGCCCGCCCAAGCGCAGGATGACGACGAGGGCACGCGCCTCGAACGGCTGATCGAGAACGCGCTCTCGTCCGAGGGCACGCAGGTCACCGTGCGCGGCTTCCGCGGCGCGCTCAGCTCGCAGGCAACGATGGAGCGCATGACCATCGCCGACGAGGACGGCATCTGGCTCACCCTCGAGAACGCCGAGCTCGACTGGAGCCGCCTGGCGCTGCTGCGCGGGCGGCTGCAGGTGGACACGCTCTCGGCCGAGCGGCTCGAGGTGGCGCGCGCGCCGACGTCGAACACCGAGGCCCCTGCCCCCGAGGCCAGCGGCCAGCCGTTCTCGCTGCCCGACCTGCCGGTCTCGGTGAACGTGGGCGAGTTCCGCGTCGACCGCGTCGAGCTTGGCGCGCCGCTGATCGGCGAGCCGGTGGTGCTGACGGTCTCGGGCGCGGCGCAGCTCGCCGACGGCGAGGGCAACGTCGAGCTCGACGTTCAGCGCGTCGACGGTCCCCGCGATGCGCTCACCTTCGCCGGCAGCTACGCCAACGAGAGCCGCCAGCTGGCGATCGACCTCGTGCTCGACGAGGCCTCGGGCGGCCTGCTGACCACCAAGGCCAACCTGCCCGGCGCCCCGGACCTGCGGCTGACGCTGCAGGGCGAGGGCCCGATCGACGATTTCACCGCCGCGCTGGCGCTCGCGACCGAGGGCGAGGACCGCTTTGCCGGCGACATCACGCTGCAGGGCTCGGTGGGCGCGGATCACCGCTTTGCCGCCGACCTGTCGGGCGACCTGCGCCCGCTGCTGCCGGAAGAGCAGCGCGCCTTCCTCGGCGACAACCAGCTGCTGCGCACCAGCGGCGTGGTCGAGGCCGCGGGCGCCATCGAGCTCGACACGCTGGAACTGCGCACCGCCGCTGTCGACCTGACCGGCGCCGCGCGCATCGGCGCCGACGGCTGGCCCGAGCGGCTGGCGCTCGACGGGCGCATCGCCTCGGAAGACGGCAGCCCGGTCACGCTGGCCTTCACCAGCGACGTCACCCGGATCGACGAGGCGGTGCTGACGCTGTCCTACGACCGCGCGCAGGGCGACGGCTTTACCCTCGAGCTGCTGGCGCAGGGCATCGACCGCCCCGAGCTGGCGCTGCGCGAGGCGAAGATCACCGGCGAGGGCACCATCTCGCGCAACGCCGAGAGCGCCGCACCCGGCGAGATCGCAGGCCAGCTTCAGCTGGCGGTGGACGGGCTGGCACTTGCCGACGAGAACCTGCAAAGCGCCGCGGGCGACGCGCTCGAGGGGGCGCTGGCCTTCGACTGGCAGCAGGGCAACGGCTTCGACCTGACCGACATCGACATCGCCGGCGCGGGCATCGCGATCACCGGCGACGTGGCCTTCTCGGGCTTCGCCGAGGGCGAGGACCCGGCCATCGAGCCGAACCTCGCGATCCGCACCGACGACATCGCGCGCTTCTCGGGGCTGGCCGGGCGCGACCTTGGCGGCGCCGCCGCCTTCGATCTCGAGGCCCGCGCCGAGCCGGTCTCGGGCCGCTTCGACGTGAACCTCTCGGGCACCGCCACCGACCTCTCGGCGGACATCCCGCAGGTCGACGGGCTGCTCGCGGGCGAGCTCACGCTGGCGCTTGCCGCCGAGCGCAACGAACAGGGCACCTTCCTGCGCAACCTCGACCTCGACGGCGATGGCATCGTGATGACCGCCAGCGGCGAGCTGCGCACCGGTGCCAGCACCGGCAGCTTCGACCTCTCGCTGCCCGACCTCTCGCGGGTGCAGGACGGCATTTCCGGCCCGCTGACCGTGAAGGGCGACCTGCAGGAAAGCGCCTCGGCCTACACGCTCGACTTCACCGCCGCCGCGCCGGGCCGCACCGCGCTCGACGGCGTGCTGACCGCCACCAAGGACGAGGCCGGGTCGGTCGAGAGCCTGTCGTTCAACGGCACCGCCGCCTCGGACGAGCTCGCGGCCTTTGCCGCCCTCGCCGGGCGCCCGCTGCGCGGCTCGGCGAGCTTCGAGGGCCAGGGCTCCTACGCGCTTGACGACGGCACCGCCAGCGCCATCGGCACGCTGGTGACGCAGGATGTCGGCATCGGCATCCCGCAGGTCGACGGGCTGCTCGAGGGCCGGGTGACGATGAACGTCGACGGCACGCGCAGCAACGAGGGCATCTTCCTGCGCACGCTCGAGATCGACGGCCCGGCCATCACGCTCGACGCGCAGGGCGAGATGGTGCCCGACGCCAGCACCGCCACCTTCGACCTCGTGCTCTCGGACCTCGCGAAGATGCAGGACGGCATGTCCGGATCCGCCGCGCTCAAGGGCGACCTGAAGGAAAACGGCGAGGCCTACGTGGTGACCTTCAGCGCCACCGGCCCCGGCGAGACCGCGGCGCAGGGCGTCGTCACCGCCGGCAAGACCGACGCAGGCGAGATCGCCTCGGTGGCCTTCGACGGGACCGCCTCGGCGCGCCGGCTCTCGGCCTTTGCGCCGCTTACCAGGCAGGCGCTGCGCGGCTCGCTCGATTTCGACGGCGAGGGCTCGTATTCGCTCAGCGACGGTTCGGCCCGCGCCGACGGCACGCTGACCACGCAGGATCTGGGACTCGGCATTCCCACCGCCGACCAGCTGATCGGCGGCACCGGCCGTGCCGTGGTCTCGGCCTCGCGCGATGCCGACGGCACCATCACCGTGCAGCAGTTCGACCTCAGCACCGCCGAGATCACCGCCTCGGCCAGCGGCAGCCTCGGCCAGTCCGGCGACAGCGCACTGACCTTCGACGTGGCGCTGCGTGATCTCGGGCTGCTGGTCGAGCAGCTTCCCGGCCGCGCCACCGCCAGCGGCACCGTTTCGGCCACCGGCACCGGCCCCTACCAGATCAACACCAACCTCTCCGCCCCCGGCGGCACGCAGGCGCAGGTGAGCGGCAGCATCGCACGCAGCTTCGACAGCGCCAACATCGCGGTGAACGGCAACGCGCCGCTGTCGCTGGCCAACCGCATCGCCGAGCCCAACCTGCTGACCGGCACCGCCCGCATCGACCTGCGGCTCAACGGGCCGCTGGCGGTGTCGTCGCTGTCGGGCTCGGTGCGCGTGAACGGCGCCGACATCGTGCTACCCGGCCCCGCGCTCACGCTGACGGGGGTCGACATCGACACCCAGCTCGGCGGCGGGCAGGCGCAGCTCACGGTCGAGGGCGCGCTCTCGAGCGGCGGCAGCCTGCGCAGCCAGGGCACCATCAGCCTCACCAGCCCGTACAACGCCGATCTCCGGGTGCGGCTGCGCGACCTGCTTCTCCAGGACCGGCGGCTCTACCAGGCCACCGCCAGCGGCAACGTGACGGTACAGGGCCCGCTGCTCACCGGCCCCGCGATCGGCGGCTGGGTCGAGGTCGAGCAGGCCGAGATCCGCATCCCCGAAACCGGGCTCGGACCGGGCAGCCGCAGCTTCACGCTCACCCACGTGCGCGAGCCGGCGCCGGTGCGCCAGACCCGTGTCCGCGCCGGTCTCGTGGAAACCGAACAGCAGGGCCGCGGGTCGTCCTACACGCTGCCGCTCGACCTCGAGATCCGCGCCCCGCAGCAGATCTTCGTGCGCGGCCGTGGCCTCGACGCCGAGCTCGGCGGCTCGCTGACGCTGACCGGCACCTCGGACGATATCGTGCCCTCGGGCCAGTTCGAGCTGATCCGCGGCCGGCTCGACATCCTCGGCCAGCGGCTGGTGCTGGAAAAGGCCGTCCTGCAGCTGACCGGCGACTTCATCCCGACCATTGACGTGCTCGCCACCACCGAGGTCGAAAGCGCCACGGTCTCGGTCGCGCTTCAGGGCGAGGCCACCTCGCCCGAGGTGACCTTCTCGTCCGACCCGGCCCGCCCCGAGGAAGAGGTGCTCGCGTTGCTGCTCTTCGGCCGCGATCTGGGCGAGCTCTCGGCGCTGCAGGCGCTGCAGATCGCCTCGGCGGTGAACTCGCTCGCCGGGCGCGGCGGCGAGGGCATCATCGGTAACCTGCGGCAGGGCTTCGGGCTCGACGATTTCGACGTCACCACCGACTCCGAGGGCAATGCGGGCCTGCGGCTGGGCAAGTACATCACCGAAAAGGTCTACACCGATGTCGAGGTAAGCAGCGGCGAAAGCTCGATCAACCTCAACTACCAGATCAACCGCAACATCAAGGCGCAGACCAGCGCCACGTCGGACGGCGATACCACGCTCGGGATCTTCTTCGAGAAGGACTACTGAGCCGTCTCCCCGTCTCGACCGGCAACGCCGGAGACCACCCGACCACCCAGAAGGGGCGCCCGCCATGCCGCGAGCGCTCCTTTTTCTTTGGCCGTCCCCGGGATTTCCCTGTGACGCCCGCACCAGCGCCGGGGGGCGTTGACCGAAAGAACCCCACGCGCTGACAGCAACTCAAAACGGACAAGGGCGCCCGCTTCCCAGCGCACGCCCTTGCGTTCATGGACCCGCCGACCTGTGGCGGCAGTCACCCTGCCCTTCCGCCCCCGGCACTGCCCGGGCAGAGGCAGGCCTCAGCTCAGGCCGAGGCCGAAGTCGAGCCCGACGATCAGCGGGTCGTGGTCCGAGCTGCCGAACACGCCGGCATCGTAGAAGGCACTGTCGACGAAGCTCTCGTCGTAGCTCAGCAGGTCCGGCTCGTCGGCGTTGATGTGCCACTCGGTGACCCCGATGACGAAGCCCGCCAGCATGTCGTCGGCGAAGCCCTGATCCAGCGTGCCCTGCTGGCCATCGAAGACGTAGGAATAGGCCTCGTCCTGGCCGATGTAGGCATCGATGAGATCGGTGAAGCCCGCGTCGTCGTCGAGATACTGGACCGGGTCCTCTTCGGCGTAGGAGTTCATGTCGCCCAGCATCACCACGTTGCTGACGCCGCCGCCGTTGTATTCGGTGCCGATCCACTCGGCGAGCTCGACCGCGGCGTCGGTGCGCACGCCGTTCCAGAAGCCCTGCCCGTCGCCCTGGTCGAAGTTGGCATCGGCAAAGAGCGCGTCGAGATCGGCCTGCGTGATCGCCGTGCCGCCGCCCGCGAGGTGGTCCTCGGCGGCCGAGGCGAGCGCCTCCAGCCCGCTGTCGCCCTTGGACTTGAAATGCGAGGAGACCACGGTGAAGGTCTCGCCGCTGGCATTGTCCTGGAAGGTCGCGGCGACCGAGGGGCGGTTGGACTGGTCGTAGGCTTCGAAGTCGTAGCCGATGGCGTCGGCGATGGCGGTCGCCAGTGCGTTGGTGGCAGCAGCCGAGCTTTCCTCGTAGGCGATGAAGTCGCTGTAGAGCAGCGTTACCGCGTCGGCGTCGTAGATGATGCCGGTGGTGATGGCGTCGGTGCCGATGAACCCGCCGCTGCCGGTCGGATCGACGTAGCCGAAGTTCGCGCCCGGATCCTCGGCGTTGATGAGATCCGTCAGCGTGTCGATGGCCGAGCCCTCGCCCGAGCCGTTGTTCTCGATCTCCTGCAGCGCCAGCACCTCGGCGCCGCTGCCGAGGATGCCGCCGACCAGCTTGTCCGCCTGCCGCTCGAACTCGGCGGCAGTGTCGGCGCCGCGCGGGTCGAGATCGCCGTCGGGACCGGTGAGCGAGCCGTCGTCGAGCGTGGTGAAGAAGTTCAGCACGTTGTAGGACGCCACCTGAAGCGTGCCGCCCACGTCATCGGGCGTGTCCTGACGGGCGCCCGAGTTGGTGCTTTCGTCGATGGTCACGGTCCCGGAGGCGTTCACCGTCCACTCGTCGAAGCTGTAGGTGAGCACGCCCTCGACGGTGCTGGTGATCTCGGCGCCGAGGCGGATGGTGCTCAGCGAGAAGTCGTCGCCCGCGTCGAGATAACCGTTGCCGTTGTCGCCGGCGCCACCGGGCAGGAACTCGAAGCTGTCGGGGTTCTGCGCCGAGCTGCCGTCGTCGATCAGCAGCGAGGCGTTGGCATTGGCCTCGGCCAGCGCCGCCACCTCCGCCGCCTCGGTCTGGGCGTCGTAAAGCTGCGTGGGCTGGGTCTGGGTGCCAGCCGAGACGCGGATCTGGCCGTAGCGGTCGAGGTTATAGTTCTCGGTGATGGTCAGCGCCTCGCTGGTGCCGGTGGCGACCGAGACGCTCATGCCCTCCATCGCCTCGTAATCCAGGGCCGCGTCGGGCGTCAGCAGGATGCTGGCCGCGGTGGGCGCGGTCATGCCGCTGCCGAGCACCGTCACCTCGCTGACCGCGGTGAGCTCGGTCAGCCCCTGGTATTCCGCCACGGTGCCGGTGGCCTGCACCAGATCGCCCACGGCGACGGTCGGCGCGCTGCCGGTGTAGATGAAGAGCCCTTCCGAGGTCGCGGCGTCGCCGTCGGCATCCGCGTCCTCTTCCTGCAGGAAGAAGCCCGTGGAGGTGACGTAGGTGACCACCGCCTCGACCGTGACCTCGTCGCCTTCCATGGTGCTGGCGTCGCCGCTGCCCTGCACGGCGCTGATCAGCGTGACCTCGGCGGGTGTGGTGTCGTCGCCGGTCTCGACCGGTTCGAAGATGCCCACGTTGTCGATGAAGAGGCTCTCGGACGAGGCGTTGCTGTCGAGCTCCACCACCAGCCGGGCGCTGTCGATGTCGGCGCCGAGGTTGGTCTCGAGCGTCATCCACGCGCCCTCGATGCCGAGGTCGTCGATGTCCTGCCCGGTGCTGTCGAGCAGCGCGACCGTGCCCTGATCGGTCTCCACGTAGATGTTGACGAGGTCGTCCGCCTCCCAGCCGGTCTCCTGCAGGAAGACGTCGAGCGCCACGGTGACCTCACCCACCTCGGTCAGGTCGACCGCGTCGAAACTCATGCGCAGCAGCCCGTCGGCATCCTGAAGCTCGTAGCCTTGCGTGCCGTCAGTATAGGCCCCCACGGTGCCGGTGAAATCCTGCACGCCGATGTAATCGCCGTCCGAGATGCCGGTGTCGCCGCGGGTGTTCACCCACGACAGGTCATAGCCAAGCAGCCCGTCGCTGGCGGCGGTGCTGTCGACCGAGGCGAGCCCCGCGACGTTGACCAGATCGACCTCTTCACCGAGGGCGGTGATCGCCCCGTCGGCCTCGGCGCTGACGTATTGCGCGCCCACCGCCTCGGTCTCGAAGCTCTGGCGAAGCGAGAACAGTTCGGAGATCTGGATGTTGTCGAGGAAGAGCGACTCGGACGAGGCGTTGCTGTCGAGCTCGACAATCAGCGTGGCCTCGGTGACCGAGGCGTCGAGCACGGTCTCGAGCGTCTGCCAGTAACCCTCGATGCCAAGGTCGTCGATGTCCTGCCCGGTGCTGTCGAGCAGCGTGACGGTGCCCTGATCGGTCTCGATCACGACGCGGACAAGGTCGTCCGCCTCCCAGCCGGTTTCCTGCAGGAAGGCGTCGAGCGAGACCCGCACCGCGCCGGTGTTCGACAGGTTCACGGTCTGGAAGGTCAGGCGCAGCAGCCCGTCGGCGTCCTGCAGCTCGTAGCCCTGTGCGCCATCGGTGTAGGCGCCTACGGTGCCGGTGAAATCCTGTACGCCGATGTAGTCGCCGTCCGAGATGCCGGTGTCGCCGCGGGTGTTCACCCACGACAGGTCATAGCCCAGCCCCGCGAGGGTGGTGCTGTCCACCGCCGCCTGCCCGGCGTTGTTGACCAGATCGACCTCTTCGCCGATGGCGGTGATCGTCCCGTCGGCCTCGGCGCTGACGTATTGCGCGCCCACCGCCTCGGTCTCGAAGCCTTCGGAGATGCGCAGCAGCCCCTCGTCCACATCCGCGACGGTGACACCGAGATCGGCACTGTCCGAGCCGCCGTTGCCGTCTCTGACGGTCACGGTGATCTCGTAGCTGTTGTCGCCGTCGGCATCGCGCGGCAGCTCGAAGTCGGGGGCGCCGGCAAAGGCCAGCGCGCCGGTGGCGGCGTCGATGGTGAACTGCGCGGCATCGGCCCCGGACAGTGTGTAGCTCAGCGCGTCGCCGTCGACATCGCTGGCCGAGATCCCGGCGTCGAAGGCGAGCGTGCCCTCGTCGACGCTGATGGTCTCGGGGGCCACCAGCACCGGGGCATCGTTCTCGCCGGTCACAGTGACGGTGACCGTGGCGACGTCGGTGCCGCCCTTGCCGTCATCGACCACGTAGGTGAAGCTGTCCTGCGCGGTCTCGCCCGCGGCGAGGTAGTCGAAGGCGCTGCCCGGGTCGTAGGTCACCGTGCTGCCATCGAAGCCGACGGTGGCGCCGCCGGTCGAGAGCCCGGCCACAGAGACGATCGTGAGGGTGTCGCCGTCGAACTCACGGTCATTGGCGAGCAGGTCCGCGGCAGAGATCTGCAGCAGCGCGTTCTCGGTGGTCTCGGCGCTGTCGTCGCCCGCCAGTGCGGCGTTGTTGGTGCCGTCGAGATGCAGCGTGTAGCCGTCGGCCGCGAAGTAAAGCGCCTCGACCCCGATCAGCGTGTCGGTGCCGGTCTCGGGCGCGCCCCCGAGCGCGGTCACGGTGACCGGGCCGAGGCCGAAGAAACCCTGCCCGATGTCGTAGTCGTCGATCCCGCCCGCATATGCGGCCACGTCCTTGCCCGCGCCGCCGATCAGCATGTCCCAGCCGTCGCCCCCGTTCAGCGTGTCGTTGCCGGCCAGCCCGAGCAGGAGGTCACTGCCATCGGTGCCGACGAGCGAGTCCGCCCGGCGCGTGCCGAGCCACGCGGAACCGGCGGCCCCGAAAAAGATGCTGAATGCCATGATATTCCCCCCGAACCCGGAAAACTGAATCGCCGAAAGCTGTGTCTCCGTTAACTGTAACCAAGGAATGACATCGGGCGAGCCTCACGTCGGGGAGGCCCCGCCGCTTGGCGGGGTTCTGCCAACCGGTTGTGCAGCGCGGGTCGGATAACGGAAGACTGTTCCGGCGATCCCCAAGAAGCGCCTTGGGAATAAGGACGCTGTCTTGCCAGACTGGCGGCACATGGAACACCTTCCCACGACGGCGCGCCGCACCAATCAGGCGTCCGGATGTGCGAAAGGCACCGGGCGGCTGTTCCGCCCGAACGGGCGCCGTTCAGGCAGCCGACCCTTGCGGTCGGGCGCAGTTCGGCCAATTACACGGGGAAACCACTCAGAACGGGAAGCCTTCCGATGAAACGCCATGTCATTGCCATTGCCGCCGCGCTCGCCGGTCTCTCGGCGACCGCTTCCTTTGCCGCCACCTTGGGCCCGCTGGTCACCGCGACCGAGCTCGACGCCGCGCTGCAGGACGGTGCCGAGGCGCCGGTCGTGCTCGACATCCGCGGCGACGCCTATGCCGACGGCCATATCGACGGCGCCATCGCCGCGCCCTACGGCCTGTTCCGCGGCCCGGCCGACAACCCCGGCCAGACCGTGCCGGTCGACCAGCTCGAAGCCACCTACGAGAAGCTCGGGCTCGAACCCGACGACGCGGTGGTGATCGTCGCGCAGGGCGCCACCGACACCGAGTTCGGGGCCGCCGCGCGGGTCTACTGGACGCTGAAGAGCTCGGGCTTCACCGAGCTGTCAATCCTCAACGGCGGGGCGCAGGCCTGGGTCAACGCCGGCCTGCCGGTTTCGAAGGAGGCGGTCACGCCCGAGCCGACCGAGCTCTCGATCAGCTGGGACAACACCTGGACCGCCGAGACCCCCGAGGTCGCGGACGTGATCGCCGGCAAGCGTCAGGCCCTGCTGCTCGACGCCCGCCCCGAGGCCTTCTTCGAGGGCAGCAAGGCGCATGAGGCCGCCGAGAAGCCCGGCACCCTGCCCGGCGCGCAGAACTACCCCTACACCCGCTTCTTCCAGAGCGGCGCCACCGCCATCGGCCAGATCTCGGACGTTCAGGAGCTGAAGGCCTCGCTCGGCGTCAGCGACGGCGAGGAGATCGTGTCGTTCTGCAACACCGGCCACTGGGCAGCGACCAACTGGTTCGCGCTGAACGAGATCGCCGGGCTCGGCAACGTCAAGCTCTACCCCGGCTCGATGGTCGAGTACTCGCACACCGACGGCGAGATGGCCAACGCGCCCGGCCTCTTCAGGAACCTGATCAACCAGCTCAAGGGCAGCAACTGATGACACAGACGGCAACCGAGGGCGCGGTCTCCGCGCCCGCCGGAGCCTGGGGCAAACGCGCCGGCCTTCTGGTCGGCGCGCTTGTGCTCGTGGCCCTCGTGGCGCTCTTCGCGGGCGCGCGCTACGGCTTCCTGCTGCTGATCGGGCTCGGCTTCGGCATCGTGCTCGAGGGCATGCGCTTCGGCTTCGCCGGGCCGTGGCGGGCGATGATCCTGCGGCGCGAGCCCTCGGGCGTGATCGCGCAGCTGCTGTCCATCGCGCTGGTCTCGGCCGTGGCGATCCCGCTGCTGGCCAGCCACCCGGGCGAGCTCGCGGGCGCGCAGGCCCCCGTGGGCTTCGCGATGATCGGCGGCGCCTTCGTCTTCGGCGCCTGCATGCAGATCGTGCTGGGCTGCGGCTCGGGCACGCTGGTCAACGCGGGCAGCGGCAACCCGGTGAGCCTGCTCGCCCTGCCCTTCTTCGCCATCGGCAGCTTTGCCGGGGCGTGGAACCTGATCTGGTGGACCGACCTCGGCGCGCTGCCGATCCTGACGCTGCAGGGCACCTCGGGCCTCGCGGTGACGCTGGTGCTGCTGGCGCTGGCCGCGGGGCTGTTCCTGTGGCGCGCGGCGCCGGGCACGGTGAAGCTGAGCCGCCGTCACGCCATCGCGGCGCTGCTGCTGGCGGCACTGGCCATCGGCAACCTCGTGGTCGCGGGCCAGCCCTGGGGCGTGGTCTACGGGCTCGGGCTCTGGGCTGCCAAGGGCTACGCGGCGCTTGGCGGCGACTTCGCGGGCTCGGCGTTCTGGAGCGCCCCGGGCTCGATGGAGCGCGTGCAGGCGAGCCTGCTGACCGACTACACCTCGCTCACCGACATCGGCATCATCGCGGGCGCCTTCGGCGTCGCAGCATGGCGCCGCGGCGCGCTGTCGGCGGCGCTGCCCGGCTACCCGGCGCGGGCGTGGATTGCCACCGTCGTGGCGGGCTTCCTGCTGGGCTACTCGTCGCGGCTGGCCTTCGGCTGCAACGTGGGCGCGTTCTTCTCGGGGATCTCGACCGGCAGCCTGCACGGCTGGGTGTGGTTCGTCGCGGCCTTCGCGGGCGCCTTTCTCGGCATCCGCCTGCGCCCGGTGCTCGGGCTGGAGGCGCGCACATGACCCGCAGCTTCACCGCGTCGCTGGCGATGCTCTTCATCGTGGGGCTGGTGGGCTTCGACCTCGCCACCGCCGAGCTCAACCCCTACCAGGCCCCCGCCGCCTTTGCGCTGGGATCCGGGGCCGCGGCCTCGGGTGGGTTCTGCGGCGCGCTGCCGAACTGACCGCCCCGCCTTGAAACGACGAAGGCCCCGCGCAGATCGCGCGGGGCCTTTCTCTTGGCCTTAGACAAGCGCGGGATCAGGCCGCGCCGCCGCTCGCCAGCACGTTGTTGGAATAGGCGTGGTTGCCGGTGACGTCCTCGCCGAACCATGCGGGCGGCTCGAAGGCCGCGGCCTCGGTCTCGGAGGCGAACTCCACCTCGACAAGCCGCAGGTCGCGGTCCTCGAAGAGGTCGAGCTCGAAGAGCTGACCGTTCTCGAGCCGGCCGGTCCAGCGCACCTTCTCGATGCGGCGATCGCCGGTCGAGGGCCACAACGCGTCGAAGGCCTCGGCCGAAATCTCGGCCTCGTGCTCGCTGCGGACCAGCCCACCCTGCCCCTTCACCGTGAGGAAGAACTTCTCGCCCTTCTGGCGCAGCCGCACCTGCACGGAGTCGCTGGGCACGGTGACATAGCCTTGACGGATACTCCTGGCCTCGGCCTCGCCGAGATCGGGGAGCGATGCCACGAGGAACTTGCGTTCGATCTCTTGCGCCATGGTCAGAGCCTCTTCCGCACGGTCTGGCAGAGCGCGTCATAGGCCTTGGACGCGGCGCCGCTGCGGGCGAAGGTCGCGACCGGCGCGCGGTGCACACCCATCTTCTCGACCTCTGTGCTGAACGGGATCGCCACGTCGAGCAGGCGCTTGGGATAGGCCTTGCGCATCCCGTCCATGGTCTCGGCGTGCAGCTTCTTGGTGCCCTGCACCATCGAGAAGAAGCCCATGATCTTCTTCTGCGGCAGATCCTGCTCGGCGAAGAACTCGAGCAGCTGCTCGAAGGTCCGCTCGGAGAGCGTCGTCGGGATCACCGGCACGAGGATCGCGTCGGCGCTGCGGAAGATGTTCTCGGACAGGGTCGAGATGTTCGGCGGGCAGTCCAGCAGCACCACGTCATAGTCGCTGTCGACGCTCTTCAGCGCCTTCTTCAGCCGCGAGCGCGAGTTCTTCATGCGCGACAGGAACACGTCGAAATCGCGGAAGGTCATGTTGGCGGGCAGGATGTCGAGATTGTCGAAGTCGCTGCCGCGGATCGCGCCGGTGAAGCGCTTCACGTCGGTGAAGAACCGGTCGTCGGTCAGCTTCTTCGACGGCTTCACCCGGAAATAGAACCCCGAGGCCCCCTGCGGATCGAGATCGCAGAGCAGGACGCGCTGCCCCGCCTTCGCCAGCCCGTAGGCCACGTTCACCGAGCTCGCGGTCTTACCCACGCCACCCTTGTTCGAGTAGCAGGCGATGATCTTCATGTCGCGGCTCCTTCCGGCTTGAAGAGCGAGCGGAACTGCGCCCGGGTCTCGGGCGCGTCGAATGCGGCGAAGGAGTCGGTCACACGGGCCCGCTCCTCGACCTGCCCCTGATGTAGCACCGTCACCAGCGCGCCAAGGCTAGTGGCGATCTCGACGGCATCCGACTTCGATCCGGCGGTCAGGCCCTCGGACATGTCCTGCAGCGCCGCCTGCTGCACCGAGTAGTCGTTGAAGGCGCCAAGGTTGTCCTGCAGCCGCTTCAGCGACTTGATCAGCGTCCGCACCTCTTCGTCGCCGAACAGCGGGGCGAAGAATTCCATCAGGTAGCGCAGCTTCTTGCAGTGGATGCGCAGCTCGTGCACGTCCTCGTCGGGCGTGTGCTCACCGATGCTGCGGGCGAGGGCGCAGACCTTCTTGTAACGCTTCCAGATCAGCATCTTGGCATAGTCGAGCGCGTGGCGGTCGGCTTCGGGCCCCTTGCCGAGCCGCTTGGGCCGGTCGAACAGCTTCTCGAGCTTCGCCATCTCCTTGGCGTAGCCCTTGCTGCCGAGATAGGCCGCGAGCTCGGCCTGCGCCTCGCCCCGGTTGCCAGCGAAGGTGGCGAAGAGCTTCTCGAGGCCACCGCGGAACCTGGCGGGCACCAGCGCGATGTAGCGGTCGCGCTCGAGCATGTAGACGTCGAGATCGCGCAGGGCCCCGGTGCGCGCCATGATGGCGCCGAAGCGGGCCTTGAGATCGGCGGTCTGCTTCTCGTCGTAGACGCCCTTGAAGAGCGAGATCACCGAGCGCACGCGGCGCAGCGCGACGCGGTATTCGTGCAGGAACTCGCTGTCGAGATCGGCGATCACGCCCGCCTCGTTGCGGCGGGCCAGCGCGATCTGCGCCCCGATGATGTCGTTGGCGGCCCTGAAGGCGCGCTCATCGGGGGTCATCGTGATCCGCAGCTTGCCGCTCATCGTGGGGTCTTCGCCGCGCAGCAGGGCGCAGGCCTCGGCCGCGTTGGTGACCGACCCGCCGCGGGCGCCCGCGAGCGCCGAGGCGAATTGCTTGAACGATTTGCCGTAACCGCGCAGCGCCCGCAGGTCGAACATGGTGACGGTGCCGTCAGCGGTCGAGAGCACCCAGGCGTCGCCGCGCAGGTGGGTCTTCTCGTAATCGTCGAGCACCCGCACCGGCGCGTGGGAGAGCGCGCCCTCGGCCACGGTCATCAGGGTGCGGAGCGGCGACACCACGCCGGCCAGCGCCTCGGTCACCGGGCCCGCGGGCATGCGTTCGACGAAATCCGGCTCGGCCGGGTCCTGCGTCAGGATCCTGCCCTCTCCAAGCAGCATCAGCGCGTCGCCGGTGGCGACCAGCAACCGGCCCTTGGCCGCGATCTGGGCGTCGAACGTGTCGATCAGGCGGATCTCGGTCGCGGGGGCCGCCTCTTCCGTGGCCACGGAGAGCCCGCCAAGGTCGAGCCCGGCGAGGTCGGTCCGAAGGTCTCCGGCCCGAAACAGGGCTAAAGTCGCGGTCGCGGTCATGTCCGGTCTCCGAAGCTGGGTCGCAAGATCTTTCTGAGCCTCCCTGGCAAGGTTCGTGCCCGATCGGGCGGTCTCTGTCGATGAAGAGCCGTTCTTCCCTGAAATAATTACAGACCTCAAGATCGCAATTCGACCTAAAGCGCACTCTGACGTGTTGACGCGGGCCCGCTGCCCGCCTTCTGAGGCCACGACCGGCGCCAGAGCCCACCTGTCTTGCAACCCGCAACCAGACCGCCCGCCACGGCGAAGAACGTGGACAGAACGGCGCCGACGAGATACCCTTTAGGTAGATTCATCCCAGTTCGTTTCCGCCATTATGTGAGAGACGGAACGACCTCGAATAGGTTCAAGCGCTTTTCAGGCCCGGGAGGGACGACCCATGACGTACGAGGTTCCCAGCATCAGTTTCAGGACGGCAACCCGCGGCGCGGCGGCCTGCGGGCTCGCGCTTTTCGCCAGTACCGGCGCGGCGCTGGCGGCGGAGGGCGGCGTCGGCTTCTACCTGCTCGGCTCCAAGGGCCCCTACGCCGGGGTTCTGGCGCCGCCGGGCACCTACATCAACAACGACCTCTACTTCTACACGGGCAACGCCTCGGCCAGCGAGTCCCTGTCGCTGGGCGGCGAGATCACCGCCGATGTCGACGCCATCGCCCGGCTCGACGTGCTGACCGGCATGTGGGTGCTGCCCAACGAGGTGCTGGGCGGCAACCTCGCCTTCACCCTGTCGCTGCCCTTCGGCTATCAGGACGTCAAGGGCAAGGCGGCGGTCGCGGGCACCGCGCTCGAAGCCTCGGTCAACGACGACGTCTTCACCATGGGCGACCCGGTCCTCGGGGCGACGCTGGGCTGGCACAGCGGCAACCTGCACTGGACCACCGGCGCGCTCGTCAACGTACCCATCGGCGACTACCACGAAGGCGATCTCGCCAATATCGCGTTCAACCGCTGGGGGCTCGACCTCACCGGCGCGATGACGTGGTTCGACCCGGCCACCGGCTGGGAGGTCTCGGGCGCCGCGGGCTTCACCTTCAACGGCGAGAACCCCGAGACCGACTACCGCACCGGCACCGAGTTCCACTTCGAGACGGCGGTCACCAAGACCTTCCCCTCGTCCTTTTCGGCGGGGCTCGTCGGCTACTATTACGAGCAGATCAGCGAGGACAGCGGATCGGGCGCCACGCTCGGCGACTTCAAGGGCCGGGTGAGCGCGCTGGGGGCGACGTTCGGCTACAATTTCCAGATGGGCAACACGCCCGTGTCGATGCGGCTCAGGGTGCTGCAGGAGTTCGAGGCGCGCAACCGGCTCGAGGGCACGGCGGCCTTCCTCACTCTGAGCTTCCCGCTCGGCGGCTAACGGCAGGGTTGCATCTGCCCCAGCGTCAGGTGTTGTCCGGTGACGGGCAGCGTCACCATATCGGACCAGAGAAGAAGATGGAGAGAAACGATGCGGACCAAGACGGCATGGCGTGGCGGCCTTGCGCTGATCGGCGTGTGTTGTGCCCTGGCGGGCGGCGCCGCCGTGGCTGAA
>Ga0208328_1000427_pt1 | contig 19637 bp, 23 predicted proteins | sample DeeseametaMP2633_FD_184170 | JGI IMG/M metagenome (GOLD analysis project Ga0208328, IMG submission 184170) | Marine microbial communities from the Deep Atlantic Ocean - MP2633 (SPAdes) | ecosystem: Environmental > Aquatic > Marine > Unclassified | place: Northeast of Antigua and Barbuda, North... | reverse complement strand
GGCTACGCCCTCCCTACGGCTGGCGGCGGCGGCCAACTTGCCTGACGGTGCCGGTCAAGATGGTTGTCGCCCACCACCCGCCGGAGGGCCATGCTGTCCCGCCATGGGCCGACCACTCGCTTGTGAAGACCGAGGATCGGGTATTCCTGCGATCATTTCTCAAAGACATCATCCTCACAGCTGTGGGAGAAATCCCTCTGCTTTATCAAGGTGGCAGCCTCACTTTGGAGCTCTCCGGAAGAGTCCCAGACAGAATGGGCAACCTCAGCGCCCCAGAGCTTAGCTGGTCTGGATCCGCAGAGATTGACCTCATCCAAGAGATGATCGTCGACGCCGGGGATGTCGCTGCAGCGATGCTCTCTCGCCCCGACTTTCCTGTGCCCGCCATCCGGCAGGCCTACGCCATCGAGATCACATATCCGATTAGCCCGCAACTGCATGAGCGCGGGCTACTGGCTTCGGCTCAGATCAACCGGATCGAGGACATCACGGCCCATCAGGTCATCGCCGCCCACGGCCGCCTCGCCAAATGGAAGACCGGCGCCGCCTGAAAGACAGAAAGAGAAACCACATTGTCCAAAGACCAGAAGTACTGCTTCGGTCAGCCCGGGCCAGAGATCTACCGTGAGCCCGGGCGGTCAGAGCCGCGCCTTGTCCCTATCCCCGGTGAGATGGAACCAACGCTGGCGGAGTACGTCCTCAGCCTCTTCCACGAGTATAGGCGCCGCCCGTCGGACGAGGCTCTCAAGAAGTATCCCATGTGGCCCGTCGAACAGGAGGTCTACGACTTCTTCTGGTCAAAGGTCGCGCAGCGCGGCGGGTCTCACTCCATTCGAACCATATCGGGCACGCGAGATGGCACCATCAGTGTCTCCCGACACTCCGATGGCAGCGCCCTGATCTGGCTTCACCTCCTCAATGGCTTTCATACCGTGGTCCCTGAAGCCTTCATGCTAAAGGAAGACGGCTGCCTTGATCTCCGCTGTGAAGCCGAACAATGGATCGACTGGCTACCCAGCTCTCACGAGATCTATGTTCGGTCATATGAGCCTCCGGGCTCCGAGCCACCGACGAGCGACAACCCTGTTGCAATGTATCCCTGGTGCTTCGACCTTACGCCCACCTCTCCGGAAGAGTTCCGCGCGATCAAGGCCTTCGCTCAGGACGTCTTCACCATGCTGCGACAGGTCGAACGTATCCCTGAGGAAAGATCTATCGGGGTATACATCACCGCCCGCTCTCTGCGCCGCAATGGAGAGACAGTCCCGCCACATCTGGGCATCACGGTCGAAGACAGCTGCCAACTCGGTGATGAACTCACCGATCGGTGGGGACGGATTCTTGGGGACGCGATGAGTCATCCTTCTTTCCCGGTCAGCAGGATCGGGCAGATATCCCAGAACACCACAGGAAGGGACAACCGAGCTGACGCAGGCCCGGGCCTCTTCCAAGCCAACGAACTCAAGTGGTTTCACTCGAGCGACATCGAGCGAGAGCACACCGCACACGAAATCATCGCGTCCCTGGCGCGTCTTCAGGCGATTGGAATTCCGATCCAGACCGCCTGCTCCAATCACCGAAAGGATCCCGTATGGGCATGAACACCGTCGTCGTCTTCCTCAATGACCTGGCCAACCGCTGGCCGACGGACATCCGTGATGCGATGAACCGCAAAGCAGTTCGGCAGAGCGACGGCCGCTTCTCGTGCGGACAGGTCATCTCCGTTGCACACTCCAGCGACGTCCAGCTTGTCGCGGTCGGCGGAAACTACGGCCGAGAGCTCGCGCCTGACCGCCGGGCCGAGCCACAAGACCTTCAGGCTGCAGAGGAGTTTCTTCTGGGGCACGGCTATACCATTTCCCGGCCCGGAGAGACCCGGAAGATGCCGCCGAGCAAGTGGGGATTCTGGCAGAAGCAGCAGGACGAAGAGAAGGCGCGGGCCGAGCGTTCCTGAGCCAGTCTCAGGGTGCTCGCTCCTTCCCCTACAAATAGCCAAAGGACAACCAATGCGCACAGACCGCCTGAATGAGACATTCGATATTCACACGGACATCTCGAGGCTACGCTCCATGATCGAACAGACGCGCGATCCGATGGCTATCAGCTCTGCCTGCAGTCTCCTGCAATCTCTGGGCCACGATGGAAAGGCTGCCAGGCGGCTAGTTCGCAACGCCATCGATCAGGGGGTGCTCCGAACGGACAGCAATTTTCGGCTCGTAGTGCCAGACGAGGTGATCCCACTCACATAAGTAGGTCTCGAACCTCCGCTCGCATCACTTCCTCCGACTGCCTCTGGCCTCTTAATCCGGCCTGTGCCCGCGCCGACGGAGATCAGCGAAGAAGGCCTCTTCCTCCGGCCCGGGCTCACCCATGAGAACGGTGAAGCGATCCGCCCAGACGCTCTTTTCCTCGGAGCTAAGTTCGCGGGTCTCCATCTCGCCCGCGAGGACGGCAGAGATCTTCGTGTAATCGAGCTTGCCGGAGGCCTCGACAGCGCGTCCTATACGCGCCCAATGCGAGATCTGTTCGCCGAGTGAACGACCTTGCAGCATGGCTTCCCGCCGGGCGACATCGACGATATCGTCGTTCAGCTTTACGGTCTTGGCCATGTTAGCACCTCCGTCAAGATATATAGGTGCCATTCTGACACCTGACGGTCGAGTCCAGCCTTCCTGAAGGACAGCATCACCCTCCTGCCATCTGCAGACTGGCAACTCCGCCAACAGGCATATAGACCGCCACGATCATAGCGGCTCCCAAGAGCCTATCTTCTGCGGAGGGTGCCATGAATTTCAAACAGCTCGAGGCCTTCTACTGGGTGACACAGTTCGGCAACCACCGGCAGACGGCTGACTACCTGGGGCTGACACAGCCTGCCGTTTCAGCCCGCATCCAATCCCTTGAGAAGGACCTCGGTAAAGTCCTGATCGACCGGGATGCACCGGGGTTCGTCCTCACAGACGAAGGTATCGAGGTCGCAGAGTTCGCCGTTCAGTTCCTGAACTTGCGCGACGCCATGGCGGGCAAGCTGCAGGACAACCATCGTCGGCGCCTAAGCATCGGCCTTGCCGGCATGGCCGCATTGACGTGGGGCCCCCTCCTTCGAGATCTCGTCGCAGACTCGTGCGATCTCATGCTCGATGTCCACGTCGGCTCCGACCTGCAGATCCGCCGATTTGTCGAGGCAGGCTCTCTGGACCTGGCCTTCACCGCGACTGGAGACCGCGTGAATGCCTCCTTTGCAGTGCGGTATCATGTCGGATGGGTGGCGCGCCCTGACGTCGTTGAAGGACGTGCATTACCAATGTCTCCTGAAGAGCTTCGAAATCTGCCGCTCGTCCTCTATCCGAAAACCTCTCCGATCTTCATGCCCGTCGCAGAATCCATCGAGGACTTGCAAGGGCGGCCGGCACCGCGGCACTACGGAAACTCGCTGGCGACCATATGCGAGATGCTCCGGCTCGGCTACGGCGCCTCCGCTCTTGCACTGACGGCGCTCGAGAAGGACATCGAGGCCGGCCTCCTGCTTGAAATACCTGCGACCGAGCCACTTCCGTACCTCGAAGTGGCCTGCACCCACGCAAACCGAGCGCGTCAGAAGCACGTGAGCAAGATACTGAAGCTGGCGCAAGAAGCCGCGAAAACCTGGGCTTCCGACCACGAGCGCTTTGCAACTTACGTGGACCTATAGACGCTCGATCTCTCGATCCAAAATGGATCTACAGACTTCCAAATGGCCCAAATCCGCTATATTCGGCACTGATTGTGAGCGCCGAATGCAGCTGGCTTTTCAGTTCAGCGTTGGCACGGCATGAGCTCAGTTTCCGCCACCCGGGGCCCATCAGGCTGGCGGACGACGATTTCGACCACCTATCAGACCGATCCTTTTCCGAGGCGTGTCAGACTGGACCAAGGGCCACATTCCAACACGACTGCGCCACCCAAAGGAGACGTCATGTCGAAATCCAAAACCATCATCACCAGCACCACCTCCCTCTCTCGCATCATTGATGCCATCCGGCTCGAGATGGGTGAGAGCGCCCCCAGCAAGCAGACCTTGCTGAATATCGCCGCTCGCGAGATCGCAGGCGAAAAGCAGAACTGGGGATTCCTCACGAATGCCAAAGGCGTCGTGGTTCAACAGGGCCTCCCGGAAGCACGACGGATCGAGCTGCTCGCCTATGCTGAGCAACAGCTTGAATCGGACCCCCGTCGGACAGAGATCGCTAAGAGCACCCCCTACGCGCCCCACTTCGACTTCGACGACACCAACGACAATGGCATGCAAGAAGGTTGGGGGCTGTTTCACACCGACAGCGACGGAGAAGATTCAACCCTTCGCCTCATGTGCGACGACGAAGCTGAGGATATCGAGTCCGACGACGAGGCTATCGCCCATGTCATCGCCAGGGCCAGCCAAGGAAGTGAGCTTCACCTTTCCGCCCTCTTCCACCTCAAGAACGACGGAAGTGTGGACTTCGCACGCGTGATCCAATCCGCCACCGAAGGCCAGCGCACTGCACTTGCTGCACACGGCATTCTCGCCTGACCTTCGCCCCTGATCAGCGAAAATTCGGCCCGGCCGGGATCTCTCCCGACCGAGCCAGATCATCTGTGTCGCCTTATGCCGTGAGCTTGGCGGTCATCTCGACAAGACGCTTCGCCTGATGCGCCACCGCTGCCTTGCCAGTCTCATCAAAGCCATTGGCATTGGTCGAGAACCCATAAGGGTTGCCGCCGGCATCGAAGATCGACTGATCCGTGAATCCCGGGGCGACAATAATCGCACCCCAGTGCATCACCGTGGTGTAGAGGCTCAGAATGGTGGCTTCCTGGCCGCCATGCGGGTTGCCCGCGCTGGTCGTCGCTGTGAAGGTCTTGTTCGCGAGTTTTCCAGCACCCCAGAGGCCACCGAGCGTATCGATGAAGACCCGAACCTGGCTCGCCACGACGCCGAAACGGGTCGGGGCCGAGAAGAAGTAGCCGTCGGCCCAGTCCATGTCGTCCGCGGATACCTCCGGGATATCGCTCATCTTCTCCAGTTGGGCCTTCCAGGCCTCCTGCCCTTCCACCACCTCTTTCGGAGCGGTCTCCGCGATGCGGCGAAGACGCACCTCAGCTCCGGCCTCACGGGCAGCTTCTGCGGCAGCCAATGCAACAGCGTGGTTGGTGCCATAGGTCGAGTAGAAGACGATCGCGATCTTAGGTTGAGTCATTGTTCTGCCCTTTCAGAATTTTCAGCTTCAAGTGTGTTTGATGAAGGTGTTGTTGTTCAGTTCCCGGAACGCCTGCTGGAGCTCCTGCCGTGTGTTCATGACGATCGGCCCGTGCCACGCGACGGGCTCCTGGATCGGCCGCCCCGTCATGAGGAGGAAACGAATACCCTCGTCGCCCGCCTGCACCGTGATCTCGTCGCCCGAACCAAATCGGACCAGTGTCCGGTTCCCAGTCATGTCGCGGATGTTGAGCTCCGCGCCGCGGTACTCCTTCTCCACCCTGATCCCTACCGGATCGCTGGCATCACGGAAGGTACCGGATCCCGCGAACACATAGGCAAGGGCATTGGACCGAGTGTCGACCGGAAGAACCTTTCGACGCCCCGCCGGCACCGAGACGTCCAGAAGCATCGGATTGGCGGCGATACCGTCCACCGGTCCAGTCTTGCCCCAGAACGATCCGATGATGACCTTGACCGTGGTCCCGTCATCATCCCCCTCGATCGGAATATCTCCGCCCGTAATGTCCTGGTAGCGGGGTGAGGTCATCTTCAGCGTCGAGGGCAGGTTTGCCCACAGCTGGAACCCGTGCATTTGACCCATGGCATTTCCGGAAGGCATTTCCTGGTGGACGATACCCGACCCCGCCGTCATCCATTGAACGCTGCCCGCGCCCAGAACGCCGCGGTTGCCCAGAGAGTCAGCGTGCTCCACTTGCCCGTCGAGTACGTAAGTGATCGTCTCGATCCCGCGATGCGGATGCCAGGGGAAACCCTGCGAGTACAACCTCGGGTCGTCGTTGCGGAAGTCGTCCATCATCAGAAAAGGATCGGTCAGCGAAGGATCCTCAAAGCCAAATACTCGGTGCAGATGAACTCCTGCCCCCTCCATCGTAGGCTGAGCCAGACTGGTGGCGACCACAGGTCTGAACGTCATGGGAAGACTCCTCTCGCTTCGTCCTTCTAAATTAGCCCTCGCATCCGAGCACGGTAGTGGTGAAAGACGGGCAGGTTCTGTGCATTTTTGCGCAGACCCCACGAAGGCGAATTTCATTTGTCTCCAAACATCCCCACCGGCTACAAAGGTGTGCCCGCTATTGGGCGAATTGATTGGAGAGTACCGTGAAGACCATCATCACCTTTTGCGCAGCCATTGTTTTCAGCATTTCAGCAGTTTCTGCGAACGCCCATTCCGGCGGAACCAACTCGCAGGGTTGCCACGCCGGCTCTCAGCCGTATCATTGCCATTGATCCTCGACCCAAGACATGCGCCGCTTCAGCGGCATCAAGACAGAACGCCTCCATCGCTCTTCGATGGGGGCCGCCCCAAAGGGGCAGTGTCGGACCTGACTGACACCATCCCGAAGCACGACGGATCATCTTCTTGCTGGGCTGCGAATGTCACCAAAGACGATCATCCTGCTGGTCGGCCCCAAGGGCTCTGGAAAAACCTACCTCGCATCGCGAATGGAGGCGGAACTCGGCATCGGTTTTGTTCGCGTCGAACCCATCTGGCTCTCGCTTTCTGCAGAGATCTCGCCCGGAACCGCGCAATTTGACGAAGAGGGGCAATCCCGCGTCATCTCCGCCGCTCACGAAGCTCTCGAACACCACTCCACCATTGTCCTGGAAAGCACGGGAACTGCGCCCTGGTTCCCTCGCCAGAAATCGGATCTCGATGCTATAGGATCCCTGATATTCGTGAAGGTGGACGCCCCCTTGTCCCTTTGCCTCGAGCGCATCCAGCATCGCGACGCCTCGAACCACATCCCGGTCTCCGATGACCGTGTGAACGAGATCAATGCGATTGCTTCTCGAGTGGTGCTGCCCTGGACCATCATCGTCCCCAACACCAATTCGGATCACGCAGACGAATTCATTGAAATGATGAGAGAGCTATTCGGCGGTAGGATTTAGACCTCCTGGAGATGTCAGACTCCATGTTCCAGCCGACACCGAAGCTTTTTCTTGAAGCGGCACAATGCTACATAAATACAGCATATCGTTCCGATATGAGCTACTTATGGAGCAAGCAATGGCAAAACCCGCTACTCGCAACTACTCCCCACTTGCCCGAGACGCTGCCGCTCTTCTGGGCGAGATGATCAGGGCTGCGCGGATCCGGAAACGTATGAGCGCAGCCGATCTCGGAGAGCGGGCCGGCGTCTCGCGTGGGCTCGTGGCACGAGTGGAGGCGGGCGACATGGGGGCCGCCATCGGTGCGGCCTTCGAGATGGCCGCAGTCCTGGGCATACCTCTCTTCGATCCGGCGCCGGAGAGGGTCTCTCAGGCGCTGGCAGCGACCCGCGAGGTCAATGCGCTCCTGCCAAAACGGGCCTTCCAGCTGACGTCCGAGGTCGATGATGACTTCTAAGCCCATCGAGCCCGCAAAGCGCGGGTTTGTCTGGACCTGGCTTCCCGGCGAGACCACCCCGGTGGTCGCGGGACGGATCGAACTCGTCGACGGCCTCTACCAGTTCACCTATGGCCAGAGCTATCTCGAGCGCACGGATGCGATTTCGCTCTACATCCCGGAACTGCCGCTCAGGAAGGGCGTGCAGGTGCCGCGCGATCCACACACGATCGCGGGATGCCTGCGCGATGGCGCGCCCGACAACTGGGGGCGACGGGTGATCTACACCGATCTGACCGGACACCGAGACCGCAGCATTGATACCGGCGATGTGGACGAGCTGAGCTACATGTTGTTCTCTGGAACTGATCGCACCGGTGCGCTGGATTTCCAGGCTTCCGCCAACACCTATGTGCCGCGCATAACCCAAGCCACAAAGATTGAAAACCTGATGGAAGCCGCGCGCCTGATCGAGGCCGGCACGCCTCTGCCGCGCGATTTCGGCGAGGCCATAGTCCACCGAACCGCGATCGGTGGAGCCCGCCCAAAGGCGCACGTCACCGATGGGGGCCGAAAACTCATTGCCAAGTTTCCCTCACGTCGTGATCCGCACAAGATCGTCGGAGCGGAGCTCGTTGGCCTGCGTCTGGCCGAGCGGGTCGGTATCCAGGTGGCCCGCGCGGAACTCACCGAAGTCCAGGGTCGCGATGTCCTCCTGGTGGAGCGATTTGATCGTGTGGCGAAGGGCGGACTCTGGGCCCGGCGTCACATGGTCTCTGCCCTGACCATTCTCGGTCTAGACGAAGCTCGAGGCTACTACGGCAGCTACGAAGACCTGGCAGGTGTCCTGCGGCGCGGCGGGACCGATCCGGAAGGCGATCAAGCTGAACTTTTCCGTCGAATGGTCTTCAACATCCTGGTCGGGAATACCGATGATCACGCTCGCAATCACGCAGCGTTCTGGGATGGGGAATGGCTAAGCCTCACGCCGGCCTACGATATCGAGCCGCGGCCGCGACTGGGTCGGGAGGCGAACCACGCAATCCGGGTCTCCGGAACATCGCGCGAGAGCCGGGTGGCCTTGACGGTCGAAGCGGCGCCGATGTTCGGCCTGTCGCGCAAGGCGGCGATGGAGATCATCTCGCATCAGGTCGCGACGATCCACGATGGTTTTGCAGAGGCCGCCGAAGAAGCACGTCTCACTGAGACAGATCGGATGGCCCTGGCCAACCGGGCCATCCTGAACCCCTACGCGTTCGAAGGTGCTCCAGGGACCATTGCACGTCTCGAGCGACCGCTCTGAAGGGGGCTGCGCCTCTCGGCACGAAAGCTGCCATTGAAGCGGCATGCAGCGATCGGCCGCTATGAGCCCATACCGTCCAGGCGTCCTCATCGGTTCAGGCCCATCAAAAGTTCCCCGAGAGCCATAGTGAATCCCTGATCTTCGTGCGATTCCCTGTCCTGATGTCGACCACTCATCGCAGTCGCCAGGGCAGCGCCATGGGTGAAGTCCACGAGTATGTCGCGCCACAGCTTCGTCCTCTGATGTGGCAGGCCGACTTCGGCCAGAAGGGCAGAAATCTCGTTGGTGATCCGTTCTGCCTGCTGCGGAAAAACGACAGGCCGGCTGAAGATCAAGGTGGTCAGTGCCGGGTGGCGGAGCACCTGGGCATGGTAAGCTTTTAGGAGATCACCAATCCGATCGATTGGGGTGCCGTCCTCCGGCGCCATTACCTGCGCATAGACCGCGTCCGACATCGCGCCAATCAAGCCATCCCGTCCGCCGAAGTGATGATGGATCGTCATGGGGTTGATGGCGAGGCGCTCCGCCAACGCCCTCATCGTGAGGGCGTCTGCCCCCTCGCGATCCAGAAGTTCGAGGGCGGCCACAACCATCTCGTCGCGCGAGACAGGAGCTTGCGCCCGTGGCGGCCGCCCCCGGGGCCGCTTCATGCCTCGACCCGGTAACGGGACTGGACGAGTCCGGATGGAAAGCTCTTCACCTCCTCAAGGCAGAGGGGAATGTCAGCGGCGACCTTGCCGAACAACCGGCGTCCTTCACCAAGGAGCACCGGAACGCTCGTGATCACCATGTCGGCGATCAGGCCGGCCCGAAGGAAGGACTGAATGAGAAGGCCGCCATCGACATATACCTTCCGGTGTCCTTCGACCGCCAGCATATGCATCGCCTCCTCAGGCGCTTTAGTCACGACCCGCACCTTGTTGGCCAGGTCGTCCGGCACGTCGGACTGCGACAGGGTCGAAGACAGGACGACAACTGGACAACTGTAGGGCCATGGTCTTACGGCTGCCATCTTTTCGAATGTTCCGCGTCCCATCAGAATGATGTCGATGTCCGCGATGAAGGCATCATAGCCATGGTCTTCGTCGGGATTATCGCGGTCCAGGAGCCACGCGATATCGCCGTCCTTTCGAGCGATGAAGCCGTCCAGACTGGTAGCAATGAAAACATGCCCTGTGATCATTTCACACCTTTATTTATACACTGTATAATACATGAAGGTGTGCGTCCCTCGTGTCAAGTGCAACGCCCGTCCACAGCGTTGGCACCGCATAGACTTCGTTTTGATTGACGTAACCCGAGACCGAAAGCGAACGGCAGCAGGGTCCGCTGAGCGATCACGCCATCCACCTAGCGTGGAGGTCCGCTTCACCACTGGACACGGGCTCAGTGGCCGGAACCCTGTTTCTATCGCGTGCCCTCTTTCAGGTGGCGAACACTAGCGCGAACCATAGACGGACGAACAAAGTCTCCCCCAGGCACAGGGAAACACCAACCCGTTTTCCTGACGCCCAGAGCATTCCGAATTCCCACGATAGACAAGCAACGCGACACGATCACCGCGGATCCTTCTGGAGATCCACGGGCTTCGTATCGACGCGCCTAAATAGAGAGGGATAGACCATGGCGGCAGTTAAACGCTCCAAAATCATCGCCGACAAGATCGTCGAAGGCCTTCCGAAGGCTATCGAAGGAACGCTAGAGCTTCGTCATACCGCAGGGCTCCTGAAAACCTACGATGCCGCACCCGAGTATTGCTTCGAATTCGTCGACGCGTGGAACGCATACGTCGAAGGCGGCTTTGACGCCATGCCCAGGTGGCAAAAGAGGAACCTCATCTCAGACCTCGTTCGTGTCTTCGGGATGTGGGTTCACACACAAGCTTACCGTATCTGCGATCCGATCCCGGATGATCGCGAGGCAGAACTTGAGCTGATCAAACAGACATCCGAACTGATCGCCAAAGGCAACGACCCTCTGCCGGGGTATCTCAACGCGACCATCTACACGCCCGTCGCCACTGGGACTTTCTATCTTTCTTTCACGGACTGGGAGGTCAGCATCTTCCAGCAGAATCCCAATGCTGGAGATCCCCTCGACAAGGGCCCCCTATACATTCCGCTCGCTCCCGTTTCAGCGCGGCCTATCGTCCACACGACCATCGACTTTCCGACCGGCGACCTCCTGGTCACGGACTGGGTCCGCATCCAAACCTTCACGAGCTTCGTCGATGACGTGCGCTTCGAGGTCGACAAAGCTGTCGATCGGGTCCGCCGGACTCTTTCAGGTGTCGAGCGCTACAATCTGATCGAGGTCTCGTGCGACGGGCTCCCCCGGATTGTGCAGGACCACGATGGCGCCATCCGGATCGGTAACCTCGAAACAGACGAGCACGGCGACGCCTTGATCCCCGAGCTGGAGGATGCCCCCTCGATCGCCTGCCAGTACCGAGCAGCTACGATCATCGACCGGGAAGATCTTGCCAGGATCCTGAGCGAAGCCGGCGCAGCAGATCCTGAGGGCGACATCTCTGTCTGGCTTGCCTCAGAGGATGGCCGAAGAGCCCAAATGCTCAAAGTCGCCCCTGGCACCTGGCACCTCCAATTCGTGGAACGGGGCATGAATCCTGCCGTCCACAAACTCGAAGATGTCGTCGAAGCACTCCCTCCGGGCCTCAAGACACGGCTTCGCCTTGGGAGAAATCCAGTGCGAACACCTGCGGACTGCACGGACTCTCACCGCGCCTGAGACCTACCGATCCTCGGCGCAGGCCCAGACGTCGACGCTATCATCACGACAAGAAGGAACGACATGTCCTGCCAATGTCATCAGATCGGCGGTCCATTCATCGCAGAAGACCCCGATTGCCCCGCTCACGGCCTCCGCGCCCAAGAGCGCAAGGCCCGCATCGAAGATCTCGCAAGACTTGCCGAGACCGAAACCAGTTTCATCGCGCTTCGGGAATACATTCGAGAAATCCATGCGCTCGTAGGAGAATTCTGAAGTTGAAACTTCATTTCCGGGCCAGTCAGAGCCCTGACGGGCAAACCGCCCTTGAGCAACTCACTCATCGATATGGCAACGTCCCCGTGGACGACGCTCAAGCTATCGTCGCTCTTGGCGGCGATGGCTTCATGCTCGAGACCATGCACAAGACAACCGACCTTGAGGTGCCCATCTACGGGATGAACCGCGGGACGGTTGGTTTCCTGATGAATGGATATGAAGACGCCGACCTCCCTGCCCGTGTGGCTGCGGCCGTTCAGCAGACCATCCATCCACTTCTGGTGAGTGCCCAGGATGTCAACGGCAAGGTTGTCAGCGCCAACGCGATCAATGAAGTATCTGTTCTTCGCCAAGGACCACAAACTGCCAACATCAAGATCTCGATCGACGGCAAAGAGCGCATCGACAACCTCATGTGCGACGGCGTCTTGCTGTCTACGCCGGCGGGGTCCACCGCCTACAACTACTCTGCGTATGGCCCTATCCTACCGATTTCAGCGAACGTCCTGGCTCTGACGCCGATCGCTGCGTTCCGCCCGAGGCGGTGGCGTGGCGCCGTCCTGACGCAGGCCGCTCATGTCCACTTCGAGAACATCGATCCCTACAAACGACCGCTGATGGTGAACGCCGACAGCAGGGCCTTCTCCAATATCGTGAGCGCCCGGGTCGCGGTGAACCGCGCCGTATCCCATCGGCTACTGTTCGACCCCGGCCACAGCCTCGAAGAGCGGATCCTCATCGAGCAATTCCAATAACCGCTCATCAGAGCTCCGGTCCTCCGGGGCCTTTCACATCGCAAGACCTGCTGGGCCTTTGTTCGGCAGGTCTTTCCTTTTCTCACACAGGCCGCCTCCAACCGGTCGCGAGAGGCACGAAGTGACAGACCAATCCAACCTCCCAGCGCTCCAGCGATCCCTCCGCGAAATCGTCTGCGAATACGACGAAAAGGTCGAAAATGCCGAGAATGTGGCTGCTCGCTACGCGGCATTCCACCGCGAGATCGACAGCGCCTCAACGATAGGCGCCACCTATGTCGGTCGCGTCTATGACTACCATCCGGGCATCCACGCTTCCCGGATCAAGGACAACCTGAGAAAGAGCGCGTGGAAACACGCCTACCATGGGCTGAATATTCATCGCATCGCCCCCGCGGACGAGCGCAAGAAATTCGAGATGGCGCTCGAAAATCCGCCGGAATTCACGCTGGACAACATTGGGGCGACCTTCGGCGATTACATCCGCTCCCCCCGTGAGCACATCCTGAGAAGCCTGGCGAAATGCTTCGCCGACCTCGACCCGGCCTTCAAATCCCACAGCAAGGTTCAGATTGGCGTGAAGGGGCTTCCCAAGCGCGTCATCCTGCCAAACTGCGGCTCCTGGGGCAGCTACGGCTACGAAAAGCTGAAGGACCTGGTCAACGCCCTACGGGTTTACGAAAACAGAGAACACGTCGAGCACCTGCAGTTCGAGGACTGGCTGAAGATCAACAAGCTGCGCAGTCCAATTCAGGACTGGGCTCCAGATCAGCGGTACACTTCTGGATCGGTCGTACAGTATGGCGGCGACATCTGGATTGCGGATCCGGGGAGCTACAACAAGCTCGAATTCGATCCGAAAAACTGGCGCAAATATTCGCCGATCGACCGAGGTCTAACTCTGAAGTGCTTCGCCAACGGCAACGCGCACCTTCAATTCGACCGTGACCGCATGCTGCAAATCAATCGCGCGCTCGCAGAGTACTACGGAGACGTTCTGCCTGACACTCCCGAGGAGAACCCCAAGAAACGCCCCTCAACAGAGCTCGCCAAGGACCTACAGTTCTACCCGACCCCGCGCAAAGCCATCGACGAAATTCTCAGCGACATCTCCTTCGAAGAAGGAGCCAGCGTGCTCGAACCCAGCTGCGGCGACGGCCGGATCATGGACGTTATCCGAGAGAATGCTCCAACAGCTGACCTGCTCGGCGTCGAGTGCGACGCGCAACGTGCATCTCGTGCACGAGCTAAAGGGCATTCCGTGATGCTGGCGAACTTCCTGGAGACCAGTCCGGATCCACGCTTCTCCTATGTCATTATGAACCCGCCCTTCTACGGGTTGCACTGGAAACAGCACCTGGACCACGCGCTGAAGTTCCTGGCCCCGAAGGGAACGCTCATCTGCATTCTCCCCGCCGCGGCAGAAGCCGACGGCCATCTCGAGGAGTATCGCGGAATGTGGCAGGACCTCCCAATGGGCTCCTTCAAGGAAAGCGGAACCAATATCTGCACTGGATATCTCCGTATTTTTCGCCGCCACTGGTAGCGCCCTCTCAGAACTTTGGCGCCCTCGACAACCCGAGAAGATGCATTCACTTGCGCATCTCGCGCCGACCAAACGGAAAATGCCTGCCGGGTTGCTCCTGGCAGGCATTCACTCGTGATCCTAAGTAAGATCCCAAATTGCGCAGCGATTACTGCGCTGTGTATCCGCCATCGACCAGATGGTACGATCCAGTCACGAAACTTGCCTGGTCCGACAGAAGGAACAGTGTCAGGTTCGCGACCTCTTCCGGCTCACCTAGCCGCTTGATCGCGTGCTTGTTCGCCAGGAACATCTTCGTCTCATCGTCCAGGTTCGCATCCAGTAGCGGTGTGCGAATGAAACCCGGACCAATCGAGTTTACTCGAATCTTGTCCTCAGCATGCTCCAAGGCCGCCGACTTAGTCAGTCCAACCACCCCATGCTTCGCCGCCACGTAGGCCGACGAGTTCGCAATCCCCACATATCCAAGCATCGAGGCGATGTTCACGATCGATCCGCCACCAGCTCTCTTCATCGCCGGAATGGCAAAACGCATTCCAAGAAAGACCCCGGTCAGGTTCACGTCGATCACACTCTTGAAGCTATCGATCGGGTAATCTCCAAGCTTCGCAGAGGCTCCGCCGATCCCGGCATTGTTCACAAGGTAGGACAGAGACCCAGTCTTCTTCTCTGCGAACTTCACCATTGCTTCGGCATCAGTCTCGCTTGCGACATTGCCAGCAAATCCAAACGCCTTGCCCCCGGCCGCAACGATCTCAGCAGCAGTAGCATCTGCCGCGTCCTGCTTGAGGTCGCCAACAATGACCGTCCCGCCTGCCTTGGCAAACTCCTCGGCGATCGCCTTGCCGATCCCGGAGGCTGCGCCTGTGACGATCGCTGTTTTTCCTTCGAAGCCAATTTTCATGATCTCGTCCTTCTTCTTGGTTCACCAAGAAGTTAGGTATACCTTGGGATACCGAAAAACCTTCCGAGGAAAATAGATCTCGAGCGCTCCGGCACTCACCCAATCATGCGCCTTCCTCGCTTCTCTACCCGGATCCCATCTCATTGGTCGAAGAGAAACCGACAGATCCAAGGTTGATCTATCGTCTCAGATGCGTTGTCCTGCTCGCCGCAAAACGGAGTCTCTGAAAATGCACTTTTCTCGAGCAGAAAGGCCGACTGCATTCTCCCTGAATGCGCACCCGTTCTCATGTTCTGCAGCGACTAGAGAACATGACGAAATCACACCAGAGACCGAAAAAAATGAAGTGCACAAGCAAGTTCCTGACGCTGGTATTGCGTCACAAACCCGAAATCGCCGACGTCTCACTTGACCCACAAGGATGGGTTCAGATCGATCTTCTTATTCGTGGCGTCAGGAAAACCGGGCGAGATCTGAAGCGATCGGAACTCGACGAAATCGTATCCTCCTGCCCGAAAAAGCGGCTCACCATCTCCGATGATGGGAGGCGGATACGAGCAGCCCAAGGCCACTCGATCCAGGTCGATCTTGGACTTGATCCACAAGTCCCGCCAGACACTCTCTTCCACGGAACAGCACGTCAAAGCCTCGACAGCATCTTCCAAGAGGGTCTCAAGAGCGGCGGCCGGACATTGGTCCACCTTTCGCATGACGAAGAGACAGCAACTGCTGTCGGAAGACGCCATGGAAAACCCGTCGTTCTGACCGTTCAGTCAGGGGAGATGCATAGGGACGGCCTCACCTTCTTCCGCGCCGACAACGGCGTTTGGCTCACCCAATCAGTTCCCTCCAAATACCTCGGATTCTCCTAGAGTCATCGCCCCGGGCCGACACCTCGTCGGTCCGGGGCTTCCAGCTCTTCTCCCTGATTTCTTCACCGGCAAATCGGATCCATATGCTGTCTGCATGGTCCGAATGCACTGGTGAAGAACCGGGTTGGCGCGGGCAACAGGAACGATCTCCTGACATGCAATAGGCGTCGCGCAAGCACGCCGAGTGCACCTCTCCGGGCCCGATTGGATTGGCGCATCTTAAGACAAACCTCCGTTTTCACATCGCCACGATCACTGATGGGCCATGTCGAACTCGGGTTTGAGAGGCCCAGGACTCGAGACGAACCGGCCCCCAAGGAACGATCCGATGGCAAAACATTCCACCCAAATTTCCTGCTCTGCAGATGCCCTGTCGCGCGCCGCCGATGCGCTTCTCGCGAAGGACAAGCCTCTCACCAAGAATTCCATCCTCAACGCCATGGCCGCCGCGATCGCCGGCGATGGTCATGATTGGGGGTTCCTCAAGAACGCCCCAAACGGCACCTTCACCCAACCCGGCATCCCGAGTGCCCCGGCGCAGTCGACTTCGTCTACCTCAGTCTTTCTGCTTCAGATGGATGAACGCGAAGACTGGGCCCGCGAGCCCGATATGTTCGACAGCATCGAGGCCCTCGAGGCCTACCTGCGATCAGACGAAGGAGCCCCTCTTTTCACGGGCTATGAAGCCGAGAAGTGCATCGAAAAACTCCTCGCAGGACGCTCGCTCTTCTTCCCTGACAGCGAAGAAGATGACGAAGCCTACGAAGAAGAGGAACAGCCGTACTCGCTGTCGATCTACGAGTTCGCCGTTCCAGCTTTCCCGGAGCCAGACGGCGCATGGGTCCTGGAGATCGACTTCGTCAACGAGCCTGGCGAACCCACCAAGCTCTTTCGCTCCAAACGCGACGCACTGAAACATGTTCAGGAAAACTTCGCATCGTGGAAACGCCTTCTGAGATCTCCTGTCGAGGAAGTGCTCTCCGCCCTGAACAAGAGCGGCATCTTCGAGTACGAACCCAACAGAGAAGGTTTCCGGAGCGATGACGAGTTTTTCGATGAATGGGATGCTCGCTACACGATCTCCCTGACTTTCGCCAAGTTCGATCAGCCGATCTCGACAGACGACAATCACTCGACCTCGAGCACCCCCTCGAGCGAAATTATCTATGTAAAGAACGCACCCATCGAATTCCGGCGGCAAGGCCTGGATTGGCGGGACGAACAGATCCATGCCAACCTGACAGCGCTCGATCAATGGGCCTTCGCCAACAATCTCGACGCAGAGCATCCGGGATGGCGCCAAGGCGTATGTCTCGCTCGAGACTGCAAGATTACTGCGACGTTCCACCCCCAAGTGTGGGTCCGAGACAATGCGATGGAGGTCGATCCTGAAGGGGATACAGCATGGACTGTGGACGCCTCGGATCTCGACCCTTCTGCATCGGATCTCGACTACCTCAAGCTGAGCCGCGGAGCACCTCTCTGGATCCAGGAGTGGACAGGCCCCTTCCGGATCGAACTTTTCTTCTCAACCCCCGAAGAAAACTGACTTTCAAGGCTCGGCAGCCACGGCCGGGCCTTTCCCTTTGTCTAGATGAGAGAACCCCATGCAACCTATCGAGTTCAAAACACCGATCAGCGTTCCCGATGTGATGCACCCAGGAGCAATCTGCTGGCGACGGGTCTCAATTTCGATTCATTTCGAGGGCACCGCCTACCGCGAAAGGGTCGCACGGCTCTATGCCACCGTCAGGAACAAGGAAACCGGACGCGCCGTCCACGAACTTTATTGCTGCTCGGCATTCAAGGGCGTCCTCGACGCACTCGTAGAGACCATCTTCCGCCCGGTCATTGCAGCATGCCAGGATCCGACAAATCCTTGCCAGGCCCTGCGCTATTCACCTTCCGGAGGCTTCTCTCAGGGCGAAGGATCATCTCCGGTCTTGAACTTCGAGCTCCCGAACTATGTTCGCGACGCCCTGCTCGACCTTTCGGCCCATCAAACCATCGCCTTGGTCACCAGCGCCGATCAGGTCTCGAAACTCCAGGAGAAAAAACGCAGAGCCGCCAGCCAATAGGGCTCGCTATCACCGAAATCCCCAACTCCGTCCATCAGAGAGCTCCGAATGCCAAAGCCCCTGAGCGAAAGTGCTGTCATCGACCCGAGCAGCCGTGGTCTCGCCGTCCTTCATCGCCCTGTCAGCAGCGATGATTATTCCCCTATGTCCCCGCTTTTCGGCTCTCGAAGCGATGCCCGCCGGCGAGCTGAACGCGAACAAGGCTGCTCTTTCGAGACCGCCCTTCTAGACATCCGCAATCCCGTCGAGGTCCGGACCTCGATTCAGATCGACAGCATCGACGTCCTTCAGGTTGCCCTGTCCCTTGAGGGAAACATCCTGACCACCCCAGTGCGACAATGGGCAGAACTACAACAGGCTGTCGAACGCTCGGGATACGATGGAATCTGCATCCAGAACGCCGACGGGGCGGTGACGTGGCTTCCGGTGCGCTCTGAACAGATCCTCCGTCTCTGCTACGCCGACATGGCGACGTCTAAAGATCCTTCGGAGATGTCTCTCGAGGATTACATCGGCGAAAGCTTCGTCGGCCCCTTCTTCGGGTTCGATGGGGATAGCGAGGACTACCAGCACCTCTGGGAGGCGCTGAGGGAGGATCGCGACACCCTTCCGATCGTCGCTACCCACGAAGGCCGGACGGTCCGCCTGCTCCCCGATTGGGAGCCTTTTGTCACTGTCGGCCTCTACAACACAGAAGGCTGCCCCAAGGGGTTCTACATGGGCGGACAGGCCTGGGTAGATCCCGACGAACGCGGCCAGCATCTATCCGCGTTTATGATCGATGCCGCGGCGCGGATACGCGGGCAAGCCCCCGCGCTCGACGATGATCAAGGGTCGACAGGATACTCCGAAAGCGGCCACCGGGCTCACATCTTCGCCTGGGCTCTCGCAGTTCCGAAGGAGGAGTCCGCCTTCATTCTTTCGCACTATGTCTAAGCCTTCCTGCTCAGGTGGCTGACATCCCCCTCCTTCACGCGGCAGTCTGAGACTACCGCGTATCCTCCACTACGGAGCCTTCCATGCCCAAGATCATATGCCATCTGCCCAACGGAAATTTCCTCGAGTGGTCGACTGTCGTCGATGCACCGACTACCTACGGCATGCCCCGCGGGGAGTTCGATCAATATGCCCTGCAGTGCTATGGCAGCAACTATTTCGAAAACGAACATCCTATCCGCATGAAGCGTGCCCTCGAGAATGGCACCTCTAGCCACCCGCCCATTGGGGTGAGCTTCGAAAAACTGGCAGCCCACAACCGTGCCGGCCCGAACGAGAGCTGCCTCTCGATCGACGAAATCATCGCACGATACGGCGAGATTCCCGCAGCTCAATACCAAGAAGACGACGAAGATTGTCACTTTCCCGACGGCTACCAGATCCTCGACACCGTCACACATAAACGCTGGGGGCATGCCGAGAACGAGATCCTAAGCTGGAAACTCGCGCGCCAGGTGATGCTCTCCGGAATGAATTCCGGAGCTTCTGGTCGATGAAAGCCGCTACGCGTCTCTCACCGACTGGAAGACGCTTGTCACTGCTGGATAGGTAGATCCTGTCCAGCCTTAGGTTTGAGAAAGAGCCACCGTGCCAACATTTCCCCTGCAT
>Ga0208328_1000424_pt1 | contig 19770 bp, 18 predicted proteins | sample DeeseametaMP2633_FD_184170 | JGI IMG/M metagenome (GOLD analysis project Ga0208328, IMG submission 184170) | Marine microbial communities from the Deep Atlantic Ocean - MP2633 (SPAdes) | ecosystem: Environmental > Aquatic > Marine > Unclassified | place: Northeast of Antigua and Barbuda, North... | reverse complement strand
GTCGTCCCAGCCCTCGATCTCCATGCCGATCTCGGCGAGGTACAGGGTGATGTCCTGGGTCAGGCGCATCTTGTAGGACGAGTTGGTCAACGTGGCGTTGTTGATCATCTGGGTGTAGCCGTAGCGCTGCGCCTGCATCAGCGAGGTGCCAAGGCCGAATTCCGCGTGTTTCCACGCGCCCAGATGCTTTTGCAGGATCTTGGTCCAGACCTTGTCGAAGGCCGCAGGCGCGCCGGCCTTGCGGGCGTTCGAGATCACGCTCTGCACCATGGTCTCGATCTTGGCCTGGCGCTGGTAGTGGGTGCGCTCCCACTCCTGGTCGGGGGCGCGGAAGGCGTGCCAGTTCGACGACAGCGCCGCGGTGCTGTCCTTGCGGTAGGCGCCGCCGCCCTTGCCGCCCTCGAATTCGATGATCCAGTCCTGGATCAGATAGCGTTCGGGATCGGGCTGGACGTCGACGGTGACGTCCTCGTAGTGGGTCGCCCGCTTGCCGCGCGGTTCAAAGTAGTTGTACTTGCGGCTCTTCGAGCCGACGAAAACGGCTGCGCCTGCTGCCCCGGATCCAACCGAGCTTGATGTTGCTACCATAGTAGCCTCCCTTGTCTGGTTTTACGTTCGCGTCACTTGCGTTCGGGCCGGTATCAGTGGCCCGAAGAACCGGAAGTGGGCGTGAACTTGTCGTAGAAGATGCGGTCCGTATCGAAGTCGTGCATGAACAGGACCGGCGTCAGCGCGTCGATCATCGGGGGCGGACCACAGGCATAGACATCGCCTTCGCCGTCGATCCCCAGTTCCTTGAGCTTCCGGTCGACACATTCGTGGACAAAGCCGCGCTCACCGGCCCAGCCGTTGCCCTCTTCCTCGTGGCTGAGCACGGGAATGAATTCGACGCCCGGGTGCGCGTCGGTCAGCGCGCCGATCTCGTCCAGCTTGAACAAGTCCGACTGCGAGCGGGCCCCGTAGAAGAAATAGACCGGGCGGTCCTCGCCGCTTGTCACGTGATCGTTGAGGATCGACCAGACCGGCGACATGCCGGACCCGGCCCCGACCAGCACTACGGGTCCTTGCCGTTCTTCGCGTCGGAAGCACATCCCGTAGGGTCCTTCGACGGAGACTTCGGCGCCTGCCTTGATTCCGCCGTCGTCGAGTTCGTTGGAGAACCGTCCGTCGGGGTATTTCTTGATGATGAAGGAGAGTTTTTGGGTTTCGCTCGGCGGATTTGCCATGGAGAACGAGCGTGTAATCTCCTCCCCCGCTTCGGTCCTGACCGTGATGTCGACATATTGGCCCGCCCAGAATTTCAAAGGCGCATCCAGTTCGATCTGGACGCCACGAATGTCGTGGGTCAGCTTTTCAAAGTCGGTAATCTTGCCGGTGAACGTCTTGACCGGGATCGACTTCGCAAGCACCTCCTCGTCGTAATTCAGCAGTTCGATCTCGACGTCGCTCCAGGCCAGGGTGCGGCACATCAGGACGTGCCCGCTGTCCTTTTCCATGTCGTTGAGCGCGAAGGTCGAGTATTTCAGCATCTCGGTCTCGCCGTCCAGCTGGACGCATTTGCAGGCCGAGCACTGCCCTTCCTTGCAACCATGCGGCAAGGCAATGCCCTGGCGAAAGGCCGCGTCGAGGATGGTCTCGTTCTCCTCGACCTCGAATTCCACGCCAACTGGTTCCAGTCGGACTGTGTGGACGTCCGTCATCTTTCTTCTCCCTGATCCTTCTCACGCCCCGTTTCGGGCGTCGGGTCTGGTGGGGAAGGCCGCGCGCGGCCTTCCCGGTTGTTCTGCGTCAGTTGCAGGGATTGATGGTGAAGCCCGCGCGGTATTCCGCGATGTGGGCGTCACGCTCTGCCGGCGACATGGCACGCAGGGCGTTGAGCGGCGAAGCAAGGGTGTTGCCGCGGACGTGCTCCAGCTTCCACATGTCCTTGTCGTCGAAGCGCAGGTGCGGCTGCGGAACCAGGGTCTCGCCGTCTTCGCGGACGAAGTTGAGATCCTTGATGGCGTCGGCCAGGTCCCAACCGTCGTACATCGACTCCCACTCGCGCTTGCCCGAGAACTTGCCCATCGCCGGGGTCGGCCGGCCCTGGTACTCGTCCGCGAAGGCCTCGACAGCCGTCCAGCGGTCCAGTTCGTGGGCGAAGGTGTGCAGCTGCCCGTCGATCTCGTCGACGACCATGTCCTCGCGGATCAGGCAAGGCACCAGGCAGGACCAGCAGCGATGCGGATAGACATAGCCCACGTCCTCGTTGAAGGTGATCACCTTCTCACCCGGCGTGCTGAGCTTCGCATGCCACTTCCAGAACTCGCCGAATTCGGCGTACCAGCCCGGGTACTTGTGCTCGAACCACTCGAAGTCCTTCTCGGTCTGGGCCTCGATGCGCCAGAAGTTGACCGGCCAGCCGACGGTGAAGAACTGTGCGACCTTGTGCACGTAGTTCTTTTCGGTGATCCGCTTCCAGGCTTCCTGGACGTCGTCGTGGTGGATCTTCACACCGTACTTTTCGAGCGGCAGCATGTAGGTCCGGTAGTAGTCTTCAAAGATCCACCGGTGCCACATCTCCGCGTAGGATTCCTTTTCCTTGTCGCGGTTGGTGGTGCCGTATTCGATGAAGGTACCGATAGCGGCGTCGACGATCGCGTGGTTCTGCCAGAAGGCGTACCGCAGGTCGCGTTCCAGAAGCAGGTGGTTTTCCGGCTCCTTGAGCGCGGCCATCAGCAGCGAGTGACCGTTGCCGATGTGGCGGCTTTCGTCCGACTGCACCGACAGGAACACCGTGGGCAGCGCGTAGTCGCCGTTACGGGCGGCTTCGGACGGCATGGCCACGAAGAGCGTGTTGGTGAACGCAGTCTCGGCAACCACCGTCAGGTACATGCAGGCGGCGGTCATGGTGTCGCCGGTGATGAACCCTTCGCCGAACTGGCGACCGATGGTGGTTGCGTAGCACTTGCCAAAGGCCTCTTCGGTGATGTCGAAGCCCGCCGGGTCGATGTAGTTTTCCATGTACCACTTCTTCAGGTTCATCTGAATCGTGGAGTGACGGAATTCATCTACCATCTGCATGGTGAAGCCGGTGCGCAGATCCTCGCCCGGCGACAGCCGTGCGACCATCGCCATCGAACGCGCGGCCGAGATTTCCGGGAAGGGGATGATGGCCAGGAACAGCTTCATCCACTCGATCCAGCGCGGTTCCACGTTGCGGAACATGTCGCCGCGCAGGGCGGCGTCGAGCGCGCCGTACACCCGGTTGTCCTTTTCCTCTTCCATCGGGAAGTAGGAACGAAGGACCTGTTTCATCGGGTCACGCGGGGCTTTGGTGATCTTGTAGTCCGTGGGGAAGGTGTTGGCCTCCTGGACATACGTGGGGTTCCACCCGAGATCCGAGATCTTCTTGGTGGCCTCCCCGACCGAAATGCCACGCTGAGACGTGATTTTGTTCAACGTCAAAGTCATGCCATGAGCCTCCTTTCAAGCTCTGCGGCCGGTAGTCCGACCGCTGTTTCAGGCGACATGCGTCGCCGGTTCATTGGCCGGACGGCAAAGCGTCCGGCGCGGATCACGGCAAAGGTTGGAAAGTCCGGTCTTCCGTCAGCGCCTCCGGCCTGTATCCGGCTGCGAGGAAATGCTGCGGTGCGGCTTCCACTCCTTCGTTCTTGCGCGCCTGCCATCGGGGCGAGGCGTCATGTTGTGCCAATCCAATAGGCAAGCCGCGTTCCAGACCGGGCCGGACAGACCCCAAAAAGGCCAAACATCACCCCAAGATGTTGCTTTTACTATTTTTTATTTTCTGATTTTTTCTTCAGCACCGCAGGTCTGTTTCCTGGGAAACTGCGTCAGGCCGTCGCAGTGTCACGTAGCGTTACGCATGGACGTTACAGTGAACACTGGACATTACGGATGACCGTACTAAGGCGTTACACTTGCCCGGCGGCAGGACGCGCAAAGTCTTGGGAACATGGGGTGTTTCAGGCCGATTTACGCCGCAGCGCAGCACGGGCAATGCCGCTGTCCTGACGATATTTCGCGGCAACACGACGCGAAACGGCGATGCCCTCATGGCGCAGCCGCTGGACAAGATCACCGTCCGACAGGGGGCTGGCCGGGTCTTCGGCCTGGACAAACGCTCGGATGCGGGCCTGGACCTGGGCCCTGCTATGCGTACCGCCAAGACGAGAGACCGACCCCGGGCAAAGGGTCCGCGCGGGGATCACCCCCTGCGGAGTCTCGATCAGATAGCCGTTCATGACCCGGCTGACCGTGCTGGTGTGAAACCCGGTGGCCTCTGCCAGCTCTGCCTGGGTCAAAGGGCGCAGCGCCGCATCGCCGCTATCGAGGAACCCGGTTTGTCGGGCGATCAGGGCCTCGATCACCTGCCGCGTCGCGGATTGCCGCAGGTTCAGCGCGAATTGCAGACTGCGCGCCTGTTTCAGCGCCTCGGCCAGGTCCGGGTTGTCGCCAGCGCGCGGGATGGCCGCAATCTCGACAGTGGGTTCGGTATCGCGGTTAAAGCGGACCTTCCAGGCCCCGCCCTCGCGCGTGACCCGCGCATCGGGTTCCCGTGTCAGGACCGGGTCCACGTCGAACCGGGCGCCGGGTTTCGGGTCCAGCGTCCGGATCTGCGCCAGGCAGCTGCGCACGCGCTCGGCGGTCAGCCCGGTCTTTTCCGCCAGCGCATCCGCGCCGCCGGTCTGCAGCAGGTCCAGATGCGCAAGGACCGCCTCCATCTCGGGCGAAACCTCGCCCCGTTCCGACAATTGCAGATGCAGGCACTCACGCAGGTCCCGGGCGAACAATCCGGTGGGAGAAACCCGTTCCTGCACCAGTTTCAGGGTCGCCTCGACCAGCGACTTGCGGATGCCAAGATCCCGCGCGATCCGGCCAAGATCTGTCTTGATCCATCCGCTGGGTTCCAGGTCCTCCATCAGCCGGGTGAGGATCCGTTCCATCAGCCCGCCGCGCGACAAGAGATCGGACAGTTCCGCCTGCACGTGGGCGATCAGGCTGCCAGAGCCTTCGGCCAGGGTCGCCTCCAGCGCATCGCTGGCGCCAAGACCGACCAGAAACCGCCGCCGTGGCCGCCGCACCAGCAGGTGCGGGTTGACCTCGGCCACCTGGGTCAACAGCTCGGTCACTTCCGCTGCCGTCAACCGCAAGAGCGCCATCGACTGGTGCAGGACAAATGTCTGCGTCTGGCGCGTGACATGTCCCAACGCCGGGGTCATACACCCACCGCCTTTTGTCCGCACAGGGTGGTTTTTTCTGGCCGCACAACCCCGCCCGCGCCTAGACTGGTCCAAACCCCAACGGCGAAACCCCGGACATGAGCCAGAAATTCCCCTTTGGCGATATCGCCACCCTGGGCACGGCCCCGCCCGAGATGTCCTATCCCGGACTCTCGCCGCAACTGCTTGCGCGGACGCGTCAGCTTTGGTCGGTGCGCGGGCTGGACTTCGACAGTGCATGGCGTCAAGCGATCCGCCAGATGCCGGGCTTTCGCGCCCTGCCCCGCCTCGACGACACCGCGACCAGCGCGCAGGTCGACCTGGTGTTTCTGTTTGATCAGGGCCTGATCTGGGTAAAGGCGGTCCACGCGGCCGCCCGCCGTGGATACGACCACGACATCCCCGGACTCGACCCGGCGCAATGGCATGGGCTGGCGGCCCTGACCGCGCGGCTGATCGAACAGATGACCGCGCTCAGGATGTTGGCGCTGACCGACCTGCCGCTGCCCGCGATGCAGATCGCGCGCTCTGTCTCGGAAGACGTAGACATGCTTTTGGTGCTGCTGGTGCGGCGCAAACTGGCCGCGCGCTTCATCGCCTGCCGCACCGTCGAAGAGGCCAGCAGTTTCTGGCGCCGCCATATCGCGGGCGGTCGAGCGTTTCGCGCACTGACAGAGAAACTCTACGAGATCGGGCTGGATTACGCGCCCGACACGGATTACGGGCGCTGGCGCAAGGACGTTCTGGCCAATCTCGGCGCCGCCGTTCACAGCAATGCGCTGGCCATGCCCGGCACGGACCGTCAGCCCGGCACCCATCTTGGCAATGACAACAGCCTGCATTTCGCGACATTCCGGATTCATGAACTCTGCGCCTATGCCCAATTGATCAAGCCGGACCTGGTGGAGGCGCTGACACGGGCCGCGACGGAACCAGCGGACACCGACAGCCAGGCCGGTCTCGCCGCCCCGCTGAGCGCGATCATCGTCAACCAGATACAAAGCCTGTCACAACCCGCCGCCGCCCCTTCGGCCGGTGGCGCGACCCGCCACTAGGGCGGGTCCGCGCGGCTGCCTCGTCACCTGGCGGCGCGGGCGGCAACCGCGACCCAGCCCCTAGGGGCTGGGCCATGCCCCGGTTGGGGCCGCATGCCTCAGTGCATGCTTTCCTCGGATTTGCCGAGCTTGCCCTCGGCGATCCAGCGCGCCGCAAGGACAAAGGCGCCCATCGCGAAATCCTTGCCGTGCTCGTCCATCATCTCTTCGGCCATCTTGGCGATTTCCGAGAAATAACGGTCCTTGCTCTGCTCTTCCTTGGACAGTTCGAGTTTCATGGTTTCCTCCCGTTTTCGTTTGTCTGACAGTTACTTGAACATGACCTTGGGAAAGGTCAGGATGGCCGCCCGGCCATCGGCAAAGCCCAGCGCCAGGTGCTGCCCGTCGGACGACCAGTCCATCGCCGTGACCCCCGCGCCCTTGCCCTCGACCAGCATCAGCTCGTCGGGCTGGCCGATCGGGCACAGCGTCACAAGGCCGTTGGCATAGCCCACAGCACAGCTGTCGCGTGTCGGGTTCGGCGCCACGCGGTCCACCAGGGTCAAGCCTGGCTTGCCGGTGTGCACCGGGTCCCCCTCATACGTGCCAAAGGGCAGATCCGGGCAACGCCAGCCGACCACGCGAAAGGCGCCCGAGGCGACCAGAACGTTGGCCTTGTCGCTGAAGGCGGCAGAGGCGACCGGCGCCGGAAAGCCCTCGATCACATCCGCCTCGCTGCGCAGGACATTGGCGACCACCAACGAGGTCTCGCGGCATCCGGCGACGATCCACTTGCGATCCGGCGACCATGCCAGGCTGTCCAGCGTGCCCTTGGCGGCGATCTCGGCCCGGGTCTCCAGCGTTTCGGCCTTGAGAACGACAATCCGATCGCCGCAACGCGCGGCGATCAGCACACCATCTGCGGAAATGGCCAGTTGCGTAACGGGCTCCCCCAAGTCGCAATCCGCCAAGGGCGCCAAATCTTCGGCCCGCAGCAATGTCAGCGCCCCGCCGCGCGCCACGCAGATCGCCTCTTGCCTCGGCACGGCGCAAAGCGCCGTGACCGGTCCGGCACCGGCCTGTGCCAGCTTGACCACCTGCCCACGCGCCGTCACCCGCGTCAGGGCGCCGGCCTGGTGGACGGCGGCAAACCCCTGTTCGCCCAGCGCGCAAAACCCCGGCGCCTCGGACAGCGACACCTCGGCCCCGACGGGCGGGGCCACCGGATTTTCACGCGGACGGATGGTTGTCCGCCCGGTGTCGAATTCCATCCGGATCCGCTTTTCCGGATGTTCCGCGTCGGCCATCGGCAACAGCGCCAGCCCGCCGCCTTCCATGCGGCACGCCACGGCAGAGCCGCTGGCGTTGAACCCGACCTGTTGCACAGGGGCGGACAGCGTCCATTCCCGGCCAATCAGGTCGAACAGGCTGAGCGCCTGGGGTGGTTTCGTCTCGATCATGTCTCTCCTCCTTCGACCTTGGCCTCGAGTTCTTCGTCCAGCTCTGCCAGACGCCGCTCAAGCGCGTCGATCTTCTCTTCACAGGTTTCCAGCGCGCCCTCGGTGCGCCCCATCTCGCGGGCGACGCCCGGATCGTCCTCGTCCTCGGACATGTCCAGAACCTGCATTCCGCTCTGTTTCTGGGTCAGCCGAAGATGCTCTGCCGTGATCTCCGAGATCCCCTGGATCGTCTCCAGACGCTCCATCAGGATGTCCTGTACGGTTCGCCGTTGATCGTTCATGCGTGCCCCCTATAGTGCCCGCCCAGCCGGAACAGAGAGGTCCCGCCCAAATGCTCAGCCAATTCGACACCCGTTTCTTCGCCACCCTCGCAGAGGTCGCGGCCCAGGTGCTGGACCCGCAGGACAGCGCCATCGGGATCGCCCGCAAGGCCGCCGAAACGGGCGCCCCTGACGACCTGCGCATGGCCCGTCAGGCGCTTGAAAACCTGCCCGCGGACAAGCGCGACAGGCTGATGGCGGAGACCCACAGGCGCCTGGCGACGGACCTCTCTGCGATCTGGGACCAGATGCCAGGCGCGCCCTCGAACGGACGCATGAACTGATCGGGAAATTCCCCTGCAGCGAAGCCTCGCAGAGCGGGTCAAGCCGGTTCCGGTGCCGGGTGATTTCGGCAAACCGGTCAGGGTCGGGGGATGTTGGGTAAGGCGTGTCATGGTCGCGCCATGCTACCTTTCGCCCGGCCCGGCGCAACGAAAACCTGTGAAAATTCAACTTATTAGGCCACAAGTGGACAAGTAGACGGAAAGTCGTAAAGCTTCGTTACACTGTCCGGGAAGCATCGTAAAAATCTGTTCCGGCGACGTCGACCGAACTGACGCGGCACCGGCGAATCTGCCGCGATGCGGCGAATCGTTGCAGCTGAGATGGCCGGCTTTGCCTCGGGTCTTGCCGCCCTTCGAACGGCGGCACCGGGGCCGCCGGCAGAGCGATGCCACCGCCTTTGCAGAGAGAGCGGACAAGGAGGACGGCCCCCTACCCGGCACTGGCCAATCAGGTCGGCGCGCAAGCTGGGCGAGGCCTTTGACTTGAACCACTTGCAAGGCACAGCCCCCTGCCCGACTACTGGTTCACGACACTAGATACCGGACATCCCGGGCCTTGACGCCACGGCGGTCTTTCGGTCTCACTTGGCCCCCTCGAACCGGGCGTCACGCCGCCGCAGGCGGGCGGCGCTATGCAAAATGTTTATGACATGATAATCTTTTGAGCGGGGAGACGTGGAAATGGACATCTTTGCGATGGGCGCCAATCGGTGCCCGTATCAACATGACGCCGAAGGAGCCATGTTCGACGATGCCATCGCCAACCTGGTTCGCGCCCGGCCCGAACAGGCGACGCTTGCCTGACCGCCAAACCTTCACCGCCGCGGCAGTTCTGTGTGCGGCCCTGACAGAGTGACCGATGGGGCGACCTAGATATTTCAAGGCCACGCAAGGTGGCAACGACGACGCCGGCCTCTACTCCGAGTATTCGGAAGGAGAGACCCGACGCGCCTGGGAAAACTATGTGACCGGCCAGACCGAGGCCGGTGAGGTGCGCAGCGAGATCGTCCAGTCCTGGCAGCGCAGCATGAGCCTCGGCGTCGATGCGACGCGCCAGCAATCGCGCAAGATCGAACGTGACGAGGAACTGAAGAAACTGCGCCGCCGCAACGCCAACCTGCGACAGGCGGCACGCGCGGCCTTTGCCCGGCTGGAGCCTCATCTGGCCGGGGCACAGGTGATGCTGCTCCTGACCGACAAGAACGGGGTCATCATCGACGCCATCGGCGACCATTCGGTGCTGGACGCGGGACAAAACATCCACCTTGAAGTCGGCGGGGTCTGGAACGAGGACGCGATCGGCACCAACGGGATCGGCACCGCGCTCAAGACCGGCAAACCGACCTATGTCCACGCGGCGGAACATTTCTGCCAGGGCGTTCAGGCCTGGACCTGCGCCGGGGTTCCGATCTATGACCCTTTCGACCGCTCGGTGATCGGCGTCGTGGACCTGTCAGGCCCCCCCGACATCTTTCAACGCCACAACATCGCGCTGGTCGTCGCGGCCGCGCGCGAAATCGAGATCGCGCTGGCCGAGCAACAGCGCGAGGAACGCACGCGCCTTCTGGAAACCTTCCTGAACTCGGATGCCAGCCGTCCGGACACAAGCGTCCTGTTGCTGGACAAGGTCGGGCGCATCATGTTCCGCCGCGGCCTGGACGACCGATTGCACCTGCCGCGTCCCGATTTCGCGGTCGGACACCAGCTGTTGCCGCTCAAAGCCAACATGACAGAGGGCGACATCCGCGCCGCCCTGCCCCGCGACATCGAGACCGACGGCATCACCCGACTGGAATTCGACGGCAGCCTGCGCGGTGCAGCGCTGTCGCTGAAACGCTCTTCCGCCATCCGGCCACAGGACACGGTCGCCGTGCGCATCAAGCCGCGCGCCAATGTCGACGAGGACGAGATCGTGATCGTGGGCAACGCGCCCAAGATGCTGGAAGCGATCGAACTGGCCGAACGCGCGGCCTCTGCCGGTGTGACGGTTCTGATCCAGGGCGAAACCGGCGTCGGCAAAGAGCTGTTCGCGCGCCTCGTGCACAACCGCCTGGAACGAAAGAACGCGCCTTATGTCACCGTCAACTGCGCCGCGATTTCGAAGGAACTGATCGGGGCCGAGCTTTTCGGCCATGTCGAGGGTGCCTTTACCGGCGCCCTGCGCGGCGGCAAGCCGGGCAAGTTCGAACAGGCCGATGGCGGGGTGCTCTGCCTCGACGAGATCGGCGACATGCCGGTAGAACTGCAGCCCTACCTGTTGCGGGCGCTGGAACAGCGCGCCGTCTACCGGATCGGCGACGACCAGCGCCGCCCGGTCAACGTGCAGCTGGTGGCGATGACCAACCGCAACCTGCGCAGCGACGTGGAACAGGGGCGGTTCCGCCGCGACCTGTTTTACCGGATCGGCATCGTCGCCATCGACGTGCCGCCATTGCGCCAGCGCGGTGACGACGTCGCCCTGCTGGTCGATTATTTCAACAGCGTCTTCGCCGAGCGTTTCTCGCGCCCGCGCCTTGTCTTTGCCCCGGCGGTGATGGACCGGCTGAAGGACTACCGCTGGCCCGGAAACGTGCGCGAGTTGCGCAACCTCGTGGAACGGCTCTACCTGCTGAAATCCGGCCCCGAGGTCGGCTTGAACGATCTGCCACCCGAGATCGTGGAACCGGCGGACGGGCTGGGGTTCAGCCATTACGTCGACGTCGAAGAGGCGCCCATCAACCTCGAAAACATGGAGGCGTTGACCATCCGCCGCGCCATCCAGGCGGAAAAGGGCAACCTGACCCGCGTGGCCGAACAACTGGGCATCTCGCGCCCGACGCTTTACCGCAAGATCAAGCAATATGGCATTCCGCGCGACTGACCGGGCCGCCTGCCACCCGGAGTGACAGGCCGTGACACTGCATGATTTCCCGGCCCGCCTGGCGGCGGAGAGCTTCTGCCTGAGGCCGCTTGCCGAAGGCGATCTGCCCGAGGTCATGCGACAATTGTCGGACGAGCGCGTCGCGCCCTGGCTGGCGGCGGTCGCGCAGCCTTTCGGCCTGACCGAGGCACAGGCGCTTCTGGACCACGGCCAGCACCCCGGCGAACATCTACGCACCATCGAGATCAAGGGCACCTTCGCGGGCTGCATCTGTCTGGGTGCGGGCCTGTGGTACTGGCTGGACCCGGCCTTTCAGGGCCGCGGGCTGATGACTGCGGCCCTGCGTCTTGCCCTGTCGGAATGGTTCGCTCGCCCGGCGCCGCCCCTGCTCGCCACCTGCCGGACGGACAATGCGGCCTCTCTGTCGCTGCTGGCACGCCTTGGCTTTGCCCGCTTTCCCGGATCCCGTCGCATGTTCTTTCAGTCCAGCGGGCGGTCCGAACCCTGCCACGACCTCTTGATGGCGCCCGAGCAGTGGCACCTGCTCAACCCACCCCGGCATGCACTGGACGGGCTGAGCCTGCGCCCGGCCCGGCAAAAGGACGTGCCGACGCTTGCGCTGATGCTGCCCGGCACCGCAGCCCCTTGGCCTTCGGCGGAAGCGCTGCCCGGCTTTGTCGAGCAGCACCGCTTTCGCGGCGCGCCTTCGGGGCTTTTCGTGATCGAGGACGACCTGGGGCGGAGCATCGGCATGGCCTTGATGGCCGAAGGTACTCCGCCCGCGCTCGCGTTTCTGTCCCGTGAAGAGGCGGGCGCTCACGCGGACACGGTGAAGCAGGCCCTTGCTGCAGGCCTGCCCAGCGTTCCTCTTGGTCGTTAGCAACGCCACGGGGCGTTGGCCTCGGGGCCGATGGCCCAGACGTCAATCATCTTGCGCGGGCTTTCCGGCGGCAGGCCACCGGAGCGCAAGCGCCTCTATCGCCAGAGCGCTCCAGCGGATGACCAGGGCGCCCGGCCTGGCCTCGATCAAATCATCTATCCCGATCCGGCGCGTCAAGAAGGGGGCGCGCGACTGGACCGATCCCCCCCCCGTCAGTCACCGTCCAGCGGGTGGAAACAGGCCGCATGCACGCGGTTGCCTTCCAGCCGGGGAACCTCCTTGCGGCAGAGGTCGCTGGCGCGCGGACAGCGCGCGGCAAAGGCGCAGCCCGGCGGCGGGTTGAGCGGATCCGGCAGTTCGGTTTCCTTCGACTCCGGCGCTGTCAACGGCCGCCCCACCACCGGCGCACTGTCGGCCAGGAGCTTGGTATAGGGATGGCGCGGGGCGCGGAAAATCTCCTCTGCCGGGCCAAGTTCCACCACCGAGCCGAAGTAGAGCACGGCGATCCGGTCGCTGACCGCCTCGACCACCGCAAGGTCATGGCTGATGAAGAGGTAGGTCAGGCTGAATTCCTTCTTCAGGTCAGCCAGCAGGTTCAGCACCTGCGCCTGTACCGAGACATCCAGCGCCGAGACCGGCTCATCGAGGATCAGGATACGCGCATTCGCCGCCAGCGCCCGGGCGATCCCGATCCGCTGCGCCTGCCCGCCCGAAAATTCATGCGGGTAGCGGTCCAGGAACTCCTCGCGCAGGTTCACGCTGGCAAAGATCTCGGAAATCCGCTTGGTCCGCTGAGAGCGGTCCATGCCATAGAGGCGTTTCAACGGCGCCTCCATGATCTGCCGGATCGTCTTGCGCGGGTTCAGCGAGGAGATCGGATCCTGAAAGACGTACTGGATGCGCTTGCCAAAAACCGCCGGGTCGGCATTGTCGAGCGCCGCGCCGTCGATCTCGATGGTGCCGGTCGTCGGTTCCAACAGGCCCACCAGCATCCGCGCCAGCGTGGACTTGCCACAGCCGGATTCGCCAACGATGCCCAGCGTCTCGCCCTGCTGCACCGACAGGGAAATCGGATGCACCGCCTTGACCGATCCCTTGGCCGCGGAAAGGAATCCGCCGCCCACCGCAAAGCTCTTGGACAGGTCCGTCAGTTTCAGCGCCTCTGTCATTCTGCGGCCTCCTTCAGCGGGATCACGGGATGGATGCAGCGCACGGCCCGCGTGCCTTCGCGTTCCAGGTCGATCTCGCCCTGCCGGCAATCCGCCTGCACCCGGTCGCAGCGGTCGGCAAAGGCGCAGCCCTTGGGCAGTTTGTCGACCACGGGTGGAAGTCCCGGGATCGCCTCCAGCCGCCGCTTGCCCGCGCCCAGTTCCGGAACACAGGCCATCAGCCGCGCGGTATAGGGATGGGTCGGGGTTTCCAGCACCGATTGCGTCGGCCCTTCTTCGACGATGCGGCCCGCGTACATGACCGCCACCCGGTCACAAAGCTGCCCGACCACGCCAAAATCATGGGTGATGAAAACAATGGCCAGCCCGCGAGACCGGCGCAGGTCATCCAGCAGCGACAGGATCTGCGCCTGCACGGTCACGTCCAGAGCCGTCGTCGGTTCGTCCGCGATGATGATGTCGGGATCATTGGCCAAAGCCATGGCGATCCCGACGCGCTGGCGCATCCCGCCCGACATCTCGTGCGGGTGGTCCGATATGCGCTTTTCGGCGTTCGGGATACGCACTGCCTTGAGCAGGTCTATGGCCTTGGCCTGCCCCTCGCTCTTGCTGATGGGCCGGTGCGACCGGATCGCCTCGATCAGCTGGTCGCCCACCTTGTATAGCGGGTGCAGCGTCGCCAGCGGGTCCTGGAAAATATAGGCCACGTTGCGCCCGCGCATCTCACGCAGCTTGCGATAGGGCGCCCCGATCAGGTCCTCGCCGTCATACCGCACCGCCCCGCCAGTGATCACCCCCGGAGGCGAGGCCACCAGCCCCATGACCGACAGCGCGGTGACGGATTTCCCCGACCCGCTTTCGCCGATCACGCCCAGGCATTCGCCGGGTTTGACGTGCAAGGACACGCCGCCCACCGCACGATAGACTCGGTCCTTGACGTGGAACTGGGTCTGCAACTCCTGCACTTCCAACAGGCCCTTGCCCTCCGCCGGCGGCACCGGATCTTTGCGGCTGACCAGCGTGGCGGCCATCGGGCGCGACAGGGCGCCGGATTTCAGGCGCGGGTCCAGCGCGTCGCGCACGCCGTCGCCCAGCAGGTTGATCGACATGACGATGATCAGGATCATGATGCCCGGAACGACCGAGGTATGCGGATTGGTGATCAGCGCCGAGCGCGCCTCGCCCAGCATGGAGCCAAGGTCGGCCTGCGGCGGCTGCGAGCCCAGCCCCAGGAAGGACAGGCCGGCGGTCTCAAGGATCATCCAGCCGATGGTGGTGGACATGGCGATCACGATCACCGGGATCACGTTGGGCAGGATCTCGGTCAGGATGATGCGGCTGTTCGACAGACCCGCCAGCCGGGCCGCATCGACGAATTCCTTGTGCGCGATGCCCACGGTGATGCCCCGGATGTTACGCGCAAAAAAGGGCACGTTCACGGCGGCCACGGCGATCAGCGCATTGAACAGCCCCGGGCCAAGGGCGGCCACGATGGCCAGTGCCAGCAGGATGTAGGGAAAGGCCATCAGCATGTCGACGCCGCGCATGATCAGGTTGTCCGTGCGCCCGCCGTAGAACCCGGCGACGATCCCGATGGCCGCGCCGAGCGTGGCGGCGACCACTGCGGCGGCAAACCCCACCGCCAGCGACAACCGTGTGCCCCACATCAAGCGCGACAGCAGGTCCCGGCCCAGGTGATCTGTGCCCAGCAACGCGCCCTCGGAAAAGGGTTTCTGGAACCGCGCGGCGGTGTTGGTGACATTCGGTTCCGCCAGCGGCAAGAGCGGCGTGATCAGCGCCAGCAGGACGACGAAGCTCAGCACGATGCCCCCGGCCAGCGCCAGCCGGTTGCGGGCGAGGAGTTTCAGAAAACCCATCATGTCTTGATCCTCGGGTCCAGCAGGCTTTGCGCCACGTCCACCACGATATTGAAGAGCACGTAACAGGCGGCGACAAAGACCACGCCCCCCTGCACCAACAGGATGTCGCGTGTCAGGATCGCATCGACCAGCATCCGGCCCACGCCCGGCCACTGAAAGACGATCTCGATATAGACCGCGCCGGACAGGACAAACCCCGCCTGGATGCCCAGCACGGGAATGATCGAGACCATGGCCGCCTTGAGCGCATGACGCCAGATCACACCGCGCTCATGCACGCCCTTGGCCCGCGCCGTGCGGATGAAATCCTGCCGCAGCACCTCCAGCATGGCGGACCGCGACAGACGGGCAATCACGCCCGTGGCCACCACCGCAAGTGCGGTTGCGGGCAGGACAAGATGGTTGAGCAGGGCCCAGATGTCGCGCGTGCCATAGATCGGCCACATGCCGGACACCGGAAACACCCGGAGGTTCACCGAGAAAAACAGGATCATCATCATGCCGAGGAAGAAACTCGGGATCGAGATCCCCAGCAGCACGACAAAGGTGATGCCCTTGTCGGCCCAGCCGTACTGGTTCGCGGCAGAGATCACGCCCGCCATGATGCCCAGCACAGAGCAGATGACAAAGGAGGTGCCGGCCAGGATCAGCGTGGCATTGAAGCGTTCCAGCACCTCGTCGATGACCGGCCGGTTGAGCGAGAAACTGGTGCCGAAATCGCCCTGCAGCATATTGCCGAGCCAGATGAAATACTGCGACACTAGGGGCTTGTCCAAACCAAGGTCACGGTTCAGCTTTTCCACGTTCTCCGGCGTCGCGTAACTGCCCAGGATGGCCGTGGCCGGATCGCCGGGGATCAGCGCCATGATCAGGAAGACGATCACGGTAATGCCCAGAAGCACCGGAATGGCGGAAATCAGTCGTCCGAGGATATAGCGCCCCATGCGCACTCCCTTTTTCTGGCTGGAGAACGCCCCCTGGCTTCTTTGGGCAAGAAATACCTCCGGGGGTGTGCGCCAAAGGCGCACTTCGGGGGCAGAGCCCCCGGCGGGCGGGGCCGGGCTCGATGCCCGGTTCCGCCCGCGCTGGCGATCAGTTCTTCACCACGTCGTCGAGCAGCAGAAAGAACGACGGCTGCAACGAGAACCCTTCGACCCGGTCGCTGGTCACTGCGTTCTGCTTCCAGTTGGCGACAAAGACCCAGGGCGCATCTTCCTGCACGATGGTCTGCATCTCCTTGTAAAGACGCGCGCGTTCATCCTGGTCGGTGGCCACGCGGGCCGCTTCCAGCAGCTCATCGACCTTCGGGTTCGAATAGTAGCCCGAGTTGAACCCGCCCGCATCGGGCCAGGCATCGGTGCGCAGCGCGAGGAAGGGCAGCGTGTCGGGGTCATTGGTCATCCAGGCCATCTCGGCCATGTCAGCCTTGCCCTCCAGACCCGGGTTCACTTCGCCCAGGAAGGTGTTCCACTCGTAGGTCTCGATCTTGACGTCGAACCCGACGGCCTCAAGGTCCGCCTGGATCGCCGTGCCCATCGCGATCGGGTCCAGCATGCCGGACCCGCCCTCGGTCACGAAGAAGGTCAACTCGGCCCCCTCGGCCCCGGCTTCGGCCAGCAGCGCGCGGGCCTTGTCGGGATCGTAGGGATAGGGTTCCAGCGCCTCGTTGTAGGCCCAGGCAAAGGCCGGCGGTGTCGGTCCGGCAGCCACGGCGGCGGTGCCTTCCAGAACGTCGTCGACAAGCGCCTTCTTGTTCACGGCATAGTTCGCCGCCTGGCGCACCTTCTTGTCGGCGAAGGGGCCTTCCTTGGCGTTCAGGATCAGGAACCAGACATGCGGGCCGGCCTGTTCGTGCACGCTGTATTCCGTGCCCTGGAACTCGGACAGGGCCACGGGCGGCACCTCGACCATCAGATCGATGCCCCCGGCCAGCATCTCTGCGGTGCGGGTGTTGGCATCGGTGATCGGGCGGAACACCACGGCCTGCAGCTCCGGCGCGCCGTCCCAGTAGTCCGGGTTGGCCTCGATCACCACCGCCTCGTTCGACCGCCATTCGGCGAATTTGAACGCGCCGGTGCCCGAGGGGTTGCGCCCGAAGTCCGACCCGAATTCCTCGACCGCGGCGGGCGAGACGATCAGCCCCGTGGGATAGGCGAGGTTCGACAGGAAGGGCGCATAGGGGGCGTTCAGGGTGAACTTCACCGTCAGGTCATCCACCGCCTCGACGGTTTCCACCGCCGAGAAGAAGAAGGCCAGCGGGAAGGGCCCGGTGTCGTGATAGGGATGGTCCTCGTTCAGCATGCGCTCAAAGTTGAACTTCACCGCCTCGGCGTTGAACGGGCTGCCGTCGTGAAAGCTCACCCCCTCGCGCAGGGTAAAGGTATAGACCGTGCCATCCTCAGAGATGGTCCAGTCGGTCGCCAGCGCCGGTTCGACCTCCAGCGTGCCATCCTTGTAGCGCACCAGCCCGTCGTAGACGTTCATCAGGATGCGGAAGTCGTTGACTGCCGTCACTGCCGCCGGATCCAGCGCCTTGGGTTCGGCAATCTGGCCGACAATCAGGACGCCCGGCGGCGTCTGCGCCTGAGCCCCGGTCAATGTGCCGACCGTCAGCGCAAGCGCCGTCCCGGCAGCAAGCAGCCCTCGGCGGGTGAAAGAGAAGAGCGACATTGCGTTACCTCCGCTGTTGTCCTTGGGTCTTGTTCTTCGTTTTTTATTTTTCATGATAAATTGCATGAGGCCAAATTTTCATGATAAATTCAAGTCTCATGATGAGGAGGCCCCCGCATGACGATTTCGATCCTGGCATTGGATGAAAAAACAGGCCGCTACGGCGGCGCCGCCACCACGGGCAGTCTCTGCGTCGGGGGCTGGGTTCTGCGCGGGGAGGCCGAATCGGGGATGTCCGCCTCGCAGGGGTCCCTGCCCTCGACCATGTGGGGCACGCGGACGCTGGAGCTGATGAAATCCGGGCGATCGGCGCAGGCGGCTTTGGACGAGGTGACCGGCGCCGACAGCGGGCGCGGCCAGCGGCAGCTGGCAACGCTGGACCCGAAGGGCGGCACGGCAAGCTTTACCGGCGCCGACAGCATCCAGGTCGCGGGGGCTCGCCGCGCGGACAAGGTGATCGTCACCGGCAACCTGCTCTCGTCCGAGGAGGTGCTGCAAGCCATGCTGGACGGGTTCCTTACCGCAGAGGGCGCTTTTGACCTGCGCCTTCTGGCGGCGCTGGACGCCGCCTCTGCTGCCGGGGGGGACAGTCGCGGGCTGCTGTCAGCCGCGCTGCTCATCGTCGGGCGGGACATGGCACCGCTGACCCTGCGCGTGGATCATTCCGAAACCCCGCTGGCCGACCTGAGGGCGCTGCACGGGCGGGCCACCAGCGGCGACTATGCCGATTGGGTCACCCATGTGCCCACGCTCGACGATCCCGAACGCGCCGCCCCCTACGGCGCGAAGACCGACCAGCCGGTGTAACCAGCGATCCGCTCTGCCAGCCAGGTGCCCACCTGAGAGTTGCCGTAGCCGTCCAGCCCCGGCGACCAGACCGCCACCGAGGCCACGCCCGGCGCCACCAGCAGGATCCCCCCGCCGACCCCGCTTTTGCCCGGCAGGCCGACGCGAAAGGCAAAATTTCCCGATCCGTCATACTGCCCGCAGGTCATCATCAGCGCATTGATCCGTCGCGCCCTGAGCGGTGAGATCATCGCGGGCACATCCGGCAGCATGGCCAGCATCCGCCCCGCCCGCGCCAGTTGGCGACAGGTCATCTCGATGGCGCATTGATGGGCATAAGTGCCCATGACCATCTCGGGCGGGTTCAGCAGGTTGTCATGCGATTGCAGGTAGTAGAGCAGCGCCATGTTGCGGCTGGCCGTGGTCTTTTCCGACTCGGCGACCGCCTTGTCGATGTGGATATCGTCATCCTCGGCCGCCGCGCGGACAAGGTGCATGATCTCCGACAGGGCCTGCCGCGGCGCGCGGCGCAGATCGTGGCCGGCAACCCGGATCGTGCCCGAAGTATTGTCGTAGAGCCGGGTGATCAGCGAGAAAAGGGTCGTCTTGCCCGCCCCGTTCACCCCCAGCAGCGCGGTAAAGCCGCCGCGCGGCACGTGCAGCGACACGTCGGTCAGCGCCGCGACGCTGCCGAAGGAATGGCTGACCCTGTCGATGTCCAGTGCGGCGGTCACGAAAGCCCCTACCGGATGGTGAAGACGGCCCGCTGGGTGTCCCCGCGCGCACCGGGAATGGACAGCGTGTATCGGCCCGGCAGAATGGCCACGAAGCTGATCGAGGCGGTGCCGGCCTCGTCGAATTCAAGGCTGTGCACGCCCGTCGGCCGGATCTCGATCCCGTTCACGACGATTTCGTTCACCCAGATCGCGCGAAAGAAATCGCCGCCCGACAGGCCCAGTTCCTGACTGCCATCGGCGTTGATGTCGATCCGGTGAGACCGCGCAGCGTCTCCAGCCGCAGATGCCAGTAGTTGTTCTGACCGCACATCTTGCGGGCGATTTCGTAGAGGCGGCGCTCCAGAGGCTTCCTCAGCCGGAAATAGTCCCGCGAAATCGTCAGCAGATCCTTGCCCTTCTCGTTGATCGCGTTGAACACCCAATCGGAAAGCTTGATCTCGACTTCCTGCATGCGGCCGTCCCGGGTCT
>Ga0208328_1000423_pt1 | contig 19789 bp, 25 predicted proteins | sample DeeseametaMP2633_FD_184170 | JGI IMG/M metagenome (GOLD analysis project Ga0208328, IMG submission 184170) | Marine microbial communities from the Deep Atlantic Ocean - MP2633 (SPAdes) | ecosystem: Environmental > Aquatic > Marine > Unclassified | place: Northeast of Antigua and Barbuda, North... | reverse complement strand
CCGGATGGTGAGCGTAGGAACTTCCATCCTTGGGAGACCTCGACGTCTATCCCAGCACCAACTCGCGGACCTCGATCACACCCTCATCTGGGAAGAGCCCATTTGGCACCTCCTCGGTGCGGGTGCGATTGACCTGATGTGCGGAGTGCACGTCACGGGGATCAACCGCAGACCGCCGACGAGCTACTCGTGGCAGTCGGCTGCGGCGTTGTCGATGGGTTCGTCGCCGTCGAGCTCCATACGAAGACCTTCGACTTGGTGTGTTGCGTCCGTCATTGGCAGCCAGTCGGGTCGGAGCGAGGACGGCGGTTCGTCGCGCAGGCCTTGCTCAAAACGTCGCCACGCCCGAGCGACTCGTAGTTCCGGTCCACTCATGCCACCGATAACGCCGGCGCGTGGGGGAGTCGGCATGGCGAGGGCTTCGACGCGGCACTCCTGCAGCACCACGCAGTGGGCGCAGATCGCCTTGGCGACTCGGTGGTGGAACGGCCGGTAGGGAGGCGCCGCGTTGAAGTACTTGTCGATCACGAAGTCCGGCAGGTCGCCACAGTTGGCGCCTTCGAGCGATCTCACTGCCGCCTCGCGATATTCTGCTGATGGTTCATAGGTGGGTCACCTCCTTTCGGTGTTGGTTGGTGGGTCAGGCCGGGCGCGCCCGGCGGGCCTGCTGGATGCGGGCTTCTGCGCTCCGCGCGTAGTCGGCGTTCAGTTCGACGCCGAACCAGTCGCGGCCGAGCTGCTCGGCAGCCAGGGCGGTCGTGCCACTCCCGATGAACGGGTCGAGCACCACGCCCGGCTCGCTCGCGCCGTTGCAGTCACACGTCGGTGTCAGAGCCCCCCGGGTAGCCGAGCCGCCGAGCGCTCGTAGGACAGCGCGTCGATGGGGGGCCCGGCAGCGCGTGCACCGGCGCTCGGGGCATCCCGCCTGGATGACCCGGGCCGCTAGGCTGGTCGGGAACATGGCCGGGTGATCGCCGCGGTAGGCGCTGGTGCTGAGGCGCCAGACGTCGCCAGGGTTCTTGCCAAGCGGGTGGCCCGGCAGGCCGGCTTTTTTGAGGGCCGCCAGACCACTGGTGCCAGCCGCGTTCGGGCCACGGGCGGAGTCGTCGACGCGCGGGTGTGCTTGCGGGGGCGCTCGGCTCTCGTGCGGCTCGCGAATGCTGTCGAGGTCGAAGAAGTAGTGCCGTTGCTTGGCGAACAAGTACACGACCTCCCAGCTACAGCGCAGCCGGTCCGCCGCCGAGGTCGGGATGACGCTTGGCTTGCTCCAGACGATCTTGTTGCGCAGCACCCAGCCGCCTTCGATGAGCGCGAGGGCAAGGCGTTCGGGTCCGAGTAACAGGCTCTTGTGCGGTGCGCCCTCCCGTCGGTGCGTGGCGTAGCTGTCACCGAGATTGAGCCAGAGCGTGCCGGTCGGGGTGAGGACGCGGTGGAGCTCCTGAGCTACTTGCCCGAGCGTGTCGACCCACGCCACCACCGAGCGCTCACTACCGAGCTGGCCGGGCGTCCCGTAGTCGCGGAGCCGGAAGTAGGGCGGAGAGGTCAGCACGCAGTCGACGCTGGAAGCCGGGAGGTGCTGCAGTAGCTGGAGCGCATCGCCGCGCAGGATGCGGCCTCGGACGTCGGCGGTACTCACGACGCCCCTCCCGTGACGACGCCGAGCAACGCGGCGTAGACCTCGACGCGAAAGAGGTCGCCGTCGAGCTGGCCGTCGGCCCGAATCGCGGCGGTGATCCGGTCGCGCCGACGGAGGTCCGGGACAAGCCACAGCACTCGGGGGAAGAGGCCCGCCGTGCGCTGTTCGGTGCCGCTACGGCGGTAGCGTTCGTACTGGACGCACTGCTTCAGCAGCGTCGGCACACTCTCAGTGCCGCGGTCGACCTCGACGAACCAGTGATCCTCGTAGTCGTCGGTCGCGGTCACGACGAAGAGATCGGGCTTCAGGACCTCACGGCTGCCATGGTGGCCGCTGTAGGTCCGCCAGGACCGCGGCTCGGGGGCCACATCCACCAGCTCGAAGCTGCCGGAGTTCGCCGCAGTCGTCAGGCCGCAGACAACGTCGGCCACGAGCATGCGGTGCTCGAGGAAGCGCAGCGACGGCTCCCGGCGACGTGCCCGGGGGGCCTCGGGGTCACCGTCGCGCAGCAGGCGGTGGCCGGCCGGGCCGATGCGCCACACGGTGCCCTCACTGCCGGCGCGGATCCCGCCGATGCGGCGCTCGATCGGCTCGATGAAGCGACGATCGGCGAGCGCTCGCAGCACCCGGCGGCAGATTCGAGCGGCCCCCTCTGGCGTGGCGTGGTCAGTGAAATGCAGCTGCTGGAGGTGGGTGGTGCGGAGCAGACCGAAGTCGTGAACGGACTGAAGGACGGCGCGGTCGCGGGGGCTGAGGGACCGGATCGCCTCGTCGAGACGACGGCGGCTCATCCGCCGCACCCCGCCTTCGGAGCGCGTACCAGAGTGCGCGGAGTCATCCATAGTTTCGGGCGCCGTAAGTCGGCCGCGGGCCGACTGACCAGGCACAACGGGTGCAGCGCGGTCGACGCGAGCGGACGGGCGAGCGGACGCCCCGTTGTCTGAGGTCATGAGGGTCTCCTACGACGCCCGGTAGGGGCGTCTGGCGGGCTGTCCTGAGCGGCGACGTCGGCGAAACCGGCCTCGACTGTGTCGAGTGGTTGGCCGTATTGGGCCCGACTGCGGGCCAGAACGGCACGGGGGTTGGTCGTGGCCGGCACGAGGGGCCGCGAGCGGCCGGAGGCGTAGGGCTGGACCTGGCCTCTGGCGTACAAGCTGGCGTAGAGCTCGTACGAACCGAGGGAGGTGAAGTCCTCGGGGGCGAGCTCCGGGTGGCCCTTAGCGAGCACGCGCGCGTCCTCGTCGGCCGACTGGAAGACGATGCGCGAGCGGGCGTTCGCCATGACGGCGGAGCGCATCTCGCGCGGGAACTGGTTCAGGAACTGGTGGGCCAACGTGAAGCCGACGCCGTAGCCGCGGGCCTGGGCCAGGGCCTCCGCCAGGTCGGTCGGCAGGCGGAGATAGTTCTGGGCCTCGTCTATGTAGACCATGACTGGCTTGCGCTTGTGCTCGGCTACGGCGGCCCGGCCCTGGATGGCCTGCCAGAGCTCGCTCACCACGATCGAGCCCAGCAGCGCCGCGGCGTCCGGCCCGATGACACCGCGCTGCAGGGGCACGAAGAGCAACTTGTTGCCGGTGAAGACCTCGCGCAGTTCGAAGCGGGGATCCCGCTGCCCAAGCACGCCTCGTAGTCCCGGCCGCAGCAGCGGTCGCAGCTTGTTGAGCACCGGCCCGATCGCGGCCGCGCGCTCGGCGTCGCTCCAGCGCTCGAAGCCGTCCCAGAACGGACCGAGGACGAGCGGATCGCGGACGTGCTGCGTCAGGCTGCGGCGGAATCCCGGGTTGGTGAGTAGCAGCGGCAGCATGACCAGCGAGGCGTCCCCCCGCTGCGCGAGTGTCAGCAGACCGGCGTAGAGGATGTCGCTGCTGCGCGGCCCGATGTTCTTGCCGTACAGCTGCTTCAGGACGCTGAGTAGACCGTCGGCAACGAGGTCGGGGCGGCGGCCGGCGGTGTGCAGCGGGTTGAGGCCGACGGGGGTGTCGTCGGTCGGCTCGAGGATGACCGCGTCGTCCAGGCGCGACGCCGGTAGCCGGGCGAGCACGTCGCTGACGAGGTCGCCTTTGGGCTCGATGACGACGACGTTGTGACCGGCCGCGATGTCCTGAGAGATCAGGCGGGCGAGCAGCGTCGACTTGCCGACGCCGGTCGGCCCGAGGACGTGTAAGTGGTGCAGCGCGGCCTTGACGGGCAGGGCCAGTTGCTGGTCGGAGCCGGGCGTGGTGACATCGGCGAAGGTGCGTTCGGTGCCGGTCACGCCCTTGGGGGCGGGCAAGCGCTTCGGGTGGGTGCCGCCGAGGCCGGGCAGGGGCGCGTCGCCGAGCGGCCAACCGGTCAGCGACGTCAGTTCGGCGACGCCGAGACGCAAGGGCCATAAACGGGGCGGTCGAGCTGTGGCCAGCATCTTCGCCGGCTCGTGCCGGAGCCGGAGCTGCACGCCGGGCGCTTCCGCAACTCGGACGGCTGCGAACAGGCCCAAGAGGAGCGTGCGCTGCCGGTCGACGTCGCTGGCGCGAACACCGAGACGCACGGTGCAGGCAAAGCCGTGGTCGCCGACCTTGGTCCGCAGCGCCGCCCGCTTCTCACCGTCGAGTGCACCGCCGTTGCCCATCCAGGCCACGCTCCACCACGGTTGGACCGTGCTCGATGGACTAGAGGTCGGCACCGCGAGGGGGATGCGTCGTGGTCCCAGGACGACCTGCATCACGAGCAGCTCGTCCTTCCGGAGCCGGACGCCGGAGGCGTACAGCGCCCGAGTCACGCTCTCCGGGTCGGCGAGCCGCAGCGGGCGGTGCCGGGTTGTGGCGCAGAGCCGGCCGGCAAGTAGCACCGCAAGCCGTTCCCGGTCTGGTGCGCGCAGCGTGCTGTTGGGCATCGCGGTCAGCGGGGCCGTCACGGCGCCGCCCATCCGGTGGCCGAGCAGGTGCTGGACGTCGCCTGCGCGGAAGCGGGTCTCGACGACCAAGCGGGGTCCGCGGGCATCTGCCGCCCAGTGGCGGAGTAGCTCGACGACCCGGCCGGGGTCAAGGGGTCGGTGCCAGTCGATCTGGCGCCAGCGGAGTGGTTCAGCCATCTGCGCGCTCCCGGCGACGCTTTGCCTGTGCTTCTGCCGCGGCTTCTTCGGCGGCTTGTTCCAGCGCGTAGTAGACGAGCGCCTGGCCGAGTCGGCGGGTATCCGTCTTACTACGACGCACGCTACGCACGGAGACGCGGCGTCCTCGTTTCTGTTGCTTCGGTTTCCGCTTGGACATACAGCGCCTCCTTTCGGCTTATGTTGAATTAATTCAGCGTTTTGTGAGTACTTTTAGTTATAGTGATGAATTAATTCAACATCAATGCTGTTTGCGAATTCCACAACGCCGACTGGAACAAGTCGGCCAGAGGTTCACCAGCGCTCTCGGCGCCACTGCAAAACGGCGACACCCGCAGCGACGAGTCCGAGAACGATCAGCCCGGCGACAATCCAGACGATGACTGCCTGGAGCAGTTGCACACCGGCATAAATGGCGAGGCAGGCGAGGAAGAAGCTGACGCACAGCCCGAATATTCGGTCGACGATGCTGCGTTGATCGCTCACGCCAAGTCCCCTGGAGTAGGGGCGGCCCGGTGCGTGGTGATGTGCTGCACCGGGCCGCCAGCTGAGCCGCCACGCGCGCGGGGCGGTGCAATCAAGTCAGGCCGAGCGGTTACCGCGGAGGTGCTCGCGGACGGCGCCGCGCATCCTGGCGATTGCCTCGGTCGTGGCCATGCTCATGCGGTGCTCGGTCTGGAGCTGCTCGGTCAGCACGTCGAGATGACGACGGTCGCCGAACATCACGAAACCGCGGTAGGACAGGCCGACGAGCAGCCCGAGCACCAGGGCGCCGAGCAGGGCGAAGATGATCACCATGGCGGGTCCCTAGATCCGGCGCAGGGCGCGCCGGTGGTCGGCCGCCTGCTCCATGAGGTCGAGGGCGTGGCTGTCGGCGATGGCGTTGAGGCGGGCGCTGGCCTGAGGAGCCAGCAGTTCGAGCTGGGCCTGGGCCTGGGCGACGCGGGTGACGTCGGCCATCATGGCGCCGGTGACGGCCGTCAGGCTGTCCGTCTTGGTCAGCGTCACGTCGGTCTCGATGTCGACGACCGAGCGTCGGACGATGCCGGACGTGCCGGCCCGGCTGATGGCGCGACCGCCGCGCCGGGCATCGCGCGGCAACAGGCCGTCGCTGCCCTGGGGGAGCACGATCTCGCTAGTCACAGTTACCTCCTTGGTAGTGGGCTGTTGAGGCGATCCTGATTGAGCGCGGATAGGGGCGTCGTGACACGGAAGTGACATGCCGGAGGGCGTCGCTGATTGCATCTACGCGCGTCGAAGTGGCGGGCCAGATGGGCTTCGAAGACGCCGCGCGCCTACTCGCCGCACGAGCGAGCGCGGCCCGCGAGGGGGACGCGGTAGGTGCTCGGCGCGTCCGCCGTCGGTGGCCGGGTCGGCAGACTCGCGGAGAACTACGTCAGCCCCGATCGGCTATGAGGGGCCTGACGCCCGACCACCGCCTCGGGCCGTTCCGTAACTCCGGGCGCGCGTGAGGTCTCAAAGTCAAGAGCTCGCGAGCCCTGACGCTCGTTGGCAGAGTGCCAAACTGTTGTCATGGCGCTGGCCGAGGCAGTCCGGACGGAACTCGTAGCCGCTCGGAAGGCGCCTGGTGGACTGACACCCGCCAGCATGGCGAGTACCACCACCCTGCGCGCCGTGCTTGGAGGCGGAGACCCAGCAGCCGCCTACAACGCCCTGAAGCACTCGCTGCTTGCGTTCGAGGGCGACACGTCGGTCATGGCTGCCGCCTATTCGCTTGGATTCGCGAGCGACGGTTACACCCATCTCGACCGCTTGACCGACTTCGGCACTGACTACGGCTACGACCAACGTCAAGCGCGGCGATACAGCGACCGTGGCGTGCGAGAACTGTCCTTCTTCATAGCGGAACAGTGGTCTATGGAGGCCGCGCCCTCCTTGCGGCTGACCGTATTGCAAGGGGCGGATCTCGAACTGGTCTGTAGCACCTCGAACTTCCATTTCATCGAGATGCGCGATCCAGTTGTTGAGCGGATCGACCGAGGCGGCCTGCGCGCGTCACTCCCCGGGGAATGGATGCGCCGGCACGAAGATCTGTTGGTGCATGGGTTTGCGCACTACATCTTCGATGAGTTTGATCCCCAGCAGGAGACGGTGAGTGTGTTGTGGAGGGGCGAGATGTGGCCCACGTGCGACGTCAGTATCGACAAGAGCGTAGGTAGCCCACTCGGGGTGCATGTCTTCGGCGCCCGAGTGCAGATAAGGGTGGGGGTGCCGATAGTGAGAAACGGTATTCTGGACTAGCGAGATTCCTATCAAGAAATGCGATGAGGCTCGGGGTGTGAAGGTGGGCCCAATGCAAATGAACGCCGCCTGGATGGAGTCCCGATTGACCTGCGGGCCTACTTAGGATCAGTGAAGCGGTCCTCGAAGGTGCCGAAATCGGGTCGCCCGGCGCTTTCATACTCGGCACGAAGTCGGCCGACAAGTTGCTGGTCGAACTGGCCGTAGACGGCGCGCATGAACTGCGGGATCTGACCACTGGGCGGGGTCAGGAAAAGTTGCCCCGAGGTCTCGTACTGGCCGCCGCCAACCACAACCGCGAGCGCGCCGCCGTCGTACGCCAAGCGAGCCTGGAGAAGCGGGTGACTGAAGCCGAACCGGCGTAGATCGAGTAGGTCGCGCGCGAGCTTGGCGGTATCCATCCGCCGGCTCGAAAGTCCAGCGGGGACGTCACGTTCGATCAAGATCCGGAACGCCTCAATGATCCCAGCGAGGTCTCGGAAGGTGATCCGCGCGGTCTCGTGAGGCGGAAGTGGCGCCTCACCCGCTGAAGCCCGAACCAACTGGTGCACCCGATGTAGAACGTCGTGCCGGGTGACGTCGAAGTCCCGGAACAGCCCCAGAACCGTGCCTGGCTCGAACGCACCAGGCTCGGCACGCTCTCGACGGCTTCCGAACTCATCTCCCAAGGGGGAGCCGTCGTCAATGGACACGCCTAGCAGTATCCCGCGAAATACTGCGATTTCGCGTAATGTCCCCCCGAGTCCCAACTCGCGGAGGAGCCCGAAGTGGCCGGAGTCGCACCCGTCCCCGCCCTCATCCAGGCATGCGCCGTGCTGCGCTGGTCATCGAGACGTAACCCAGAAACGGTAGGCGACGTTGGGTCACGTCGGTTACCGTCGTGGGTCCCGCTCACGAGCGGCGCGGTGCTGTCGGCTGGGCGAAGCGGCTCGAAGCCTGGCTGGACAGCACTACAGGTACCGAGAAGGCGATGTCCGTCAATTGGGCGTTGTCAATTTAACTTTGACGAGGACTGGCTGAATCTTCACAGTGAGGGGCGAATCATGCGTAGTCTCCCTCCTTCACAGACGAGGTCAGAACCGGCAAAGCTGGTAGTGAGAGGGTGGGCTCAATGGCGCTCATGGAACGTGAGCGTGTGCTCGTTGAGCACCCGGAGGGACCGGCCGAGCCTCATGAGAAGCCGCCTGGTATTCGCAAGAACGGCCTCGCCGGCAACACCGCTGCACGCAGAGTCAAAGGCGACGTCGGTCCGGAGACCAGGCAGTTCCGCATCTTCCGCTCGCTCGCGCTGTACGGCCTGGGCGACGTCTCGTACGGAGATATCGCCGATCCGGTTTTCCTCGGCCAGCTCCGGAAGCTTGATCACTGGGTTGAGTGCGTCCCCCTTACAGAGTGTGCCCGCCAGGCACTCCTCGACGAGGGTCTCCCCGTCTACTACGAGGTGGGCGCGATGAAGTCACCGGAGGACTACTCCAGCATGGGGAACGAAGGACGTGTCCTTCCGTTCGACAACGGTGAGTACGTCTCCTTCGAGAAGGGTGAGGGCTTCTACTCGATATCGTGGACGTCTGCGCTTCCATTGCAGCCTGCCGTCGACGCGCTGCTGGAGTGCGCCGGCGCGGATTACGCCCCGTCCGAGGGCGGCTTGGTCGAACGCGACGAATGGGTGCAGGGTCCCGCGGGCGAGATGCTCGGGCATATCGAGAAGCGATTCGACGAGATCAGCTTCGCTCGACTCAACGGCGACAGGCTTGCGATTGCCTGGCGCTCGGGTGTCGGCGCGTCCGATGACGGCAAGATCAAGCTGCACGAGTGCTTCGTCGTCTGCAGCGTTGACGACCGCGACCTGCTGGAGAATCTCCTTCGGCTGACCGCGACGCCGAGCGTGGGCCTGGCTTCGACCCGAGTTGTCGCACAACTCGACGACCTTCTCCAGGACTACCCAGCGCCAACTGTCTGACTCGGCTAACCTTGCCTGCGGCCCGGGAGGTGGTTGCAGTGCGTTGGTCAGTCGTGAAGTCGCCTGAGATCGTCAAGGTGCGCACTCGCTTCGATCAGAAGACGAGCAAGCAGTTCCACGAGGCTCGGCTCATTGTGGGGCCTGCCGTGAAGTTCGACGTCGACGCTCGGTTGCTCGACGGCAGTTTCTCCTACGACGTCCCGCCGGCCTCAACGAACCGCCGGTGGGTCGCTCACATGCAGATCAAGAGCGGTATCGAGCTCAACAAGACGGCCAAGTATGCCGAGTGCCAGATGGCGACAGCCCCCGGGGTTCCGTGCACCGTTGCATCGCATGGTTGGAATATCACGGTCGCGATCACTGAGTATTATGGGAGCCCGGGGGAGTTCGAGACCGACACTGTCGACTTCGAGTGCGCGAACTGCCCGTAGGGCTCGCCGTGCACTACGATCTCGCGCTGCCTTTCCTCGCGTCGGCCGTTGCAGTTCTCATCTCGACGTGCTCGCAGGCGATCATGAGGTCGACGGTGTCAAAGGAACTGGAGCAACAGATCCTGCAGCCCGCCCTCAATTTGCCGGGACAGGGTCAAGAGCCCATTCAACGGTTCCTTCCGAGTAATATGCTGCCGCCGTTCGTCCTGCTAAAGATCACCCGTGTCTTCGACGGCGCGCAGTGCCTGACGGTCGCACTGTCGCTTGTAATGGCGATCGTGAGCCTCGGCGAGTCGAACACCCGGCTCAATGTCGTCGCGGGCCTCGTTTTCGGATCACTTTCGATGGTCTGGTTTACGCTCACGATCGTCCTGAGCGACACGACATACGTGCGTTTTTTTCACCCCAAGCACCTTTGGATTATCTCCTTCCGTCGGCCAATTTTTCGGCGCGTCCTATTCGCGGACAACGGGTGGGCGTGGCCCTCGTTTGTCGCGTTTGTCTGTTACGTAGGACTCGGCACAATCGCTCTATAATGCTGAATTAAGGCAGAGAAGTCATACATCGTTTCGCACCCCCAGTGTCGGGCGGTTACTAACGGCGCCCGACTCGTTGGTCGCTGCACTTCCTGGTGCCGGCATAGTTTGTTATAGTAAATTGAAGATGTCGGCAGAATCAGATCGATCAAACTACAAGCTGAAAGTATCGCTCGTTTCGATAGTCTTTGCGTTTGTTGGTCTCGCGTTGCTGATCGTCGGCAAGCTGGTCGATCGCTCCGATCCGTCCGGGTTGCTCGGCTTCTTGCCGATGTTCGAGATGGGCTCGACTCTGTTCATCACCGGCACGCTCGTGAACGTCTGGGAGTACCTAGACGGCCGCGATCGTGAGCGGCGTGATGATGCGCGGGTTCGCCGCCTGCTGCGCGAGTCGGCACCCGAGTTTCGTGACGCTGTCGTTGAAGGCTTCGCCGTGTCGCCGGATGATCTTGCTCGTGTGGCTACGCCCGAGCTGCTCGACGGCATCGCGACCAACGTCTTGGCGCTTCGCTTGGGCGACGATCAGTTCGCCCGCGAGATATACGCCGATGTTCGCGACCGGGCGATCCGGGCATCGGAGCGTTGGTACGACGTCGACGTGAAGGTTCGTCTCTCTGCTGCAGTAGAGAGGAGCGCCAACGGTGCTCCTCTGTTCGACATCCTCGTCGAGTGGGCCTACACGACGACACCGAGTCACGCTGTTCGGAAGTTCGCCTGTGTGTCTGGCCGCGACGAGTTCTACGAGCTGGTGACCGAGGTGCCGGCGACGTCGGTCTGGTTCATGCCGGCCCGTACGGCCGTTGACGCGGCGTCCAGATCGAGCTTCGAGTTGCTGGAGTTCGATGTCGACGGGGAAGTTCGACCCATTCGTCGCTCAACCCGCAAGACCGGCCAGACCTACTCGGTCACCGTGCCGGAGGAGGTGATGCGGGAGCAGAAGTCGGTTCGGCTTCGTTCGCTCTACCGCACGGTCGGAGCGCAGAGCGCTCATCGTCTGTTCTTGGAACTCCCGGTGCCAGCGCGCAACGTGACCTTGGAAGTCGACTACACCGAGACCGAGATCGCACATCTGTCGGTGACGGAGGCGGTGACCAGCTTGCAGAAGCCACGGATCACCCAGGTACCTGAGCGGCTACCGGGCCGCGAGCTCCAGGTGGAGCTCCCCGGCTGGTTGCTGCCCAGGTCTGGGTTCACCTTCGTCTGGACGCTCAGAGCCGAGCAGACCGAACGGTCGTCGTCAGCCGATTCAGCAGCCGCGTAGCTGCCGCGAGGAAGCCAGAACGCTCCTTGACGATCAGGGTTCCGCCACTCATGCCACACCTCCCTCCGCGGGGCGCCGGGCCAGAAACCTCTGGCCAGACACACTGTGCCGGATATATCTGGCTGACGCCAGTGGATCGCCGCGAAATCGTGGCCGGATGCCCAACCCGCCCACGCCAACGACGTGGGAGGCCTACGTCCGGGAACTGGGCGTGACCCTGCAACGGGCGCGGATCGCCGCCGGGTTCACCCAGGAAGACCTAGCCCACCGGGCCGGGATCACACGCACGCACTACCAGCAGATCGAGCGTGGTCTCTGGAAGGTCGGCCAGCCAGCAAACCCGTCGCTACGCATGCTCGTACGGCTGGCACAGCAGCTGGAGATCGGGGTAGCGGCGCTGCTGCCAGATGGCTCCGCCGTGCAGTTCGACGAGTAGGAGCACGAGGCGCCAGCAGCAATCATGGCGGCGACCGCGTGTCGGCTGCTTTCACCCAACGAGCGGACCTGAGCGGTTGACTAGGCCTTGCGTTCGAGGCTTGGGCCGTGGGTCATCTCGTTCTCTGCGGACGGTAGCGCTCCTCCGATGGGCGACAGACCCGCAGCAGTGACCCCGCGTGGATCCGAGGCCATCGTCGTGGCGGCGGCATCAGGAACCTCTTGACACGACCCGTGGCGGCAAGTCAACCTAAGCCCATGTCTCGGAAAATCAGCCCTGCGCGTGCAATTCCTGCCGCAATCATCCTTGCGATCGCTTCGTGCTTCACCTTTGTGGGTATCGCACACGCCGACGGAATGGCCCGCTGCTCTAAGCCAAGTAAGCCCGACGCTGGAACGGGCTGGGTTGATTACGAAGGCACCGCCACCTGCGCTTACGGCGACACCACGGGTCTGGCAACTGTTCGTGCGAAGCTTCAGCTCCGACAGGGCAACGGTGCACGATTCCGTCCTGACACCTGGTATACGATCGACCAAACGAGTTACACGCCGTGGTTCTCGTACGCCGGATCTTACTACCGGGGCGGCAGCCTTTGGTGCTCGGATGTCCCGTACTCGGGAGACTTCCGCGGGCGTTTCTACTACCAGCTCCACTGGACCGATGACCACCAGACGAATCACACCTGGCAGTCCGACACTGTCGACAGCAATTGCTGAAGGCTGAGCCGAGCCCTTTTGTTTGGCGCGGCATCGATTTTCGTCGGCGCAAGTTTAGGCTCGACGTTCCGGAACTGAACATCGACCACGGACTCACACTAATCGCCGGGCCGAATGGGGCTGGCAAGTCGACGCTACTCTCCTGCATGATCGCCAGTGACAATCGGGCCGCCCGGTCCTTCGAGTGGTACGGGACCCCTGTCGCTGGACGTGCGATCACCTCCGACTTCCGGAGACAGATTGGCTACGTTCCGCAGGAAAAGGTGTTGCCTCTGGCTTGGCGCGTTGAGGACTACCTTGCACTAGCCGCCCGGGCGCGCGGACTCGGGAGTTCTCACATCAAGGGTGCTGCGATACGAGCGGCCAACATGCTTGAAATTGAAGCAGCCTATTTCGGGCGGCGCATCGGCACGTTGTCTGGAGGGTGGCAGAGGCGTGTGCAGATCTGCCAAGCCCTTATCGGCGATCCCGAGCTCCTGATCATGGACGAGCCCTTTAGTGGCCTTGATTACCATGCGGTGGAAATGTTGCGCGGGCAAGTCGGTTGCTGGGTTGACGAATCAAGTCGTGCCGTCGTCGTTGCCGACCATTCAGCCGCCCTCGCAGAGATCCCTCACGCGCGAATGGAGCTTAGGAATGGAAGGCCCTCTTGAACGGGGTCAGAGCTCTCGTGTCAAGAATTCGATGGGGCATTAGCCCGTTTGCATTATTCTTCGGCGCGTTCGTCATCTATGACATGACTGCGAGCGTGGAGCGGGTGTGGCAGCATCCGTCTGATATCGATCTGCTGGTTGCATCTCTCGGCACGGTTGCGCTCGCGGTCGCCGCCAGTGCGGGCTTCTATCTTGCGCAGTCGACACGTGCAACCGGGCTCGACGACCTCCTCGCGTTGTCGCAGCAGGGTTCTGGGCCCCTTCTGCTGCGGCTTGGTCTCAAAGCCGTCTTTCCCTTTGTGTGGATTCCAGTATTACTGCACCTCTTCTACCTTGTGCTCACCCAGGCAGTCTTGCGAGACTGGCACTGGCTTATCTACATCGGCTTTGTGCCAGTACAGGCCGTTGTGGGATTCCTGCTCGGATTAATCATCGGACGATTGCTCAGCCAGCTGTGGTCGCCCCGTTCGACGGGCCTGGCTTACGTCTTCGCGAGCCTTTTCGGCATCGGACTTTTCTTCGCGATCATCTCGGCGCCAACGCCGCGGGATCCGTCGTCCGCACTGAATCTAGGGCTTGTGTCGGTGGCAATCCCCGCTGACGTCCGATTCAACCCCCTCGTGATCTTGTGGCAGGAGGCCTTAGCCGCAGGCCTGGCAATCTTCCTGGCGGGAAGTCTGCTCGCGATGGCGGCTCGTGCCCCGCGAGCCGTATTCGCGGGCGTCGTCTGTGTCATGGGCGGAGGAATTCTCTCCACTCAGGCAATGGCGAGTAGCTCCATGCCAGTGACCGAGTCGGTTCCACCAACGCACTGCGTGGGGAAATCCTCGGTCGTATGCTCGGTGCCACTTGAAGCGCGCGGTGCGGGTCTATTGGCGGACGACCTTAGTGCTATTGCCTCGACCGTACCCGAGGTTGTGCCTCGGCGAGTTGTGCAGGGGCGGGTGGCTGCCGATGGGACCGAAACAGTCAATGTTCTGCGTTTGCCTGGCGACCGACAGGCGTCAGCTCGATACGCCGGCGAGGTCATCCTCAAGGCCGCAGGATGCTCGGGTCTGGACGGCGGACGCTCGCTCGACCTAGAGGGCTTGTTCACAGGCTTGGAGCAATGGCTTCTCGGTGACCGAGGAGCCATGGATCCGAGGCTGCGGTCGACTCTATCGTCTCTGTCAGAAACCTGTCGTACGTGAGGGCGAGGGCCGGCCTCTCGTACCTACGTGATGAGGTCCTGCTCGTCGCCGCCCTCTCAGGCCTAGGATCGGTCGCCGCGGCTCTGCTTTCCCGCTTACCAGACGCAAGGCGTCTAGTTCTCCCCAACGGTGGTGACGCCATCGTCCTGGGCGTGATACCGCTGTTGCTGGCGTGCTTGGTAGTTTTCGTAGCGATCGAGCCTGGTGTCGAAATAGTTCTCGTTGTCGCGGCGAGGACCGATCTATTATGGACCCGGGCGGCAATCATTTGCGTGGTTCCCATTATCGTCGCAGGCTTCATGCTGTCGCCGTTTCTCGATGCCGATCTGGTTACCGTGCTCATGCGAAATGTGGCGTACGGATATGCGGTAGGCTTTGGCGTCACACTCCTGGCCCCGCGGCGACCGGCGATCGCACTTGTGTGCCTGCCAATTGTCTTCGCATTCTTCCCAGGTCACGGCTGGTGGGAGCCTATAGCGTCGCAACCCCTCCGATCCTTCGGTGTCTCTAGCAACATCTCGATGATGGTTGGCTTCCTCGGGCTCGGGGGCGGAATGTTCGCGATACGTGTCGCCAATAGGCGACGTTGGGTCGAATAGCTATGGCCGGCCGAGCCCTGCACTCTCAACTGCTTCTTGGCGCCGCCAGTTACTATTCATGGTATGAATGGTGATGTGGGCGGGCAGGTTCTTGATCCCTGTCCTCAATGCGGCGGTCTCGTCATTTGGGGGTGGGAGCCCATTGACTCGGAGTTGGATGACCCCGAAGATCTAACGCGGGGGGAGACAAGAGTCGCGAGCGAATGGTGTACAAACCTAGCTTGTCCGTCGAACCACATGTTTCCGTCACTGCGCCGGGTAGGCGTGTCCACCTACATCTGTAAGCAATGCCAGCGTGAGCTTTCGGGCCCTATAAGCGTCGTACTTGCTCACCCGCGCTCGCACACTGTTGACCCTGAATCGCCTGGAGGTTGACTCGTATACCGGATCATCCCAATCGAGGGTGTAGTCGCGGTCTGAACCCTGATCCACCGAGGGTGATTCCGGGTTGTTGATCCGCGACCGTGTCGTCGCGGTGACCGATGAGGGCGTGACGGGGCTGCCGGTCTGGCCGGCTCTTCCACTTCGTTGCTCGGTCGCGCCGCTTCGGCCTGGATGGTCAGGCGGTGAGTGTGGCTGGTGGGCTTGTCGCGGTGGCCCACAGCTGTTCCCAGCCCGACGCCCAGGGCCAGCGCCGAGGCAGGTGCAGGACGAGTCGTCGGCCGGTGGTCGCGATCCGGCCGGGGATGTTGATGGTCCTGGTCCGCAGTGTGGCCCAGCGGGCGGTACGCATCGCGGCAGCGACGGCGGTCGCGCGGGCGATGTTGAACGCGATCACCGCGTGCGCGATCCAGGATGCGTTGGCCGCGTACTTTCCGGACGGTAGGTGCGCCAGCGGGCCATCCTTAAGTGGCTCTTCGTACCTGCGGTGGGGGTGGGTGAGCGACTTGGCATGACGCGGTCGGGGTGAATGGGGTCGAGGCCCTCCAGGATCGGGAGCGACCAAGCTGCCCAACCGGAAGGCCTCGACGACGCTCGAGCCTACGGCGTGTGACCGTGCACGCCGACGCCCACGCCCTGAACACCCCTGCTACTGCGATCGCTGCGACCTGTTGGTCGGCCTCGAGGGGTTCCACGTCATCGACGTCAGCCAAGTCGCCGGGACTGTCCGCGTCGTAGTCGAGACCCCCGCCCAGCAGACCGGCTGCCGCGCGTGCGGGGTGATCGCCCACAGCCACGGCCGCCGCGAGGTGCGCCTGGCCGACGTGCCCTGCTTCGGGCGCCCGGTCACGCTGATCTGGCGCAAACGGACCTGGCGCTGTGCCGAGGAGAAGTGCTCGACGAAGTCGTTCACCGAACAGCATCCCGACCTGGCCGGACCCAGGGCGTTGCTAACAGTCCGCGCCTGCTGGTGGGCGATCAACCAACTGCGGGGCGAGCATGCCTCGATCGCTGGGCTGGCCCGTCAGCTCGGGACGACGTGGCGCACGGTGTGGCGCTCGATCCAGCCGCTGCTGAAGTCGATGGCCGCCGACGAGGGCCGCTTCACCAACGTCAGCTCCCTTGGGGTCGATGAGCACATCTGGCACCACGTCTCGAGCAAGCCGATCGACCAGGGCGGCCGCGGCACCCTGGCCGACGCCCATCAGCGGGCCGACGGACTTCTCGCCGCGGCTTGACGCGACATAGAAGCATCCCAGAGTCCCCGCCGCCGCGCGCGGAACTCACTCGGAGTCCGAAAGCGCTCACGCTCTTCGTGAGCGATGTCCGGGGCGCGATATAGTTTTGGCAACGCTGAGTCCCTCTCAAGGAACTTGGGAGTAACCCGTACTGAGGGCTAGGGAAGAATGATGCGCCCATACTGTGGGCCGCATTATGAGCGTCTCCACCAGTTCCGTCAAGGCAATTCTGGTCGCGACGCCGCTGGGCGGCGTTGCGTATCAGTCATGGCCCTCCCCGTAGGTAGGGCGACACCATAGCGGTTGTCTGGTAAGAGCCGCTTGACAAGCGCATTGCCTCGGGATGCGGCGGTGTGCCGGGCTCGGGTAGCGGCCATTGTCGCGCTCCTCGCGCTAAGCTACGTCGGTCATAGGTTGGTAAGACATAGGTTAAGGATGGTGCGGAGGTCGGCATGGATGACACGCCGCTCATCCGCACCCAGAAGCTGCGCGAGTCGCCGCAGCGCCAGTGCGCGATCTCGTGGCCGTTGGCTATAGACCTGAAGGTCGAGCGGATGCTCGCCCGGGCTACTGAGACCGGCGAGAACACCTCGCGCAAGGAGATCGTGGCGGCGCTCGTCTTCGCGGCCGAGCTGAGCGCCGAGGAGCTGTCGGAGGTGGTCCGACGCTACCGCCGGGCGGCCGTCGGTGATGTTCTCGGGGATGCTTCCCAGTCGGCTGAGGTCGTCACCTTCACGCGACGCAAGCCAGGCCCCAGGAGCCGGTGATGACTGCGACGCGCCGGATGGGCGGCGGGAACGAGCCGGCGCGGCATCTCGTGGGAACCATCGCCGATTGCCACCATCTTTGCCCCACGCGTCAGGATCGCGCTTCTACCATGAGTCGGAACAGGAGGAGGTGCGCGCCGTGATCGACGAGGACCCTCGGCGTGTAGCGATCGAAGCTGCGCACGTCACCTCAGTCGCCACCATCCGCCGCGCCATCAGCAATCCGAAGCTGGGCGTGGGGCATTCACTCGCCGGCATGCGGGCGGCTGGCCTGGTCGCTCGCGAGGCCACAGCAGAGGAGGCGCTGTCGGCAGCCGCGAGGTGGATGTTGGCTTCGCATAGGAACGAGGGCGTGTATAAGAACGCCATCGCAAACCAACTCCTGTTGCAGCGACATGGTTTAGATAAGGCCGCGATTATCAACGAATTGAAGATAGGTGCCTCTGTTGCTGACTGCGTAATTGTCAACGGTCGGGCAACGGTCTACGAGATCAAGTCCGAGCTTGATAACCCGTCGAAGCTGCTGAAGCAGCTCCGTGACTATCGAACAGCCTTCAAGCGGATTGTGCTCGTCACCCACGAGTCCGTCGCCAACGCGTATGTGAATCTGCTGATCGATGAGCCGGTCGGTGTCATGGTCATGAACAGTCGGGGCCGCCTTCGGACCCTACGAGCGCCAATTGACTACACCAGTGATCTGCAGATCGATGCCATGATCAAGACACTCCGGCGTTCCGAGTACCTGCGTATCGCGGAACTGATCGTCGGTGCCACGGTTGACGTTCCCGCGACGAGCCTGTTCCGGCGTTGTCTCGATATCAGCCGCACGGTGTCCGAAGTCGACTACTGTCGTCTTCACGAGCAAGAGCTCCGCAAGCGCAAGGCTCGGGCCGGCGTGGCGCTGGGGGACAAGCGGTTCGAGGACGCCCGTCACCAGCTGCTCACGATCGACCCGACAACGGCACAGCTCGCGAAGCTTGCGGATTGGATGTCCAGGAGGGCGTAGATGTACCTGCCATACGTTCGGGGCAAGCAGTTTGATCTCCTCGCCCTGAAAGAGATGGCGTCGCATCTCGCTGCAAACCCTGACGTTCTTCCGGTCATTGAGCCAGTTCGTCTCCGCGGCGAAGCTCTGATCCGGTGCATCGACGCTCTTTCCGTCGCCGACGTCCGTACGACCGTCGTCGTTAACCCGAGCGTTGGCGAACTGGTGGGTGGTGGCGGGCACCTGACCGCGATCGAGTTTCTGGAGCGGTGCAAGTACCGGTCCCACCTACGCCTTGGGGTCCTGGTGCGAGCGGGGCTCGACGCTGCCGTGATCCTTAACGCCATCAACCGGAGCTCTCTGGCGAGCTGCCCCATCGACCTCATACACCACGAGTTCGCGGGCGCGGGAGGTGTTGCCAATCTCGCGGCGCCGAGTTCGCTCCATCTCCTGCACGAGAAGGCTGTCGCTCGGCGGTATCGCACGCCTCCGCTCGACGGGGAGATGGTGAAGTTTGAGGACCGCTTTCCGGCTCAGCGCACCAACCTTCAGTACGTCGGAGTGCCGGCGAGCATGTTCACCGACGACAACATCTTCTACGCCGAAGACGGCTATGCGGGTTGGGGCGACTACGCGACGATCGGTGCCGACTACTCGGACGGTGGCTCGTCGCCCCGTGCCGTTGCGATCCATCTGACCTACTTGAATCGCGAAGACGGCGCGATCTGGATCCGTCACTTCTGTTCCTATAGCAATGAAGACACGGCTGACACCCCCGGAAAGTTCGGTGAGGCGTTGGCCGAATTAGTCGCGTTTTGCGACGCGGCAGACATCCACAATCCAGCCGTCGACGCCTTCCGGTCCTACGCGCGCAGTGGCGCCTTCCCGGGTCTCGGCATGGTGAAGAAGCTGTCCATCCAGAATCACATCTACGTTGCGACCGAGGCGATGACGAAGACACTCCGATGAGGGCGTGCGCCGGGTGTTTCCGCGACCAGGGTCCGCTTCCGCTCACCGTTGACGATGGTGCGTTCGGGAAGTGTGACCTTTGTGATCGCGCTGGCGTCCAGGTCTGGGACGTCGCGCTGTGGAGCGATCACGTAGCCCGGATCCTGGACATGTACGAGCCGAGTGACGCGCCGTCTGCCCGGCCGATTCACGAGCGCGTCGCACACGACTGGGAGCTGTTCACCTTCGACGATCTGGAACTGGTACACGGCTTTCTCGAAGCGGCACTGGGCGGGCAAGGGGTCTACGAGCTGCTCGACTCGCGGGAGCCTGTCCTTCCGCGCTACGACGAGGATGGTGTGGCAGCGGATCACAAGAGTCGCTGGGACGAGTTCCGGACCGCCCTCATCGCCCAGAATCGCTACTTCCCGGCGGTTGACTTCGATCTGCAGTACCTCCGCCAACTCGTCGAGGCGAATCTCGGGACGATTGTCCCGGGCCTCCAGCTCTACCGGGCGCGCGCCGTATCGGTGGGTGACCGACTACCGATGGACAAGATGGGGGTTCCGCCGGCCAATCGAGTCAGCGGCGGTCGCGGCAACCCCGTCGAGTTGAGTCCCCGATAGTGGTGTAGCGCGGTCGCCGAGATCGTCACCGGCGTGTACGCCAGACGGAGACGCGGCCACCGCGTGATCCTTCGAG
>Ga0208328_1000421_pt1 | contig 19862 bp, 17 predicted proteins | sample DeeseametaMP2633_FD_184170 | JGI IMG/M metagenome (GOLD analysis project Ga0208328, IMG submission 184170) | Marine microbial communities from the Deep Atlantic Ocean - MP2633 (SPAdes) | ecosystem: Environmental > Aquatic > Marine > Unclassified | place: Northeast of Antigua and Barbuda, North... | reverse complement strand
CGTCGGCGTGGGGGTGGGCGTCGGCGTGGGGGTGGGCGTCGGCGTCGGGGTGGGCGTCGGCGTGGGGGCCGACGTCTTCAGGACCAGCGAGTAGTGGGTGAGGTTCCCGCCGTCGGTGTGGCGCAGCACGATCGAGGAGACCGGCGCGGCCAGGGTGACGAACTCGGGCTCGCCCTTGGTGCCCTTCAGCCCTGCCGACTTCACGCAGTAGCCGGCGATGACCTGCCCCGCGGGGGCGGTCACGGTGAGGGAGTCGGCGTTGCCGGGGACGGGGGTGGCATCCGGGCAGTTGCCGACGGGCGCGGCGTCCGCGGCCGTGCTGCCGGCGACCAGGCTCCCCAGGAGGATGCCGGCGGCAGCGGTGGCGGACAGTGCGTGACGAAGGACCATGGGTAGACCGTGACAGCGCCCCGACGCGGGCGGAAGGGACTTGTGGAGACCTTGAGCCAACCTGCGGCAATCTTGAGGATTCCTTGAGCAAAGGCCCGCGGCGGGCGCTCCTGACAGGATGGGCGCATGAGCTCGCAGACCCCCCGCCAGGCCACCGTGGACCTCGTCCGTACGCCCGAGGAGCGCTTCGCGTCGATCAGCGACTACCCCTGGACTCCCCAGTACGCCGAGGTCGGCTCGCCCGGCGACGACACCTGCCCGGGGCCGCTCCGGATGGCCTACGTCGACGAGGGCCCCAGGGACGCCCCGGTCGTGCTGCTGCTGCACGGCGAGCCCACCTGGGGCTACCTCTACCGGCACATGATCCCGGTGCTGCTCGAGGCCGGGCTGCGTGTGGTGGTGCCCGACCTGGTCGGGTTCGGCCGCTCCGACAAGCCGACCGACCCCGCGGCGTACTCCTACGCCCGCCACGTCGCGTGGACCCGTGCGCTGTGCGACGAGCTGGATCTCGCGGACATCACCCTGTTCTGCCAGGACTGGGGCTCGCTGATCGGGCTGCGGATGGTCGGTGAGCAGCCCGAGCGTTTCGCCCGGGTCGTCGTCGGCAACGGTTTCCTGCCCGCGGGGGAACAGGAGCCGACCACGGCCTTCCGTGTCTGGCGGGCCTTCGCGCGGTGGTCTCCGGTGCTGCCGATCTCCCGCATCGTCGCCGTCGGGACGCACCGCACGCTCTCCAAGGCCGAGCGGGCGGCGTACGACGCGCCCTTCCCGACCCGTCGGCACCTGGCCGGTGCGCGCGCCTTCCCGAAGCTGGTGCCGACCGACGCCGACGACCCGGCGATGCCCGCGCAGCGCGAGGCCTGGGCGGCGCTGGGGCGCTACGACCGGCCGTTCCTGTGCCTGTTCGGCAAGCTCGACCCCATCCTGGGGCGGGGTGACGGGCCGCTGATCGCGCACGTCCCCGGCGCCGAGGGCCAGCCGCACGACCGGCTCGTCGGCGGGCACTTCGTGCAGGAGGACGTCGGCCCCGAGCTGGCCCGGGGCATCGTGGACCTGGTGGCGCGCACCTCCTGAGCCGGGCCGGGCCGGGGCGGGAGCGCTCACAGGGTCCGCACAGGCCGATCACACGGGCCCTCCAGCCTGGGCGGCCACGGTGCTGCCATGAGTGCCAGCACCCTCGACCGCGCCGACTCCACCCCGGAGCACGGCGACCCGGCCGGACCCGGGCGGGACCACTACCGCCCAGCCCTCGTGGCGCTGCTCGCGGCCACGGCCGTGCTCTACCTGTGGGGCCTCGGGGCCTCCGGGTGGGCCAACAGCTTCTACTCCGCGGCGGTCCAAGCGGGGTCGGAGTCGTGGACGGCGTTCTTCTTCGGCTCCTCCGACGCCGCCAACGCCATCACCGTCGACAAGACCCCGCTGTCGCTGTGGCCGATGGCGCTCTCGGTGCGGGTCTTCGGCCTGTCGTCGTGGGCGATCCTCGTGCCGCAGGCGATCGAGGGGGTGCTCGCCGTCTGGTTGCTGACGGCGACCGTCCGCCGGTCGACCGGCTCGGGGGCGGCCGGCCTGGTGGCGGGGGCCGCGCTGGCCACGACGCCGGTGGCGGCGCTGATGTTCCGCTTCAACAACCCCGACGCCATGCTCGTGCTCCTCCTGGTCGCGGCGGCCTACGCGGTGCTGCGCGCGGTCGAGGACGGCGTCCGGCACCCGGTGCGGTGGCTCGCCCTGGCCGGGGCCCTGGTGGGCCTGGCGTTCCTCGCCAAGATGCTGCAGGCCTTCCTGGTGCTCCCGGCCTTCGCGCTGGTCTACCTCGTGGCGGCGCGCACCGGCCTGCCGCGGCGGGTCGGTCACCTGCTGGTCGCCTTCGGCTCGATGGTGGCGGCCGCCGGGTGGTGGATCGCGATCGTGACGCTGTGGCCGGCCGCCAGCCGCCCCTACATCGGCGGCTCCCAGAGCAACTCCATCCTGGAGCTCACCCTCGGGTACAACGGGCTGGGCCGCCTCACCGGTGAGCAGACCGGGGCCGTCGTCGGCGGCGGAGGCCAGGGCGGCGCGGGCGGGACCGGTGGGCGCTGGGGCGAGACCGGGCTGACCCGGCTGCTGGACGCCGACATCGGCGGCCAGGTCGCCTGGCTGCTGCCGTCGGCGCTGCTGCTCCTGGTCGCCGGCCTGTGGTGGACCCGCCGCGCCCCGCGCACCGACGGCGTACGCGCCGCCCTGCTGCTGTGGGGCGGGTGGCTGGTCGTCACCGCCCTCACCTTCAGCCTGATGGCCGGCATCTTCCACAGCTACTACACCGTCGCCCTCGCGCCGGCGATCGCGGCGCTCGTCGGCATCGGTGGCCGGCTGGCCTGGGAGCGGCGCCGCACCGCGGACGGCGCGGCGGTCGGCGCCGTGGCTGTCGGCCTCGTCACGGTCACGGCCGTCGTCCTGCTGGGTCGCAGCCCCGACTTCGTGCCGTGGCTGCGGTGGGCCGTGCTGGCCCTGGGGCTGCTGGCCGCGGTCGCGGTCGCCGCGGTCCGCTGGCTGCCGCGGCGCGCGGCGGTGGCGGTCGCCCTCGCGACGGTCGTCGTCGCGCTCGCCGGCCCGACGGCGTACGCCGTGCAGACGGCCGCGACCCCGCACACCGGATCGATCCCGACCGCCGGCCCGGCCGTGGACGCGGGCACCGGAGCAGGCCGTGGTGGACGTCCCGGTGGCGACGGCGCGCCCGGGGCCCGACCCGGCGGTGTGCCCGGTGGCGTGCCCGGTGGTGTGCCCGGTGGTGCTCCCGGCGGGCGACCGGGCGGGCAGGGCCTGCCCGGCGGACAGGCGGGCGGACAGGCGGGCGCACAGGGCGGGGCCCCGGGCGGCCAGGGCGGTGCCGGCGGTCTGCTCGCGGCCAGCGAGCCCAGCGCGGCACTCACCGCCCTGCTGCTGCAGGACGCCGACGACTACACCTGGATCGCCGCCGCGGTTGGCTCGAACTCTGCCTCGGGCTACCAGCTGGCCACCGAGGAGCCGGTGATGGCCGTCGGCGGCTTCAACGGCTCGGACCCCTCACCGACGCTGCAGGAGTTCCAGGCCCTGGTCGACGCCGGGGAGATCCACTGGTTCATCGGCGGCGGCGGTGGCCGGGGGACCCAGCTCGGCGGCAGCGAGGCGAGCAGCGACATCTCCGCGTGGGTGGCGCAGACCTTCGCCGCCACCACGGTCGACGGGGTGACGCTCTACGACCTGACGGCGCCCTCGGGGGCTGCCGACGTGCCGGCTCCCACCGACGGGGCGGTGCGGTCGTGAGTGCCGGCCAGCCGCTGGTCGGCCCCGGCCAGGCGGCGTCCGTGGGGCCCGGTGCCGCCACGGCCGTCGCCACCGTCCTGGACGTGGTCATCCCGGTCTACAACGAGGAGCGGGTGCTGGCCTCCTCGGTCGAGCGGGTGCTGGCGCACCTGGCCACCCTGCCGTGGCGGTCGCGGGTCACCATCGCCGACAACGCCAGCACCGACGGCACCGCGGTGGTGGCGCGGCGCCTGGCGCACCTGCACCCCGACGTGCACGTGGTGCACCTCGCGGAGAAGGGCCGCGGCCGGGCGCTGAAGCGGGTGTGGAGCGCGTCGGACGCCGACGTGCTGGTCTACATGGACGTGGACCTGTCCACCGACCTCAACGCGCTGCTGCCGCTGGTCGCCCCGCTGGTGAGCGGCCACTCCGACGTCGCGATCGGCAGCCGGCTGCGCCGCGGGTCGCGCGTCGAGCGCGGCGCCAAGCGGGAGGTCATCTCGCGGGGCTACAACCTGCTCCTGCGCGGTGCGCTGCGGGCCCGCTTCAGCGACGCGCAGTGCGGGTTCAAGGCGATCCGTGCCGACGTGGCGCGCGAGGTGCTGCCGCTGGTCGAGGACCACGCGTGGTTCTTCGACACCGAGCTGCTGGTGCTCGCCGAGCGCGCCGGGCTGCGGATCCACGAGGTGCCGGTGGACTGGGTCGACGACCCCGACAGCCGCGTCGACCTGTGGCGTACGGCGGTGGACGACGTGCGCGGCATCGCGCGGCTGGGCCGGGGGCTGGTCACCGGGCGGGTGCCGGTCGCGGAGGTGGGGGAGCGGCTGGGGCGGGTCTCCGCCGAGGCCGGGGGTGGGCGCCTGGGCATGCAGGTGGGCGTCTTCGGCCTCGTGGGCGTGGGCTCGACGGTCCTGTACGCGCTGCTCTACCTGCTGCTGCGCGGCCCGTTGGACGCCTTCGCCGCCAACGTCGGGGCGCTGCTGCTGTCCGCGGTGGCGAACACCGCGGCCAACCGGCGGCTCACCTTCGGTGTCCGTGGGCGTGAGGGGCTGGTGCGCCACCACGCGGGCGGGTTGGTGCTCCTGGGGCTGGGGCTGGCCGCCACGACCGGCTCGCTGTGGGCGCTGCACGCCCTCGGGGGCTCGGGCCACCGCGCCGAGGTGCTGGTGCTCACCGGGGCCAACCTGGCGGTGACCGTGGTGCGCTTCGCCTCGATGCGGACCTGGGTGTTCGCCCGCACCCACCGGCGCCGGGGGCGTCCCGCCCCCTGACCCGGACGCCGTGAACTGACCGGCGCGTCCTCGCGGGCAGCAGGCACGGAAGGATGCGCCGGCTCGGCGTCACCGTCGCCATCCCGGTCGTGACCGGGCCGTGACCTCCCGGCGGTGTGCTCGTTGAGACGAGCACACCGCACCAGTGCCTGGAGGGAGGCCCGCGATGACCAGCTGCACCGTCACCGAGACGGGCCGCCCCGTGGCCGGGGTCCGGGTCGGCACCCGCACCGTCGAGGTCTGCGGCGCCTGGGCCGGGGGCACCTGGATCGACGCCACGGTCCTCGCCCAGGCCGAGCGGTCCGCGCTCGGTGGCTTCGACTTCGCCGTCCGCTCCGCCGAGGTCGCGGACGCGCTGGTGCGCCACGGCCTGGCCACCCGCTCCGGGGAGCGGTCGCTGCGCGGGTCCTCGGTCGTCTCCGTCGTACGAGACCAGGAGGTGCCCGCACCGCGCGCCGAGGTGCGTGGCTGGTGCGCCTCGACCCACCACGTCGAGCCCGTGCGAGCCGTCGTCGAGGGCCGGCGCGGCCGCTCGCAGGACGACCCGTGGGCCGAGGACGTCCGCCTGTGCGGTCGGTGCGCCGACCTGCTGGGTGAGGCCGGGTTCTTCACCGCGGCCTGAAGATCGTCGTAGAGGAGGAAGCGCCATGCTGCCCACGATGTCGTTGGACTCGTTCCACACCGCGCACCTGGACCCGGCCAGCGGCTACGGCCTGGTCGTGTGCCCGCGGCCCGAGGACGACGTGGTGCTCGACGGGCACTCGGTGTTCACCGCAGCCTGGGACACCGCGTGCGAGTCGCTCGCGTCGCTCGGCTGGGCGCCCGTGCGTGACGACGCCGGTTTCCTGACCTACCTCGGTGCGACCGTCGAGGGCGGTCTGGTCGTGGAGGCCCGCTCCTTCCGGTCCACGCGCACGGTGCCGGACGCCGACCTCATGCGCACGCTGTTCGCGCAGGCACGCCTGGTGACGCAGGCCGTGCGGCCGCGGCGCGGCTGACGACCCGGGCCGAGCGCGTCGGGGCGCGGGTCCGGTCAGTCCCGGCGGCGCAGGACCTCACCGGTCCACAGCGCCCACGCGACGAGCACCGGCTGGAAGAACAGCCGCACCAGTCGCTTGGTGTCGGTGTCGAGCCCGAAGGCGTCCTTGTGCTCGACGTACTGCGCGATGTTGCCGGGGAAGATCGCCACGAAGAACGCCGCCAGCAGGCCGCCGACGAGCGGGCGACGCGCCCGCGGGGCGGCGACGAGGGCGGCACCGAGGCCGACCTCGACGATCCCGGACCCCAGGACCGTGAGGTCCTCGTCCAGCGGGAACCAGTCGGGGACCTGGGCCTGGAACTCCTCGCGGGCGAAGGTCAGGTGGGCGGTGCCGGCCAAGACCATCGCCGAGCCGAGGGCCAGGCGCGCCACGGTGCGTACGAACGACATGGCCCGAGCATGCTCGACCGGGAGGTGCCCGGCCACCCCCGACCGGTGCGCGGACGGGGGAGCGCCCGGTGGTCGGGCGGGGCTCAGCGGCGCTTGCGCTTCTTCTTGACCTTGACCGTCATCTCGGGCGTGACCGCGCCGGTCACCGACTCGGTGCCGGGGACGGTGAGCCGGTAGGTGACCTTGCCCCTCTTGCGCTCCTTGGGGAAGGAGATGACGACCCGGTCGCGCTCGACCGGGAGGGTGCGCAGGACCTGCCAGGACACGCCGTCACGGGCGCGCTCCAGCTGGACGTCGGAGAGGCCCGGCTCGTCGACGGTGACGATCTCGGTCGAGGTGCGGCTGCCCTGGCGCACGACCCGGCGTGCGGCGTCCCAGTCGTCGATCGTGGTCACCGACTGCGGCACGTCGACGGTGGCGGGGTCGCCGTCGTCGCCCTGCACGCAGTGCAACGGGCCCTCGACGGGTGCGTTGTGGAAGCTCTCGCCGTAGTGGTAGTTCGAGCCGCCGACCTGGGTCCACTCGACCCAGTACTCGCTCGTCCCGGCCGGCCAGTCGGCGTGCTGGACGTAGTTGAAGGCGCGCATGCCGGTCCAGTTGCCGCCGTTGAAGTGGTAGTTCAGCGTGCGGGTGGTGCCGTCGGCGAAGCGGATGCGGACGTTGACGTCGTTGGTCTGGTTGTCCGGGATGTTCGAGGGGTACAGCACCGTGAGCGCCGAGCAGGACGGCGGGTCGTAGCGCCAGTTCCAGTCGAAGCTGCCGTCCGGGTTGGTCGCGGGAGGTCCGGTGACCTCCGGGATGTCGTCCTCGGTGATCTCGGTCGGCGTGGCGCTGGGCGAGGTCGGGGTCTCGGTCGGCGTGGCGCTGGGCGTGGTGGGGGTGGCGCTGGGCGTGGTGGGGGTGGCGCTGGGCGTGGTGGGGGTGGCGCTGGGGCTGGCCGACGGCACGGACTCGAAGAGCACCGAGTAGGCCAGGATCGCCTTGCCGTCCCCCTTGCGCATCAGCACGCTCTGCGCGGGGGTCTGCAGCTTGATGTACTCCGCGCCGCCGCCCTGGTCCTCGACGCAGTAGTAGGTGACCTGCTTGCCCTCGGGCGCGGTGTAGACGTAGGTCTGCGGCTTCTGCCCGGTGATGATCGTGCGTGGGATCGACAGCGTCTGGCAGTTCTCGCCGGAGTCACTGGGGGCGGCGGCGGGTGCGGAGGCCGCGCCCGCCCAGCTCGCGGCGGTGCCGGCGGCGGTGGCGGCCAGCGCGCCGGTGGCGAGCAGGGCGACGACGGGGGCGAGACGACGGTGCACGGGGGCTCCTGGGCGGAGAGAGGGGGGGGCTGGAAGGACCAGTGGGTCCCATGGTGAGGCACCGACGGCGTCGGTATCGCCGTTTCGGCGCGAACTGCCGAGAAGGGTCTCCCTGCTCTCCCGTGCGTCGGCTACGAGGCGACCGACGTGCCGACGGTGGGCCCGTGGCGGAGCATCCGGGTCATGCCGCCCCACACGTCACGCACTCCTGCACGGTGCAGACCCGAGAGGGTCAGGACCAGGGCTGCGATCGAACGCTCGAGAGCAGAGGTCGCCCTCAGCCCTGTGGCCCCGTCGCCCGGACGCGGCGAGGAGTCCAGCAGCAGGCGGGTCAACAGCCTGCGCACCTGCGCCGGGGTGGCCGACACGGACTGGCCCGTCCAGTGGAAGCACAGCTCGGCGGAGTCATAGGCGAGCACGTCGTGCCCGTGGGCGTCGATCGCTCTCTCCAGCTCGATGTCACGCATCGTGGTGGTGGGCGCAAGGGGGAGGCTGAGTGTCGTCGTCACCTGTCCGGGTCCTTTGAAGGGGTGGGCGGTCGGTATGGATGAAACCGCTACATCGGTACGAGGTCATGGACCCCTCTCCGCTCTTCACGGACTCTTCACGGGGCTGTCCGGTGCTGCCGGCCGGCGGGCCCCTGGTCTGCGGACGACTCAGCTCTCGATCTCGAGGGCTCGTGGGGGCACTGGCGGCGGGCCGGGGGACCGGAGGCAGCGAGACGACGAAGGGCCCCAGGTCATCGACCTGGGGCCCTTCGATCTGTACGCCATCAGGGACTCGAACCCCGAACCCGCTGATTAAGAGTCAGCTGCTCTGCCAATTGAGCTAATGGCGCCCGGTGAAGCGACGTGAACGTTACCAGCGAGGGGCCGTCGCGAAAAATCGAGGGCGTACGTCGGGGCCTCGGCCCGCCGGGAGCGCGGTCATCGCGACTCGAGGGCCGCCTGCGCGGCGTTGTGACCGCCCAGGCCCGACACCGCGCCGCCGCGGCGGGCGCCGGAGCCGCACAGCAGCACCCGCTCGTGGTCGGTCTGCACTCCCCACCGCGCGGCGGGGGTGTCCAGCAGCGCCCGGTTGGCCGCCCAGGGCCACTCCAGGTCGCCGTGGAAGATGTGGCCGCCCGGCATGGCGAGGTCGGCCTCGATCTCCTGGGGGATCTTCGCCTCGATGCAGGGACGTCCGTGCGCGTCGGTGGCGATGCAGGAGGCGATCGGCTCCGCGAGGTGCTTGTCGAGCTCGGCCAGCGCCCGCTCCACGGCGAGTGCCTTGCGGGCCTCCCGGTCGGTCTCGAAGAGGGTCGCGGGGGTGTGCAGGCCGAAGTAGGTCAGGGTGTGCGTCCCCTCGGGGGCGTCGCCGAGGATCGAGGGATCGGTCAGGGAGTGGCAGTAGACCTCGCCCGGCATCGTCGAGGGCACCTGGCCGGCGGCCGCCTCGGCGTACGCGCGCTCGATCTGGGAGTGGTCCTCGCCCAGGTGCAGGGTGCCAGCGAAGGCCTCGGTCGGGTCGACGCCGCTGCGCAGCCGGGGCAGGCGGTCGAGCAGCACGTTGATCTTCAGCTGGGAGCCGACCGGCTTGTCGGGGTGCTCGCCCTCGCCGAGCAGGATCCGCAGCACCCAGGGCGCCACCCCCGACAGCACCTGGCCGGCCGTGACCGAGCGTGAGCCCGAGGCGCCGTCCCAGACGACCTCCACGCCGTCCGCGCCCGGGATGATGCGCGAGACCCCGGCTCCGGTGAGCACCTCGGCGCCGGCGGTGACGGCGGCCTTGAGCAGGCCGTCGGTCACGGCGCCCATGCCCCCGACGGGGACCCGCCACTCGCCGGTCCCGTTGCCGACGAGGTGGTAGAGGAAGCACTTGTTCTGCACCAGCGAGGCGTCGTGCAGCGAGGCGAAGGTGCCGATCAGGCCGTCGGTGCCGACGACCCCGCGCACGGTGTCGTCGCGGAAGCGCCGCTCGACCGCCTCGCCCAGGGGGCGCTCGACGACGTCGCGCCAGATCGTCTCGCCCACCTGGGCCTGCAGGTCGCGCTCGGTCGGCAGCGGGGAGAGGAACGTCGGAGCCAGCACGCCGGCCATCTGCTCGAGCTCGCCGTAGAACTGCTGCCACGCGGCGTACTCGTCCGCCCCGCCGGTCAGTGCCGCGAACGACTCCGCGGTCCGGCGCCCCTCGGGTCGTTCGACGAGCAGCCCGGAGGCGGCACCGCCGCGCAGGGTGGGGGTGTAGGAGGCGGTGCGACGTGACGTCAGGGTGACGTCGAGGTCCAGGTCGGCCATCAGTGCGTCCGGCATGACCGAGACGAGGTAGGAGTAGCGCGAGAGCCGCACCGGGTGCCCCTCGAAGGCACGCGCGGAGACCGCGGCGCCGCCGGTGTGGTCGAGGCGCTCGAGGACGAGGGTCGAGAGACCGGCCCGGGCGAGGTACGCCGCGGCGACCAGGCCGTTGTGGCCGCCCCCGACCACCACGGCGTCGTAGTGGCTGCGGCTGGCTGTGTCGGTGCTCACGCGGCCAACCTAGCCATCGTGTCCGCCCGGACGGGTAGGAGGGAGGGCGCGCCGACGATGGTGCCGGGCCCGCCGGGGTGGTCTGATGGATGCTGCCGCAGTGGACCGTGAGGTCACGGTGAGGAGGGGGGTGCGCGTGCTGCGCTGGTGGTCGACGTCCTGGCAGGTCAGGGTGTCCGCGCTGCTCGCCGTGACGGCGCTGGCCGGCTTCACCGCCGTCTCGGCCGCCCCCGACGACGGGAAGGTCATCGGGATCTGGCCGGTCGGGGCCGCGGTCGGTGCGCTGCTGCTCGCTCCCCGACGCTGGGTCCCCGCGATGCTGGCGGCGGTCGTGGTGCTCGCGCTCCTCACGGTCGGCCTCGGCGGTCGCCCCTGGGCCGTCGCCGCGGGGTACGCCGTCACCATCGGGGTCGAGGTCGCGCTGGTGTGGTGGCTGCTCGCCCGGGGCCGCGAGCGCACCTGGGTGCTGCAGCGCGACGCGGACCTGCGCCGGTGGTTCGTGGCCTGCGTGATCGGCGGCGCGGTGGCAGCGGTGGGGAGCGCCGCGACCTCGCTGGTCACCGGCTTCGGGCACGCCGCCTTCATCGCGCTGGCGCTCGGCACCGCCCACCTGGGCTCCCTGCTGGTGCTCACCCCGCTGTGGGCGACGCTGCCGGCCCATCACTCCATCGCGGGGCGTGGCGAGTACGCACTGCAGTGGCTGCTGATCACGGTCGCAGCGCCGCTGGTCTTCGTCGCCGAGGACACCCCGCCGCTGGTCTACCTCCTCATCCCACTGCTCGCGTGGAGCGCGCTGCGCATCTCCGCGCGCGAGGCGATCGCCCAGATGCTCCTCCTGCTGTCCCTCGCGATCGTGCTGACGACCGCGGACCGCGGCCCGTTCGCGGCGGCGCCGGAGCTCTACGGACTCGACCGTGACGTGCGCGGCGTGCTGCTGGCGTCCTTCGCCGCCGTCTGCGCGCTGATCGTGGTGCCGCTGATCCTGCGGGTGGGGGAGAGCGTGGAGATGGCCAAGGAGGCCCGGGCCGAGCGGGACACCCTGGACCGGATCGTCGGCAGCGCCACGGGCGTGGCGATCATCGTGACCGACGAGCGGAGCCGTATCTCGCTGTTCAACCCCGGAGCCGAGCGGATGCTGGGCTACCGGGCCGAGGAGGTTCTGGGGCGGAGCACCGAGATGCTGCACAGCCGTGCGGCGGTGGAGGCGAAGGCCGCGGAGCTGGGGGTGGCCCCCGACTTCCGCAGCGTCGCAGCGGAGCTGCTGCGTCGCGGTGCCGTCGCCGTCGAGATGTCGTTCACCCGGGCAGACGGCGTCGATCGCACCCACTCGATGACGCTGAGCCGGGTGACCGACGACCAGGGCAGGGTGGTCGGCTACGTCAGCACCTCCGAGGACGTCACGGACCGCGTCGAGACCGAGGAGGCGCTGCGCGAGGCGCTGCAGCGCATGCAGGAGGTGGACACGGTCAAGGACGCCTTCGTCTCCTCGGTGAGCCACGAACTGCGCACCCCCATCACGAGCATCCACGGCTACCTGGAGATGCTCCAGGACGGGACGCTCGGTGAGCTCTCGCCGCCCCAGCGCTCGGCCGTCGAGAAGGTCGCGTCCAACGCCCGCCGCCTGCTCGGACTCATCGACGACCTGCTGACGCTGTCGCGGCTGCAGGAGGACGGGCTCAACCTCGCCCCCCGACTGGTCGACCTGCGCAAGGTCGTGGACGACGCCTGTGCCGTGGTGCAGCCGGCCGCCGAGACCGGTGGACTGCGGCTGCAGGTGCGGGTGCCCGACGAGCCGGTGCCCTTCCTGGGGGACCGCGACATGCTCGAGCGGGCGCTGGTCAACCTGGTCGGCAACGCGGTGAAGTTCACCCCCGCCGGCGGCGAGGTCGAGGTCTCGCTGAGCCCTCGTGACGAGGGCAGCCTGGTCGTCGTCCGCGACACCGGCATCGGCATCCCGCTGAGCGAGCAGGAGCACCTGTTCACCCGGTTCTTCCGATCCTCCCTGGCCCAGCGCCAGGCCATCCCCGGCAGCGGGCTGGGGCTGTCGATCGCGCACGCCGTGGTGCACCAGCACGGCGGCTCGGTGCGGGTCGAGAGCACCGAGGGCGTGGGCACGACGTTCTACGTCGATCTGCCCGCACTGGTCTGAGCCAGGAGCGCGACTCGGCGCGAGTCGCCCCGGCCGGGGCCGGGATCTGGCAGGCTCGACTGTTCACCTGGCATGGGGCCGGGTGGGGATCGGAGCATGGGGATGCTGCGCATCGAGCGCATCGAGCGCATCGGGGTCGGCCTGGCCGTGCTGGCCGCGGTCACGAGCTTCTCCAACCTCCAGGTGGCCCCGCACCCCGACCACGTCCTGGCGGTGTGGTCGGTCGGTCCCGCGGTCATCGCCGCCTCGCTGCTGCCGCGCTCGTGGGGGGTGTGCCTGGCGGTCGCCCTGCCGATCGGGCTCGCGGTCGCGGCGGCGTACTGGACGGCCGGCTACCCGCCCGCGGCCGTGCTGGTCGGTGGGGCCGGTGCCCTGGTGCTCACCGCCTGGGGCGGAGCGCTGCTGCGCCGGGAGGTGGGGTTGCGGCTGCACGACGCCGGCGACCTGGGCCACCTGCTGTCGGTGACCGGCAAGGTGGGCCTGGCCAGCGCCGTCCAGGGCGTGCTCGTCGAGCTCGCCGTGACCGGTGGCGTGCTCGGGTCGATGCCCCTCAGCTACGCCGTCACGGGGGCGGGGTCCCTGCTGACCCTGGTCCCGCTGGTCGCCGACCTCCCGAGCCATGCGCCGCTCGGCAGGAGGCGCGAACGCGTCGTCCAACGCGCGCTCGCGGCCCTGCTCATCGTCCTGGCGCTGCTCCCGGCCGGCGCCCAGGTGCTCTCGTTGCTGCTGCTGCCCACCGTCATCGCGTGGGGGGCACTGCGGGTCTCCGCCCGGGAGTCGCTGGCCCAGATGTACGTCGCCCTGGTCTCGCTGATGGGCGCGACCCTGCTGGGCACCGGGGCCTTCGTCGACGCGGGCCAGGCCTTCGCCCTCGACGACGACGGCATCGCCTACGTCGTGACCGGCTACGCCTTCGTGCTCGCGCTGACCACCTCCGCGGCCCTGCTCCTCGCCGCGGACCAGGTCGAGCGCACCGAGGCGGCCGCCCGGCAGCGGGACCTGCTCCAGCAGGTCCTCGACGCCACCCCCGGAGCGGCCATCGTCGGCATCGACGCCGACGGCGGCATCACCGACGTGAACGTCGGCGTCCGCCGGCTGCTCGGTCACGACGCGGCCGACCTGCTCGGACGCCCCGCGGCCGGCCTGTACGCCGACGGCGAGCTGGAGCGGCTGGCCCGCGAGCTCGGCGTGCGGGCCGACCTCCCCGCGGTGGCCGCGGCCCTGGCCGCGCGGCCGGGGGCGGTGGCGGTCTCCCTCCGGCGCGCCGACGGCTCCGTGCGCCAGCACCAGCTCACGTTCGCCCCGCTCCGCGACGCCGCCGGACGCCCGCGTGGGCACCTCGCGACCTCGGAGGACGTCACCGAGCTGCTGGCGGCGACCCGGGCGCTGGAGGAGTCGCTGGCCCGCCAGGTCGCGGTCGACCGGGCCAAGGACGCCTTCGTCTCCACGGTCAGCCACGAGCTGCGGACCCCGCTCACCAGCATCCTGGGCAACGCCGAGCTGGTGGCGGAGATGCTCGGTGAGCCCGTGGACCACGACAGCCAGGAGGTGCTGCGAGGGGCCGTCGCGCGCATCGGACGAGCCGGTGACCGGCTGCTCACGCTGGTCGACGACCTCCTCGCGCACTCGGCGGTCGAGGACCCGGTGCCCCGGGAGGTGGTCGACGTCGCGGACGTGGTGCGCGACGCCTGTGCCCGGCTGAGCCGGGGGACCGACCTGCGGGCCATCCGGCTGGACCTGCCCGACCGGGCCATGCACGTCGTCGGACGGCGTGGTCAGCTGGCCGACGCGCTGGGGCACGTCCTCGAGAACGCCGTGAAGTTCAGCGCCGGGCGCCCGGACATCTGGGTACGCACCGAGCAGGACGCCACCCAGGTGTCGATCCTCGTCCAGGACTCGGGCATCGGGATCCCGGCAGCGGAGCTCGACCGGGTGGTCGAGCCCTTCGTCCGGGGCAGCAACGCGATGCGCCGGCAGATCCAGGGGGCCGGCCTCGGGCTCGGTCTCGCCCGCACGATCCTCACCGGCTACGGCGGCAGCCTGCGGCTGGAGTCCACCGAGGGGGCGGGCACCCGCGTCCGCCTGGCCCTGCCGGTGCCCGGGCTGGGGGACAGCGCCGGGTAGCCCGACCGGAGACGCGCGTCTCCACAGCCGCCGGGTGCGGCGGTGGCGGGGCACCGGAGCGCCGGAATAGTTCGACTTTCAACGATGTTCTGCGTTCCACCATCCCCGAGGAGGAACCCCATGCCTGCCGTCACCGTCGACGACCTCACCGTCCTGCCCCGCCTGCGCACCCCCGGCCTCGGCGACCAGCCGCGCCCGGTGTGGCAGCTGACCACCGCCCCCCAGGGCTACGAGGGGGAGGGGTTCCCGGTGCGCCGGGCCTTCGCCGGCCTCGACCTGCGCGCGCTGGACCCGTTCATCATGATGGACCAGATGGGCGAGGTGGAGTACGCGCCCGGCGAGCCCAAGGGCACCTCCTGGCACCCGCACCGCGGCTTCGAGACCGTCACCTACATCATCGACGGCACCTTCGACCACCAGGACTCCCACGGCGGCGGCGGGACCATCACCAACGGCGACACCCAGTGGATGACCGCCGGCAGCGGCCTGCTGCACATCGAGGCGCCGCCGGAGTGGATGGTCACCCGGGGCGGTCTCTTCCACGGCATCCAGCTGTGGGTGAACCTCCCGCGCGACGCCAAGATGAGCACTCCGACGTACCAGGACATCCGCTCCGGCGAGGTGCAGCTGCTCAGCACCCCCGACGCGGGCGCGCTGGTCCGGGTCATCGCGGGCTCGGTCGACGGGCACGCGGGGCCGGGGTCGACGCACACCCCGATGACGCTGGTGCACGCCACCCTCGAGCCCGGCGCGCGTCTGGAGCTGCCGTGGGAGGTCGAGCACAACGCGCTCGTCTACGTCCTCAACGGCCAGGGCACCGTGGGCAACGACGGCCGCCCGATCCGCACCGGCCAGGCCGCGGCGATGGGCGCGGGCGACTACCTCACCCTCACCGCCGACGACAGCCAGGAGAGCCGCAGCCCGCGGATGGACGTCATCGTGGTCGGGGGCCAGCCGATCCGCGAGCCGCTGGCCTGGGCCGGGCCGTTCGTGATGAACACCAAGGCCGAGGTGCTGGAGGCCTACCAGGACTTCCAGCGCGGGTCGTTCGGGCAGATCCCCGGCTGATTCCCGGCTGGTCCCGGCTGTCCCGGGCGGAGGGGTCACAGCTCCTTGCGGAAGAACGCCTCGGCGTAGGGGTTGTCGTTGTAGCGCTCGACCTCGCGGTAGCCCGCGGCGGCGTACATCGACAGCGCCTCGGCGAGGGTGCGGTTGGTGTCCAGGACGACCGTGCGGTGACCGTGCTCGACGGCGAGCTCCTCGAGGGCGGTGAGCACCCGTCGTCCCAGGCCCAGGCCGCGGTACGCCGGGTCGACCCACATCCGCTTGACCTCGGCGGCGCCCTCCGGGCTGGCCACCGCGCGGATGCCACCCACCGCTGCGGGCGCGCCGTCGACCGTGGCGAGCAGGTAGTGCCCGCCCGGGTCCACGAGGTCGTCGGGGCCGGCGACGGCGAACCCGCCGGGGAAACGCTCGTCGAGCTCGGCGACGTAGCGACCGACCAGGGCGAGGACCTGCGGATCCTCCGGCGTACGCCGCTCCAGCCGCACCGCGGGTGCGGGGGACCGGTCGGCTGCTGGCATGGCACGACCCTACCGACGCCCCGCGGACGGGGAGCGGGCCCGGAGACGCGACGAGCCCCTGACCAGGAGGTCAGGGGCTCGTGCTCGTGGGGTGAGCGACGGGGCTTGAACCCGCGACCCTCGCGACCACAACGCGATGCTCTACCAGCTGAGCTACGCCCACCACGGACCCGGCGGAGCCGGACCGGGGACGAGTGTAGGGGACTAGGACGCGGGCGCCGAATCCGAGGTCGCCGCGGGCGTCGCGTCCGGGACCGGCGGCTCGCCCGTGAGGCCGGTCAGGGATCCGCCGTGCCGGCCGGCGATCTCGCGGGCGGTGTCGGTGTCCGGCCCGGGGCGCGGCACGAAGACCGCCTCGCGGTAGTAGCGCAGCTCCTCGATGCTCTCCTGGATGTCGGCCAGGGCGCGGTGGTTGCCGCGCTTGTCGGGGGCGGCGAAGTAGGCCCGGGGGAACCACCGGCGCGAGAGCTCCTTGATGGAGGAGACGTCCACGATCCGGTAGTGCAGGAAGGCCTCGAGGGTCGCCATGTCGCGCGCCAGGAACGAGCGGTCGGTCGCGACGGTGTTGCCCGCCAGCGGGGGGCGGCTGCCGTCGGGGCAGTGGGTGCGGATGTAGTCCAGCACCTGCCGCTCGGCCGCGGCCATGTCGACACCGCCCGCGAGCTCCTCGAGCAGCCCGGACTTCTCGTGCATCTCCCGCACGAAGGGCACCATCTGCTCCAGGGCGGCGTCCGGGGGCTTGATGATCACGTCGATGCCCTCGCCGAGGACGTTGAGCTCGAAGTCCGTGACCAGGGCGGCGACCTCGATCAGGGCGTCGGCTCCCAGGTCCAGGCCGGTCATCTCGCAGTCGATCCACACGAGTCGGTCCGTCATGGGGCGACACCCTACGCTCAGCCCGCCGCGCTCTCAGCGCTCCCTCAGCCCCGGCCCCTAGGCTTCCACCCGTGGGGGGGCTCGTCGTGGGGTGGCTCGGGCTGCTGGCCCGCCTGGCCACCGGTGGGGTGTGGATCGTCGCCGGGGCCCTGAAGATCCCCGACCCGGCCGCCAGCGTGCAGGCCGTGCGCGCCTACCGCCTGCTGCCGGAGGCCGTGGTCCCCACCGTGGGCCAGCTGCTGCCGGTCGTGGAGGTCGTGGTCGGGCTCGCGCTGGTCGTGGGCCTGCTGACGCGCACCATGGCCGTGGTGTCGGCCGTGCTGTTCGTCGCCTTCATCATCGCGATCGCGAGCGCCTGGGCGCGTGGGCTGACCATCGACTGCGGCTGCTTCGGCGGTGGGGGCTACGACCCCGACGCCGCCGAGAAGTACCCCTGGGAGATCGCCCGCGACGTCGCCCTGCTGGCAGGGTCGGTGTTCGTGGCGGCCTTCGGCCACCGGAGCCGGTGGGCCCTGGACCACGTGCTGTTCCGTCGTACTCCGTTGGAGAGCTGAGGAGAACCATGTCGAAGAAGAACCGCGCCGAGGACCGGGCGTCGCGTGCCGCCGAGGCGCGTGCCGCCCAGCAGCGTGCCGAGCGGCGCCGCACGATCCGGATGGCCACCATCGTGGCGGTCGGGATGGCGCTGGTGATCCTGGCCGGGTTCCTCCTCACCCGCGCCCTCGACACCAGCAAGGACGTCTCCGCCACCCCGGCCGGGACGAGCGAGCACGGCGTCACGGTCGGCGACCCCGACGCCCCGCACTCGGTGATCGTCTACGAGGACTTCCTCTGCCCGTTCTGCGGCGAGCTCGAGGGGGCGACGCGCGACGCCTTCGAGCGCCTCGCCGAGGAGGGCGACCTGCTGGTGGAGTACCGCCCGTTCAACCTGCTGGAGCGGATCAGCGACTACAGCCCGCGGGCGGTCAACGCCTTCGCCGTGGTGCTGGAGGAATCCGGCCCCGAGGTCGCCAAGCGCTACCACGACCTGCTCTTCGACAACCAGCCGTCCGAGTCCGGCCCGTTCCCCGACAACCAGGACCTCCTCGACCTCGCGGTCGAGGCAGGTGCCGACGAGGCCGACGTCTCCGAGGGCATCCTCGAGGTGACCATGCGCGACTGGGTCGACGCGGCCACCGCGGCGGCCGTCGAGGCCGGGGTGCAGGGGACCCCGACGGTGATCCTCGACGGTAAGGTCGTCCAGGGCGGGCCGCAGGACATCCTGGACGCCGTGCTCGAGGCGACGGCCTGAGCGGCGTGCGCGTCGACCCCGCCTTCATCGCCGGCCTGCCGAAGGCCGAGCTGCACGTCCACCACGTCGGCTCGGCCTCCCCGCGCATCGTCTCCGAGCTCGCGCGGCGCCACCCCGGCACCGTGCCGGAGGACCCCGAGGCGCTGCGCCGCTTCTTCGAGTTCCGCGACTTCGCGCACTTCATCGAGGTCTACCTCGCCGTCGTCGACCTGGTCCGCACCCCCGAGGACGTGCGGGTGCTGACCTACGAGGTGGCCCGCGAGATGGCGACCGAGCAGTCCCTGCGCTACGCGGAGCTCACCTGCACGCCCTACACCTCCGTGCGCCCGCACGAGGACGGGGTGGGGATGCCGATCGAGGCCTACACCGAGGCGCTGGAGGACGCCCGGGTCGCCGCCGAGCGCGACTTCGGGCTGGTGCTGCGCTGGATCTACGACATCCCCGGGGAGTCCGGCATCCCCGCGGCCGACGCCACGCTCGACTTCGCGCTGCACCACGCCGGGGACGGGCTCATCGGGTTCGGCCTGGGCGGCCCCGAGATCGGCGTGCCCCGCCCGCAGTTCCAGCCGCACTTCGACGCGGCACGCGCCGCGGGGCTGCGCTCGGTGCCGCACGCGGGGGAGACGACCGGGCCGCAGACCGTGTGGGACGCGCTGCACCTGCTGGGCGCCGAGCGGATCGGCCACGGCACGAGCGCCGTACAGGATCCTGCGCTGCTCGAGCACCTCGCGGCCACCGGCGTACCCCTCGAGGTGTGCCCGTCCTCCAACCTCGCCACCCGCGCGGTCGCGACGCTCGAGGAGCACCCGCTGCCGCGCTTCGTCGAGGCCGGCGTCACGGTCGCCATCGCCTCCGACGACCCGCCGATGTTCGGCACCACCCTCAACCGGGAGTACGAGCTGGCAGCCGACCTGCTCGACCTCGACGAAGAGGGCGTGCGGGAGCTCGCGCGGACGTCGGTGCGGGCCAGCTTCGCCCCCGACGACGTACGCCGCAGCCTGCTCGACGCGATCGACGGCCACGCCTGAGGCGACCCGTCGGACCGAACCTCCCCCCACGCAGCGCCGTCGTGGGGCAGGATGTTCTGGCCGCTCGGGCAGCTGCCACAGCTCATCGCGCCTTCGTGCTCCAGGAGGTCCCGTGCCCGACGCGCCTCGCCGTCCCTCGGTGATCGACCCCTGGTTCTCCCGTCTGCGCCCCGTCCGTCCCGAGGACGAGGCCCTCGACCAGCTGCTGGCCGAGGCGGCCGAGACGTTGGGCTTCCGCTCGGCGGCGATCGTGCTCGCCCGCGAGACCACGGGGGAGTTCGAGTACGTCGCGCTCCACGGGGACGACGACGCCCGGGAGCTGCTGCACACCCACCTCGCGCGGGACCACGTCCTGGCGCAGGTCGAGGCCGCCGACGTGCTCGGCGTGGTGCGCCACCTGAGCGCGGAGGCCAGGGCCGACCTCGGCTTCGTCGCCCCGGGGGCACCCCGGGCGTCCGCACGCTCCTGGCACCCCGACGACCTCCTCGTGGCCGCGCTGAAGGAGGGTGCCGACCTCCGGGGCCTGCTGGTGCTGGACGACCCCATCGACGGCAAGGCACCGAGCGACGCGTCGAAGGCGCGCATCCACGACTGGACGCGCAGCCACTGCGCCCAGGTCCTGGCTCGCGACGAGCACCGCCGTGCGGACGAGGGAGCCGGG